>OBVY01001025.1_pt1 | contig 19530 bp, 9 predicted proteins | sample 1538051 | NCBI WGS metagenome assembly OBVY01 (sample SAMEA2580017, study PRJEB22360) | human gut metagenome | biome: human gut; feature: human-associated habitat; material: faeces | place: Denmark | collected 2008/2010 | reverse complement strand
GACAGACAAAGGAAAATGAGAAAAGTTGGTGTTTTAAGGGGTGGGAAACTTTAGTACATAACTTTACGGAAAAATATGTTTCTAAAATATATAAATCAGGGCAACCGCATCAAAATGTCAATAACCTGATAATCAATACTTGTCGATTTTGTATTAATAGGGATAAGTGGGGTGGATACAAGGATGAGAAGTTTCAACAATTTACAATATCCCCCCTTAAAAATGCATAATTTTGTATTTGTCTGAATAATAGCCTGTTGTCAAAAATCATGTTTCTTAAAAAATATTACCCGCAAGGGAAATTTGAATTATATGGGGCAAAAAATCAATTTTTATGGGGTAGTAGTTTCGATTTGGACCAATGGTTTTTTTAGGAAAATGGACAATAAGGGAGAGGAGGAGGTTGAAAACTACGTTTGTTTCCTAAGCTAACGTTATTTTGATGCGGTTGCCCTGTATATAAATAGACAGCTGTGGGGAAAATGTGGGGAAAAATTAGATAATTAAAAAGGCTAAATGACTGAAAATAATCACTTAGCCTTTTAATCCGTACCCAGACCCGTACTTCGTAATTGCTGCGCCCATCATTCAAGACTGTCAAATCGGGTCTTTCCTGTCAAGCCAATGATGCCTATGCGTATGCCAAACACATGGATTACGGATTTCTCGTTCCGTGAACAAACACTTTATCCGCAACTCTGCTATGTGGTGTATTGGCTTAACTCCATTTCTATGGGCAACACTTTTGTTGCAGATTTCAAGCAGCTTTTATCGAAATACCCATCAGTAAGAACTCGTTTATTAGGCTTTCCTCATAATTGGGAACAAGAGCCTTTGTGGAGATAAAATAATTGCCCTGTTTCTTAAAAAGCACTGGGGCAAACCAGCTCCGTCTTTAATTGTTTCCAATAAATGGATTGTTTCAAGCCCCTATAGAAAGAGAACAAAAATTCCTGTGTGAAAATTAATCTACGACAAGGAGCAAGCAAGGAGCAATATCAAACAAAAATCAATACCTTTGCAGTACATATGAGATAGACCAAAACAAAAGTGGAATATCGGAAACGAATAGCAAGGAAAAGAGAAGAAACGACCCAAGTTGATGTCCTTTTTGAGTTAATAATCAATAAAAGCGTTAAATCTTCACCTTTTAGAATGTGCAATTAAAAATAACAACCATATTTCTGACTTATTATCTATAAAATATTGAGTAATAATCGGTTGTAAATACAAATCTTGAAAACATATTTTCAGACTGGCATTTTTTTCTCCGTCAAAATAAAACTCCAGAGAATCATTAGTAGGGGTGGGAGTCCATATTCTATTGATGATACCTGGTCCCTTTAAATCTGCAATAACCAGCTTGTTATTTTCTTTCCGGATATAGGAATAAGTACCATTGAAACCGTCGTCATTTCCTCCAGTCTTGTCATAACTGGATATTTGTTCCACTATGCAGTTGGAACGGAATTCAGGCAATAAATCCAGACGGGAAAGGGCTTCCAATTCAGATGAATAATTAAAGCTTTTCTTTGCAATAGGGGTACAGGAAAGGAATATGTATACAATTACTCCTCCCCAAATAATAAAACGGCCATTTAATGATTTTAGCATAGCTGAATTTTATAAAGTCATTAATAAACAATTTAATACCCCGGATTCTGTACCAGTACTCCTTGGCTCAAGTCTATTTCAGATTGAGGGATAGGCAACAGTTCGTGCTTTCCTTCAACAAAAGTTCTCGGACCGTCGGGGCCATTGTCATTTGCATATACTGTTTTTGCCAGTTTCCATCTGATTAAATCGTAGTGTCTGAGTCCTTCTGTTGCAAATTCACACCGTCTTTCATGAATAATGTCTTCCATTGTACAGTTGGATATATCAGCCAAACCAACGCGGCGTCTTACTTCATTGATCAGACCGTCAATTTCCGCATTGCTGCTCCCTTGTTGTTTCAGTAGAGCTTCTGCTTTCATCAAATAAATATCGGACATTCTTACGATACAATAATGAAGATTACACAATCCGGCATGATGGTTGGGGTCAATGTATTTGTTGCAACAATATCCGGTCATAGTATCACCGGCAGGAAATGTATATACAGCTCCATCCATATTGAAAGATTCTCCGCAAGTAACTACAGTTGCTCTTAAACGGGGATCTCTTTGAATAAATTCTTTTTGCCAGTTTACTATTTCTCCATTGTCGGTAAATACATACTTACAGTTTTCCGCATCTTCTTTTTGGAATTTGATTTTACGTCTTGGACTGCCGTCGAGATATTCAAATTCATCAACGAGAGATTGTTCCGGATGAAAGAAGTTCCAGCCACCAAAGGCATGAGGATAAAAATAAAGATTGAATGGCCAGGCGGGACTGTCTGCCATCATCATCATTTTTACAGCAAATAGAACTTCTTTTTCATTTCTTTTTTCTACTAAAAAATTATCGCCATAGTTATCCATCAAACTATACAAATCTTTGTGTTCAAAAATCTTATTAGCAGTATTGACAACTTCCTGATATTTTTCTTCATATAGATAGAAGCGGCATAGAAGTCCCCATGCAGAAGCTTTAGTAGGTTTGCCTAAATCAGCTTCGGGCCATGAAAGTGGTAGAAGCTCTGCTGCTTTTTCCAGATCTCTTTCTATAAATTCATAAGTTTCAGCATGTGTGGCTCTTGGTTTGTTATATTCACTGATTGGTAGGTTTTCGTCATAAAGAGGTAGTCCTCCATGTATCAGCATTAATCTTGAATAATGGAAAGCTCGCATAAAATAAGCTTGTCCTAATATTTCGTTTTTCTTTTGTTCACTGATAGACATAGAAGGAACATTTCTCAAAACATCATTAGCTCTTTTTATTCCTTCAAACTTTAATTTCCATCCACGTCCGAAGAGTTCTCCTTGTTCAGGATTAGCATTGAATGTTTCGAGCTGGGCATCGTCTCCCCAGTCTCCGGCACGATATAAATCATCACTTTGTACATCCCATACCGGTTCGGTATGTCCTGCAAAATAATATTCGTCCATCAAAGGGCCGTATACTCCAATGATTGCTTTTTCTGCATCATCTTCAGTTTGCCAGAATAAATCTTCACTGATAGTAACTGCTGGAGTAGAGTCTAATATATTGTCACATCCTGTAAATGTCATTCCAAGGAATGCGTATATTATATAAATTTTTCTTTTCATAATTACATAAATTTAGAATACGAGATTTACGCCAAATGAATAGGATTTGGATTGGGGATATTGTCCTCTGTCTACATTACTTTCCAAATCGGCACCTATTGTATCTATACCCAGTTCAGGATCATAGCCCGAATAAGAAGTAATGGTAAATAGATTCTGTGCTGAAACATAGAAACGTATCTTTTCCAAATCAATCTTGCGAGTCAACACTTTGGGAATAGTATATCCTAATGAAATATTTTTCATTCTTAGGTATGAACCGTTTTCCAGATAGTAATCCGAAGGCCTTTTATTATTATTAGGATCCATCCAGGTAGCACGTGGTACTGTTGCATTTACATTGTCCGGAGTCCATCTGTCCATAATTTCGGAGAAGTAATTGTATTTTAGTCCTGTAAAGCCAAAAGTGTAGCGGATAGCATTCCATATCTGTGTTCCCTGAACACCCTGCATGAATACATTCAGATCAAAGTTTTTATATTCTAAATCAAGATTCAGACCATAACAGAAATTAGGAACAGCATCTCCTAAATTGATTCTGTCATCAGAGTCTAATACTCCGTCGTTATTGGTATCTGCATATCTGAAATCACCGGGTTTAGCCAATGGTTGATACAGTTCTCCCTTTGAATTAGTATATGCTTTTACTTCTTCTTCGGATTTAAAGATGCCATTGGTTTTATATCCATAGAAATATCCGATAGGATGACCTACGTCTGTTCGGGTAATTGAGTAGGCATCTCTGAATTTAGGACCATAAATAGGCTGGGCATCGTTTCCCAATGAAGTGACTTTGTTTTTATAAGATGAAATATTGAAAGAAACGTCGTATGAGAAATCTCTTATTTGGTCTCTGTATGTAATTGTCGCTTCGAAACCTTTGTTGTGTACGGTTGCACCATTTATCAACTGGTTACCTATACTTCCATATGCTCCCAAAGCAGGTGGATTAATCAGAATGTCTTTTGTACGCTTATCATAATAATCCAACGTCAGCAGTAACTTGTTTTTGAATAGAGCTGCATCAATTCCTACGTTTGCTTGGGTGGTTGTTTCCCATTTCAGATCGGGATTGGCCATTACACCCGCATAATAACCTTGGTATAGGGTTTGAGTACCTGGACCGAAAGTATATCTTCCATCTGGAAGTGAGGTGGTATAGGTAGCCATGTAGGTATAAGATGCTACGGATTGATTACCTAAACTACCATAGCTGACCCTCAATTTTAAATCATCAAGCCATGAAATATGATTCATGAATTTTTCTTGAGTCATTCTCCATGCAGCAGAGAAAGAGGGGAAATATCCCCATCGGTTTCCTTTGGCAAATTTAGAGGAACCGTCTGCTCTCATATTCAATGAAACAATATATTTGTCGGCATACGAATAGTTCAATCTCAGTAATCCGGAGACCAATCCGTCTTCACCATATCCGCCATAGCATACCGGGTTAAGGGTTCCTGCATTCAGATATTGGAAAGTGGGGTATTCAAAATCAAAACCACTCTTAGAAGCAGAAAGGTCTTCACCCGTATTTTTCATGGCTGAAAAACCCATCATAGCATTAATTTTATGCTGTTGAAAGCTCTTGTCATAATATAGGAATCCTTCCCCAATCCAACCTATATTCATGGCTCTGAACATAGTTAATCCATTCACGAGATTAGGTTTCCCTGGTTCTGGCTCTTTTACACTGAAGGTTTTTGTGTCATTATCAATAACTTTCAAAGAGCCGCTGATTTTGGCAGAAAATCCCGGTAATATCTCATATTGTAGGTAAGCATTTCCTTCCAATTGAAAAAATCTGTTTCTTTGGGTATTTCTTTCGAATATTCCTACTGGATTTCTTAAGTCGCCATAATTTGAAGAGAATACACCATGATAAGTTCCATCTTCGTTATATATCGGAACATCAGGATGATAAGCCAGCGTTTGAATCATTGCCCCTACATTATCTCCACGAGTATCGACTCCTCTTCTTTGCTTGAAACTCAAATTGATACTTTCACCAAATTTGAATTTCTTGCCTAATTTATAATCCGAATTGATTCTTAGTGTGTATCTTTTGTTATAGGTATTCCTTAAAATACCATCATTGTCTTGAGCAGTAAAACCTAAATTGTAGTTATTGTTTTCTCCACCTCCAGTCAATGATACATTATAACTTTGCATGGAGGCTGTCCTGAATACTTCGTCTTGCCAATCAGTTACATCTTTCATGGCAGAAGGGTTTGCGAATTCTTCCAATTTTGGAGTATTGTCATTATCGCTAGCTTCGTTGTATATTGTAGCTAATTGTGAAGCTGACAACATATCCAGTTTTTTTGAACGTGTCGAGAAACCATAATATGCATCAAACTTTACAGTAGGTCTCATTCCGCTTCTACCTCTTTTGGTTTTGATAAGTACGACTCCACTTGCAGCTCTTGAACCGTAGATAGCTGCTGCCGAAGCATCTTTAAGAACTGTCATTGTTTCGATATCAGAAGGATTGACTGATTCCAAGTCTGCACCAATAATATCATCAATGACAATCAAAGGGTTATTGTCATTCAAGGTTCCTGTACCTCTGATTCGGATAGAAGTTGTAGGGTTTGGACCTCCTCCATTTTGTTGGACATATACACCTGCTAAACGACCTCCAAGTGCGGATACAAGATTGGGTGAGGCTACATCTTCCAGTTTGTCTACTCCTACATTGACAATGGCTCCTGATAAGTCGGATTTCTTTTGCTGTCCATAGCCAATAACTACTACTTCTTCAATTTTCATCAAATCTTCTTTTAGGAATACATTGATAGTCTGTTTTCCAGTTATATCCAATGTTTGTGAGATATATCCTAAAAAAGAAAAAGTGAGTGATTTTCCTTTTTCCGGTACATTGATGGAGTATTTTCCATCTGTGTTGGTTATTGTACCAGCATTGGTTCCGTCCGCCATAATAGTGACTCCAGGCATTGGATTACCTTCCATATCTTTGACAGAGCCTTGTATGGCTTTTTGTTGTGCCCATAATGGGATTTCCATTATGAGACAAATAGCAAATAATATTATTGCTGAATATTTGCTTTGGCATGTTGGTTTCATAATAAGTGAATATAAAAGTGTTTGAAATTACTTGTATTCTTTTACTTAAGTTCGGGAATATCGATTTCCAGTTGACAATTATCTGTTATAAACATATTTGTGAATTTGATTTTGTCATCTAAACGTACATTAAGTTTTTATCTACAATTGGATAACAAGACTATATCCATTTTAGGATCCGATTATACCGAATTTAAGGTAGATTTATTACTTATTTCCATAATAGCTTCATTTCCTTTCACTGGCTTTATTTTGTAGGAGAGACAAGCTTTCATGAGTGCTTTTAAATTATTTTCCGACCCAATTAGCATATCACCGAATTTAACGACAGAACGATGGGCAAACAGAGCTTCCTTTATTCCTTCTATAGAACGTTCACGGGCAAATACAATTGTCATAGGACCATATTGCCTGTCTGTTCGATAGGTTTGATTGCAAACGCCATGGATATCGGTATTTCCCATATAGGTCAAGTTATAATCCTTGCAAAAATTGAAAGCTATAGGATAAAACTCAAATCCGTTCACTAATTCTATTCCATGTATCTTTTTTTGCTTTATCAGCTCTTGATGCACTTTGTAGATTGTACTAGTATCATTGGGCCATCCGGGGTGATTCCACATGATGAAGGCTCCTTGTTCTAAAGCATTGTCTATGGCAATCAGCGGATCTTCTATATCCAAAGCATTGGCATCCTTCAGAAATAGTGCATTGAGGTGTCCAAGAGGTTTGTTTCTGGTTATTTCCGCTCCCGGTATCACTATTATATTGGCATTTTTCTCTACTCCTTTGGCTATTTTGTATGATTCGTTGTGATCGGCTTTGATGAATGAATTGTGTGGACGGTATTCTATGTGCTCAGTAATGGCTATTGCATCCAGTCCACGTCTGTTCCCTTCCCATACACGTTCTTCAGGCATGATTGTACCATCTGAGAAAATAGTGTGTGTATGAAAATCACACTTCAGCGTTTTGTATCCTTCTATGTCAGGGATATGAATGTTTTCATTTATGTAAGGTTGCTGTGAATTTGCTACCTTTACTACATCCAAGCCCTTGTATTGAGCAAAAGTAGAGGTTGTGCAGCTTATTAGGAGGGCTGCAATCAGATATGTATTTTTCATTTTTCTTTTATTAATCTGGTTATTAGTCACCCCAGGCATTATTATTCTTGGTCTTTTTCCAAGCTTGACGCATTTGGTGAATATGCCAGAAGTTAATTAAAGGTTTCAACTTACGTTCAGCTTTATTGGGGATAGCAGGTATAGGATAGGATTTGTCCTGATACCAATAAGCAACGGTTGCAATGTCTAAATCCATATCGTTGGATGTTCCATGTTCAATGGTTGCTTTCAGAGATTTTTCAAAGAATACCGGATCGGTGATAAAAAAGCGGTATACATGAGTGCGTCCTAACCATCCGGTTTCACCGTTTACGCGTGGATAGCCGAAGAAAGGACTTTGGAAAGGTTCTTTGGGACACCAGGAAGTATTGAAAAAATCTTCAGTTCCAGTTCCTACCATTGAAGGAATTTTCTCTCCGTCAATGAACCACATATCATCACCCTCGCCATACCAAGCCGTAGAGGGATTTTGTACATAATAGTTCAATCCTATAAAGTGCCCTTTTCCTTTAATGTCTGCAAAGACATAGTTTTCTTTTCCGTCAATGTTTGCTATTTCACCTCCAGTTTTAGGGTCTTTTACTGGATTGGTAATTTCACGATTATACCATGCGTGAAAACGTCCTACATCTTTAGGCAACTTATCTACTTCATAATAGTCTACATAGAAAAAAATATTATCAACTACGTTATCGGCTTGATTTTCTATTTCAATGCGGGCACCTTTTTCAAAAGGCATCATGAAATAAGTAGACATACCTGTTCCATTAGCTGGTCCGGTAGATAGTGCATAAGAGCTAAAATTGTAGTTTTCGTCCCATCCTTGTCCGAAAAACGGACCTATTGGTGATTCCACCGAAGGATAACTATTTCCATCCCAATATATTCTCAGAATAATATCATTACGGTTTACCAAATGAGGAGGAGGGGCTATGGTGAACCATATATGATTGATGATTCCAGCTCCTTGAATATCACAGATTACGACTTTTTCGTTGGGTTTGATTCCTACAATACGGTCACCATTATAGCCGTTCTTATCGTAACTGCTAATCCGTTTGGAACGGTAGCCGTTTTTCATTTTTGTCAGATTATACAGTTCTCCGTCGATTTGTTGGGGAAATGCAGATAAGAAGGGGATACATAATAGCAATAGTAATAGACTATGTTTCATATTTCTACTTTTTACTGTGTGTTTACAGATAGGTAATTTCTGTAAGGAGATGTGCCACTTTTGACACATCTCCCTTGGATATCAATGAGTGATTGATTTATTTCCAACCGGGATTTTGTTCCAGTTGTGGATTCAATAGTATCTGTCTGGTCGGCAATGGGAATAGGTAATGTTTGTTCGGGTCAAACTTTCTATCTGATGCTTTTTCCAGAACGATAACCCCTTCTTCGTCTACTTCATATCCGATGTTATCCCAACGTCCGTCGGTTTCGTATTCGGTTCCTTTGTATTTGATACCTCTTAATGGTTGATTGAGTTCAACTTCTGCAGTTTTCCAACGTCTCAAGTCGTCAAGTCGGTAACCTTCCAGACTCAGTTCAATGGTTCTTTCACGGCGAATTTCCTCTTTCATGTTCAATCCGTTGGCAGTAACAAAAGTGTTGGTAAGATGAGGCATGCCAACCCGATCTCTCAGTTTATTAATACTGATGTCTAAGTCTGAATCAGAAATATTGCCATTCTTTTCGAACAAAGCTTCAGCATAAATCAATAGTACTTCTGTATAACGGATAATTGGCCAGTCGCATCCCAATGGGAAACTAACCTCTGCTTCCAATTTTACATTTCTATAACCGGTTTGAGTCCAAAAACCAAAATCTACATTATATACAATACCTCTATTTGGATCGTCGGGGTTACTCCAATCAGGATTATACATTGGTTGTGAGAATAACCAAAAACGTTCACCTGGTTTTACGAAGAAGATGTCCATACGAGGGTCACGGTCTTCATATTCCGATGTTATTTTCTGATAACCTTTGAATACAGAATTCGGATGGGTGATAGGTAATCCGTTTTTGTCCAAATACATATCTGCCAACTTTTTTGTCGGGCATAGTGTACCGGAGTGTTCATAACGTGGAGACTCTCTGAGATCTTCATCATAACGCTGTGCTAAAATGGTTTCTTTATTATCAGCTTTTGTCAGACCGGCAGGATTCGATTTTATTTTAGAGAGTGTAAAGAAGTACTTGTAAGACCAATCTCCCAATTCAGCTCTATGGTCCCACAGCTCATATTCATTACTGTTGATTACATTTTTAGCAGCTGAAATAGCATCATCCAAAAAGGCATCTGCTCCTTGTAGTCCATGATATTTTCTCCATGTTCCTTCAAAGAGTGAGAACCGAGCTTTCATTGCTTCGGCAGCTCCTTTGGATATGCGACCTTTGTCGTCTGCTGATATAGCTGATTCAAGTGGCAGTTCAGGAATTGCTTCATCAAGATTCTTTTTAATGAAGGCTGCAATTGTTTCTCTGCTGTCACGCGGTCCGTATAGCAGGTCTTTGTCTTCCAATGTAAGTGTTTTTTCAATCAAAGGCACTCCACCAAACCGCTTTAGCAGATTGAAGTATTGATAAGCTCGGAAGAATTTCATTTCGGCTTCATAAACTTTGATGTCATTCTTCAATTCATCTGGTGCGGTTGTACATCTTTCAAGTCCATAGTTAATATAACGTATGGCAGAATAAGCCCCGTCCCAGGTTCCATCGGTAGTTCCCGCTATATATGAACTATTACTTACATTATTGAAACCTGTTGGTTTGGTTATGTCAGACATATCATCATCTGCATTGAAGGTGGGCAAACCGTAATAGAATTGGTTTGCATAACGTTTAAAGTCTTCTGCACTCGCAAAATATACTGGTTCAGAAATAACATCTTGCGAGTATAAGTCTAAATCTTTTTCACATGAAGCTGTAGCGCCTAATAGAAGTAAACAGCATCCTGCTAGTATGTATTTATGTGTTTTCATATCATCTGTCTTTTTTAAAATTGTACATTCACACCTATAGAATAAGTTCTGGAGAAAGGTATCAGATTCTCTGTATAGGGGGCTTCCGGATCAAATCCATTTGGTAGGTTGTCCCATTCAAGTAGATTCATCCCCGTTGCGTAAACTCTCAATTTTTCAACACCAATTTTCTTTGTAAGTGTTGTCGGGAATGTATAACCAATCTGTACTTCCTTCAAACGTAAATATCTGTTATTGAAAAATTTATAGGGTGCATCCGACCATTGATAGTTATATCCGTGGATACCACCATCTTGTGTCAAACGAGGATATTCTGCATTCGGACGATCGGGACTCCATGTGTTGTGATAGAAATATTGGGATGACTGTTTCCAAACTTCACCACCACCGGCATAAGTTCCGTTGATACAATCCCATTTACCTACACCTTGCAAAAATGCACTTACATCGATTCCTTTCCAGTCTAATCCTAAATTTATACCATACAAGTATCTTTGATTATTTGTACCTTTGTATACAATATCGCCAGAGTTAGGATCACCTTCCTTATATAATGTCGGTTCCAAAACACCATCTCCGTCTTTGTCTACATATTTTGCATCACCTACTCTCAGATTTGTAGGAACTCCACCTTTCATCTTAGTTTTATAATCTGCAAGATCTGCTTCGTCTTTAATGAAACCGTCAAATTCGTAAATAAAGAATGAATTGGTCGGATACCCTTCCACAAAGCCCATCAGTCCATGACCCGGATTTCGGGAATCACTTAAAGAAATGACTTTTGTCTTGTTGTCACTTAGGTTAAGTCCTATTCTATAACCTACCTTACCGATTTTATCTTTCCAGTTCAGTGTAAGTTCCCAACCGTTGGTTCTAACGTGAGCTCCATTGATAGAAGGGGCACTTGTACCTAATATTGTAGGAAATTCTTCGGCATAGAACATATTCTTATTGTCTTTGATGAAGTAGTCGAAAGTACCACTCAGTCGGTTATTCAGTGTTGCAAAATCAATTCCGGCATTATAAGTTTCGATAGTTTCCCATGTTCTGTCGACTGCCGGCATAGCTCCCAAAGATGCATTTGGTACTTTTAGCGGATTATTTGAATTACCGAATGGGTATGTTCCTCCAATATTGATATATTGATAATGGTCGTATAATCCGATACCGGCCTGATTACCCAATTGGCCCCAAGAAAGTCTGAGTTTCAAGTGATTTAGATAATTTCTAGCTGGAGTAAAGAAATTCTCATTGGAAATGATCCATGAGCCTGATACTCCCCAGAAATCTTCCCATTTGTGACCTTTGGCAAATTTGGAAGAACCGTCATTACGATATGTGGCTTCTACAAAAATGCGGTTGTCCCAATTATAGCTTAGACGTCCGAAGATGGAGGTAATGGCCCAGGCATTGTTATACTCTCCATTATATTGCTGTTCTGAATCTCCCAAGCCTAATACTGGTAGTTCATCAGTAATTAAGTCATAACGGTAGGCATTGAATCCTCTGGCATCAAGTTCCTCATGAGAAGCACCGAACATAGCATTGAACATATGTTGGTCTGTAATCCTGAAATCATAGTTTGCATGCAAGGAAGTAACGATATGTTCATTTCTGTTATAGAGAGATTCTGTTTTTGTTTTTCCGCTATACCAATAATCTATAACATCATAGTTCAAAGAACCGTCCCAGTGGTAGGTCTGGTGTCTTTTGCGATAATATTTCTCATCACTGATGTCATAGTTCAATGACATATCCCCCGTAATAGTTAAGTTTTTAAGAGGGGTGATGTCAAAACCCAATTGGGTATAGTAAGAATAATAGGTTTTCCATCGGTTACCAGTATGTTCTGCAAATGCAATAGGATTACCAAAGCCACCGGAACCATAGTATTGACCCTGAGGGTTAAAGGTAGGTTGGCAGTTCCAGGTCCAGTATGTCAACCAAGCCAATTGGTTAATGTCATAAGGTTCTGTTACTTTTTTACGGCCTACATATACATTAGAACGTAATTTAATGTACTTGTTCAAATTGTATTCATATTTAAACCGTCCCCAATACTTCTTGTTGTTGTGTTCTCCATAGTTGAACATAGATCCTTGATCCAGATAACCGATGGAAGCATAGTAGTTGGATTTTTCCGAACCACCAGATATTGACAAGTTATGAGAATGATCAAAAGCGGTTCCGTACATTTCTTTCCACCAGTCATGCCACCCTAATACTAAGTCGGGAGTATCACCGAATGGTCCTTTGACAACTTCCGGGTTTTTGGAGTAAATGTCTGCAGTGTTCACATAAGGAAGTAGGTGAGTGAAGAAGTGATTGGAAATGCCGTCATTGGCATATAGTTCACCCATCATCTCGATATGTTGCAATACATTTACCTTTTGGGGAATACTGGCAGGTGCATTAAAGTTAAAATTGCCCGTATAACTGATAGTCGGCTTTTCTGTCTTGCCTTTCTTAGTGGTGACCAATAAAACACCACCAGCAGCACGTGCACCATAAATGGCAGCTTGTGCATCTTTCAATATTGTGATATTTTCAATATCCTGCGGGTTAATTTTGTTCAGTGCATTTGCATTGTTATCACTGTACGGAATACCGTCTACAACTACTAAGATACCTGGGTCTGAACGGGAAGTTACTCCTCGTAATCGGATATCATAACCTTCTTCACCGACTTTACCTTGATTTGTCCTTCTGATTTCCATACCGGGAACAACACCTTGCAAGAGTTCGGCAGTATTAGTTAATGGTTTGTTTGTCAGTTTGTCCGAATTAACTAAGTCTACTGCACCGGTTGTTGTAGCCCTGGTTTTTGTTCCATACCCGATTGCTACAACTTCTTGGAGCATTACGGCATCTTCTTTCAATTTTATGTTTAGAACTGTTTTTCCTCCTACTTCTACTTTTTCAGATTTCATTCCGATAAAGGAGAAAATTAGATTTTTTCCACTTGGGACTGCAATTTCATATTTACCGTCCATGTCTGAAATAGTTCCGGTAGTTGTTCCTTCTACCATTACTGAAACACCTGGCATAGGATTACCTTCTAAGTCCTCAACTACACCATGTACTACTTTTTGCTGTGCCCATAATGGGGTGCCCATTATAAAGCAGATTGCGAGCAGGAATGTCGCTAGAAATCTGTTTTTACATGCTGATTTCATAATTAATTGATTTAATGTAACAAAAAAAGATATTGTATTTATTAGGGCTATGTGTCTCAAAATAACATCTTTACTAAGATGTTATTTTGAGAACGCATGCCATTTTTTTATTCAAAATCTATTTGTAGTTTGTCATTAGCGCATATTTGCAGTCCATTCAATGAAACTTCTGTATAGCCGTTTGTATTGGTGAGACTGGCAGGAATTACTTTACCGTTCACAGATGCTTTTACTATGTTGGCATTCATCCCTTCAGGTAAAGTTACCTGTAGTTTGTCAAGATATAAACGCCCATACTTCACTTCTATACTATTGGTCTGTTTTCCATTTTTCCGGATTTGTGAGATATTTCCCCAACCTTCGGCAGCATTGAAAAATCCAATTATGTCATTCTTTTCAATCTTAGGATCAAATCCGATAATTCCCTTTGGACCATCATACCAATACCCTTGTACAGCTTGTAACACTCCGTAAGATGCCATGGCACGTGCATAGTGGTCGCCACATTCTATTTCGTTCCATGGGTTATGTTTCTTGCCATCATAGCGTGAATGGATACCTTTTACGATAGCCAAACCTTCATCAATCATGTTACGTTTAATCATTTCAGTAGCAACTTGATATTCAATACCAGTCCACACCTCATCACGATATCTAACACCGTCTTCACCCGGGTGCTTGCTGTATGGCCAGGTACAAATAAATAATCCGGGTTCTCCAGCGTGTGCGTAATATCTTTCAGGAAGATGAGCCTCACTTTGGGCTTTTACGTCATTGGTCCAGTTGAACTTCCAGATGGACTGTAATGCCTTGTTGATAGCTTCTGTCGGATAAATATCACCTAAGCGATAGAGAGAAGCCCATGTTTGTCCAAAAAGTTGGTCACTTAAGCAACCCTTTCCGTATTGGTATTTAGGGTATTCTTTCTCATCTACGTCTTGGAAGAAATATTCACCGTTCCATAAACGATCCATTGTGTTTTCGCTACCTGCTGTATATATTTTCTTGTAATAATTAGCTGTGGTAGTGTCTTTCATAATATAAGCCATCTTTTCACCGGCCCTCAATGCTGCCAGGTAAAGTCCACCTACGTATGTGTTGGCACCGTTGAACGAAATGTCATAAGTATTTGGCTGTGTCTTGACAATCAGACCGTCTTCATTTCCGTCTTCCCGGATTATATACTGGATGGAACGTTTTATCTTATCCCAGTTTCTTGCCAGGAAGAAATTGTCTTTGGACATCAAATGTTCACGATACATGCGTAAGATAACACTTGCATGCCCGTCAATTAGAATACCGTGTTCTCCGTTTCGTGATAAAATACCTCCATCCTCTTGGAGAGATACACTATAATCAGTTCTTTCGCGCAAATTGCGTTCCAACTCTGGGAATAAAGCTGCCATTGCTTGTGCATAACCCCAGACATGTGTACAAGTTCCCTCACAAGAACCGACGCCTTCCCAAGCCCAAAACTTATCCGTAGCCCACCATTGGCAAGTTTCCGTTGCCAATGTGGAAATAGGCATCATGATACGTTGCACAAGCCAGTATGGTAAAGTGGTCTGATTGTAATATGTATCATGGAAATCATGTGTCTTTTTGGACAACTCTGCATAATTTTCACGTAGTTGGTTCGCTACATCTAAAGAGGAGTTATACCAGTTGGCGTACATATTACCGATAGCTGGGCTATTGGGAGGTAATGGCTTGTTCCACTCAGATCCTTTGTAACTCAGAGGACGGTTGGGGAAATACCAAGAAAGTACGAAGATAACTTCTTTGGATTCTCCCGGTTGTAGAGTCATGGATGAAGTCAATGCTCCATTCAATTTTTTACCGAGTTCTGCTTCTGCATATTCCAGATTATTTTCCGAGTCATCTGCTGTTCCGGTTGCATTGCCATCAAACACAGATAGAGCTAAGTTACCGAAGTAGGCGTGTGATTTGTCTATCGTGATGGTAGGGGCATCTACAGGAGAATTGGAGAATTCTATATTATCTACGCTAATATGTCCCCAGTCCCCATCAACAGCATCAACAATTTCCAAGTATGCTTTCTTTCCTTTGTATTCAGATACGTCCCAGTTGCGTGGGAGGAAATCTTCGTTATTGTTACCGGTTGCAGACATTACTACTTTTCCATCAACGACCAGGTTTATACAAGTCTTTCCCGGATGGGCACCGCCTGCAATATTGAACGAAATATACTTATTCCTGATTGTAAATGTTCTAGAAGTCAGCTTACCGGTAGGTTTGTCGTAATTTGTATAAGAGTTTGCCAGAAAATTTCCATAGTTGCCGCCAAAATTATTTTGGTTGCATTGTTCGCCAGAGGCAGGCTTTCTCCCGAAAGCAGTACCTTCTACCTTCCAGCGACTATAATTTCCGGACTCAAAATTATCGAATATTTCGTATTTGCGGTTTTTACCAGCAGTTTTGGCAGGAAGGTTGTCTACTCTCATATCCATGTAGACAGATTTCCAGCCATTATTGTCAATTACCTTATTCTGTAACATTCCATCTGCACGTCCTTTCAAGTCGATACATACCAGATTCTGCATCCATCCTTCCAGATCGGCAGTAACTTTTTTATCCGATGTATTCTTAACTGTATATTTCATTATTGTAGCTGGAGTAGCAGAACTTTTGGCATCCAGTGGAATGAATGGCGAATAGAATTCTGCAGAAACTCTGACAGGCAATTCCTGTTTCTTTTGGGCATATTCAACAAAAGCGATAGGATATTCACCTATAAAGGAAATATCATCAAAATCCTTTTTGTTCAGTTCTTTTGTTATGGTTTTATTGCCGTCGTTTACTGTAATTTTGAATCCTTGGTCAATATAGCTCATAGGCTCGAAGGTTTGGTAGCAAACCTTCCAAGGACCCAGTGGAGTGTCGAAGTTTAACAACCAGTCAATGCCGTAGCCAGTATTATAGGCATTGTTTGCAATCCACCAATTGGCCAGTGTACCATCTCCACGGACATACAATTGCCCGGCACAAATACCACCAACCGGCATACCGATAGTGGTGAGTTCATCACCTTTGTATACCTTTCTTTCACCTTTACTTTCTTTATCCCCTATGAATGATTTTATATCACCTTTGTCCAGCGAAACCTTGTGGTCAGGTGAAAATTGGGCAAAAGAGGGTAGAGAAAGCGACATTAGACACGATAGTGTCAAGAGTTTAATTCGTTTCATAAAATCTTTTTTAGTTGTTTAGAAATAACCTGAAAAACAATCTTCATTACCTTAATTACCTAATGTTAAGTACTTCTAATCAGTTTTGATATTCAAAGCTTGTCTGATTACCAGAAACGACACAAGACCTAACATCTACCTTACCAAAAACAACACTGATGACAGGCTTCCCTTTTTGTAGTTCAATTGTACCAAATCCTGTATTTGTGGATAGGAATGTTTTAAAACTGTCACCGATCTTAGAATCTATATATAATGTTTTGTCAACTGCGTCATAACGGACGCCAGTTAATGCTTGAAGTAAGCTATAACTTGACAATGCGCGTGCGTACCAACCTCCACATTCGTATTCGTTGTACGGATTCCGCACTTTGCCATCATAGCGTTTGCGTACTGTACGGACGATGTCAAGCCCTTTTTCGACTTCACCTTCGAATATCAGGTGGGAAGCCACTTGGTATTCAATACCTGTCCATACTTCATCGCTATAAACGAATGGAAGACTCAACTTGCCCCCTTTAGGCCAGGTACACAATAATACACCTCCATCTTTTCCCAGTCCGTAAGTAGGGCGCTGAGGATTGGCATGGTCACTTAAGTCTCTGCGTAAGTTGTATTTGTAGATAGAATTCAAGTGACTTTTAACTTTGACTTTGTCAATAGGCTCGTCCATGCCAGCAACAAGTGACATCCAGCAACCTATAATACCATCAGAAAGACATCCTTTCCCGTATTGATATTTAGGACCTTCTTTTAGAAGAATGGCACGCGCCTCTTCTGAATAGTCGCTATTCCAGTTCTTTTCGGCAATGGCAATCGGGTCAGGTGATTTCAGACCTTGCCATTGGATATTTTGGATAAAGTATTCACCGTCATATAGTTTATTTTCCATATAGTCTTTGCTTTTTGCCAGCAGAGATTCATATTGAGAAACATCTTCATTTAAAGCTTGTCCTAGCTTAATAAAGCTATGTAAAGCTCCGGCATAAAAGCTGGTACACATGCCATCTGCTCCCCAAAACTCTATATCATAAGTGTTGTGGTGAGGTTCTTCCAAAGCACCTACCCGACGGGGGTCCCACGTATTTATACAATAATCGAGACTTTGTTTTACATGTGGATACATCATTCTCAACCAGTCGGTATTCCCACTGATTCTCCAATCACGATAGATTTTGATAATACCACCCAATTGTCCGTCTGCTGCTGCATGAAAGTCATGTTTTGCAGCACGGATAGGAATATTTGTCCTGAACATTTGGTGGCCTTCCTTATTTTGGCTTATGAAAAATTCACTTTCACGCAATGTCCTTTCCATTGCAGGGAAAAGATGAGGAATGGCTTGTGCATAGTTCCATACATGCGTACAAGAACCATGGCAGGAGCCCCAGGTATCTCCACATCCTTCATAATTCCATAGGCGGCCATCGTGTTGGCGCATGACAGTCGGTGATTTCAGAATGGAAAGATTGGAGCTTACGGCATCAATAACTTCTGCTGGTAAAGTTGTATCATAGAATGTGTTGGTGAATAATTCTGTTTTATTCTTAAGATTGTCATATTGTGATGACCAGTATGTTGCTACCTCATCAATACTGCTAAAACGTGTACTATACCAAGGACGATAATTCTGAGGAGTTTCTGTTTTTGTCACAGTAGGGCATTCTGATGATTTATCATTTTCGGTAATGGCATCAGCGCCAATGCGAATGTCAGAATCGGGAACATACCAAGCCATATGTAAGCGGATGGAATATGTATCACCTACCTTTACCTTAAAGGGTACATATAAAGATGCTCCGGGAGCCTCTCCTTGCATAGGCGCATTTTCTACTATGTTTCCATCTGCTATAGCATTCCAAGCCATGGTCAGGGGGTCCCACCATCCGCCACGAAACCAACAATGATTTACTTTTGTATTGTCTATATCTGTATAGATTGCAAAATCTCCTTTCAAGTGTTTATCTTTATCAGAAGCTGCTTGGGATAGAATAAAGCCGTTCTTAATTGACCGAATGGACTGTGGAGCACCGTTCATAGCCATAAAGTTACGTGTATTATAAGAGAAAATAGCTTCTATATCCCGATCTGATGTATTGGTAAAGGTATACTCAAGGGCTCCGACTGGTAAGCTGGAATTATCCTGGTCAGTCGGAATAAATGGACTCCATCCTTTTAGTTCTACATTCAGAGGGACATCCTTGTCTGATAAACGAACGGTTGCAAAAGGAAAGCGTGAACTGAAACTTACGTTTTCAAATCGGGGTAGTCCCCAGGAAGTGAGAGGGCCTCCCAAAGCTGATTCTGGACCACCGAACTTCTTGCGATCAGGGACGGGACCTTCCAGAACTTTTGAGCCGTTTTCATAACCTTTCACATGTACGGCGGCAAACATACAAGGTTCATTGAAAATGTTGGGTTGATGCCTGACTGACATATTTGAAATGGCTCCGGTTCCTTCCAGACAAAACATACCAGCACCCATTCCACCAATAGGAAATGCTATGCGATTCAAATAGTCTCCTTTGTACTCTTTTATATATTCACTTTGTTGTTGTATTGCATTTGCCTTTTGATTCTGGCAAGAGCTAAGTGAGAATAAAGTAATAGCCCCTAAAGCTAAGATCTTTTTCATATTAGATATTTTTTAATTAAACTTTTATTTTACCATCTTGGAATTTCCAAATCGTCCTTACTCGGCAAAGCCGGGAATTTGGCATGCGGCTCGGCCTGGTACCAGAAAGTGGTCG
>OBVY01001024.1_pt1 | contig 19548 bp, 32 predicted proteins | sample 1538051 | NCBI WGS metagenome assembly OBVY01 (sample SAMEA2580017, study PRJEB22360) | human gut metagenome | biome: human gut; feature: human-associated habitat; material: faeces | place: Denmark | collected 2008/2010 | reverse complement strand
TTTTATTCCATGTTCTTTTAAATATTTATCCCTGATGTATAATCTCGGATAATCTGGGCTATTACTGTACCCAGTCTTAACAGCAATTTTTTCCCATGTCATTCCGTTTATGTAATACATCTTGAAAACATAGCGCGCCTGCCCCTCTTCAATCTGATTGATCCACTGCTCTACCGCTCTAACCTGTTCCTTTTTCTTTTCCAACGTCTTTTCTCTGCGGTTATATAAGTCCTCATCAAATCCAACCACACTCTGAGGTCTGCCATATCCAGTCCGATAGTCAAATACTGTACTATTTCCAATTCCAGCATCTGTTTCTTTCATTTCTTGGAGCTCTGCCTCCAGAAGCGGAATCGATTGTTTTATTTTTCTGTAGTCGCTTAAAAGTTTTTTTGTAATCTTAACCACTGGTCTCTCCTCCTGTCCTGCTGCCCGCGCTGCCATCCTGCTGCCTCTTTCCCAGAACTTTCCGCGTTGCCATCCTGTTTCCTGTTTTTTTCTGATGCTTCCCGTTCTGCTGCCCGTTTTCCGGAACTATCAGCTTCCCATTCCGCTGCCGGCTTCCTCCGGCTCTCCCTCTGCACTGCTCGGAGTCGCCGTGCTTTCTATGACCGTCACCGTGCCCTCAAACACTTTCCACATTGAGGACTGTTCAAAAAGGTGTGTCTCTGGTTTTTCATTCTCACGCATCGGCCGTGTCAGATACCAGAGCGAGTCGTCTTTCCAGGTGATTTCCTCTAATTTTCTTCCGGCCTCCAGTTTTAACGTCACATCCCCGCCAAAGGATTTTGCGGCCATCTGACTGCTGCAGCCTGGCAGCGCACATGCAATCAATGTTGATACAATAAATAGCATTACCTTACGTTTCATTCGTTCTCCTCCATTGGCGTTATCTTAATTCGCTCCAGATGCGGATACGTCCTGCAGCGTCTTACTGCTTCTTCCCATTCCCTGATAAATGCTTCCTTCTTTGTTTCCTCTCTATATCGGTTGTAGTTTATCTGGTATCTGCCCTTATATAAAATTTCGTTTAATGCGTGATAAGAGACGGCGAGGGATTCTCCCAGCGCTTCGCGCACTTTCTGTGCAGGTGCATCGCAGAGAATCTGCTTTTTTGTCTGCCTGTCTATTACGTCATAAGTATATTTCATTCTTATTTTACACCTTCAAATCTGTTTCTGAAAAATTGATAGGCTATGTTTTGGTTGGCTTCTGGCACATTTGATTGATACGGTTCTGGTTCTGTATATGGCTGCCAGGCAATCACTGTGCTGTATACAACTCCAAGGTCTCTTTCTTCGCCTGGTTCATCACAGCGTATCCATTCGTTTTCTTCATCCTCATACCACCAGATCCCCTCTTCATATTTTCCTTTATGTGTGCCTCTACTCTCTGGATGATGCATCCATTCTTCTTTTGGGATGAAGTCAGAGCCATAGTCTGAAATCCAACTCGAATGTTTTACTGTTACCCAAACAGGCATCTCTTCCTTTGGCAGTCGTTCCTCTACTGGGATCCATCTGTCCTGCTGCCGGCGAAGCTCTTCCACATCTGCTGGACTCAGACCCGTGTCTTCGTAGTCTCTCAGCTTACACAGCGCCCCATATAGTGCCTCATAGGTTTCCCGTGCGATTGGTACTCCTATGAGCAAATTCTCCCACTGAATTCTTTTTAGGCCCCAGTTTCCAACTTTATCTCTTTCTGTTAACCGTCCCATTTCGTTCTCCTTTCTAACCCGCAGTCCCAGAGAGTTATCTGAGATTTATATTCTTCCAGACGTTCATTTGCCAACTCATAATAATGTCTGTCTTTTTCAAATCCGATATAACTGACTCCCGCTTTATGACACGCTATTAAACTGCTTGCACTGCCAACGTGAGTGTCAAGAATTTTTGCTGCTGGAACTGCATATTTCGCAAGCAGCCAATCATACAAAGCTACTGGTTTCTGCGTCGGATGGATTCTTTTCTCATTGAGAACTTTATTGCCCTGCTGCACTGTTCCTTCTTCCAAGCTCTTTCCCTGGAACATCCCGTTCCACATGTACCGGAACAGCCGAACCGAATCATGCAAGCTACAGGAAGCAATCTCACAGTCTGAGAAGCTACTGCCTCCATTGCACTTGTCCCAGACAATCCGGCCTGGCGGGAAATGATAATCAAAGTAGTTGCATCCCCACACGATCTGCTCTTTGGAAACCCGTTCCAGCTCCTGAAAATATCCCAGCCCTGGTACTTCCCATTTTTCGGATGGTTCGTAATATCGCTGTACTCCGATTGGGCTTATTTTCCTGCCATAGTATTCTCTGCGCTCTGGACCTGAAAAATAAGGAGGATCCACAATGGCAAGGTCGAAATAGTTATCCGGAAACAAGGGTAAATAATCCATACAGTCTCCGCAAATAAACCAGTTTAATTCAGTCATAACATATCTTTCCTTCCCTGCTGCCCCATTCGGCCACAATCTCACAGGCAGATGTCCCACAAGTAATATTCTGGCCGTTCCAGCTGCAGGAGTCACAATCTTTAAACTCCTTTGTATGTTTCGCCATATCCCAGCACTCAAAAAAATCAATCTCCATCTCTGGTGTCACTTCTATGGTCAGCTGGGCTTTTTCACATACCTGAATACCAGTTTAACGATTCAACAGACCATTACAGTAATCTCCATCACAAATATGGCAAGGATACTTGCCTAACTTGTAACATTCAATCACAGTTAAGCCATCTACAGCGTAGCCACCACTATAACCTTCCAGCAGCACACACTGCGTTCCACTTACATTCCATGGGTTACTTCTTACAACGAATACCTTTCCTTTGTTTTTGTCCGAGACCTTGTATTTGTCATTCATAACAACTTTGTTACCAATTTTCATAAGACAAACCTCCAATCATGTGTTAAGCTAAACCTCAGTTCTGGTGTGAAAGCAGCCACCATAATATCATCAGATACAATAGCCAAACCACATTATCACAGACTCTGCACCATTGCAGTTCTTTGTACTGCATCCACTCTAGCCCGTACCAGACAGCGGATATTGCCACATTTACTATTAATGCCTTAATGAGTGCCATTCTGTCCTCCGTCAATGTCAATTTATTTCTGCACCGCTTTCAAAAATTCCACCAGCTCCGTCTCGCTGTCCGGATGTTTGGTATACCGTTCGTGCCGGTTCCATTTTGGGCAGCCATAGCTTGAAAGCTTCGGCGGTTCCGGCCCGCCCACCAGATGCAGGTAAGATGCTGTAAAATCCCGTTTTCCTGCTGCCGGATATTCCTCGGCAATCAGCTGGGCTCCGTTATCAAACTCGTACCTGTAATACCGGACTCCGATGTGAGCATCTTCATACCACAGTCCCCAGGCCTGGTAATTTCTCAGCCATTCCTTCCTCTGATCATTATTCTTCATCGGCGGCAGCTCTGACTGCTCCTCTGGCTCTTCCTGCTGCTGTCTTTCGTGCTCCGCTAAGAGCCGAAGGGCCGACGTCAAAATCTGCGTTTTCTCCACAGCCAGGGGCCACTGCTCTTTAGGCGTGTCCCGGAAAGCTTCCTGCATCTCCATCAGTTCCTTTTCGTATTTTTCCAGTAATCCCTCAATGCTTATGCTTCTTTGTACTTTCTGCTGCTCTTCTGGCTCTTCCTCCTCTACGTTCGGCTTCTGAACTTCTTCTGGAATCCATCCACACCGGCAGTTACAGTCCTCCTCGCAGTCTTTGCAGCACCTGACTCCGCCATATTCACAGCAAACGCAGTTTCCGGACTTACTCCATCCTGTAATGCAGGTTTTAGGCCAGGAATGTTCTTCCGCATTTTCCTGTGTTCCCTCCTCCTCTTCCTGAAGCGGTTCGGCTTGGGTAGTCTTGCGGAGTGCTTTCCAGTGTTTCCAACAGGCAGCGCATTCCTTTCTTCCCTCTTCCTGATCCTTTTCGCTAGTTCCCCAGTTTTGCCGGATACAGGAAGAGATTCCAGGAGGGCAACCGTTTTCCTGCTGCCTGTCGGCAGCCTGTTCTTCATTCAGATCCCCCTCCGCCAAGTCTTCCGTAGCGAGAATAAAGCTTCCGGATGTTTTAACCTCTGGAAGGAAGGCAATTTTCTCCGGTTCCTGTTCTTCCTCCGGATCATCCAGAAAATCGGTTATATCCATTTGGCCAGGCAGCTGCTCCTCTTCCGGTTGTGACGTCACAACTTTTTTAGCTTCCCGTTTCAGCTCCCGGATCTCCCTCACCGGCATATCTGCCGTCACCTGTTCTCTCATTTCTGCCGACATAGAAAGCATTTCTATTAGACCGTTAGCCGAATACTCTTGATACCGTTCCTGCAGTCTTGGAACCTGCTCCGGCCCAGCAAGTTCTCCGAACTGCTCATAGACCCGGATGCAGTTGGAGGCCCAGCTTTTATCCTTGTGGTAGCACAGCTCCATAAAATCATCGAAACTCTCATACCCTTCCGGTTCCCAGAGCCGGTCTCTCCGGATGGCCTGCAGAGCGTAGCCCGCTGATACAATTCCGTTTTTTACATCCTGGATGGCCCGATCCGCCAGCTCCTTGGCCTGATTAAAAGTCAGGCTGCTTTGTATCTCATCCATGTATGACCTCCTCAATTCTTTCTCTTACCCACCGTGTATCGTGTTTTCTGTCTGCAATCTCTTCCGCCGCCAGGGCCGGAGAAAAATAGCAGCCAATGGATGTGTAGCCGGTCGGCGTTTCCCGAATAATCTGGAACCGGCCAGCCGTTTCCTTTTCCACATAGTATCTCCCATAAATGTGCTTCATGTTATTTCTCCCATTCTCCCAGCGTCCGGATGCCTGGTCGGCTGCATCGTACCACATCGGCCCAGGTATAGGCCTGGCCATTATCAAACAAATAGATGTGTGGATATCTGGTATCTGTTACCTTGGTACGTTTTCTCAGCCCATCTTCGTCCCGGTAATGATAGACAGCTCCCGGCTTTATTTTCCTCCGGAGTGCTTCTATTTCCCTATCGGTGATGGCGGCCCTGCAGGCTGCCTGTTTCAGCCGTTTCTTATAGCTTTCTGTTTCCTCGGTTCGGATGGTGTATAGATATTCATTTCCAGCCTTGCTGACGCATTCAATGGCATTTTTAATCCGCAGATTTTCAAATTGCAGCCGGACTTCTTTGTAGGGCAGGCCAAGGACTTTCGTCACTTCTTTGACAGTCATAGGCCTTCCTTCCTGCCTAAGACAGTCCAGGATTTTCTCCTGTTTTTCAGCTGACCGCTTCTGTATCTCCTGTTTTGTCATCTCGCTTCTCCAATCCTAATAAATCCTCTTTCCAGTTTTCACAGCAGGCCTGTCTGCCTGCTGGCGTCCAGTCACAGCTGTATTCAAAAATACAGGTTTCACAGGTTTTTTCCATGCATTCCTCCTATTTGCTTAACACTTCTCGCAAAAAATTGTCTCGATACTGGTCTGCCAGGCGGTCCCGGATGGAGACCTCCGGAAGTAAAATCGGAATGCTGGTCCCGTAGATGCGGGACTGGATCCGGTCGTCTCCGGAAGCCCGCTCCATTGGCAGGTTGGAGGTGTAGATAGTAGGCAGTATATTCCGGTACCGCTCATCAATGAGGGAAAACAGGGCGTTATTGATCCATTCCTGACGCTCCGTCTGAACCCCCATGTCATCCAGTATCAAAAGGCTGCACTCTTTAAGGCTTCGCTTCTGCTCCTCCGCCGCCTCAGAGACTCCCTCACCTTTTTTCTTCACCAGGTCAATATAATCAAGGACCTGAATAAATTTAACAACCGCGTTGTAGCGCTCCATCACCTCGTTGGCCAGACAGCAGGCCAGGAGTGTTTTTCCGCTACCCTTCGTCTGGGAGCAGATATAGAGTCCACGGCCGGAACGGCGAAACTCCTCGTATCTGGCCACAAACGAGTTAGCAATCTTTTTTATCATCTCGGTCTCATCACCGTAATAGTCCCACTTAAAATCATTCCCCCGCTTATACACGTACTCCACCGGAATTCCGGATCGGGTACGTCTCACTTCCGCAAAACTGGTGTGGTCGTCATACCAGTAGGGCTGCGTAATGCCGTAACCGGGGATATCATAGACGACTTCCCAGCCGGCGGTCTTGCCATACTCATATCGGTTTACGCTTACTACCACCGCATCAAGCTCGGTACATGCTGTAGTAATCACGGTGTGATCCCCAGGCTTTAGATTCATTTGCATCCTTCGTACCTCCTCCCTGCCGGCCCGGTCTCTGCCGCGCCTGTAAGATCAATGTCTCAAATTTCTCTCTGAGTTTTGCTGTGGATCGGATGTTGGTTTTCCAAAACGGATCGGTAATCGCATACTGCAGCGCTTCTGTGATGTCTGCTTCGGTCCGTTTATCCAGCCGTCTCATCCTCTCCACATGGCCTGCCCACTTTTCTATCTCCGTTTCTGTCTCCGGAACCTTAGCTCCCGGTAGCTGGCTTTTAACTGCCCGGATGAGTTTTTTTGTACAATCAAAATCAAACGGAGTCAGGTCCGTCGTCCGGGCCGGAACGGGACCGGCGACTCTTCTATTATTTCCTTTACTTTCCTTTACTTTCCTTTGTTCGTTTCTGTCGTCATTTTTGTCATTTCTGTCGTCATTTTTGTCCAAAATGGTGACATTTCCCTTAATTTCGGCATCACTTAATAAAAGGTACGCTTTTTCCATCTCCACTTTTTTGCGTTTATAGGTAATTTCCAGGTACCGCTTCTGGATTCCCCTGGAAGTCAAAATCCCATATTTATCAAAAAGTGTCTGGTCAAAGATACCCCGCCTGACAGAAGCCGCCACAATGCTGGCTATTAAATTGTTCGCCCCGCTGCAGGAAAGAACCTGTCTCGCAAACAGAAGGGCGATGTCCTCATTCCATTCACAATAATAACCATGCTCTCCATAAATCCGCTGGAGCAGCTTGACGATTACTGCAAACCCTTTTAATCCAAATTCTGCTTCTATCAGTTCAAATTTTTCATCGAGCCGGCAATTAAGGGGGAAATACTCTATTCCCTCTTTTGCCATATGTCCCTCTTTTCCTGCCTGGACGGCCGGCTGCTGCCAGCTTCTCTCTATCAGGCCTGTCCCATCTACAAATCAGTGTTCCCGCCGAACGAAAGGCTTACGTCTCGCAGACGGAAGGAACGAATTCATTCGCTGCCGCAATCCGAAAACGGCGACAGAAAATGGGTAGATGGCGGCTCTGACAGGGAAACTGACACCGGCCTCATCCGGCCTGTTATCCAATCACTACCACATCAGCAGATATTTCTTCTGGGAGGTCTTTCAGCACGTTTGAGATGTACTCTTTTAACTGATTGATTGCTTTTAATCTCCAGAGGCCTCCCTCTGCTTCCACCAATTTAAAGGCAGGAGCTCCGTTCTGCTCGCCGATGCGGAACACGAACTGACTCTCTGGCTGCTCCACCTCCTGGAACGTCCGAAACGGAATCAGTGTTACCGGGTTTGGTACAAGAACCGGCGCCTTACTCGCCACGCCTACATTCATGGTGGCCGACTGGGAAATGCCGTCATCTGCATAGGCCTGCTCATTTTTGCTGACAATGTTCCCTGACAGCTTCATGACCAGCTCCAGGTCCTCATTTTTGACAAAATTGGACTGCAGGGCAATCATAAAACTTTCCTGGTCATACCACTGATTAAACCGGAAGCAAGATACCTCTGCCTCAGACTCAAAGAGCGTCTCCCTGGTCCGCTCCTTGTCTAACTGCGACATCAGGCGGACGGTCATCGGGTCTACGATATGTACAATCATCCTGCTGCCAAGCGGAAACTCTTCCGCGCAGTTTTCAATATAGTCTAACAGTGCCGTTAAGGTATGGGCTGCCACTGCGCGAGCCTTTGGGCGACGTCATACCGCTCCATGCGTTTGTCCACGTAGGTTCTTCCACAAATTTCCATCACCCTGGGAGTCTCCGCTCTTTTCACCAGACTCTCCAGATATTCCATCACATCTCTTGATTCTTCCATCAGCTTCTCCTTTCTACTTCCTTGCCCTTAAATCAATGGGCTGCTGCTCGTAAATCTCCCCTGTTTCCGGATCATACGATTTTACCTCTTCCGCTTCCACAACCACCGGCCGGCTGATTTCTCCCGGCTCCCGCATTTCTACCTGGCCTGTATGGACGTCCTGACCAATTAACAGTGTCGTCTCCACCTTGGCCGGACCTGCCAGCTTTGGAACTACTTTAAATCCCAGGCCCACTGTTCCATCCCCGCGGGGCTTAAAACTTAACGTCACTGTAATTCCGCGGGAGGCTGCCGGATCCATGTTTGGATCCATGATATTTCTTCCTACCAGGCGGATTGCCTGGCGGAACTGAGCATTCAGCTCCCCCCCCGCCAGGGTGTCAAATTCTGCGTTTCTTCCCATCGTTTTCCTTTCTGCCGGCATCCCCGGCGAATCACCAACGGCATCCTGAATATTTGTGATATATTACTGAAATCTGACCACTGGTTATAAATACGATTTTCCGAACTCCCTCCGGAAGTCTTCCCTGGTTCCAATATGCTCCTCATAGTAGGCCTGCGCGTACCGCTTCCAGGATTCGTCAAATTTCTGATCCATGTGGATGCTGTATGGCTGCATATTGTGCCAGTCCGGCCGGAGAGGAATCACAAAATGATATTTCTCCGACAACTCCCTGTAAGGTTTTCCATTAAATACATGGTGGATCTCTACCCTGGAACTGCCTGTAACTACGCAATGTTCCATATCGTCCACCAATACGCTCTTTTTTATCATCTCCAGCTCCTCTTAAGTCTGTTAAGTTCCGCTTCTGATATTGTGTCGATTCCCTGCTCCCGGCATTCTGAAATAATGCCATCCAGAAACCGGGACATCTCTGCACTGTCATACTGACTGCTCCCTTTGATTGATTCGTAAGCTACGTAGCGCTCTCCATCCTGCCACACGACCCCTATCGGCCGACAGGCAGCGCCGAACTTAGCCGGATCTATCTCTACTTTGGCCAGGAAGTGCTTCGGGTTCCCGCTCTCATCCAGCTCTGCCTCTCCGTAGCGGGATAACATCTCCTGATACATCTCGTTCTTTGTCCACGCCTGCTCTTTGGTGGACATTGTAGCTGCCAGTCTTGATATCAGTCCCCAGGCATAGGCATTTGCGTTTAGACTTCTGGGAGGACGGTAGGGTTTTAATGTAACCGCGAGGCGCTTCCCGCGGACTGCGTCCGCCTGTGCGAGCACCGGATCATCGGTTTCAATCACTATAACCTGTTTTCCATTAGGTTCCCGGAAGCAGGTTCTGAGTCTTCCAATACACTGCATCTCTTTTCTCCCTATAGGACTACTCTTCTTTTCTATCCTTCTGTTGCCTTATTGCAGTTTTGAAACTTCTTCGGAAAGATTCTAAGAACAAAGTAGACATGGCTAGTGCCATTTCAGGTTTTACGTCTGCTAATTCTAGTATGGCAGCCTCTCCAAATGACGTAATAAAATCTCCGCATCCTATACCGCCTCCCATCAAAAGTCTCTGCACTTCAACTTGATGGTTTATATCATTTTTTTCTATTGACTTTACACCGACACAAAATAATATATCGCATTCTTCTATTGTCTTCTTTTCGTCTTCTGCTAAAATGAAACCTTTTACCACTTGCTTTTCCTCCTATTTCGGTTTACACTTTTCTTGTGATTATTTTTCTTTGGGCCTGTCCGGCGGCAACCGGCGGGCCTTTTCTACTTCATAACTGCCGCTTCATCTGTTTTGCCCAACGAATAGCTTTATCCAGCTCATGATTTCGATATGTATGGGACCACGTCCAATTTGGAGTATAAGCAGCTCCTGTTTTCCAGCCCTTTTCGCAGACTTCCAGCCTAATGGCCCCGACATGTCCATCAAATCTAAAAAATGCTGTCGGTTTATTCCCTGTTTTCTCCTGTTTTCGTGGCATCGTGGAGTTAATATCCAGAGTCATGTCTAACAGCTCGTGGATCTTATCTCTACGCCTCTTCTCTACTTTCTTTACGATACGCTTGTTCACTCTTTTTCCCTCCTTTCTTACTCCAGTCCCTACATGGGTACATCCGGCTGGCTTCCATACACCAGAACCAGCCACGGCAGTCCCGACAGGTTTCTTTCTCCATTACAGCCACCCAGCCGAAGCCAGAACGGCCAGGAATGCCCCGAAGAACCCTGCCGCCAAAACCTCCGTAAAAAACAGAGCCTCGTGAAGAAACCTCACTTCGTCTTTCAGCGCAGCGTTTTTTCTTTCAGCTGCCCGGAGCGGGTGCTCCGGGACTGTATCTCTCTTTCTCATTCGTCACACACCTTTCTACAGATTTCCTCGCTCACCTCATCTGAACTGGTTAATATCGAATACATGGTCCTCGCTCCTTCGTACCGGACCAGGGCCCGGACAAATAGCGGGGCTGTCGACTTATCGGCTCTCCACTTTGCATGGATCCGGTCTTTTTCCGCTTTCAGCGATTTCAGATACCGGTCAGCCCGTTCCAGATTGGATCCGATGATAAACGGTTCCTGTTTCCGAATGGCCGGAGCCGGAACCGGAAAAAAATGCTTTTTCCAGAAAATTCTTCTTAGAGACATATCTTTTCCTCCTGCATAGTTTTATTTCGCAGATCCAGAAGTTTCAGAATCAGTTCCCCAGAACGGTTCCAGGGCTCTTTCTTTAAATAGAGGACTGTTCTGACGCTTACTCCCAGATAGTTTGCAATATCCTTATCTGTCCAGCCCTTACGGGCCTTAATCTCGTTGATCCAGTCTTTTGGCCAATACCACCAATCTGGTGGTCTAAGCACCTGCCTTGCCATAATCTCACCTCCTATTTCAACAGCTCCTCAAGTTTTCGTTAGAACCTTATTTCTCTATGTCTTGTCTTTTCTCTTCCTCTGCTCTATACTGCTATTTATCAATATTACAAAAACGGAGAATCAGAGCACATGACAAAGCAGTGTAAATATGTATTAAAGCATCTCAAAAAATTAGCATGTAATAGCGATATGCTTCTGTCTTTTCTTGGAAATACTACATATATTTGTAGGTTTGATGATGAATCAACTTTTTTCGATTATTCCAAGTATGAAGCGGAAATTGATTCTATTATTCAATCCCTGATTGATAATGGTTATCTCGTGCAAGGCTTCAATCAGTATCATTTTCACCTCACGCAAAAAGCGATACATCACACTCAATACAGTATGGAAAAAATTATTAAATTTTTAATTTGCTCCATAGTGGTTCCTATGGCAGTATCACTGGCAACTTCTATCATCGTCCTGTATATACAAGGATTGTTATAACTGAAGTTGCTGAACTGATAAAAATCAACCAGATAATGTATGCTATACCCATAGCTATCTTTTTGTTTTTTGCCCTGCGTTCCTGTTCCTGATTACTTGCTGATATTGTTCTCACCTCCCTACTTCAACAGCTCCTCGATGGTCACCCCCAGATAATCAGCCACCTTCTGGACTTTTCGGATCCCCGGCTCACTTTCGTTCCACTTGCAAACACTTCCGTTGGATAGGTCTAATTCTTTTTCAAGCTTTCCTACAGAAATTCCTTTTTCATCACAAACACGCTTCACATTGTCGTATATCACGCATTCACCTCCATAATTCATTTTTGATATGGAAAATTTTCTGTTCCTATTGACATTTTACTGAAAATATTCTAATATGAGGTTGTCAACTTAGCTGAATATTTTCGGCACTATCTCTTTATGGTTTACTGAAAGTTTTCTGTACCATGTCTCCTATTATACTGAAAACTTTCTAAATGTCAAGAGGAGTTACAGAATTTTTTCTGTGTTTTTAGGAGGAACATTGTGACAATATTTGAACGAATCGAAGAACTGCGAAAAACAATAGGAATATCGCAGGGCAAATTGGAGAAGGAACTGGGATTTTCTAACGGTTCTATTTCTAAATGGAAAAATAGCACACCTAAATCTGATCGTTTGCAAAAGCTCGCTGACTACTTCGGCGTGTCTGTTGAATATCTGATGACAGGGAACGATGACGAGGCAAAAGAGCAACCCCAACTGAGTGCTCGTGACGAAAGAGATATCAGCCGCCGGTTAGAGCAAACTCTTTCAGACCTGGAAAACCAACAGGATGCTCTCATGTTTGACGGAGCTCCATTAGACGAAGAAACAAAGGAACTTTTAAAGGCGAGCTTGGAACATAGCATACGTGTTGCCAAAATTAATGCGAAGAAATTTACAAACAAGCGTTATCTTAACTCTGAGAATCAGGAGAAGTGATTTCATTGGATATACGTAAAGAAGTCGCCTATTTAAAGCGATATTACAAAACTGATAATCCTTTTGATGTGATACGGGCTAAAAATATCCTTCTCTTATACGAAGAGCTGGGGCTTATCAATGGATATTACAACTTTGTGCTACGCCAAAAGCAAATACATATTAACTGCAATCTTGAGGGTAATCAGCGAATTTTTACTGCTACCCACGAACTGGGACATGCTATTATGCACCCTAAGGCAAATACGCCTTTTCTGCTGGCAAATACGTACCAATCTGTAGATAAGCTGGAAATAGAGGCCAATAAATTTGCCATTGAATTTTTGATTACCGATGAAACTTTATATGAATATTTAAAATATCAAGAATATACTCTCGAACAAGTATCTCGTTTATTGGGATATCAAAAAGAATTGATTGAATTGAGATTAAAGTAATGCTATAAGGGGGCTATTTAATGGGTGTTGAAAATCTTAAAAAATATACTTATTCATTTTTATTCGGTTCTGAAGTCGAAATTACCGAAAAAATGGAGTCTGGTTTGATTGATGGGGAATCTGTAGTAGCTGCATACCGCACAGATGATACTCTCGGCCTCTTTACTACCAAAAGAATTCTATATAAAGGACGTCTATTTGATCAGCGAACTCCTCTTTTCGGAGAAGAAATTAATATCTTTACAATTCCATACAGTTCGATTGATATATTTTCGTCTGAATTTTCAGATACTACTCTTTTTAATGCCTTCAGGCATCTTAACATCTGGACAAAGGGCGGACAGGAAATTAGTATTTTATTTAATAAACATGTAAATATGAAAAAGGTTCGCCAAGCATTAGCTCAGGGAGTTTTATAAAAATAATATCTGAGGTTAATTCACCAAACCAGCCTCAAAACATCTATATCCCTACTGCGTAGAAATGCTTTGACAATATAATATACTTACCAGGGCAGCCGAACAGGCGGCAGCTCTCTATCCGTTCCGAGTCTTGCGGAAGGAGGAGATGCTTTATGAGTACATATGAGGAATTGCAGTTAATTATATCTGTAGCATTACTGATCGTTGCAATACTGACATATACACATAAAAAATAGCCGTCCTGCTCTTGGCCGAGGAGACGACTATTTTTTAGATCTTTGATTCGCCGGGACGGGTAGTGTGCACCTACCTGTCGGCTGTCTTGTTAAGTATATTATATGTCATAGAAATTTATTTGTCAAATATGAAAAAATCGGCCTCCCTGTTGGCGCAGGAAAGCCGAGTACTGCTTTTCTGGACAGATAAGCGCCCGAAGAAAAACATAATATATCACACAAATATATTGTATCATCTTCGGGGAGCAGCCGCAATCAGAACATTCGTTCAGACTGGCTGTTATTTTTGTACCCATTTATACACCAGGCTCCGCGAATAGAGAGCCAGAAAGGAATACTATGGAGAAGAAAAAACCGAAGAAAAAGAAAAATGCCTTGCCATCTGGAAGCTACCGGGTGCAGGCTTTGGACTATGTAGATGCCGCCGGGAAACGACATTACAGGAGCTTTACCGCGGCCAGCAAAAAAGAAGCCCAGCTGCTGGCCGAAGAATGGAAGCTGAATAAGAAAAAAGGCATTAAAGAACCGATTGATTTGACGGTTTCCGAAGCAGTGGAACGCTATCTGAACGCAAAGGAGGCTGTTTTAAGCCCTTCGACCATGAAGGCCTATACTTCTATTAGATTATCACATTTAAGCGGAAAATTAGGTGATATGAGCCTTAGAAAACTGGATAATACAAGTATCCAGGTATGGGTATCTGATCTGGCTAAAAGTGGTCTATCTCCCAAAACAATCAGAAATATCTATGGTCTCCTGAATGCCTCTTTAGATATGTTTGCACCAGAACTGCATCTAAGAGTGCAGATGCCGGCCAAACGAAAGCCGGAACTCTATTGCCCTAGTGACGAGGATATAAAAAAGCTGCTCGAAAATATTCAGGGAACCGAGTTGGAACTCGCTGTCCTTCTGGCAGCATTCGGCCCACTCAGACGCGGTGAAATATGCGCACTGATGTCTTCGGATGTTAGCGGGTGTTCCATAACAGTCAGTAAATCAATGGTGCAGGGGCCAGATCGCATATGGTATGTAAAAGAACCAAAAACCTATGGAAGCTACCGTACTGTAATCTTTCCCGAATTTGTAATCGAAAAACTTTCAGGGATAAAAGGAAGGATAATCAAAAAAACTCCAGAGCAAATAAGCAATAGCTTTAAGCATGCTGTCATTCGTTCCGGACTTCCTCATTTTCGTTTTCATGACCTACGACACTACGCAGCCAGCGTAATGCATGCAATCGGCGTTCCGGATCAATATATTCTACAACGCGGCGGATGGGCCTCTGATAATATCATGAAATCAGTGTATCGGAATACCATTGATCTTGAAACAGTACGACAGACGAAAAGAATCAACCGGCATTTCGAGAAGATAAAAAACGTGTGATTTTCGTGTTGCATTCGTGTTGCATAAGTCACGAAAAATAGCTACTTTATAGTGCAACAATACTTCACTGTAAACACACGAAAACCCTTGTAAATAAAGGAAAAATCCAATGTTTACAAGGGTTTTCAAAAAGCGGAGACGGTGGGATTCGAACCCACGTGCCGGGATGAACCGACAAACGCATTTCGAGTGCGCCGCGTTACGGCCTCTTCGCTACGTCTCCTGATGTGGCCGCCTGTTCTTCCAGGCGGCACTTTTTCTATTATACTAGACTTTTCTTCGTTTGTCACCTGGTTTTGGACAATTATTTATCTATCAAATATATGACTCAGATATATTTCTCAATATATTTTAGATATACATTTTGTCCACCAGGCCGCCTGCCGTTCTCTTAACGCCTGCCGGCAAAGAACTGATCCAGGCCGTCTGCTATTCCCACTGCAATCTGAGACTGGTACTCCTCCTGCGAGAGCAGAAGCTCCTCCTGCTGATTGCTGAGAAAGCCTGTTTCCAGAGATGTGACGGGAACCTGGCTCCAATTGATCTCGCTGGAAGTATCCGTCTGTTTCACGCCCCTGTTCTTCGCACCTGCAGCCTGGCTGACGCTTCCCGCTATGCAGCTTGACAGAGCATAGCTTTCAGAAGCCAAATCTCCGTTGTAGGGATTTCTGGAGGACTGGCAGGACGCCAGGACGCCTGTAACAGAGGTGCTTTCCTGGCTGTGGGCATGAATGTGGATCAGCGCCCCTGCTCCGCTCTTTTCTGCCAGCCTGGCTCTCTCTGCCCAGCTCATATTCACATCGTTGCTCTCCCTGGTCATGATTACCTGGTAGCCTCTCTCTGTCAGAACCTGCTTTGTCTTTTCTGCAATGGCCAGCGTAACGTCGCACTCGCGGACTCCCAGGAAGCTTCCCACTGCTCCCGCTTCCATTTTCTGGCTCATTCTGGAGGACTCAGGGCCTGCCGACTCTTTTCTGATGTTCTCTTTATTCTGGTGGCCTGCGTCAATCACTACCACAGGTCCCTGGCCAATTGGCTGGATTTCTCCCTCCGACGCAGCTCTCACCAGTCCGTCGTCCTCTGACGCTGCGGCAGCACGAACTCCGGCCGTGCTGTCCGGCTCCGGTTCCGGCTGTTTCACTGACACAAACTGATTTGATACATAGCACTCGGTTCCCTCATAGACAACGCGGCTCCACTCTCCGTTCTCGCCTGTTCTCTGCAGTGTGTCTCCTGTCTTCAGCTGAACGATAATCCGGCTCTCTGTCTGGCTTTCAGCCCGAAGGTTTACTCCGTCTCCCTGAACAACCACCTGGTCATCCCTGGTTTCAAAGCCATTGGCAGTGGTCAGATCATTTTCCACCTGTCCGATCTCCGGCTCCTCCTGCGGCGTTCCGAAAACACCCAGCCTGTTTAACTGGCTGTCGGTCAGTCCTGCAAGCGTATCGTTTAAATAGATCGCCGGATTCTCCGGAAGAGGCTCTGTTTTCATTCCCGGTTCCATTCCTTCTTCCATGCCGTCCTGGATCGCGCCCGGTTCTTCTTCCTGCATCCTCGCCCTTCTCTGCGGTGCCTGCGCCAGATTCTCCTTCTCTTCCTCAGCGGATATGGGCTCTGGCGTCTGAAGTCCCAGCAGAGCCGGATTGCTGAAAAAGCTTCCCAGACCGAAAACTCCAGTCATACACACGAGAAAAAGAGCGGAGAGCAGAGCTCCCGCCCGGCGCTTCTCCTGGCGCCGGCGATCCGAAAAACTCTGCTTTCTGCTTCTGCCTTTTCCTTCCTTTTTTTCCAGACTGCAGGATGAACCTGAGGAACTATTCTCTCTCAGGTGTTTCTTCCCTGCTCCTTTTCTGCCAATCACAGTATCGTACCTCCCCCGGCCACATACTCGCCGTCATAAAATACAACAGCCTGGCCTGGTGTTACCGCCCTCTGGGGCTCGTCAAATTCACATTCCACTAAATCAGGCCCAAGCTCCCTGACTGTGCAGAGGGCTCCCTTATGGCCGTAGCGGATCTTAGCTGTAAAACGCATTTCCCGGCCGTGCAGGCCGTCCACTGCCATCCAGTTCAGACGGCTGCAGCGAAGTGTCTTTGAAAATACGTCCTGGCTGTCCCCGATTACCACTTCGTTGGTCTCCGGCCTCAGCTCCACCACAAACACAGGGCGTCCCATAGACAGGTTCAGCCCCTTTCTCTGGCCGATGGTGTAGTGAATCAGCCCCTTATGACGGCCTAATATACGTCCGTTCTGATCCACGAAATTTCCCTCCGGAAGCTCTTTATCCATATCTTCAGCAATAAACTTCGCATAGTCGTGGTCAGGAATAAAGCAGATTTCCTGGCTGTCCGGCTTATTGGCTGTCTGAAGATCCAGCTCCCTGGCCATGGCGCGGATCTCGTCCTTGGTAAATTCTCCCACCGGCATCAGGGTATGGGAGAGCTGCTCCTGAGTCAGGCTGTAAAGAGCATAGGTCTGATCCTTTTCTGCTGTCGCAGATTTACGCAGAGCGAAGCGGCTGTTTGGAAGCTGCTCAATCCTGGCGTAATGGCCTGTGGCAATGTAGTCGGCTCCAATGTCAAGACTTCTCTTTAACAGCGCCTCCCATTTCACATACCGGTTGCAGGCAATACAGGGATTGGGAGTCCGGGCGTTCAGGTACTCGTCTACAAAGTAATCCATGACATGTTTTCGAAATTCTTTTTTAAAGTTCATCACATAGTAGGGAATTTCAAGCTTTGACGCCACTCTTCTGGCGTCGTCCACCGCACTTAAGCCGCAGCAGCCTCCGTTCTCCTCCTCTGTCTGGCGATCCTCATCCTGCCAAATCTGCATGGTCACGCCAATCACGTCATAGCCCTGTTTTTTTAAAAGCCAGGCAGCCACGGAGGAGTCGACTCCTCCGGACATGCCTACTACTACCTTCCTCTTTTCCATGGAATTAATACTCTTCTTCCTCTTCTTCCTCGCTGATATCAGACTTGGGCTTCTCCAGTCCCTCGATCTGAATTCCATTTTTCTCCGCATAGTCCCAGAGAGCTGCGTGAATCGCCTCCTCTGCTAAAAGGGAACAGTGAACCTTTACTGGCGGAAGTCCGTCCAGCGCCTCCATAACGGCCTTATTCGTCACCTGCATGGCCTCCTGGATAGATTTTCCCTTTACAAGCTCTGTAGCCATACTGCTGGTAGCCACAGCTGCTCCGCAGCCAAAGGTTTTAAACTTCACGTCTCTGATAATCTGATTCTCGTCAATGTCCAGGTAAATTCTCATGATATCGCCGCACTTAGCGTTTCCTACGGTACCTGTTCCGCTGGCATTCTCTATCTCTCCCACGTTTCTCGGGTTCTGGAAATGATCCATTACTTTCTCTGAATACATAGCAATTCTCCTATTCTGCTTTATCTATATTAAGTTCTGATTTATGTTCCGCTTTATCCTCTGCCGCAGCTGTTTTTAAAGATCTGGAAACGTATCCCAGAGGCAGACTGCCTATCTGCCCTGGCGCTTAACAAAGTCCTCATAGAGCGGGGACATGGAGCGGAGTCTCTCCACAATCTTCTTAATGCTCTCCACCGTGTAGTCTAACTGCTCCTTTGTAATCTCCTCGTTTAAGGTAAGGCGAAGAGAGCCGTGGGCAATCTCGTGAGGCAGTCCGATCGCTAACAGCACGTGGGACGGATCAAGAGATCCCGAGGTACATGCCGAACCGCTGGATCCGCAGATACCGTCCATGTCAAGCATAATTAACAGGGATTCGCCCTCAATAAACTGGAAGGCAAAGTTAGCGTTATTGGAGAGACGGTCCACCGGATGGCCGTTGAGCCTGGTGTAGGGAACCTCCTTAAGGACACGGTCAATGAGATAATCTCTCAGCTCCCGCTCTCTTCTGGTGCGCTCCTCCATGGTAGCCATGGCAATCTCGCACGCCTTGCCAAGTCCCACGATGCCCGGAGTGTTCTCCGTGCCGCCGCGGCGCTTTCTCTCCTGGGCTCCTCCATGGATAAAGGAATGCGATTTCACGCCTGTTCTGATATAGAGGAAGCCGATTCCCCTGGGGCCGTTCAGCTTGTGGCCGCTGGCGCTGAGCATGTCAATGTGGCACTCGTCCACCTGAATCGGCAGATGGCCAAAGGCCTGAACCGCGTCTGTGTGGAACAGGATTCCATGCTCCTTCGCAATGGCGCCGATCTCCTTGATGGGCTGAATGGTTCCAATCTCATTATTCGCAAACATGATGGAAATTAAAATGGTCTCCGGACGGATGGCCTTCTTAAGCTCCTCTAATTTTACAACGCCGTTCTCATCCACATCCAGGTATGTTACCTCAAACCCTCTGCTCTCCAGATACTGGCAGGTATGAAGAATCGCGTGATGCTCTATTTTCGATGTAATAATGTGGTTTCCCTTTGCCTGGTAGGCCTCTGCCGTCGCTACTAAAGCCCAGTTGTCAGACTCAGTTCCTCCTGCTGTAAAGTAAATCTCATTGGTCTTGGCGCCTAAAGACTTCGCAATGGTCTCTCTGGCGTCTGCAATGGCCTTCTTGGGACCTGCTGAGAAATCATATACAGAAGAAGGGTTTCCATACTGCTCTGTAAAATATGGAAGCATAGCCTCCACTACCTCTGGGCGCGCCTTGGTGGTCGCCGCATTATCAAGATAAATAAACTGTTTCATTTTAAATCCGCCTTTCGTTTTATTTTGTAGGAATAAAGGTAAAAGCTTCATCTACGTTTACTATTATATAGGAATTTCTGGGAAACACAAGTAGTAATAATTCTTATTTATAAAAATATAATAAT
>OBVY01001017.1_pt1 | contig 19768 bp, 12 predicted proteins | sample 1538051 | NCBI WGS metagenome assembly OBVY01 (sample SAMEA2580017, study PRJEB22360) | human gut metagenome | biome: human gut; feature: human-associated habitat; material: faeces | place: Denmark | collected 2008/2010 | reverse complement strand
GAAGAGTACGGGTGGCGGGGGGGGGGCGGCAGGAGGAGCAGCCGCCGTTCTTCACGGTGTACTCCGCAGCCGGTGCGCCGAAGTCGAAGTAGCCCTTGAAGCAGCGCAGCGCGATCTTGTTGATGTCGTTGTAGGGCTGCTCGCCGGTATCCACGGGGCCGCCGGGAGCCTTTTTCCACATACGGCCCGGTGCGCCGGACCAGCGGTTCTTGCCGGAGGTGGCGCTGTACTCGGCCCAGCTCTGGGGCTGTGCGGGGACGTTGTGGTTGTTGTTGCCGCCGATGAGGTTGCCCATCATGTAGTTGGACAGCTCCAGCACCTTCTTGGGGTCGGCCACCTTGACGCTGCCGGTGCCGCGGATGGCCAGGCCCTTCAGCTTCTTGTTGCCCATGGCAGCGCCCAGACCGGCGCCGCCGGAGTTGCCAAAGCTGGTGTTCAGGGTGGAGTAGTCCACCAGATTCTCACCGGCAGGGCCGATGGAAGCGGTCTCGAACTCACGGCCGTTCTGCTCCACCATCCACTTGTTGGCCGCGAACGTACCCTTGCCCCAGATGTCAGAAGCGTCCTCGAGGGAGACCTGGTCGTCCTCGATGCGCAGGTAGACGGGCTTTGCGGAGATGCCGGTGATGACGATGCCGTCCCAGCCCGCATACTTCAGCATGGGGCCGATGTGGCCGCCCATGTGGGCGTCGATGATGGAGCTGCCCTTGGACCAGGTGGAGCGGAAGGTGACGTTCATGCGGCCGGAGCAGGGCACGCCGGCACCGGTCAGGGGGCCGACGCCGAAGATGACCTGTGCCTTCTCGTCGTAGGGGTCGAGGTCCATGGGAGCTTCCTCATACATGATGCGGTAGGCCATGCCCATACCGCCGATATATTTATGGTATTTTGCGTCATCCTGCGTGGTGATCTCGCCGGTGGTCAGGTCAACGCGCAGGATCTTGCCTGTCCAGCCATAATATTCAGCCATTGTTGTTCCTCCTTACAGGTCCATGTAGGCAGCCTGTGCTGCGCTGGTGACGGCATCCCAGTCCACGATGGACAGAGCGCCGGACGGGCAGCCTGCCACGCAGGCACCGCAGGCGATGCACTTGGACGACTTGCCGGTCTCGGGGTTGACGGTGGGCATATGCCAGGGGCAGGCCTCGTGGCAGGGGGCCCCGGGCGGGGCCTGCGAGATCCCCCCAGCCGATGCACTTGTCGGTGTCCACCACACGGATGCCCTGCTCGTTGGTCGTAATGGCCTTCTGGGGGCAGGCGTTGCCGCAGGCGGGGTCCTCGCACTGGCGGCAGGTATCCGGGAAGTAGACAAAGCAGTTGTCGTTGCCGGACAGCAGGCCGTTGCCGGCACCGTCCAGATTCAGACGGCGCTGGATCTTCACGCGGCTGATGTAAGAGGAGCACACACCATCGTTGGTCAGCGTGCAGTTGATCTCGCAGCGCTGACAGCCGGTACACAGGTCGGCGTTGACCACCAGCAGGCCCTGGGGCAGCGCCCAGGTAGCCACTGCGCCGCTGTCCACCTGCTTCTGCGAGCAGCCGAAGAGGGACAGCATGGATGCGGAGAGGGTGAGCCCTGCAAGGCTCTTGCCCGAGATCTTCATAAATTGACGGCGGGTCATGTCAGCCGTCAGAAAATCAGTTTTTGCCATAGGTTCCATTCCTCCGTTGAGGTCACTCTGCGCGGAGCACCTCAGTTACATAGAAATACGAGTTGTTGACGATGTTGGTGACGGCGGTCGAGGTGATGGTCGCGCCGGAAAGGGCGTCCACCTCGGTCAGGTCTGCGCTGACAGCGCCGGCACTGGTCTGCCCGGTGGTCAGTTCGGCCTGCGCCAGCCGATAAGCGGCCTGCTTTTCTGCGGACCAGTCCGCATAGGGCAGAGCCTGCTCCTCACCGTCCCGCGCACTCTTGCTCAGACCGGCGGCGTAGAGCTTGCGGCGTGCCACAGCCTCGGCGCTGGAGTCCAGCGGCGGGGCCAGCTCGTCGGCCAGAGGCTCGCCGTTCAGTGCCGAGAGGGTCAGACCTGCTGCGTACATCCTGCGGGTGGCCTCGGCCTCGGGAGAGGTGTCGGACACGTTCCACTGCGCGGGGTCAAAATCCTCCGCAGCAGCGGGCTGCTCCTCCGCCGCACCGGCAGCGGCATAGGCGGCACCGGTAAGGGGGTCGGTCACGGTATAGCTTTTGCCTGCCAGCGTAAAGGGAGCTGCGCCCTGATACTGGGACGTGAACTCCGGGTTGACACACTGGCCGCCGAGGCTGTCCGTCTCTGCCTGCGAGAGGATCTCGACAGCGGAAACATTGCCCTCGGCGTCAAGGGTCACGGCAGCCTGCACATCGCTCTGGAAGCCCTTCTGAGAGCCCTCCACGCGATAGCTGCCGTTGTCGAGCTGGTACACTGCGCTGATGCCGTAGGCGGCTGCATCCGCCTCCGACACCGGCAGCAGGGTACCTGCAACCGTGGTGCGCGCGTACTGCATTGCGATAAGACCTACCGCCATTGCGACTGTCGCAGCGCCCATGGCTGCGTAGCCCGGCAGCCGCTTGCGCCACAGCGGAACGGGCGCAAACGGGTTGGTTGCCTGCTTCATGTTATCACCTGCCTGTTTTTTTCTGCCCGGGTTTCCCCGGACAACAGTTAAGGCCGCCCCAGCTGCTGCAACAGCGGAACGGTCTCTTCGTTAATATATTATCACTCAGACTGGAAGTAAGTCAACGCAAACTGTAAGCTTTCTTTGCTTTGTAACTTTTATTTTGTATGTTCCTTCAAAGTTAAGGGGTGTTTCCGGCCGCACACGAATTGCAGGCCGTATTCTGCGGCCAGCTCCAGCGACTGGACGGTGGGCATGGTCTTGCTGACCAGTGCCGGAACACCGGCCCGGATGGCTTTGCGCACCATATCCATTGGTACGCGGCCGCTGGTGTAGAGCACGCATTCGCTGAGGGGGACACCGGCCAGAAGCATGCTGCCCACGGCCTTGTCCAGCGCATTGTGGCGTCCGATGTCCTCGCAGGCACAGAGGATGCGGCCCTCGTGCAGCACAAAGCAGCTGTGGACTGCATGGGTGGCCTGATAAAGCGGCAGGCCCGCGCTCATGGCGGCGGCGAGGGCGTCCACCCACTCCGGCTGCACGTCCAGATGCGGCACCGCGCGCAGCGGCTGCACTTCCACCGGACTGCCCAGCGCGACATTGTCGGTGCAGCAGCTGGAAACCTCCTGTGCCGCCGCGCGGCGGGCCGTCAGCGGGTGGTTCAGGTAGATATTGACTTTCAAGCCTTCCGCGCAGACGGCAATTTGTTCCACTTCCTCTGCGGAGGCGATCCATCCTTCGGTCAGCAGCCGCCCCAGCGCCAGCTGCGGCAGAAGCTGGGGCGTGCATACCACCCGGAAGGCCGGCTGTTCATTTACATAGATAACTGCGGCGTGTTCTGTTGGAATGGCCGCTTCCGTGCCGTCCGGCATCCGTACGGTTTCAAAGGCGGCTGCTGCGCCGAAGAGGTCGTTTATCTGCATGGGGGTCCTTTCTCTGTTCAATGCTGTCCTTCGTACGACCTCTCAGTCTGCTTCGCAGCCAAGGCCGGGTTGCGGCACCCAGCATCCGCAGCGCTTCGCTTGCGTCTTGCTGGCCGCTGCCCCAACAGCGACTCCCTGCTTCCGCCACTGGCGGCGGTCGTCGTTGTTGCCCCTATTAGGGGAGCCCCTGGCGAGCCGGGAAACTCTGAGCTGGACGCTGGAAGCCCAATATGGCGCAAAATGGCGGGCCTCGCTACAGAGGGCAGCAGCTTCTGGACAATGCACCTTGTCAAGCTGCCGTGAATCTAGGCAGCGGAGCACGATTGCTTCCGATAAATCGAGCTTTGTTCGTCCAGCGTGGGCCTGGCCGATATGCCAAGGGCTCCCCTATCAGGGGAGCTGGCAAAGCCGACAGGCTTTGACTGAGAGGTTTTTCCGGGCCAGAGCTCTGTAAAAGCTGCTGTTCAAGTCCTCTTTCGCACCGAAAAGAAAAAGCAGAACACAAACGTGTTCTGCTTTTTCTTGGTGCGGATAAGAGGACTTGAACCTCCACCGAGTTGCCCCGATTAGAACCTGAATCTAACGCGTCTGCCAATTCCGCCATATCCGCATATTCTGTTTTGTTCGCCGCCGTTTGACTCGGAACGATGTTTATTATACCACAGGTGCAAAGAAAGTCAAGCGTTTTCTGCAAAAATAGTACGACAAATTTTTTTGCGAAAATTGTTGCATTCCGTATAGGCCGAATGGGGCGAAAAATCCGGCGGAGTATGATACAATAAATATTGCCCCTGCGGGGCAGCGGCCCGGCGGGACTATTTACGGAAGAGGGAAACTGCGAATGTTCAACATCATTATCTTTCTCATCGGTGCAGGCATCATGTTCTACATGGCATGGCGGAGCTGGTCGAGACGCCGCAAGCTCATGACCAGGGGCGAAAAGGTCGAGGCCGCTGTGGCAGGCACCGTCCAGAGCCGGGACGGCGAAGTCTACCTGTTGGAGTTCACCACTGCTGGCGGCACCCACCGCCTCCATTACCCCAAGTCTGCCAAGGGCAGAGAGCTTGCACAGGGGGCTGTCGTCACCCTTTATTATAACCCCGACGACCCCGCCGAGATGTACGTCGAGGGCGACAAGTCCGTCCTGGGTGCAGAGGTGCTGTACGTGGTGCTGGGCATCGTGCTGCTGGTGCTGATGGCCGGCATCGTCCGCTGAGAGGGGGAGAAGAAAATGAAACTCGAGCATTTTGGCATGGCAGAACCCGGTGACTGCCGGGTGGTCTTTTCCGCCGCAGCAGAAGAGCTGGAAGCGGCGGTGCAGGCCGAAAAGGCGGCCCCGGACGCTCCGCAGGACGAGGATGACCTGCTGACGGCGGCGGTCAATCGGGCGATTCTGGAGGGCTTCTCGCCTCTGTTCGCCCAGCTGATGAAAGAAAACGATTTGCAGCCCGTCACCGACCCGGATTTTGAGCTTCTGGCCGTGAATCGGGCCGAGGGCTTCCGGGCGGGGGCGCAGTTCTTCTGCCTGCCGCCGCTGGAACTGGGAGAGTACACCGGCTTTACCCAGCCCATCCAGCCCCGGCCCATCCGGGAGCTGACCATCGAGCTTGAAATAAACCGCCGCCACGGTGACGAAGACCGCGCCGCCGACGCCGAGGGCAAGCACGCCCTCCGCGCCAAGGTGACGCAGGACATCTACGCCCAGCGCTGCCAGCAGGCCCGCGCCGTGGCCGAACAGGCCCTCATCGCCCAGCTGGGTACACACGTCACCGGCCCGCTGCCCAAGCAGCTGGTGGCCGGCAACTACTTTGCCGAGCAGCGCCAGTTCAATCTGCGGATGCAGGCCAACGGCGTCAACTTCGACCAGTACTTAAAGGTGCAGGGCCAGACCGTGGAAGAATTCCGAGCCTGGCTCCACGCCGAGGCCGAGCGCAAGCTGCGCAGCCGGATGGGTCTGCTGCTGGTGGCGCAGAAAGAAGGGCTTTGGCCGACGGAAGCCGAGGTGGACGACGAGCTTGCCCACTGGGACGCAAAGCGGGACGGGGAGCACACCTTCGCCTCCAACGACCGCCGCCGCGCCGCCCAGCGCATCGCATCCAGCCGTGCCGCTGCCTTTATTCTGGCCCACTCCACCCTCACACCGCCGCCTGCTGAGGCAACGGTGCTGAAAGCCGAAAACAGGTAAAAAAAGAAACTATTGCCGACCCGCAAAAAATAAAACAGAGCAAACAAAAATGGGGCTGTTGCAAAATAGCCCCAACGAAAAAATGAGATAGACTTCCCCGAAAGGAGTGGCCTATCTCATTTTTTGTTGTAAGCTGAAGCTGCAATGGACCAACTACAACAGAAACGGTGATCTTCTGAGCGCCGCATAGGAAATAAGGAAGTTTGCAAGCCAACCTGCCGGGACTGCAAGCCAAACAAAAGCAATGCCAAAACGCGGTGCACAAATCAAAGCAACAGACAAGCGGATCGCAAGGTTTACCATATTTGCAATAAGAAACGGCCGCATGATTCCGAGTCCGCGAAGAACGCCATCGGTTGCCATCTTGATGCCCATGAAGATGAAAAAGTAACCAAGCCATCTCATATAATCACCGGACACCTGATAAGCCAACGCGGTTCCGTCTTTTCCCAGGAACAACGAGGAGATCTGTGTGTGCAGTGTTTCAATGACCACGAAAGCAAGAACTGCAAAGCATAGATCCAACACCAGTGCAGCATGATAACCTTTTTTGATACGCTCAATTTTCTTTGCGCCAAGATTCTGGGATACAAACGGCGAAACTGCATTGCCGATGGATACGAAGATCAGCGAAAAAACATTTTCTACCCGCATCGTTGCCGCATATCCGGCAAGTGCCTGTGTGCCGAAGGGATTTACCACTGCCTGCACGATCATCATACCGATAGACACTGTGGACTGCTGCAAAACCGATGGTACCGCAATGCGAAGCATGGAATGCAGTTCCTGCCGGTCGAACCTGCGAAAGGAGCTCTTGTATTGCCGCGTCCGAGACAGAAAGATCAAAAACGAAAACACGGCAGAAATTCCTTGTGCGATCAAGGTCGCAAGGGCTGCACCAAACACCCCCAGACCAAGACCAGCCACCATCCAGAGATCCATAAAAATATTCAGGATAGATGAGAATATCAGCAGTCCCAACGGAATTTTGGATTCACCGATGGAAGTGAACATGGTGGAAAGAATGTTGTACATGAATAGAAACGGGAAACCCACAAAGTAGACACGCAGATACAATACTGCTTCTTCCAATATATCGGCAGGGGTCTGTAATCCGCTCATCATGAAATGGGAAAAGCAAAAGCCAAAGACACCAAGGACAACGCTTAAGCTCAAAAAGCTGATCAGGGACGTTGACACAATGGTTTTCATTCTACCATAATTTTTTGCACCAAAACAGCGGCTTACAAGCACACCTGCGCCCACACCAGCACCAAGCGCCACACAAATAAAAACATTGGTCAGTGCAGCACAAGCACCAACAGCCGCAAGTGCCGAGGAGCCAACAAATTGACCAACTATTATGGAATCGGCCATATTGTATACTTGTTGAAAAAAGCTGCCAAGGATCATCGGCATCGCAAAAACAGTCAGCGCTTTAAGGGGTGGATCTGTAATCAAATATTCATCTTTCGACACGATTATATTCCTTCCCAAAATCGTTTATCGCAAATTTTATCGCAAGTCAAGAAATGAGTGCAGCATTCAAACGGCATCTTTGCGATATGCGATCCACCGCTGCTGCATTGAAAAGTTGAATTGCTATAAGCTGAAGCGTTAAGTCTCCACGCCCTCGAACTGGCTGTTGTAGAGCTTGGCGTAGAAGCCGCCCTGCGCCAGCAGGGCATCGTGGCCGCCCTGCTCCACGATGTGGCCGTCCTTCATCACGAGGATGACGTCGGCCTCCCGGATGGTGGAAAGGCGGTGTGCCACGATGAAGCTGGTGCGGCCCTGCATCATCCGGGCAAAGGCTGCCTGGATACGCACCTCGGTGCGGGTGTCGATGGAGGAGGTGGCCTCGTCCAGAATCAGCATCGGGGGCAGACAGAGCATCACGCGGGCGATGCAGAGCAGCTGCTTCTGGCCCTGGCTGATGTTGCCGCCGTCCTCGGCGATGACGGTGTCGTAGCCCTCGGGCAGGCGGCGGATGAAGCTGTCGGCATGGGCTGCCTTGGCCGCTGCCACCACCTCGTCGAGGGGGGCGTCCGGCTTGCCGTAGGCGATGTTCTCCCGCACGGTGCCGGCCCGGAGCCAGGTATCCTGCAACACCATGCCGTAGCTGCCGCGCAGCGAGGCGCGGGTCACGTCCCGGATGTCGGTGCCGGAGACTTTGATGGAGCCGCCGTTGACATCATAGAATCGCATGAGCAGGTTGATGAGGGTGGTCTTGCCGCAGCCGGTGGGGCCGACGATGGCGATGCGCTGGCCGGGCTTGACGTCCAGAGACAGGCCCTCGATGAGCGGGCGGTCGGGCAGATAGCGGAAAGAGACGTCCTCGATCTGGACGCGGCCGTCCGGCACGAGCTTTGCGGCGTTCTCCGCTTCGGGGGTCTGGTCTTCAGCGTCCAGCAGCTCGAATATACGGGCCGCGCAGGCCAGAGCGTTCTGCAGCTCGGTCACGACGCCGGAAATTTCGTTGAAGGGCTTGGTGTACTGGTTGGCGTAGTTCAGGAAGATGCTCAGCTGGCCGATGGTGATGCCTCCGGCGACGGCATAGATCGCGCCCACGAGGCCGACGCCTGCGTAGACGATGTTGTTGACGAAGCGGGTGGCGGGGTTGGTCATGCTGGAGAAGAAGATGGCCTTCAGGCTCACGTTCTGCAGGCGGCCATTCACCTCGTCAAAAGCCTCGAGGCTCTGGGCCTCGTGGCCGAAGGCCTGCACGACCTTCTGACCCTCTATCATCTCGTTGACAAGGGCAGTCTGCTCGCCGCGCACGGTGCTCTGGCTCTGGAAATACTTGTAGCTGTGCTTTGCGAGAAAGCTGGCCACCACAAGGCTCAGCGGGGTGATGCAGACCACCACCAGCGTGATGGGGACGTTCTGCTGCAGCATGAAGAGGAGGGTGCCGAGGATGGTCAGCACACCCGAGAACAGCTGGGTGAAGCCCATCAGCAGGCCGTCCGCGAAGGTATCCACATCGGCCACCATCCGGCTCACGATGTCGCCGGAAGGATGGCTGTCGAGGTAAGAGAGGGGAAGGGTCTGGATCTTTCGCATGGCGGCGTTGCGCAGGTCACGGCTGACTGCGAAGGTGATGCGGTTGTTGCAGACGCTCAGCAGCCACTGCGCAAAGGCGGCGACAACCGCCACCACGATGATCTCGCAGATGATGCGCAGCACGCCCGCGAAGTCCACGGCACCTTTGCCCAGCATCATGTCGATGGCGCTGCCGCAGAGGATGGGGATATACAGCTGGGCCGCCACGCTCACAGCGGCCACGATGAGGCTGCACACCACGAAGAAGCCGTAGGGCTTGATTTTCTGCAGCACCCGGGTCATGGTGGCCTTCTGCTGTTCAGGGGTCAGCTTGCTTTTTGCTTTTGCACTCATTTCTGCGCATCCCCTTTCTTGAACTGGCTCTCGTAAATTTCCCTGTAGACCGGGCAGCTTTCCAGCAGCTCGGCGTGACGGCCAAGGCCCACCATGCGGCCATCGTCCAGCACGATGATCTGGTCGGCGTGCTGCAGGCTGGCGGCACGCTGGCTGACGATGAAGACGGTCAGATCGCCCGGCAGAGCGGCCAGAGCCTTGCGCAGGGCCGCGTCGGTGGCGTAGTCCAGTGCGCTGGCGCTGTCGTCGAGGATGAGGATGTCCGGCTTGCCTACGAGGGCGCGGGCGATGGTCAGACGCTGTTTCTGACCGCCGGAGAGGTTACGGCCGCCCTGCTCCACCGGCTCGTCGAGGCCGAGGGGCTTGGCTTTCACGAACTCCGCAGCCTGTGCCGTTTCCAGTGCGGCCCAGAGGTCGGCGTCGGAGGCATTCTGGCTGCCCCAGAGCAGGTTGGAGCGGATGGTGCCGCCGAAGAGCTGGGCCTTCTGCATGACCACAGCCACCTTGCCGCGCAGGTCGGCGCGGGGGTACTGGCGGACCGGTCGGCCCATGATCTCCACACTGCCCTCGGTGGCGTCGTAGAAGCGGGGGATGAGGCTGATGAGGCTGGATTTGCCGCTGCCGGTGCCGCCGATGACGCCGATGGTCTGGCCGCGCTTGGCGGTGAAATTGATGTCGGAGAGGCTGGGTGCGCCTGCGCCCTTGTAGGTCAGGCTCACATGGTCGAAACGGACGGCGTCGCCGGCCTTTTCCGCCGGAACATTGCCGGTGAGCTCAGCCGGGAACTCCATGCCGGGCCTGGTGTCCAGAACCGCCTGCACACGGCCTGCACAGGCCAGAGCCTTGCTCACCTGAACGATGAGGTTGGCCAGCTTGACCAGCTCGACCAGGATCTGGTTCATGTAGTTGACCAGCGCGATGACGTCGCCGGAGGCCATGCCGCCGATGCTTATCTCGATGCTGCCTACATACAGCAGCGCCACGATGGCGAGGTTGATGATAACGTAGGTCAGCGGGTTCATCAGGGCGGAGATGTGGCCCACGTGGAGCTGCATTTTGGTCAGCAGCTCATTGGCGTCCTCGAAGCGGTCCACCTCGCTCTTTTCCTTGCCGAAGGCGCGGACGACGCGCACGCCGGTCAGGTTCTCGCGGGTGAGGCCAAGGACCCGGTCGAGGCGGGTTTGCACCGACTTATAGAGCGGCCGGGTGATGACCATGACGCCGAAGACCACGACGCTCAGCAGCGGGATCGCCACCACGAAGATGAGGGCGGCGCGGAAGTTGACCGTAAAGGCCATGATCATGGCGCCGAGCACCACGAAGGGGCTGCGCAGGAACAGGCGGAGGAAGAGGTTCAATCCGCTCTGCACCTGATTGACGTCGCTGGTCATCCGGGTGATGAGGGTGCTGGTGCCCATGGTGTCCATCTCGGAAAAGCTCAGCGTCTGGATGTGCTCAAACAGCGCATGACGCAGGCCGGTGGAATAACCCACGGCGGCTTTGGCCGAGAAGTATTGGGCCGTCAGGCTGCACGCGAGGCCGACGATGGCCAGAAGCAGCAGGATGCCGCACCGCACGAGGATGTAGTGGAAATCGTGGGCCGCGATACCCACGTTGACGATGTCGGCCATCACAAGCGGCACGAACAGGTCAAACGTAGCTTCCAGCATCTTGAAAAGCGGTGCAAGCACGCTCTCGCGCTTGTAGTCGCTGAGATAGCGAAGCATTTTGTTCAAGGCTCGATACTCCCTTTCTTTAATTTCTTTAATACATTTAGTCGAGACGCTCCTTATTATAACGCACTCCCAACAGGAATGCTATGTTTTTGCCGAAGAAAACCGGCTCTGGAAGCAGATTTCGCTCCGGAGATTGAGAAAACCGGAAAATCCTGCTATACTGGAAGGGAATCTCAACGGAAAGAATGGTGGATGCAATGGCAAAAGATGGTGCGGCGCGGCTGCGGCTGCGCCCGGTGGGCGCAGCAGACCGCAAAAAGCTGCCGGAATACGGGCCGCTGGGTACGGGCTGTCCGGCGATAGAGCGGGCTGTGGCAGCGCTCTATAAGGGCCAGAACGAGGAGAGCTTCTGGGCGCTGATGAACGCCATCAACTATGCCCTCGAGCTGGACACCAGGGTCCTGGTGCCGCTGGAAGCTGCGTCCGACCAGCCGGACGGGGCCGCCCCGTGGGCGGAGCATCCTGTCCCGGCGGAGAAAGCGAAGGACCTGCAGCCCTGGACCCTGCGCACCCAGAAGGGCCGGTGCTACCTGCCGGTGTTCACCTCAGTGAAGATGGCGGAGGCCGATAAAGGCACGGCCAACCGCCCCATGGCGGAACGGCTTCTGGCTTCCGCCATGCAGATGGCGCTGGACTCGGACAGCATCGACGGCGTGGTCATCGACCCGTGGACCAGCTCTGCCACGCTGGACTGCTCGCTTTTGAACGGTCTGCTCCACGCAAGCCACGACACCGATGAGCCGGGCGAAGCGGAGCTGCGGGCCGGCAACCGTGCCATGGCCGAGGAACGCTGGGACGACGCGATGCATTATTATCAGCTCTCTGCCGAAGAGGGCTGCGCCGAGGGCCTTGCCATGATGGGCGAGATGCTCTACGAGGGCCGGGGCTGCCGCAAGAGCCCTGCACAGGCCCGCAAGCTCTGGAAAAAAGCCGCCGACGCCGGCGATGTGGCCGCATGGGTGGCGCTGGGCGACGATGCCATGGTGCAGGGAAAAGGGGCCGGTGCGGCCCTGCGGGCCTACCGCAAGGCCCAGAAGCTCTGCGCCTCCACCCCCGACATCGCCTATATGCCGCAGGTCTGCCTGCGGGTGGCCCAGTATGAGACCCAGTATATCTCCCGCAAAAAGGCGCTGGCTCAGCTGGCTGAGGCGAAGCAGGGCTTCCTCGTCCGCAAAAAAGAGGGGGACCAGACGGCCCAGAGCTGGCTGGACGAGACGGAGGCCGTCATCCGCCAGCTGCTCGAGAGAGAATGAGCGGAAACACAGAATCTTTACAAATGCTCTAAGAAATCGTCATACGGAACCGATATGATATTGAAGGAAAAATATGCGCGTCGCAAAAACAGAGAGGACGACCAGAATGAGCAGAGTGATCGGTATTGACCTTGGCACCACGAACAGCTGCGTGGCAGTGGTGGAGGGCGGTAAGCCCGTCGTCATCACCAACGCAGAGGGAGAGCGCACCACCCCCAGCGTGGTGGCCTTCACCAAAGACGGCGAGCGTCTGGTGGGCGGCGCGGCAAAGCGCCAGCTTGCTACCAACTCCGGCCGGACGGTGTCCAGCATCAAGCGGCATATGGGCAGCGACTACCGCGTCCACATCGACGGCAAAGACCTGACTCCGCAGGAGATCAGCGCTATGATACTGACCAAGATACGCCGCGACGCCGAGAGCTACCTGGGTGAGCCGGTGACGGAGGCCGTCATCACCGTCCCCGCTTACTTTGACGACAGCCAGCGCAAGGCCACCCAGGATGCGGGCCGCATCGCGGGCCTGAACGTCCTGCGCATCATCAATGAGCCTACCGCCGCCGCCGTGGCCTACGGCCTTGACAACGAAGCGCCCCAGAAGATCCTGGTCTACGACCTCGGCGGCGGCACCTTCGACGTCTCCATCATCGAGATCGAAGACGGCACCTTTACGGTGCTGGCCACCGGCGGCGATACCCGCCTCGGCGGCGACGACTTCGACCAGCGCATCGTGGAATACGCCGTGGCAGAGTTCAAGAAATCGGACCGCATCGACCTCTCCCGCGACCCCGCCGCCATGGGACGCCTGAAAGAGGAGGCCGAAAAGGCCAAAAAAGAGCTGTCCAGCGCCCTCTCGGCCCAGCTCAATCTGCCCTTCATCGCTGTGGGCAAGGACGGCCCCCACCACCTGGATCTGACCATCTCCCGCCCCCAGTTCGAGATGATGACCGGCGACCTGCTGGCACGGACGGTGGCCCCGGTGCAGAACGCACTGCGGGATGCCGGCATCTCGGCCTCGCAGCTGGGCAAAGTCCTTCTCGTCGGCGGCAGCACCCGGATGCCTGCCGTCGAGCGTCAGGTGAAGGAGCTGCTGGGCTGTGAGCCGAGCCACAGCCTCAACCCCGACGAATGCGTGGCGATGGGTGCCGCTGTGCAGGGCGGTCTGCTGCAGGGCGGCGGCAAGCTGGCTGGCGCTTCCGGTGCGGCGGCGCAGGGCCTTGTGCTGATGGACGTCACCCCGCTGACCCTCTCCATCGAGACACTGGGCGGCGTGGCGACCCCCCTCATCACCCGCAACAGCATGATACCCACCCGCAAGAGCCAGATATTCACCACGGCCCGCCCCATGCAGACCAGTGTGGAGATCAACGTCCTGCAGGGTGAGCGGCATTTCGCCCGCGACAATAAGAGCCTCGGCAAGTTCAAGCTGAACGGCATCCGGGCCAGCTTCTCGTCCAAGCCCCAAATCGAAGTCACCTTTGACATCGACGTCAACGGCGTCGTCAAGGTCTCGGCCAAAGACCTCGGCACCGGCCGGGAGCAGAACATCACCATCACCGGCAGCACGAACCTCTCGGAGAATGAGATCCAGCGCGCCATGGCCGACGCCGCCGCCTACGAGGCCGAGGACAGCCGCCGAAAAGAGCGGCTTGACCTCCACAATCAGGCCGAGGTGCTGGCCTACAAGGTGGACGAGGCTCTCTCCAAGTGCAAGAAGGAGCTGGACAAAGAGGAGAAGAACCGCATCAAGGCCGATGTGGCGAACCTCCGCCGCTGCCTGCGGAAGGATAAGCCCGAAAAGATGAACGAGACGGAGGAAGCGAACCTCCGTCAGGCCAAGAGCCAGCTCGAAGCATCCGCAAACCACCTGATGGTGCTCTATGCATCGGAGCAGAGCGAGAACGGCTCGGACGGGACCATTTGATAAACAGTAAGACCCCCGCTGCGTTTGCAGCGGGGGTCTTTTGCGTCTGAGGGAAAAGTATCGATGGAAAACAAAGAGGAGAGTGGGGAAAGCTTATCGGCCAACGATGAGGTCGCGGCGGCCGCGGAAGCCCACGGTGAGGTGAGCGCTGCTGCCGAGGTGGCGCAGAGTGACCCGGGTGCCGGGCTTCTGGCCCTGGCACAGCAGAGTCAGGTTCAGGGTGGTGGAAGTCTTGCCGGTCTTGAGCACCAGCGTGCTTACGCCCCGATTCATCAGGGTCTGCATGTCGAGGATGGTGGTGCGGAAGGTGGCGTTGTCATCGGGGGCGTCCAGCGTCAGCACGCGGCCTTCCTGACGGGCGGTGTAGAGCACCTGCTTGCCCAGCAGACCCTTGACGGTGTAGCGGGCTTCGCTCTTCTCCACCGGCGTGTCAGAGGGCAGGGGAGTCTCGCCAGAGATCATCATCACGTTGCCCTGAATGGGGTTCTCCACCGGGGAAGCGTAGCCGCCGTAGTTGGGGTCTACCTCCCCCACCGGAACGTCAGAGTGGAGAGCGATGTCACCCTGAACCATGACCTCGGACGACTGAGGGGGCAGATAACCGGCAACGGTCGTGTCCTCAGCGTCGGCGGCAAAGGCACCCACGCTCATGGCGGCGGTCATGGTCAGCAGCGCGGCAGCAGCGGCGGCGCGGCGGGCAGTGTTCTTGTTCAGCAGTCTCATAGTAGTATCCTCCTGTAGTTGTAGGGAGTTGACCTCTCCGTCAGCGCTGATGCGCTGCCGGAGAGGTTTATCCCAAATGCTTTTATCAGCGGTACGGCGTATCAGAAAACCGCCGTATCTGTAATGAATACGGATACGGCGGCTGGATTATTGCAGAGAGCCTATTTTAATTTTCGCTGGAATCTTTTTCCTCAAGGATAGCCATGAACTCGTCGCCGGTGATGGTCTCCTTTTCATAAAGGTACTTTGCCAGCTCGTCGAGCTTTGCGCGGTTGTCGGTGAGGATCTTGACGGCCTTTTCGTGCTGGGCCTTTACCAAGTCCACGACCCGCTGGTCGATCTCCCGCTGGGTCTGGGCCGAGCAGGCCAGAGAGGTGTCGCCGCCCAGATACTGGTTGTTCACCGTCTCCAGGGCCACCATGTCGAACTCTTTGCTCATGCCGTAACGGGTGAGCATGGCGCGGGCAAGCTTGGTGGCCTGCTCGATGTCGTTGGACGCGCCGGTGGTGATGGAGCCGAACACCACTTCCTCGGCGGCACGTCCGCCGGTGAGGGTGGCGATCTTATTTTCCAGCTCTTCCTTGGTCATCAGGTAGTGGTTGCCCTCTTCGACCTGCATGGTGTAGCCCAGTGCGCCCGAGGTGCGGGGGATGATGGTGATCTTCTGCACGGGTGCGGAGTGATTCTGAAGCGCCGCTACCAGTGCGTGGCCGATCTCATGGTAGGCTACGATGCACTTTTCCTTGTCGGTGAGGATGGAGTTCTTCTTCTGGTAGCCTGCAATGACCACCTCGATGCTCTCCTCAAGGTCTGCTTCCGTGACCGACTTGCGGCCAGCGCGCACGGCCCGCAGGGCGGCTTCGTTGACGATGTTGGCCAGCTCTGCGCCGGAGGCACCGGAGGCCATCCGGGCCACGGTGTTGAAGTCGATGCCGGGGGCAAGAGCGACTTTCCTGGCGTGGACCTTCAGGATCTCTTCGCGGCCCTTGAGGTCGGGCAGCTCCACAGGAACACGGCGGTCAAAGCGGCCGGGACGGGTCAGAGCCGGGTCAAGGGAATCCGGACGGTTGGTGGCCGCGAGGATGATGACGCCGCTGTTGCCCTCGAAGCCGTCCATCTCGGTGAGCAGCTGGTTCAGGGTCTGCTCGCGCTCGTCGTTGCCGCCCAGCTGGCCACTGTTGCGCTTCTGGCCAATGGCGTCTATCTCGTCGATGAACACGATGCAGGGGGCCTTTTCCTTGGCCTGCTTGAAGAGGTCACGGACTTTGGACGCGCCCATGCCCACGAACATCTCCACGAACTCCGAGCCGGAGATGGAGAAGAACGGCACGTTGGATTCGCCCGCCACAGCCTTTGCCAGCATGGTCTTGCCGGTACCCGGAGGGCCGACGAGCAGGATGCCCTTGGGCATCGAGGCGCCGATCTCTTCGTATTTCTTGGGGTCGTGCAGATAATCGACGATCTCCTGTAAGTTCTCTTTGGCCTCATCTTCGCCGGCCACATCCGCAAAGCGGATGCCGTGGGTGGACTGGACGTAGACCTTGGCGTTGGACTTGCCCACGCCGCCGAACATCATCGAGTTCGCGCCGCCGGCCTTTTCTATGAGCTTTTTGTTCATGAGATTGCCCAGCCAGACGAAGAGGACGATGGGCAGCACAAAGCTCAGCAGAAAGCTCATCAGCGGCGAAGCCTGCTCGACGATCTCGCTGGAAAACTCGGCCCCTGCGTCGTAGAGGCGCTGGGTCAGGTCGGGGTCGTTCATCAGGCCGGTCTTGTAAATTTGCTTTTCGTCTTTATCGGTAAAGATGATCTGGTTCGATTCCACATCCACCCGGCCGATGTCTTTGTCCTCGGTCATGGACATGAAGGTGCCGTAGTCCACTTCTTTTACCTGCCGTTCGCTCATCCACGGCACGAGCACAAAGTTGAGCAGCATCAGCACCAGTAATACAATGGCGTAGTAAATAGCCAATGGCTTTTTGGGGGTCTTGACTTCTTTCATGGGGGTCCCTCCTTACGTTGCAAACAGCATACCACGACGCCATTTCAGAAACCAGCGTTTCGAGGCGAACTTTGCAAAAACTTCGCAGATTCTTAACAAAGCAAAGGATCCACCCGCAAATTTTGAAAATTTATGCTGCTATTCATGTGAAATCGTTTCATTTTCATTGTGAGCAAAACTGCTTGACAGGGGCGGCGGGTTTTGCTAAAATGAAACCACTTTGAACAAAGCGCAAATGCGTTGACGGGGAAAAAACGATTTTCTTCTGCGTGCAGAGAGCCGCCGGATGGTGCAAGGCGGTGCAGAGGGTCTCGGTTACTGGCCCCTGAGCGGCAGGACTGAAGCAGACAGTAGGTCCTGACGGAAGCCCACCGTTATAAGGGCAGCGATTCGCCTCAAAAAGCCGATCGTGCAGAGCGGCTGTGCTTATGGTACAGCAAAGAGAGTGGTACCACGGGTGCCCTGTAACAGAAATTACAGGCTCTCGTCTCTCAGGGGATTTCGTCCTTTGAGAGACGGGAGCCTTTTCGTTTGTGGGAAACGGCCTCGCCCTCTCCGTCATTGCTTCGCAATGCCACCTCTCCCAAAGGGAGAGGCTTTTGGCTCCCCCTTTGGGGGAGCTGGCGCGAAGCGCCTGAGAGGGCAAGGCTGTTCCCCAGAAGTGCAAAACGTAAGTCAATAGGAAGCTGGAGGAAAACAAAATGATGGACGCTACCAAGTACGCACCGGGATATTACCCGGTCCCCGCCGGTTATGACAGCTGGGTCAAGAAAGACCACATCGAGAAAGCTCCTACCTGGTGCAGCGTGGACCTGCGCGACGGCAATCAGGCCCTTATCGTCCCCATGAGCCTCGAGGAAAAGCTGGAATTCTTCCGGATGCTGGTCAAAATTGGCTTCAAGGAGATCGAAGTCGGCTTCCCGGCCGCCAGCGAGACGGAGTACGAGTTCCTCCGTACCCTCATCGAGAAGAACATGATCCCCGACGATGTCACCGTGCAGGTGCTGACCCAGTGCCGCGACCACATCATCCGCCGCACCTTCGAGGCTGTCAAGGGCGCACCCCGTGCGGTCGTCCACTTCTATAATTCCACCTCCGTCGCCCAGCGCGAGCAGGTGTTCCACAAGTCTAAGGAGGAGATCAAGCAGATTGCCGTGGACGGCGCAAAGCTGGTCAAGCAGCTGAGCGAGGAGTATGAGGGCAACTTCCTCTTCGAGTACAGCCCCGAGAGCTTCACCGGCACCGAGGTGGACTACGCCGTTGAGGTCTGCAACGCGGTCCTGGACATCATGCGGCCCACCCCCGACCGCCCCATGATCATCAACCTGCCGGTCACGGTCGAGATGAGTATGCCCCACGTTTACGCAAACCAGATCGAGTATTGCGACAAGCACCTCAAGTACCGCGACAGCGTCATCATCTCCACCCACCCGCACAATGACCGCGGCACCGGCGTTGCCTGTGCAGAGCTGGCCGTTCTGGCCGGCGCTCAGCGGGTGGAGTGCTGCCTCTTCGGCAACGGCGAGCGCACCGGCAACGTGGACGCTGTGACCCTCGCCATGAATATGTACAGCCACGGCGTAGACCCGAAGCTGGACTTCTCCGATATGCCCGCCATCTGCGCCACCTATGAGCGGGTCACCCGGATGCACATCTACGAGCGCACCCCCTACGCCGGCCAGCTGGTGTTCGCCGCCTTCTCGGGCAGCCATCAGGACGCCATTGCAAAGGGCATGGCCTACCGCAAGGAGAAGGGCGACCACCGCTGGACCTGCCCCTATATCCCGGTGGACCCCCACGACATCGGCCGCACCTACGACGCCGACGTCATCCGCATCAACAGCCAGAGCGGCAAGGGCGGCATCGGCTTTGTGCTGGAGCAGAACTACGGCTACAACCTGCCCGCCAAGATGCGCGAGGCGCTGGGCTACAAGGTCAAGAGCGTGTCCGACCACAGCCACAAGGAGCTGAGCGCAGGCGAAGTGCTCCACATCTTCGAGGATACCTTCCTCAACAAGTCCAAGCCCCTGTCTGTCGTCGAGGCCCACTTCGCACAGGTCAACGGCATCACCGCCACCGTCACGCTGGATCTGAACGGCCGGCGCAAGGTGGTCACCTCGGTGGGCAATGGCCGTCTGGATGCTGTGGCAAACGCTATCCAGAGCGCCACCGGCATGGACTTCCACCTGGAAACTTACTCCGAGCACAGTCTGGATGAAGGCTCCACCTCCCGCGCCGCTTCCTACGTCGGCCTCGAGTGGGGCGACGGCATCGTCACCTGGGGTGCAGGCACCGATACCGATATTATCGTGGCCGGTATCCATGCACTGGTCAGCGCGATCAACAATAAATAAAGAGAGTAAATAAGGGGCAGCTCTGCACAACCTCTCCGTCATTGCTTCGCAATGCCACCTCCCCTATCGAGGGGAGGCCTTGGCATTCCCCGCAAAGTAAACGGTTTCGCCAGAGGCTCCCCTACTAGGGGAGCTGACGCCGCAGGCGGCTGAGAGGTTGGACAGAGGAGAGACTGGCCATAGAGAACAAGCTACGATAAAAAGGAGAGTACCATCATGGGAATGACCCAGACGCAGAAAATTCTGGCCGCACACGCGGGCCTCGCCGAGGTCAAGGCGGGCCAGCTCATCAACGCCAAGCTCGACATCGTGCTGGGCAATGACATCACCACCCCCGTCGCCATCAACGAGTTCGAAAAGGCGGGCTTCAACGGCGTGTTCGACAAAGAGCACATCGCCATCGTCCTCGACCACTTCGTTCCCAACAAGGACATCAAGAGCGCGACCCAGTCCAAGCAGTGCCGCGAGTTCGCCAACAAGTACGACATCCTCAACTTCTACGATGTGGGCCAGATGGGCATTGAGCACGCTCTGCTGCCCGAAAAAGGCATCGTGACAGCCGGTGACTGCGTCATCGGCGCCGACAGCCACACCTGCACCTACGGCGCACTGGGCGCATTCTCCACCGGCGTCGGCTCCACCGATATGGCCGCCGGCATGGCTAACGGGCCGGGCACGTCCACGGG
>OBVY01001008.1_pt1 | contig 19965 bp, 28 predicted proteins | sample 1538051 | NCBI WGS metagenome assembly OBVY01 (sample SAMEA2580017, study PRJEB22360) | human gut metagenome | biome: human gut; feature: human-associated habitat; material: faeces | place: Denmark | collected 2008/2010 | reverse complement strand
GTATCAGGACAGCTTTTAAACGCCTATGCAGTAGCCGGAACGGCGGCGGCCGATATTCCTAAATGGAATTTCGGAGCTTTTCAGATTAACATGATCGGTTATCAGGGGCAGGTGCTTCCTGCAATTTTAGCGGCGTTTACTCTGGTTTATCTGGAAAAATTTTTCAGGAAAATTACGCCTCAGGTGGTTTCCATGATCGTCGTTCCGTTTTTCAGCCTGCTTTTATCTGTTATGGCCGCTCACTTTGTGCTGGGCTCCATTGGCTGGAAGGTTGGCGAGGCCGTTTCCACCCTCGTATTTTCCGGAATTACAGGAAGCTTTAAGATTGTATTTGCCGCTGTGTTCGGCGTTTCCTACGCGCCTCTTGTGATTACGGGGCTTCATCATATGTCCAACGCCATCGACCTGCAGCTGATTGCAGATTACGGCGGAACCATGCTGTGGCCTGCGTGGCCATGGGAGTGACTGCAAACGCCATCGGCGTAGGAGGCATTCCAGGGATTCTGTCCATTCAGCCGCCCTATATGGCGTCCTTTGCAGTCTGCATGGCAATTGCAGCGGCAGCGCCCTTCCTTCTGACGGTGGCTGCAGGAAAAAGAACGATGAGGAAACCGCAGGCGGAGCAGAAGGAGGAAAGCGCAGAGGTTTCCGGAGAAGAAAACGCGCCTGCAAAAGCGGAAAGCTCCAGGCCGGATCCAGAGGAAACAGAAGAGAAAAAGGGCATCTTCACTGCATTTTTATCTGGGAAAGCGATTTCCTTAGAAGAAGTGGGAGACGGAGTGTTCTCATCAGGAATGATGGGAGAAGGCATGGCGATTCTTCCGGATAGCGATATTTTGTGCTCCCCTGTAGACGTGGAGATTGCCGTGTTAATGCAGGATTCCCGCCATGCCTGCGGCCTGCGCCTTTCAAACGGCATGGAACTTGTGCTTCACATTGGTATCGACACCGTCAGCATGAACGGAGACGGTTTCGAATATCTGGTAAAAGAAGGGCAGAAGGTCGGCGCAGGAACTCCGCTGATCAAATTTGACAGAGCGAAGATTAAGGCTGCCGGCCATCCTGACGTGACGATCTGCGTAATTCCTAATAAGGGAAGCGCGGCAGAAATCCAGTTCCATACAGGAATGGATGTAAAGGCGAATGAGACAGTTGTGGCAGAATTCCGGTAAATGATGAAAAAATGGAACATAACAAAAAAGATAAAAGGATAAGAGAAGGACAGGAGACAGACATGGCAGATTACAGAAAGATCAATCCAGACTTTGGAACCATGGAGGATTTAGAACTCTTAATTAAAGAAAGCCAGAAGCGCGGTATGGGGCTTATGCTTGATATGGTGTTTAACCATACTTCCACAGAACACGAATGGTTTCAGAAGGCCCTGGCAGGAGATAAGAAATATCAGAATTACTATCTGTTCAGGGACGGAAGCGAGGATTAGCCGCCTACGAACTGGCAGTCGAAATTCGGCGGCTCTGCATGGGAGTATGTGCCTCATCTGAAACAATGGTATCTCCATTTATATGATGTGACGCAGGCTGATTTAAACTGGGATAATCCTGAGGTGCGCGAAGAGCTGAAGGAAATCCTGCGGTTCTGGAAGGAAAAGGGGATCCGGGCCTTTCGATTTGACGTGATCAATCTGGTTTCCAAGCCGGAGCGGCTGGAAGATGATTCAGAGGGAGACGGCCGCAGATTTTATACAGACGGCCCCCATATCCACGAATACCTGAAAGAGCTGGTGTGCAGCGCAGGAATAGAAGATTTTGTGACAGTGGGAGAAATGTCCTCCACTTCCCTTGAGCACTGTATCAGATATTCCTCCCCGAAGGAAAAGGAGCTGTCCATGTGCTTTAACTTTCATCATTTGAAGGTAGATTACAAGGACGGAGACAAGTGGACGCTGGCTGTTCCTGATTATAAAAAGCTGAAGGAGCTGTTTATGCAGTGGCAGCTAGGTATGCAGGCAGGAGGCGGCTGGAATGCCCTCTTCTGGTGCAATCACGATCAGCCCCACATTGTAAGCCGGATGGGAGACGAAGGGGACTATTGGAAGGAGTCGGCCAAGATGCTGGCAGGCATGATCCACTTGATGAGGGGAACCCCTTACATTTACCAGGGAGAGGAGATTGGAATGCTGAATGCCCACTATTCTTCTATTGGCCAGTACCGGGATGTGGAGAGCCTGAATTACTATCAGATCCTGCTGGGGAAGGGCAGGACGGAGGAGGAAGCGCTCCGGATTCTGGCGGCCCGTTCCAGGGATAACGGAAGAACTCCTATGCAGTGGAACAGCGGGACATATGGAGGGTTTTCAGAGGCAGAGCCGTGGCTTTCCCTGTCCGGCGCATTCAGGGAGGAGATTACGGCAGAGTTTCAGAAAGAGGATCCCGATTCCATTCTGTCCTTCTATAAAATGCTCATTTCTCTGAGAAAGAAACGTTCGGTAATTGCAGAGGGAACCATTTCCTTCCTGGAGACGGGAAACGACATGACGCTTGCTTACGAAAGAGAGCTGGGATCAGATAAAATAGCTGTGTTCTGCAATCTGGGAAAGGAAGAGCAGACCGTGCTCATTGGAAAAGAGTGGATAGACGGAAAACTGCTGCTTGAAAATTACAGGGAGCGGCAGAAGGCTCCGGAATCGGAAGTTTTTGTGATGAAACCATACGAATTGACAGTTCTTGAAAAATAATAACGGGAAAAATTCTCTCCTTCTTTTGTTTTACAGTTGACATCTTACCTGGAAAAAGTTAAGATCATAGGAGGATAAAAGAAGGGACGTGAACGACAGGATGAACCAGGAAGTTCTTAAGAAAAATTTTGAAAGGCACGAATTTGAGACCTCCTTTTTCGAGACCAGGGAACAGGCGGTAAATTATCTTCAGGCTCAGATCAAAGGGCGGAAGGTGGCCTTCGGCGGTTCTGTCACCCTGCAGGAGATGGGCCTTTTCGACGCTCTTTCAAAGGAAAACGAGGTGATCTGGCACTGGAATGAGCCGGGAGCACAGACGCTTGCCAGGGCCAGAGAGGCGCAGATCTACATAACCAGCGCCAACGGCGTGTCAGAGACAGGAGAGCTGGTGAATATTGACGGGACGGGAAACCGTGTTGCCCAGACTCTGTACGGGCCTGAAAAGGTTTACTTTGTGGTGGGGAAGAATAAGATAGAGAAGGACTTGAGTTCCGCCCTGTCCAGGGCCAGAAATGTGGCCGCCCCGCTGAACGCCAAAAGGCTTAAGACCGATACTCCCTGTAGCAAAACGGGAGAGAAGTGCTTTGACTGCGGCAGCGAAGCCCGCATCTGCCGCGCCACAGTTATTTTAGAGCGCCCGACCCGCGGCATGAAAGCGGAGATTGTATTTGTGAATGAGGCTCTGGGATACTAGCGCATATTTTGATGCAGGAAGCGTCCTGCAGAACTGGAAGAAGGAGAGAATTACAGAATGAATATTTTATTTTTCTTAACGCCTAAAAGCGATGTGGCTTTAATCTATGAGGACGATACTCTGGATGAGGCTCTCGAGAAGATGGAGAGCTATAAGTATGCGGCCATGCCGATTATCAGCCGCCAGGGACGGTATGTGGGAACCATTACAGAGGGAGATTTGCTTTGGGGCATTAAGAATAAGTATGACTTTACATTTAAGGGGCTGGATCGGGTCCAGGTGACAGAGGTTTCCAGAAGACTTGACAATCAGCCGGTGTTTGCAGATTCCGACATGGAGGATCTGCTGGATAAAGCCATGAACCAGAACTTTGTTCCTGTATTAGACGATCAGAAAAACTTTATCGGAATCGTTACGAGAAAGGATATTATAAAATACCTGAGCAGCCAGCTTAAGAAAAAAGAAAAAGAGGCAAAGGCCTGATAAAGAGAAGAGGAGCAGTTTTCCTGCGGCTTTAAGCGGAGCCGGGAAAGCTGCTCCTCTATTTGCTTTATGCGCTTCTAAAATCTCTTCCATGTATCTTTTACGAAGAGCAGAAGAAGCGGGAACAGTTCAAGTCTTCCTGCCAGCATATCAAAAATCAGCACACATTTGGCAGGATCAGAAAACAGGCCGAAGTTTTGGGACGGTCCCACTAATTCCAGGCCTGGGCCGATATTGTTCAGCGTAGCGGCCACAGCAGTAAAGTTTGTGATTAAATCATGGTTGTCAAAGCCTACCAGCAGGATAGAAAAGGCGAAGACAAGCACATAGGCAGTCATAAATACATTGATGGATCGGACTACCTCATGTTCCACAACCTTTCCATCCATGGATATCTTGCGTACTCCCTTGGGATGAAGAAACAGGTGGAGCTCTTTATTGACCGTTTTCAGAAGGATCACGAAGCGGGATACCTTAATTCCGCCTCCCGTACTTCCGGCGCAGGCGCCTACAAACATCAGCATGACGAGAATCGTCCGGGAAACCTGGGGCCAGGTGTTAAAATCTGTGGTGGCAAAGCCGGTAGTAGTAATGATAGAACCTACCTGGAAGGCCGCCTGCTGAAACGCCTCCATGATGGACGGATACAGCCCCCGGATATTAAAGGTAATGATGGAGATGGTAATGGCAATAATAGCCAGGTAGCAGCGCACCTCCTCATTTTTCATGGCCTTTTTCGGTTTCCGCATCAGAAGCAGAAAGTAAAAATTAAAGTTGATTCCAAACAGAATCATAAATACAGTTACTACATTCTGCAGATAGGGCGAATAGCTGGCCATACTGTCATTTTTAATGCCAAAGCCGCCGGTTCCCGCCGTTCCAAAGGTAGTAGTCAGCGCATCAAAGAGCGGCATATTTCCAGCCAGCAGGAGCAAAACCTCCAGGATTGTCATAGCCACATAAATGGAGTATAAAATTTTAGCGGTAGACTGGATTTTCGGAACCAGCTTTTCCACAGACGGTCCTGGACTTTCCGCCTTCATCAGATTCATATGGTAGCCGCCTGTCAGGGGCAGAAGGCTTAAAATAAAGACAAGAACGCCCATGCCTCCGATCCAGTGCGTAAAGCTTCTCCAAAATAAAATACAGCGGGGCAGAGCTTCCACATCGCTTAAAATGCTGGCTCCTGTTGTGGTAAACCCGGAAACCGTTTCAAACAGAGCGTCCACCGGATTTGTGATGGATCCGCTGAACAGGAAAGGGAGAGAGCCCATAACGCTCAGCACAATCCAGCTGAGAGAAACAGAAACAAACCCCTCTTTTGTGTAAAAAACCATGTTTTTGGGCTTTCTCACTGTCAGGGGAACGCCGAACAGAAAGCAGAGCGCCATAGCTGCGGCAAAGGAAAAACCGGCAGTTTCCTGATAGATGACAGCCGTTAGGCAGGGAAGCAGCATCAGGAAGCCTTCACAATTCAAAATCCACCCGATTACATAGGCGATCATTGCATAATTCACAGCTCTACCTCCCTAGTGTTCCAGAATATCCAGGATATTCTGCTGTCCCCGCTCCAGCGTGACTACAATGACAGAATCGCCTACCTGAATGGAATCGTGGCCTCTTGGAATCAGCACCTGTTCCCCCCTGCGGATGCAGCAGATCAGGTGGCCGGGCCGTATTTTAAGCTCGGAAAGGGGGATATCAGTCACTGGGCAGGTATCCAAAATAGAAAATTCCAGAGCTTCCACCCGGTTGTCCAGCAGGCGGTACAGGGTTTCAATCGTATTGACGGCAGAATGGCGCATACTGCGGACATGCTGGATAATGTAGTCTGTTGTCAAATATTTAGGATAGATGACGCTGCCGATGTCCAGACCTTCAATGATATCGTCAAAGGCCAGACGATTGACCTTGGAAATAAGCTTTGCTTTTGAATTTTTTTTGGCAAAGAGAGCCAGAAGAATATTTTCTTCATCCAGATTCGTCAGGGTGACGAATGCCTCCGCCCATCCAAGCCCTTCTTCCATCAGAAGATGGCGGTCCGTGCCGTCTCCATGGATAATGGTCGCTCCCGGCAGCAGGCTGCTGAGGGCTTCGCAGCGCTCCAGGCTGTTTTCCACAATCCTTACCCGGACGCCGTTTTTGAGAAGCTGTTTAGCCAGGTAATAGCCGATCGTTCCGCCTCCGACAATCATTACAGATTGTATTGGCTTGACAGGAAGGGAAAAATGCTTAAAAAAGCGGTGTACCTGCTCTTTTGAGGCTACAAATGAAATAGCGTCATCTTTGCGCAGGATGAAATTTCCATCGGGAATATAAACCGTATCATTCCGCTCCACAGCGCACACGAGAACGTCGCTGCCGGATCGAGAGGGGAGTTCCATAACCGGAACGCCGTCAAGGGGAACCTGGCTGTCTACCTTCAGCTTTACGAGATAAATTCTGCCGTTTGCAAATGTGTCGATTTTGCTGGCGGCAGGGAAGCGCAGCAGCTTTTCAATTTCCCGGGCAGTAGTCAGCTCCGGATTAATGATCATAGAAACACCCATTTGGGCTTTAATAAAATCAATCTCCTGGCTGTACATGGGATTTCTGACTCTGGCGACAGTCTGGCAGTGTCCAGCCTTTCTGGCAATCAGACAGCAGAGCAGATTCAGTTCATCGGAACCGGTGACAGAAATAAGAATGTCAGCCTGCGCAATCCCAGCTTCCAAAAGAGTTGTGATGCCTGCTCCATTTCCGCTGATTCCCATTACGTCTAAATCCTCTGTAATAGTCTGAATCTTTTTGGGATTCGTGTCAATAACAGTGATGTTATGGTTTTCAGAAACCAGCTGCTCTGTCAGGGCGCGCCCAACCTTTCCGCAGCCAATAATAATAATTTTCATAAAACAGTTACTCCATTCCGACAGTTTAGCTTCTGTACTTTAATATCCACAGGGCGCCTGAAATGACTGATTTGCCAGACAGAGCGCTCCTGAGACGGATCTTATGGCTATTATAGCAAAAGGGCAGGACAAAATAAAGATAAGATAACGATAAAATTAAGATAGAATAAAAATAAAAGAGATAAGATTAACAAAAAGTAAAGAAAAGACGGAAAACAATAGGGTCATAACAAGAAAAAGAGCGGTAAAAGAGGAGGAGCCGGACAGATATCTGCCCGGCTTATTATGAAAAAAATATTACTGTCTCTCTCGAGAAGTATTTGGTTTCTATGGTTATTAGTATAGACAGAGTTTGTGTACCGAATTTGGAGAAATTGTAAACAATATTTGAACAGAACGTAAGTAATTTATGAATAGGATTGGGCTCACAGAGACGGCGGAAGCCGCCGCAGGATAGATTCCTGCAGCGGTTCTGCCTGGCGGCTGAAAGGATGCCGGAGGACTCGGCCGCCTGGACAAAGGGCTATGAGCTGGGCTAGGGGCTGCATCCGCATCCGGTGGAGGAGCCGTTTCCATTCAGAGGCATAATGCAGTTTGCAATTCCGGCTTCATAGCCGTTCTGATAGCCAGCCTGGCAGCCGGCGGCATAGCCGTCGTTGTAACCGTTTCGATAGCTGGCGTTTCCAGAGGAGCAGCAGGAGTTAGAGGCAGTATTTCCACAGCAGGAACCAGAGGCATTGGCATCGTCATAACAGGTTGTGTAGCACCGGCAGCATCTTCTCTGACATCCACAGTTATTATATCTTCTAAAACAACACATATAAAAATCTCCTTGATTAATTATTATTTATAATATATGGTATGTACATCGGGACAATAGGTTCCGAAAAATGCGGAGATTTTACAGGAGGAATTATGTTTCAAACAGATGCCATTGTTCAATTGGAGAATGGAACCTGGTCGTGCAGAACCCAGTGCTGCAGTGTCCATACGGCAGAAGAAGCCAGGTCAGGATTTATTGGGCCTGTCCGTCAGATCAGCATGTTTGCGGACCTGTATCGTGAGGGAAAGGAAATTGTACTGGAGGGACCAGACAGAGAGACAGTAGAAAAGCTGGCGGATATTCTGAATCATTCGGCAGAAGAGCTGCTGGAAAAATAAAAGAAGAGTGAAGAAAGAGGGAGAGAAGCCCTGAAGAAAAAGAAAGTTTTTCTGAATTCAGCCAGAAAAGCTTTCTTTTTCGTACTCGTTACAGCTGCAAACGAGAGATTTCAGGGATTTTTATAAGGCGGGAGCGATCCGGCTATTTCACACGATCAAATTCAGGATTAAAGGCATAAAAATTTTTCCTGTCCAGATGATCCTGCAGATTTCTTAAGGCTTCGCCGAATCTTTGGTAGTGGACGATTTCGCGTTCCCGTAAGTATCGAATCGGATCGCAGACGTCAGGGTCCTTTACAACACGGAGGATGTTGTCATAGGTAGAGCGTGCTTTCTGTTCCGCAGCAAGATCCTCCGTTAAATCTGTGATGGCGTCGCCTTTTACCTGGAATTCGCAGGCGTTAAAGGGGACGCCTCCGGCTGCCTGCGGCCAGATTCCTGTGGTATGATCGATGTAGTAGGGGCCGAAGCCAGACTCCTCGATCTGATCCGGAGTCAGATTTTTTGTAAGCTGACAGACAATAGCAGCCACAATCTCCATATGGGCCAGCTCTTCTGTGCCAATATCGGTCAGAAGTCCCTTTCCCTCTGCGTAGGGCATGGTGTAACGCTGGGAAAGATAGCGCATGGAAGCGCCGATTTCGCCGTCAGGCCCGCCGTATGTCAGTAACAGATTAGTGCTCAAAACCTTGATTTTATAAGAAATTACGATATGTAATAGTGAAATTCGAACCGATCTGCTTTTCGGTCAAATACAATGAATTTTAAAATGCTGCGAAGGGCCGTCCCCTTTGTTTCAAAGTCCACATCAGGGGAGCAGAGGAGATCATGGACTGTTTTGACACGTTCCAGAAGCTCTTCACGAGATAGGGCAGGAGAGCAGTCAGCTGGTTCCAGGGAAGCAAGCTCTGCCTCCAGCTCCGCTCGTTCTTTTAAGAGCTGTTCCTTTCGTGTCCTATACTCTTCTAATGAGTCGATGCCGTTTTCATAAGCAGCTCGGATACGTTCTTCTTTCAGCGCCAGGCGTTCCAGCTTCACTCCGATGGCTACTTTTTGGCTGGAATCCTGTTCAGAGGCAGGCCGGGGAATTCGGTCATACTCAAAGTTTCCCGTTTCCAGAATCTTTTCCAGGGAACGAATGACAATTCTCTCTGCCTTGGCTACAGTTACAGAGCAGGATTCCTTATGGAGACCCTTGGCATATTTCCAGCAGGCAAAGACAGCGTCCGGACGGCTTTTGCCTCCGCCGTTGTAGGACATGGTCGCTCCACAGACAGAACATTTTAAAATCCCGGAGAGCCAGTGCCTGCATGTGGATATGCTGCGGCGCTTTACGGGGCGGAATTCCTGTTTCAGTCGTTCCTGGCAGATATCATATAAATCGGTGACAGATTGGCGCGTCTCATGGCTTCCCTGGAAGGAGATGCCGTTCCAACTTACTGTACCGTTGTAAAAAGGATTTGTAAGAATCCTGGTAATAGTTCGCTGCTCGAAAGGGTTTCCCCGCTTTGCTTTTTTACCTTGAGCGTTCAGGCGCCGGGCGATGGCAGTCCTGTCCAGGTTTTCCAGAGCATACATCCGGAAAATATCTTCTACGATTTTATATTCGTCTTCTACGATAACGAAAGGCTTTCCATTTCCTACGGCCGCATAGCCAAGACAGGGAACAATCTGATATCCCTTTAGTTCCGCCTTTTTCGTCATACCCCGCTTTACTTCAACGCCCAGATTGTAGGAATAGAACTCATCCTGCCATTCAATAATCATTTCAATCAGCCGGCCGTACATGCCTTCCATGATAGGCTCTGACACGCTGACCACATCGATTCCCAGTTTTTTCCTGAGCATCCCCTTGTAAAAGGTGCTTTCGTCCTGGTTCCTGGCAAACCGGGAAAATTTCCAGACGAGAATGCAGTCAAAGGGTTTAGGTTTTACCTTCGCTGTGGAAATCATCCGCTGGAACTCTGGCCGGTTCTCGGCTTTTTTGCCGCTTCGGCCTTCCTGCTCCATGAAAATGTAATCAGGCGACAGAACAATGTCGTTTGTCGCGGCATATTTTTTGATTTCATCCAGCTGGGAGTCAGGACTCAGATCCAGCTGGTCATCCGTGCTGACACGGATATAAGCAGCTCCTATCAGCATTATATCATCTCCTTCATGTAGTGACAATCTATGTGATTTTGGGTGCAAAAATAACGCCCCTTGTCAGGACGCTCTGGAAATGATATAATTCAGGTGTCTAAGCTGATTGTATCTTCCGGAGCATCCGGCGAGAGAAAATCTATCAAAAGCCGTTCCTGGTTGCAGCCAGGGGCGGTTTTTCACATTTGACAAATAAATTTGTTTGACATATAATATACTTAACAAGAGAACCGAAAGCTGGGTGAAGTCCAGCCGCCGGCGAGAGTAATTTGCTAAAAGTAGCGCCTTATCTTACCAGGACAGGGGCGCTACTTTTTGTGTTCATTGAGAGTAACAACAAGAGTAACGATGGAACAAATCATGCTCACAAAAGCGAATAGATCGCTATATGTAACCATATTCACCAGCTCCTTTCTGAAAAAGTCCGGAAGCTGGAGGTATCGCCCCTTCGGTTCCCTGGGTAAGTATATTATATTGTCAAGGTGATAGACCCTGTAGAGCAGAGGCTATTCTAAAAGCCCCGCTATGCAGATGGAGAGCTGCTTCTGATAAATTTCCGCTTTCAACTCCGCCGAAAAAGGAACAATGACAGGTGCGCTGTCTTCCTCAAAATAGTATTTTGTCGTACATTCCTTGACGGGATCTACGATCCAGTATTCCCGGACACCAGCGTCCATGTAAAGTCCGGCTTTCCACACGTAGTCCATTTTCCGGCTGGAAGGGGATACAATTTCCACAATCAGATCCGGAGCTCCGGAACAGCCACGGTCTGTCAGCTTGGATTTATCGCAGATAACAGAAATATCCGGCTCCACCCAGTTCTTATCCTCTGCGTCCAGATTGACGGCGAAGGGAGAGGGGTAGACTTTACAGTTTCCGCCATGAGACTTAATATAGTCTCTGAGAGTAGTAGATAACTCCATTACCAATTCCTGATGAATCCGGCCGGGCGGAGCCATCGCATAAAACTGGCCGTTAATCAGTTCGGCCCGTTCACCTTCTGGAAGATTCCAGTAATCATCGGAAGTATAGAGTTCTTTTTTGAGTAACATAGGAACCTCCTTTTGGCTCATAAATTCAGTAAGTTGTTTTTGATAACTCCTTAAATCACCGCTTTTCAGCAACACATTCCGAGAAGGCATCTCTATACTGGACAAAAATACCAGTATCTGTTTCATCGCCGGTTTGTGTAACACCATTTTCGAAATGTTTGTACAGCCGATCAGATTCACTGCTTAATTTTCCCCATGCAGTTTTAAGAGCTGCATAATCATCAGATAAATTATTAATATAGGCCTCATATCCAGCTTTCTTTTTATAAGCATCTTTGAATAACTGAAGAGCATAATTAATATCAATAGATTCCCCGGTACTGCTTAAACCATCATATTCATAGTGGTAAAAATCACAGAATCCGTTATTCCAAACATCACGGATCAACCAGCTATCAATTTCATATAAAACATTTTTGGGCTCGCCGGAAACAGTATCTACCCAGACACCATCTGCTCCAACAGAACGTCCATCAGGGGCAGTCCCGTTTGTAAGCATATACCCAGATTCATTTAAGTAATACCACTTTCCGTCAAAATCCTGGAACCATTGATTTGCGAGATAAGAGCCATCATCATTCTGATACCACCATCCGGAAGTATCCTGTTTCCATTCGCCGGCGAAAGAAGTCATGCTCATAATAGCTGATGTGCCGAGTACTGCAAGTAACAATTTTGCTTTTTTCATGTGTTTCCTCCCAATACATTATTTTTTTATTAAAACGCCAAAGGCTGTTTTAATTTTGTTTATTTGATTTAATCTTCCTCATCCCCATCAAGAACATCCTCATAGTCTGTGGTATAAGGCGTATCTGTGGACTGGGATTGCCTGAATTCTTCAGCAAGCATAGTTCTGTTAAACTCAGCAGTAGGATCTAACTCATTAACCAGATTCTCCAGTTCATCCAGTGACGAGTAGAAAAATTCTTTCCGCATATTAACTTTGTTTACACGTTTATCGTTAAGAATAGAGTGTAATTTATTTTCCAAGGCAACGGCATCATCAGAGAAAATGAAACTATGTACATCGAAGCGGAAAGGAACGCTGGCGCTTCCCAACTCATCGACACGATCCTGAGGATTTAACCTTCTAGTCATTCCAATTTTGAAGACGTTCTCTCCGAAGGAACCTAAGTTGCTGATAATATATACATTTCCAGCTTTTCCATTCTGCAATTTTGAGATCTCTTCCTTTTTCAGAGACACATCTGAAAGTTGCCCTTGAAGCTCTAAAATTTTTGCCTTGAGGTCTGCAATCAGTTTATCATCTGTAGCTGTGGCCAAAGTCTCGATATTTTTTTGAATCTCGCTCTGGTATTTTGATTCTTCTTGTGCAATTTTTTTACGCTGTAATTCCAAAGCTTTTCTTTCTTCTGCTTCTTCACGCATTTGCTGTTTAAGAGCCAACTGCTCTTGGCGGGCCTGTTCTTTTTTTACATAGTAATTGTACTCAATCTTAACAGCGTCGATAAACAGATATTCAATTTCGCCTATAAATCTGGTCAATGTTCCGGCAATACTCTGATTACCTGCTCCTGCAATTTGAAGGTATTTAGCGGTTATATTTTTTATGTGATCGATAGCCTGCTCCAGTTTTTCATACTTTAAATTGTATAAAACATTTTGCAGCTCTGCCCGTAAGGCAATAACCATTAATTGATAGATAGTTTGATTTGCTTTAGTTGTATACCGTGCAGCATAAAGCTCTAAAATATGGTTAATAGCTTTCTCATTTTCTCTATAAGTTTTGCGTAAAGATTTAATATCCATGCAATGGAGTTTTAAAATCACGCTAGGAGAAAATTCATCATACGTAGCATCATCCAGTGCAGAAAGCCGTTCGTCGGAATTAGATTGAATAAAATGGGTGATGCAGTAGTCAACGCTTTTATATAATTCTTTTGCCCGTTGAAGTTTTCTTTCCTGGGTAGCGATCTGTTTTATGAGAAGTTCGTTTCTCTGCTCCAATTCTGTAATCTCATTCCGAAGGCGGGCAATAATATCATTGTTTTTTTGCATTTCAAGGCTGAAGTTCTGCTCCATTTCGGAATGCTGTTTAGATAGTTCATCTATTTTATTTTTGACTTCTAAGTATGTGTCAGCCCCGAGTTCATCAAGCTGGTTTTGAAGCAGCTGTACCTGCTCGTTCAGTGCATTTTTTTCAGCAGTTATATCCTGAAGCGAGGATTCAGAGGCTAAAAAATGTTGATTTTGTTTTTTAGCATCCACATATTGAAGAACCAGCAAAATAAAAGCGGCGATCCCTGGGATTATCAGTGGCCAAAAAAGCGATAGCAAAAAGATGAACCATGTCTGCAAATACCATTTTCTTTTCATATTAAAGTTTGCCCTTTCTCATTAGTGGATTTTAATCTTAATTCAATTAACCTTTTCTCATACCCCAATAAACGAGATAACTGATCGAGTGTATATTCCTGGTACATGAGATATTCTGCAAGTATGTCGTCAGGAATTAAAAGATTTATAGCAAATTGGTTAGCTTCCTGCTCCACCTTAGAATTCAGGAATAAAGTTTTGTGCCTGATGAAATAACAGTTCTGACGCGGGTGGAGAATCGCGTGACCTAATTCGTGTGCCATAACAAATAGTCGTTCATTGCCTTCCAGATTTTCATTGATCCATATACATTTAGTTCTTTTTAGGTACATATAGCATCCGGCTCTGGAACCAATGTCTCCGACTGCAACTTCAATTCCCAGTGCTGTCGCCAGCCTAAACGGATTGTTTGTCTGGTATTTTTTTATATAGTAAGCAACTTTCTTTTTGACTTCCTCAACCAATTTAAGATCACCTACTTTTTATTTTTATGACCGTATTTTTCCTTGTTTTTAATTTTCAAACGGCGAAGCATGAGATCGACCTGGCCAAGAAACAGCTCGACATCATCATCAGGAATGTCTTCTCCATCATATGCAGCAGGCCCCAGTTCTTTATTAACAAGCTTCTCACGTAGGCTGTCTAAGTCTTTTTTGATATCGCGTTCATCCCTGGCCGTAAGTTCTGGATCGCTCGATTCATTTTCTTTTCCAGTCATTAAATAATTTACTGAGACTCCAAAATAATCGGCAATCATTTTTAGCCTATCGTCAGGAAAAACACCTTTTCTCAACTGGCCAATATAGCCATTGGAAAACCCCAAATCTTTTTCAAGTCTACTGATAGCTATTTTGCGTTCTTTGCATATAGCTTTTACACGTTCCACGCTGGTCATATAGAGTTCCTCCATGAATTTTTTTAGAGAAAAGCCTAAAAATAGCTTGACATAATAGGGAATACTCTATATAATGAGCTTGTGATTAGAGAAAAGCCTAAAAATAATAGAGGATTCGCTAAAAATAAGTTTCTGAACAATTCTTATTTTAGAGCATTATCTAACATTAGTCAATAGACTTTTCTCTAAAATATCAAAAATTTAGAGAGGAGATTCTGGGATTGATTTTTCAAAAAGTAAAGGAATATTGCAAAAAAAATAATTTATCAATCAGCTCTTTTGAAAAAAAATGTAACATCGGGAACGGAACTGTGTCTCGATGGGAAAATGATGATTCTAAGCCTTCACTTTCAACATTGGAAAAGATAGAAAAAGCCACAGGAATCGCAGTTGCTGAGTGGATTCGATGAAATGGCGTGAGTATCGAGGAGCTGCTGAAGTAGGGAGGTGAGAGAAAATACACACAAATAAAAAAATGCCACAGGGATTCAAGGTGTATCGCCAAAGGTGCAAAAGAATTAAAAGAGTGCTGATTTTTATTTATGTTTTAATTCTGATCTGTCTGGTATTTCTTTATAAAGCCAATTAGCCGTTTTATTCCGTGTGTAAATATCCTTAGCCAAGGAAAATGTTGAGGAGCTGCTGAGGGGAGGTGAGAAGTAGTGCATCATTTGACGATTAAAGAAACTTCAAATGGATTTGAGTTAAGCCTTGATGAGAAGAGAATCCATAATGTAGAAGAATATGAAATCACCAAAAGCTCTACGAAACAGGGCACGGCAGAGCTTCTGGTGAAGATATTGGTTAAATATCCTTAGCCAAGGAAATGCTTTAGTGCAATATTTTTTGCAAGTTCCATAAGAATTGGAAGCGATGCATCGGCCCCTTTGGAAATTACTTTTTTCCATAGAGAATCGCTTCGGATGTTGGCTAAGAATTCATGCCCATACGGAGTGAGGTCGGAAACAATAATAGTTTCTCCACCATCGTAATAATGGACACCTTGAATAAGTCCAGATTGGCTCGCCAGTCTTATGTGGTAGATGATTTCTTCGTGGCTGAGTTCAGCCAAATATTCAGAATCAAAGCTATTTTCTTCGTATTCCCAGGGAGTATGGAAGTTACACTTTTCCTCAACAGTTAGAAGTATAGCACGGAGGCAATCAGGATTTAATTTCATGATAATGTTCCTTTCTAATTTTGTACTCGGCCTGGCGGGGCCTATGAACAGTATAAGATGAGCAGATAGGAAAAGCAAGGTGCAGGAGAATAGAGCTTCAGTGAAATCTTGAGGAGCTACTGAAGTAAGGAGGTGAGAGAAAACTACAATAGTTCAATTTGTACAACCCGTCTTGCATAAAATTTAGCAGAGAAGGAGGAGAACAGTATGAAAGAAGCAACCATTACAAATTGCATTGATATTCATGGACAAGAGTACAGAATCGAGGAATTGTCAGAGGAAAAGCGAAAGCAGGTAGCTATGCTGCTGTCAGACCGATTTATGGAGATGGCAGGATATAGAAGAAAGGTGTGTGACGAATGAGAAAGAGAGATACAGTCCCGGAGCACCCGCTCCGGGCAGCACAGAGGGAAAATGTGGCGCTGCGTGATGAGGTGAGGTTTCTTCACGAGGCTCTGTTTTTTACAGAAATTCTGGCCGCCGGTTTCTTTGGAGCTTTCCTGGCCGTTCTGGCTTCGGCTGGGTGGCTGTGATGGATTACAGGGATTGCCGGTACAGGAATCGGTGTCTGGAGTACAGCAGGATGTACCCGTGTAGGGACTGGAGTAAGAAAGGAGAGAAAAAGAGTGAACAAGCGTATCGCAAAGAAAGTAGAGAAGAGGCGTAGGGATAAAATCCATGAGCTGTTAGACCTGGCTCTGGACATTAATTCCACAATGCCGCGAGAACAGGAGAAAACAGGGAACCAGCCGACAGCATTTTTTGATTTTTCGGGGCACATCGGAACTGTTGAGCTGAAAGTGATTCGTGAGGGATGGTTCGCAGGAAATTACGATCTGGAATGGATAGAACCCCATACATATCGAAATCATGAGCTGGATGAAGCCATCCGTTGGGCAAAACAGCTGCAGCTGCAGTTATGCAAGTAGAAAAGGCCCGCCGGTTGCCGCCGGACAGGCCCTAAGAAAAAACAATTACAAGGACAGTGTAAACCAGAGTAGGAGGAAAAGCAAGTGATTAAAGGTGGATTTATTCATTTAGAAGGCAGCGAAGTAGGAACGGTTGAGGAGTGTAATGCGGTATTTTGCGTTGGATTTCAGCCGCAAAGGAAAACAGAAGAGATGAAATTGCAGGTCATTTTTATGGGTGACGAAATTAGATACAGGGAAATAGCAGAAGGTCTTGGAAGGGCAGTGATAACGGAACTGGACGAGCTGTCTAAAGGTGATTGGAAGCTGGCGTTGAAACTGGTAGATGGCTTCCTAAAAACTTTTTTAGAGGGAGCAGGAAAGATAGCCGAACAGAACGAGGAGGAAATGTAGGTGAAAACAATTCGAGTCACTGCTGACAGCAAGATTTCTGTTATTGATGTCGATTTTGACAATATCCAGTCCATTCAGAGGATATTAGGCGGGTACGTTGAAGTGGTTCATAACTGGAGGCTTTCTCTATTGTTGGGAGAAGGAATCGTTATGCTGGTAGATGAGGAGGGACTTTTGAAGAAACTGCCGTTGAATCCAGTGGGCTCCTTCTTCTACGAAGGCTTAATAGTGGGAGACTTTCTTCTGGCGCAGATTGTAGGGGAGGACTGGACAGCTCCATCGCAGATAGAGGAGCTGAAGAACAGGTTACTATCTATCTTTCAGCTTCACGAGGAGGCAGATCATGAATCGGTATCGCTGTGATGAATGCGGCTGCTACCTGGATCCGGGCGAAGGAAGACTCTGTGAGGAGTGCCTGGAGTTAAAGAAAAGCCGGGCTTTGCGGATGAAGCAGAGCCTGGGCGTCTTCCAGGAGACAGAAAGCGGCCAGATAAGAATGAAATTAAAAGGAGCCTAAGACATGTACTATAAAGGAATGACAGGCACACCAGAAGAAGGGCATGTGGTAGAGGAAGCCCTGGCTTATGATTATGCACTGGAACGATGCCTGAAAGGGACAGAGGATGACCAGAGAGAGTTTCGTGAGATGCTGGTGGAATGGTTTTACTCTGGGAACTGGATAGAGGGGGAAGACGATGCAGAAACTGATTTTTAGAACACTGAGAGCATCTGAGATTGACTGCCGTATCTCGACCGCCAGCCAGGAGTTTCGCTTTTGCTCTATAAGGACGCCAGAGTAGATCAGAATATCCTTGACGAGACGGTTGGCCCCATGAACTGGCAAAGAAGCCATAGCAGAGATAATGCGAACTGCACAGTCAGTTTATGGGACGAAGAGAAACAGCAGTGGATTGCAAAAGAAGATACCGGCACAGAAAGCAACACAGAAAAAGAGAAGGGGCTTGCCTCTGACAGTTTCAAACGAGCCTGTTTTAACTGGGGAATCGGTCGTGAGCTGTACACGGCCCCGTTTATCTGGATTGCTGCCGGAGATTGCAAGGTTGTTGAATCTGGAAGAACTGACAAATATGGAAAACCTGTTTTTACGTGCTATGACAAATTTGAGGTTTCTCGCATTGCCTATGACACAGACCGAAACATTATCGACTTGGTTATTGTCGACAAGAAAGGAAAGACGGTATTTTCAATCAACCGGGTGGATGAGAACGGCAATAAACCAGACGATCCGCCGATGTTAGAAGAAAAGTATGTAAATGCACTTTTCCTCGAACTGAAGCGCACCGGCGTTGGCCTGAAAGGGCTTCTGCAAACCTACAATGTGGCAGACATCCACGAGCTTCGCTTTGAGCAATGGAAGTCGGCAATGGATCAGCTGAAAACGAAGCCGGATAAGGTGTAAGCCTATGGAAAGTAAAGGGACCCTGAGAGATGTATCAAGGGACTGGGAAAGCGGGAGAATGCGCCTGACGTTTGAGATGGAGTCAGATGTCGCGCCATTTATCGACAAGATAAAGGGCAAACCACTGCGGATCAGCGTGAAACAGTGGCGAAATAAGCGAAGTCTGGATGCCAACGCATATTACTGGGTGCTTCTTTCTAAACTTGCAGAGGCCGTGAATATATCGAAAACGAGAGCACATAATATTATGCTTCGAAAATATGGACAGGTTCTCCTAATTGATTCTCGAATGTCGTTTCAGGCCATTCCAGACACGCAGGAGGCGGAAGAGACAGCGCTGGAAACTGAACGCTTCCACATTCGCCCCACGTCACAGGTTAAGCTGGGAAAAGACGGGACAGCCTACAGGACATATATAGTTCTGCTTGGTTCCAGCTACTACAACACAAAAGAGATGGCCCATCTGATTGATGGTCTGGTGTCAGAATGTAAGGAAGTAGGTATTGAGACGGCTACTCCGGAAGAACTGAGCCGGATGCTGGAACTCTACGAAGCGAACCGGAAGCGGAGAGGAGAAGCAGAATGAAGAAACTCTGGAGTGTATTTACAGAGGATATGGATCACTGTTATTTCACTGGCAGCCCTTATGTGGAGCGGCATCATATTTTTGAGGGCCGCAAGGGAAATAAGAAGAAATCCGAAACCAGAGGCTTTATTATCCCTCTGAGGCCGGAGCTGCATCCTAACGGTGCTTCTTTTCAGAGGACACCGGAGAACGCAGGAATGGACAAGATGTTAAAGCAGATGGCTCAGAGATACTATGAGAGCCATTACGGGAGTCGGGACGAGTTTATTAAGGAATTCGGCCGCTCCTATTTGTAACAGACCTCCTATGGCAATAATATATCACGAAATGCCATTGGTGATACATCCGCCGGGGAGATGACCGCTCCCCGGTATTAAGAAAGAAAGGCGGTAGAGCCTTGGACTATATCAAAGAAATCAACGCCTTTGAGCGATGGTGCGAAAATAACTACTTACCGATCTCATCCCAGCTGCTGTGGTACAAAATCATGCAGCGGTTTAACCGGAATGGGTGGCGCGAGTGGGTTTCAGTAGACAACCTGACCTTGATGGCAGCCATGCAAATGAGCCGAGAAGCGACATTCATTAAAGCGAGGGACGAGCTCATTAAAGCAGGGTTGATGGAATACCAGAAAGGAAAGAAAGGAACGCCAAACCGATACCGGATGATTTCCTTTTTTGAAAAAAACACTTTCAAAAGCGAAGTACAAAGCGTAGTAGAAAGCGAAGTACAAACAGTAGTAGAAAGCGAAGTACAAAGCGTAGTAGAAAGCGTAGACATAAATAAACATAAAACAAAAAACAATAAAAAGAGTAGTACTGACGTACTACCAGAAAAGACGGACGCCTTTTCTGACCAGCTTGCCACGATTCGAGAGTTATACAACTCCGTCTGCGGGTCGTATCCCCGCCTGGCAAAGATGTCAGAGGCCAGAAAAAAGGCAGTCCGTGCCAGACTGCGCGCTGGTTATACCGTGGAGGATTTTAAGAGACTGTTTGAGATGGCTGAAGCCAGCAGTTTCCTGAAAGGCCAAAACAACTGGAACTGGACGGCCACCTTTGACTGGCTGATTGCGGATGCCAATATGGCCAAGGGGGTGAGAATCCG
>OBVY01001001.1_pt1 | contig 20080 bp, 11 predicted proteins | sample 1538051 | NCBI WGS metagenome assembly OBVY01 (sample SAMEA2580017, study PRJEB22360) | human gut metagenome | biome: human gut; feature: human-associated habitat; material: faeces | place: Denmark | collected 2008/2010 | reverse complement strand
GAGTGGCTTTATGTGTCATTCTTTTTTTGTGTTGCACTTATATTGTAAATCTATCTTGCAAAAACTTGAAAACCATTTCTCTGAGCTGTAAATCCACATTGAAGAAAAGTGTTTTCGGTGGGCAAGCGGATTTGGTTTCCTATACTCCACATACTTTAACAAAAACAGAAGCGAAAGCCGCAACCTGCACCAAGGATGGCAACAAGGAATACTGGACTTGTGAACACTGCGGAAAATATTTCTTGTCAGATGATACCAATCCGGAAACCGCTAAGGCAGTCGAACAGTCAGAAACCATTCTTCCTGCTCTCAAACACAAAAATGCCATCATCCAGAACGCATCAGAGACGACGGAAACAGCCCCTGGCTATTCCGGTGACCGTTATTGTCCGGATTGCGATACCGTTGTGGAAAAGGGATATACCTACTGGATCGAAGACAATCTGACCTGGAAACTGTATGAAGACGGCACGCTGAACATCAGCGGTACAGGGGCGATGAAAGATTATGACTATGATAACAATCCAAGCCCTGCATGCAACAACTCGAATGTTAAAAAAGTTGTGATTGAAGACGGTGTTACCAGCATTGAAAATTCTGCGTTTGATAGTTGTAGTAACTTAACCAGCATCACGATTCCAGACAGTGTCACCAGCATTGGAGAGTCTGTATTTAGCGATTGTGAAAGCTTGAAAACCATTTCTCTGAGCTGCAAATCTTCCTTGAAAAAGAGTGATTTCGGCGAGCAAGCGAATTTGGTTTCTTATACATCACACACATTAAAGAAAACAGAAGCGAAAGCTGCAACCTATGCCGAAAACGGAAACAAGGAATACTGGACTTGTGAACATTGCAAGAAGTATTTCTTATCGGATGACACCAACCCAGAAACCGCTAAGGCAGTAGAATTATCAGAAACTGTGATTCCTGCTTTAGTTCAAGTTGCCACAGCGACCACGCCAATCAAATGCGTTTACGGTCAGGATATGAACAAGATCGACTTGCGGGATTATGTGAAAAATACCGATGTAGTTGGGGAAGTTACGGTCAAGGTTGCAACCGGTTCTACGCTGCCGGATGGTATGAAACTGGATGGTAGCAAGCTCTCCGGCAAACCTGCAAAGGCATACGAGGACGGCAAAGAAGTGACCTTTACATTCACAGCAGAAAATGGCAATACCGCAAACCTGACATTGCTGTTCTTGGTGGCAAAAGCTGACCCGACTGTTGAAGTTGCTGTAAGTGGCGATTCACACACAGAAGGGGATTTGGTAAGCGAACTGAAGTTGATTCTCAGCGAAAATAGTACCAAGGGTGTTGTGGAACTTGTCAGCGAGATAAAGGCTCTGGTTGCCGGAAAAAATACTTTAACATGGAAATTTACCCCGGAAGATGAAAACAATTATAATATGGTAACAGGAACAGTTGTCGTAAATGCACAGACAACAACGACTACAACCACAACCACAAAAGCAACTACTACCACAACCAAAGCAACAACTACGACAAAACCGAACAAAACCACCACAACTAAGGCAACAACTACAACGAAACCGAGCAAGACGACTACAACAAAGGCAACAACTACAACGAAACCGAACAAGACGACTACAACCAATGCAACAACTACGACAAAACCAAGCAAGACGACTACAACAAAGGTAACAACTACAAACACAGCCATTCCATCCTATGGTGATATCAATTTGGATGGTAAGGTAGATATTGTAGATGCAATTTTCTTGAACAAATATCTCGCAACGCTGATACAGTTTTCGGATGCTCAAGTAGCAAATGCGGACTGCTGTCAGGATGGCGTTTTGAATGATCGGGATACAACTGCTCTCATGCAATTTATTATTCTGCTGATTGATGACCTGCCTGTACAGCCTACTGAAAAATAATCATACAATTTAAAAATCCTAAATCAATCTAAATCAATCTAAATCAAAAAACCGCTTCCCAGCGTATCTATAAGATACGGGGAGGCGGTTTTTTCTATGCGGAAAAATTTTTGTTGTTTTCCCTCAAAAGTAAATGCGGTTGTCGTGGGAAATATGTTGAGTGCGATTGACAATTTCAACGCCAGAAAAATCAACTTAAAATCCAATTTTATTTAATTTCACAGAAGCACGATTTAAATCAATATTTTCATCATCCAGATAGTCCTGAACATCACTAAGAATTAACAGATTATCCTTTTGGTTCTCTTCGTCTTCCCTTAAATTTTGATTCATAATCACCTGTTCCAAGATATTGCGAACCGTTCTTGCATTTGCAAAATTGGGTTTTGTCCTGTAATACTCTGTAATATCTAGCAACAGCTGCATTGCTGAGGAATCCATTTCATATCCTTTTCGTTTCAGAAAATGCAATGCAATTTCTTCCAGTTCCTCTCTTGTGTAGTCTTGAAAATGCAATGTAAATTGAACTCTGGAAGCCAGTCCGGGATTTACACGAATGAGTTCTTCCATTTCAGACGGATAACCTGCTAAGATGACACAAAACTGTCCACGCTGATCTTCCATTTGCTTCAAAAGAACTGCAATTGCTTCTTCACCATAGGTTGCAGCATTGTCGTCATCGCTTCTGATTAAACTATACGCTTCATCAATGAAAAGGATACCGCCCATGGCATCGTTGATTTTTGCAAGCGTTTTGGAAGCTGTTCCGCCTACATATTTACTAATAAGTCCTTGGGCATCTGTTTCCGTCAGTTTTGCTTCTGGCAGCACGCCTGCCTCATATAGAATACGGGACAAAATGCGGGCAACTTCTGTTTTTCCTGTTCCGGGATTGCCACAGAAACACATATGCAAATTCATGTCAGAATCATTTTTGTTGCGTTTTGCATACGCTTTGATTTTCTTTATCATTCGCTTTACAGAACGCAACCCAACCAGCTGTTCCAGTTCTTCTTCAGCGGTCAGAATTTTTTTTACGATGCCTTCGCCGGATGTCGGAACATAGATGTGATTTTCCCTGATATAAGCATTTACATCTGCAAGTTCAATTGTTTTGTCTTCTGTTCCGGCACAGCGTACATTCTGGCACATCACAACCTGCTCAATGATATTTCGCATTTCACGGGCATTTGCAAAATTCGGCTCTTTTCTAATATGGTCTGTAATAGCAAGGATTCTATCCTTTGCCTCGTCACTGATGATATATCCTCTGTTTTTCAGCATCCATGCAGCGATTTGCCCCAACTCATCTCGGTTGTAATTGGGAAAATCTAACGTAAACTGGATTCTTGATTGAAAACCTGGATTCGATGCCAGCATTTTCGTCATCTGATTTTGATACCCTGCAAGAATCACACAAAATTCTCCACGATGGTCTTCCATTGCTTTGATTAAGGTAGAAACTGCTTCGTGACCATAGTCATTACTGGAATTCCCTTGTACAAGGGAATAGGCTTCATCAATAAACAACACACCGCCCATTGCTTCTTCAATCACCGCAGCCGTTTTCAACGCTGTCTGTCCAACATAACCAGCGACAAGACCGCTACGGTCTGTTTCAACGACTTTGTTTGTTTGGAGAAGTCCGTTTTCATGGAGAATTCCGGCAATGATTCGGGCAACTTCTGTTTTTCCTGTTCCGGGATTTCCAAGAAAACACATATGTAAATTTGGCTGGTCGTGACCTTTATTCGCAAGTGCATAGGCTTTTATTTTTCGGACATTGGATTTCACTGCATCCAATCCAATGAGTGCATTCAGTTTCTTTTCCCATTTTCCGATTTTAAAATTGCCTTTTGTCCCTGACATATAGTGATGTTTGTCAAGGTCAAGCATGTTTTGATAAAGTTCAAAGAGTTGTTCTTCAGACTGGTCTTTTAGAAAATTCTCTGCCTGTACCAATTCCATAACTGCATGGAATGAATCGGAGAAAATTTCCATCAGTCGGTTGTTGCACTGTTCCGCAGATAATTCCTCGTGATCAAATGCATAGACCAATGTACGTTTCTTTATGGGTGCGGACAAAAGAACAAAGATGGCATCCCATGCCACTTTCAGCATGGCGGTCAATTCCGTGCTGCCATCTTCAAAAATATCGATCACATATTTCTTTTTCAGAATGCTGTCACAGGCGGAAATATGTTTGGAAAGCACTTCTTGCCAATTGATTTCTGTATGATTCTTTTGCATCTTGGGCGGTTCGATTTCCTGATCATAGGCACATCCATAGATGTTGTTTGCCTTTATAAATTGATTTATTTTATCTGATAGCTGAACGATTCGGTCGAGTAACTGGTCAGCGTGATGAATGTAATCTTGATGAGGAACTTCTGTATACTGTACTGTGACAGTTGGAAAAACTGCTTTTTTCCATTGAATTTCGATGCCAAGCTTCAAAAGCACGTTCTTCAGAAGAGCAGAAGTACGGTCTGACAGCATATCTAACGTGTCATTTTTGGAGGAATAGCGTTTGCAAAAAGTTTCATGAAAATACTGCTGTGTTTGTTCCAAGCTGGTCTTTAAGCGATGATAAAAAATTTCTGTTTTTTCTGCTCTTGAAACATAGGTTTTGATTTTTGAAAAACTGGGGAAGCGATGCATATCTTCTTTCAGCTTTCCAAACGGCAATGACTGCACATCAATCTTTTGAGCAACAATTTTTTCTACAAAACGCCGTATTTCGCCGATGATTACTTCGCTGCGGTCATATGGCTGCGGAAACATCATATATCCGCAGATTGGACACATACAACTTTTCTCGCAATCTTTTACAGTGCCGCAAGCAATACATTGATATTTTTTCATCACCAGTCAACTCCCAATGCAAGCTTTGCTGCTTCCAGCGGTGTGTTATAAAAATCAACAGCAATTTCTTTTTTCAGCTTGTCCGAAAGCAGCAGATAATGATTCCGGCTGCTCTCCGGCAACAATATTTTTTTTGCACCTGCGTTTGCTGCTGAAACAAAAATTTCATCTAACATTGTAATCACAGGCATGGTTTCACCAGACATGACGACTCTTCCGCATATCACCAGTGAGGGTAATACCGGACGGTTTGACAGTGCAGAATACAGTCCAACCACTTCCGCTACAGATACTTCATCGCTGACATTTCGATTCTGTAAGTCGTTATAATATAAACTATAGTCAAAATCCAAAGGACTGCGTGTAATCAGCTTTCCGCTATTCTGCATAAAGTAGTTAAATGCTGCTGTAATGCTATCCCGAACACTTTTTGAAGCACCTGCAAGTCCTTCCACATTGCGGAAACTAAGCTTTCCTGCACCTGCCATCAGCTTGTTTTCAAAACGATATATGCCAACACGGCCATCAACGGAACGTCCAATTGCATAGACATAGCCTGATTTTTCAAAGCGTTCCGGAATCAAAGAACCGCTTGCGATTTCCGGCAAATCCACATAAAATTCTTCTTCTGTGTCAAGGTCAATGTAACCCAGCATCACATCGCTAAATTCCGCAGGATTCATTTTCCGAAGCTGTTCTTTGACTCTGCGGCGGCATTCAATGGCATATTCGAGTAATTCCCGTGCTTCTTCTTTTTCAATCTGTTCATTTGGATAGATAAGCTTTGCAAGTCCCGAAAACGTCCGTCTGACTGCGGTATCATCACGGGTGTTAAAGTTATCATTCAAAGCGAAATACTCACCGAAGGAATTGGTGAAGTCATATTTCCGCATTGCATGGCAGAACTCAGAAAAGCAATCGGAAATTAGTCCATATTTGTTTGTGAAAAGACTTGCTCGCAGCTTTGGCGTTTCCCATCCCGGCAAATAGGCATGGATTCGATCGAAAAATGCAGAATCGTTGTTAAAGCCTTCCGGAAACGGTTCAAATAAATTGGTGGTTCGCAGCATATCTGCAACACTGCGAAACGTATTTCCTTCAAAGGCAATGGAGGCATCCGAACTAATGGAATCGCTGCCTCTTGCAAAGCTGCCGTTTGCCATATAGTTTTTCATGATCTGTATCATATCGCCGGAAGTGTTGGTAATACCGCCAACTTCATCGAATGCAACGCAGTCCCAATTTCCAACAAGTCCCACACGGTGGGAAGCCATATTGTAAAACATATTGGATACCGTTGTATGACCGCTGCTCATCAGAATGGAGTAGGGGGAAAGTTCGCTGTAAGCGTGGGATTTTCCTGTTCCTCTTGGCCCCAGTTCAACAAGATTATAGTTTTTCTGAATAAACGGCACAAAGCGGAGCAGGTAGTGCAGTTTTTGTTTTTCATTCAGGGCATCCGGTTCATAACCAGCGGAACGCAGCAGCAGTGTGATCCATTCCTCTTTCGTAAACTGGTTTCTTGTTTCAAATATCTCATCAAGGTCGAGATTTGCCATTTGGATTGGCTTTAAAGCAGCGATTGAAAAAGGGGAGTCGTATCTGGATTTTTTCTTTTTCTGTTTCTGATTCCGTTTCTTTTTATTGCCGTCAAAAATATCTTCTTCGTAATCATCTTCGTCAAAATCTCGTTCCAGTCCCACATATTCGATTTTAATGATACACCAGATACCACCGACTAACAGCTTTTCATTATGGGTGACCAAGTCAGAATTGACTTCGAAATCTTTCAAGTCCAGATTCGTGAAGCTTGCAATATACTTATCTTCTTTTTCATCCAGTCTGACGGTTACTTTGTCAATTACGGTATACTGTCCATTTTCCTTTATTTTTGATTTTACATAGTCACTTTGGTCGGGGCGAACATAATTCTCGCTGAGAATTCTCTTGATTTTTTCCAAACCGACCTTAATCGTTTCTTCGTCATCGGTTGCACAGTACATTCCCAGCAAGTATTCCAGTACATAAGTAGGAACATTTGCCCCCTTTTTCATGAGTGCAGTCAAATCTTTCCGAACGGATTTGCCGGGAAATGCTGCAATTACCTTTCTATCAAATTCATCCATAATGATCCCTCCAAATTGCTTTAAAAATCAAAATCGTTGGAAAATGCAATCTTCACTGAAAATTCCGTACGTTCAATTAAATCGCCTGTTTCCTTGTCCACGATGTTGAAATAATACACCGCATTGCCGTCGAATGCAACATTTTTCAAGGTAAAACGAATATGGAATACCCGTTCCTGTGGTTCTCCGGTTTTATCAGCAACTAATGTTTGTATATTGCTGACTGGATTTGAAAACTTATCACATAAGTAAATCTCATAGGTTACAGGAACAGTTTTTCCACCGACAGCATCCATCTGCATAAAATCAAGGGTAAAAATATTGTTGCTGATTTTTCTGGTCATGCTGATGAGTTTCACAGGAACTTTCTTGATCTCTACAAATTTCTTTGATGTTTTTGAGATGTTCTTGAATGTGATCACTGGCACACAGCATTCCTGCAACGATACGCCGCCATGGACAAAATGACTGCCGCCACCTTGCTTTTGAAAGCGAATCGCTTCAAATGGTGTGAATCCAACCAATCCATTCGCATATTTTTCCATCGAAACACGCATGAGGGATTCTGATTGGCAGGCATTGTTTGCGAGGAGATACCGTCTTCCGCTTTCAAGGACATTTCCGGAAACAAGACTTGTGCTGACTTTTTCACTTTCTGTAAGGGGTTCATGAGCATACAAGAAACCATGGTCAGCAGTGATGAGAATTTTCGAACCACTCATAGAATTGACAATCAGACGGACTAAATTCTTGAGTTCTTCTAGTGCATCGGCACAAGCTTCAAAGACTTGATGTTCTGTATTTGCCTTATCTCCAACAGCATCAATGGTATTGTGATAGATATACACCACATCTGCACCGCTGACAAGTTCTCTTCGCTGGGCTTGCTTCATTGTGAGCAGAGTTTCATATGTTACGGCACAGTTTTTCGGATTGGTTTTCTTTAAGATTTTATCTCTGTTTTCCGTTCCATCGGTTGGCATTTCATCACAGAACATCTTCATGGAATCAGTAATCGTTAATGCTTTGTGGGGGAGTAGTGCTGCCATGCCGAATTTGGTGATACTCGGAAAGACAGATTGCATAGCGGATTGTTTTGCTGTGCCGTTTGTTTCCCGCAAAAGTTTTTCAGTCAGTTCTGTCGCTACCTCATACCGCAAAGCGTCAGAGATAATGACAAATACTCTGCTTTCTCTGGCGATGGGCTGAACAACACGCCGATAAAAATCATCCTGTTGGAGAATCCCATTCTGTGAAAATCCATCTGCAACCGATTCTTTAATCAGGGAATTCCAGCTGCCGTTCAATTCTGAAAGATACCAATTCTGGTAGAGATGTTCCGCAGTGACTACAGCACTTTTGAATAAGTCATCCAGCGTTCCCAATGTATTGAAAAGGCTTTTCCGGAAGTCCATATGCAGCCGTCTGTAGTACGTATCCATCCAATACAATTCTTTGCAGTAGGAATCCCACAATTCTTTCTCTGTTCCAAAGTGGAAACCTGTAATATGAGCATAGTGAAATTCCTGCATTTTTGCGATATAATACAGACCATCATACAAATAGGCATAGCGGTTATACCACTTTGAAGTACGGCGGCTTTCTGTAACTTTTAGAATCTCTTCTGTTTTGATCACATTTTCTGCAATTTCCTGTAGGAATCTTTCAATGATGACGGCATCAATACAAGGCAGACTATCCGACTGCATCAGAATTGCTGTATCCACTTTTTCCAGACGCCCTGTAAGCCGCATCCGCTCTGTAATATCGTCTGCAATTTCGAACAGCTTTTCCTGTTCTGCAGAAGCATTCCACTCATCAATGAAAGCATAGCATGCCGGCTGGTGTTCCGGAGAGAGATACTTCTCTAAGCCGGATAATACCGTTTCATCGCCAACCGCAGAAAATGCCGTGAGCAGGATCTGTGCTGCAAGGTCATATGGTTCATATTTTTCGTCGGCATAACCTGTATAACAGGCTGTCATCTCCCGCAATGCCTGCATACTGCCGAACTTTTCGATTTGTTCCAAACAAGTGTTATCCTCATGATACAGCGAATCGCAGAGAATTGCACGCAAAACGCCATGTACGGTATTCTGCTTGGTATTGCAGAGCACCGCCATAATGTCAATATGTAGCTGTCCAGCATTCTGGTATTGCGTGCCGAAATCTTTGAGTTTTGCTGCTCGTTCTTTACTGTCGAAAAACTTGACATAGTGTCGCATTGCTCGCCGCAGCTGTGTCGTCTGCGGAATATGCAGTTCTTCCATCTGCATGGAAACCAAATCGGCACGAAATTCCTCGCTGTAAAGCTGAATATCCCGCAGCCAGTTGTCTTCCCGATGGGAATAGGTTAGGGGGTCGTACACCAGATAATTGCTCTGGGTATCTGTTTCAGACAAGAGCATTTTTGCTGCAAAGAAGTTATCTCCGGTCAGTTTCAGGAGTTTCACATCGGAAAGCTCCAGTTCGTCCAGCATATTTTCAAACTCTCGGTCGGAGTCGAACCAGAAAATAATTCTACGCTGGTAACAATCGGGCAATTCCGCAGCAAACCGCTCCTGCAAAGTACGGTTAATGGTATCGATCGTCATTTTATCTTCTCCAAAATCTCTGCAAATTTCGCATAGTTCACCTTTACGCCGTCGTCAAGGTCAATATCGATCATATGGTCGGCGAGGTGGTGTACCTTTTCTTCATAGGCGTTGATTTCGTCCAGCTGTGCAGTCAGTTTCTCTTGATGCTTTTTCAGCTTCACACGCTCGGACTGTGCTGCGTGTTCCATCTGGTCGCCCAGCATGGAAAGTTGTGTTCGGTAGCGTTCCTGCAACTCGTGAACGTAATCGGTGCGGACGGTAGCGACGGTGGTCTTCTCCCAGCGATGCATATAAACCAGAGCCTTGAAGGCGTTCTTCTTGCCGGAGCTGAACAGCCAGTAAATCGGGCGTTTCTGATAAATTTTGCAGTGGTCGGCATAGAAGCCGTTGAGCAGGTAGTTCCGGATGGCTTCCCGTGGGGTTGCACCCTTTGTGCCGAGGGCATCAGCGATGAACTTGAGGTTCTCCTCCAGCGTGTCTTCGCCGTAGACGATTTTCACAAACTCCACGATTTTTCCGGTGAGGTCGCTCTCTAAGTAGTCATCATCGCAAATCGGAAGCACATTGTCTTTCACGGGGCGGATGGTCTTGTACTTGCTTGCATCCCATTCACCGCCGGCATAGCACAGCCCTTTTTCATCCAGCGAATACCGCCCGAACAGACAGCCCACGGCATAGGAGAGCAGCGACTTGATCTCCCGCTGCAAATCCGCTCGGCGGACGGTCACGTCCTTGTCCTCGACTTCCGGTGTCAGCTCGTCCTGTAAGCCATAGATGTCGATGAAGATGCGGTTCAGTTCCTCTTCGTTGGATTTTAGTTTTTGGAAACGGGCTTCGCATTCTTTTGCCCATTGGGTGTATTTGTCACTGATTAGTTTACTCATTTTCTTTCTCCACTATATAATTAAACAGTTCACGCAAATCTTTTCTATTTACTGTGCAAGAATCGTCTTGCCAAGCAGATTGTAGATAGTTTTTTAAAAACCAAATTTCCGGCTCAGTTATTTTAATTGACGTTTCAACTCCGTCAAGCTTTTCTGTTAAATGGTTTAATGCAGTTTGATGGTCTTTTTCTGTCGGCTTAAATTCATCGGTAAACCAATCTACAAAGCCTTGCAGAGTGTTCGTGTATTCATTCGGAATCATAATTGTTTTCATTTCTTTTTTCTCCATTAAATAAGTGGATTTCTTCCAAAATCTCAGCTTGTTTCAAATGCATCCTATTTATCACTGATTAATGTTTTCCTTATCAACATTTTCTTTTAATTTCCATTCATTATTTCTCAGAACGAATGTATATGATTCAATTTTATCATATACTGCGGTTCGGACTGAAATAGTAAATTCTGCACCATCAATCAAAATAATCTCATCATCTTCAAAGAAAAAATCAATTGACTTACAATTTGTCAATCCTATATGTGTTTTAGTTACAGGATTAAGGGGAATGCTATTGCCAGTTCCTTCAATATAGTTTTTTAGAGTTGCCGTTTCAACACGGATTCCCCAGCCTTTTTTCTCTGTATGTAAGAATTCAACAGTAATCTTGTTTGTTTTCTTTTTACAGTTAGGAGATTTTATATCCTTAATCTCAACTCTTTCATGTGTAACACTTTTAATTTTATCATTCATAATATTTACCTCCATCAAATAAGCGGATGCCCCTCAAAGTCCCAAGAAGTTTCAAACGAATCCCAATCTTTCTTAGAAATTTTTCTCAACTCCAAAGTTAATTCTTTAATCATCTTTGAATTATCACTGTTTGGAATAATGATAGGCAAATTTGAAATATCGCCAACATTATAATTTAAAGTTGGAGATAAAATTTCTAAAAAATATAAACCTACGTTACTATTTACGAATGACTGCAAATAGATTAATTGCTCTGAAGTACCATAAAGACAATTTCCAGCATGTTCAGGTAAAAAACCTTTTTTAACAAATCTCATAGATGGTTTGCTACTTGAAATTGCAGACCATGTTACTGATTCTCTAAAGTAATACTCTCTATTTTTTATATGAGATCCAGAAAATGCTATTATTTCTTTTCCATCATTTTCAAAATTCACCACAGACTCGATGTTTCCATACCATTTTCTGTAAGAGCCACCTGAAGTGCATGGATACCATTTTTTATCTGATTCTTTTGATTCAATATGGCTGTAAACATTTAAAGCCATCTTAGTAAATCCAATTTCCCACCATAAACGCATAAATCTATTATTATCTCTTGTTACCATACCTTGCTTTGGTTCTGCAACTTTTTTCAAAAGAATTTTGCTAAAAGCTGAGTATATTTTCTCACTCACCCAATAAGCGACCGGAGAACCAGGGATTTTGGAGAAGTTTTCGGCATTGCTCTCATAGTAAAAACCACACTTATGATTTGAGATTGCTTCCAGTGCTTTCTGTCTTTGTACTTCCATTCCGCCACGAAATTCTGTCAATCTCAGATAAGCACCATTTTTGCGTACTTTGCTATTTTTCAGGACAAATGTACAAATCGGCACAATTGCTTCTTCAAATGCAGAGTACTCAAACTGAATCAAGGTTTCAATTGTTCGTGTGCTATAAATGTAATTCCGCATTTTTTCATAGCTTTGAATAAACATCCACACATATGGCGTTAAGAAACCAAGATAACCCTCTAATTTTGCCATTTTCGTGCATTTTACAACAAAAGCAGAAAACAAATCGGATTTATAATCTGGATAATTTTTCTTGATGAAGTCTGACAGCGTTGCATTCATGCCAGAGCCGCCCATATACGGCGGATTGGTGCAGACCACATCATATTTCTGCGTCAGAATCTGAGCCACTCGCATCATCATTTCCAGCTGCTCTGCCTGCATCCCGAACGTCGGCAGGAATGCAGAAACCGCTTCGTCCAGCCCTGCCGGTTTCGTCACCGTCATCAGTGAGCCGTAGGTGTCAGCGAACTGGAACTGCTCTGCAAACTTTCGCAGGCTGCCGCTCAGCAGGGAAGTGTTTATATGCATCACATCCGCAAAATTCGCAAGATTTGGCTGATTTTCTGCAGAGAGAATGCGGCGGTTGTATTGTCGTGCTTTCATCATCACCGCAAAATATGCCAGCTGATAGGCACGGCGGTCGATGTCCAGCCCGTAGAGGTTATTTCGCAGAATAGACTTTGCTGCATCTCGCTCCGACCATCCGCAAGCAGTGTAGATGTCCATCAGCACATCGAACGCATAGACGAGAATGTGACCGCTGCCCATGCATGGGTCAATGATTTTGATTTGTTCCGGCTGAATCTCCCGATACGCAGCACGCAGTTTCTCCAGTTCTGATTTTACGGAGTCTTCCTGCTCTGCCTCTTCCAGATAGTACTTCCAGTTAGCGTTTTCCGGCTTGCCGTGACCCTCTGTCCAGAGTCTGCCCAGCGAGTTTTCCACCATGTACCGTACAATCCAATCCGGCGTGAAAAGCTGCGTAGCTGCTGGAATATCTGCCGCACTGATTTTAATATTCTTTTTCAAGTTGGCGAAAACCTTATCTTTCGGCTCAGAGTTGTAATATTGATACAGCCAGCCGATAATCTGCACCTGGTCGTTCCAGTCCGATTCCGGAATATCTTTCACCATATGGGCAATGACGCTATCTTCCCGCAGCAAGTTCTTCGGGAATAGCAGTTCTGTCCATCCGCCGATTCGCTCGAACATCTCCGGCAAGCCCTCGTTCAGGGCGTTGCACTGCGTGATGACGATGTATTGGTATAGCTGTTCGTTCTTCTGCTGCTCCAGAAGTTCCAGTACGAGTTCTTTGTCTAGCCCGTCGATTTCCAGATTCACCGCATCGGTCAGCACTTCCGGCTTGAAATTGCCGTCTTCATCCGAGAAAATGCGAGTGTGCGACGGGAGGTAATTGTTCACCTCCATGAATCGCAAAGCAATGAATCGGTTAAACCATGTATAGGCAGCTTCTTCCATGGTGGAAGCGAAGCCTTTCGCCCGAATCTGAGCGATGAGCTGGGCACGTTGGCTTTGCTCCGCAGAGGTTAAAGATTGCCCGTTGACCGCTGCCTGTGATGGGTCATTTTTACCGTCCTCTGTAACTTCATATTCAAATGCCTTTTGCGTGACTGCCTGAATCAGCAGGATTCTTGCCGAAACAGCGAAATTTTTAATGGCGTTCTTGTTCATATTCTCACCTCAAATGATATGGAGGACATCATGTCCGTTGAGTTTTTGCAGCAGTGACTTCTTGATTTCCGCAACATATCGATCAATATCCGCTTCGCTTTTCAGCTGCATCGTGTGACAAATCGTGCTGCGGTTGATGGTTACCATGTCGATGTCCGGTTCTGCAACAACAAGCAATTTTTGCAGATACTGTTGCCGAATGTTCCCGATTTGAATTTTCATCGCATCGAGGCTGGTCAATTTTTCTGCATGTTCGGCAGCGGTTCGCTTTTCGATGAATGCTGCATCTGCACGCTGAACAATATCGCCTTGTTTCACGTCAGCAGTCTGATGAATTTCACCCATTGCCGCTTGAATCTCGCCGATTACTTCTTCCCGTTTCTGTACAAGCAGTTTTTCATATACGTTCTGAATCGTCTGCACCAATTCTGGCAGTTCGCTGATTCGTTTGTACGGCTTTGGCATTGCAAGGATTTCCTTGATTTTGGAAATTGCAGCGATGGCATCGCTTTCCGTCTGGAAATATTCTTTTTCTGTGTCCAATTGTTCTGTCTGTGCTTTTGCACGGTCGAAAATCTCTCTTTGTACTCGGAAGAAGGTGTCCACATCGGAAATATCTTCTGAAAAGTCCAGGAAATCATCTTGCAGTTCCACCGCTTTTTTCAGCAATGCAATGCTGTCATTTTTCTGTGCAAGCAGTTTCTCACAGAGTTTGATGCCATTTTCAACGACATTTTTTCCGGGATATGCGGAGAAAGCGTATTCTTTTGCAATCCGTCCCTGAAGAACTGCACGCTCCGTATCAAATTTTTCTGTGATATAGCGAATCAGCCCTGCTTCATCATCCGGAATTGCACCCAATGTGCAGTTATGATATTCGCTGAGAAATTCCCTGCATTTCTTGATCAGTGCTGTTGGTGGAGCAACTTTGAACGCAATGATTGCCTTATCAATTTCTGTTTTTTTCCGCAGGTAATCTATGATTTTTTTATCACTCGGCGAGATAATAACACCGCCGTATTTTAACACCAACTTTTGTGCTGCAATCAATTCTGCAACAATTGCTGCAATGTCAATTTCACGCCAGCCATAGGGGATTGCCTGATAGCGTTTTTGCAGGTCGCCCATAGAGGTTGGGAGCTGTCGTTCTTTCTGAATTTCCAGATATTGCAGCAGTTCTTTGCTTGCTTCAGCGTTTGGCGATTCTGTTCCTGCAAGAGCCATTTGTCTGCTGCCGTTCAGAATTTGCAGAAGATCCGCATCACTGTCGTAATTTTTCCGGATATATCCCAGTTTTGTGTAAACGCTTTCTACAAGAATGCTCATTGCCCGTTCCACGCAGTCTTTCACTGAAGAAACTTTCATCATCAGCTTATCACCTGCAACATAAATTCGACCTGCAACGATGGCAGCAGAAATCAATTCCTCTGCACGCTTTTCATGTGCGGAAGCCTGATTTTGTCTTGCTCGGATAATATTTTGAATCATTTCCGGAAGCTGTGTCACATTTTTGCTCTTGACATAACGACGAATTTTCATGGCATCTTCCAGTTCTTTGAAATAAGGCTGGCTCTCTGCCAGAACAATGATGACTTCATTGTCGGTAGCGGATTTCATCCGGAAAACGGAATCATCCATGGTATAAATTTCTGAAGCAACGGTGATGAAATGCAATGCGATAGAGCCGGTCAGCTGACCAATGACGGTTTCATCAATTCGTTCATCATAGGGAAAATCGTATTTTCCATACCGAAATTTTTTGCTGACAAACAGTTTTCCGAAGATAATATCCGAAATTGCTTTTGTAATAATGGCACTGTCTACAGGAGTGTTCCGAATTTCACGGGCAATATCCTGTTCATCGTCTGTCAGAAAAGTATAAGTATCGCCTGCTCTGGAAACATAGTTTTGCGATACCAGTCTATCCAAGGACTGTTGTATTTCAAGACGGGTGGAAATCTTATCCGTACGAATATCTTCTGCCATGAGAATGCTGATATTGTCCACATTTGCCTTGATATCGTCTACATAGCGTACGAGATACAAGAGTTTCAAGATATTGACATCATATTGTTCAATGCCATCATGATGATCTGCTGCATCTTGGCAACGGTCAATGACATGGCGAATGGAACTGTCCAAGAATGTGTGAAGGGTATCATAAAACAGATAGAACGGAACAAGTGCATATTCATCTTTGTTTTGGATTGCCTGAGCTGCTTCCTGAAAGCCGGAAAGCATGGAGCGTTCGCCGCCGGAGAGATGCTTTCCAGAGTTTCCATGCTTTCTGATTTCCGCAAGAACATTCTGCATCAAGCGGAACTGATAGGGAACAAACGGATAAGTTTCTACAAATTCGCCCTCGCCAGCGTAGCCCTTTAAATCAAGTATCGCATGACTGAACGTAAACAGGTTTTTCAGCACCTGATGATTCTTTTCATATTGCTGCTGGAGCAGTTGTTCTGCAATTTCTGTTTTAGTAAGAATTCGCTTTTTGATGACTTCGTCCACGGAAGAAGAACTCAAACTTAACCGTGTATTGAATCGTCCCTGAATCTTAGAAAAATCATCGCCGCTGATTTTGGTAATGCTGTCAATTGCCTCTTGAGAAGTTACCATGACCCAAACTCTGCCGCCGCATTTCGTCCCGATTTCTTCCACAATGGTTTGCAAGTTCAACATAAGGTCAGAATCCGAGCCGATATATTGACCAACTTCGTCAATCATAAACAACAGGCGGTTGTCTTTTCCTTTGCTTTCCACGTATTCTTTGATTTCACTCACAAGTTGTTCAATGCTCAGTTCAATTTCTTCTTCGCCATTGAACCAATTGCGGGCAGCGGTTTCACTCATGCCAAGTGCTTCACACATTGCCGCTACAATGTCATCTTCAAAGAAAGAAAAAGAATTCCGTGAACTTTCCCACGAGCCGCCATTGATACGTTCAAAACTCTTTTGGAATGGTTCTGTCTTTCCGGATTTTGCAATAAACTGTTCCAATTTAGCAATTTTCAAATCGTTGCCGTAAAATCCCTGATGTTCATAAAATACCTTTGCAAAAATCCGCAAAATGGCTGTTTTATCCTTTGTCAAAGGACTTTTCGAATCGATATTGAAAAGAATTGTTTCCGTCGGAACTTTTACACAGTTTTCCAGTTGTGCATACATCATCGGGTCGTCAAATTTGTCGGCAAAATACGCCACTGCTTTTTTTCCGCCAACAGTTCGATTGGAAAGCAAGTACGAGAGCATCTTCAAAAAATGAGATTTACCGCTTCCAAAGAAACCAGAAATCCAGACACCAATTTTATCTGTTGGCTGTTCCAGAGAGCGTTCATAGTGATTCAAAAAAGTGTTAAAGTGACGACGCAGTTCTTTTGTAATCACATATTCCGACAGTTCCTGAACGATGGAATATTCATCATCTTGTGCGACTTTAATGACCCCGTTGATGTCACGGTTAATATCTGATTTGTACATGTCTCGTAATTGCATAAAAAAGTCCTCCCTTAAATCATGTTGAATGCACGGTAATAGTTCCCATCTTGAAATTCATCAAAAAGGGAAAGCGCTTGTCCATTGTATGTGCCAGGATAAAGCATCACCACTGGAATATCCGAAAAGATATGCTGAAGATTGTCCAGGATGTTATGAGAACGCATGAACGGATAAACTTTTCCGACGCCCGTTATCAGCAAAATATCTCCGTGTGTATGCGGTTCATATTCCATTTTTTCTACAAAGTCTTCTGGTGAAATTGCCTTTTGCAGTTGCTTCAAAAGATAATCCGAACCCTTCTTTTTTTCCATAGCTGGAATGCTTTTCAAGATTCGTTTTTCCTCACAAATCTGTAAGAAAATTCGGTATAGGTCGCATTCTTTCAGATGAAACGCTTGATTTTCAGATTGGATTAAATCAGAAAAGAAACTGGAAACAAGCATCTCTTCTCTTGGGTCATAACAGAATACATGAATGCCAACTTCGTTCGATAATCCTTTATTGCTTAAAAAGATATCATCCGAAAATCGTTTCTTTACTTCGTTCAATTGATCTATAATATTACTCATGGTTTCTCCCTCAATTAAAACAATTAAATGCTGGAAGTGCATCCAGATCGTTTTTTTGCCGAATCACTTCTTCTAATTCTGGATAGAGATACACCGGCAACAGATTCTGCGATCTGGTGTTTTCCAGATAATCACACTCGATTAAAAAGCGTACCAGAACTTGTTTCAGCTTCTTTAGTGTAGAAGCACTCCATGTATGGACAGCAGGCACTTTTTCAGAAAGTTCCATGAAAAAGATTGCGACATCCTTGGAGGAAAACGTAAAATCCTGTGACCGATATTTTTCACCAATTACCTCCGTCAGGAAGTCATATACAATGCGATTTTCGCACATAATCGCATAAAGATTGATTTGCTTGGCAACGTCAAGCGAAGCGTTGGCAAGGTGGTATACCAGTTCTGGTGCATGGAGGGCATCGATTCGTTTCAAACAGGTTTTTGTAATATTTTTAATCATTTTTTCTGTTGGAAATTGAAATAGATTTTCAGAGAAAATCTCTTGCTCGATTTCATTCCGGCTCTTTCCTTGCAGCACTAGGGAAGAAACAATCCGAATTTCAAAAAATAGGAATTGCTCTCTGGTTAAGCCGCCATTGTAATGCTTTTCGATCACGTTTTTACTCCTTTGAAAAGTAGCAAGTTTCTCAAAATGGATTCTTTTGAGAAATGAGAAAAAAATTCCTTTTTACGCATATATTTTATTTTCAAGTTTCTAATTTGACACGAAAATACACAAAAACATGAGAGAAACAACACATTCTAAAATAACAATGAAAGTTGATTCATAAGCTTTTGTTCATGTACATGATCAGGGTGAATATATCTGTTAAGAGTCATATTAACAGTTTTATGTCCGAGAATAACAGACAATGTCTTGATATCAAAGCCATTTTGGATACAGTTTGTGGCAAAGGTATGCCGCAACTGATGATAATTGTGGCTTTTAATGCCTACTTGAGAAAGAATCTTTTTGTAACGATACTGATACGTGCGTGGTTCAATCAGCCTTTCCTTTCCGGATAGAAAATAACAATGATTATCTTTTTGAAACATTTGAAGATATCTCACCAGAAAATTTGGGATTGGAATTTCTCTAAAAGAGGTGTCACTCTTAGGCGTGGAAACAATGATTTTTGTCTTTTGTATACCATTGTTATAGGACTTCACACGCTGAACTGTTCTCCGAATAAACAGAACTTTCGCATTCAAATCAATATCTGCCCATGTAAGACCACATAATTCACCAATTCTAAGCCCCATGTACAAGGAGAGTAGAATTCCTAATGTAGTAGGATTTAAGTGACCTTTTAAATATTTTACGAGGGTTTTCTGTTCTTTGAAGTTTATTTTTTTTACTTTATTTTTATCTGGTTTTGGCAGTACTACATTTTTCAAAGAAAGGCAAAAGTGATATTCCTCCTGCCCATACAAAAGCATGGATTTAAAAACGGCAAATAAATCTCTTACATAGTTCGCAGATAATCCTTCTGCAAGTTTTTTCCTAATGTACGTATTTACTTTGGCAGATGTTATAGTGGAACATGGTAGAGCTCCAAATTCCGGAATGATATGCTTTTCAAACTTTGTACGATAATTCGCATAGGAAGATTCTTTGACACGATTTGCAACAGCAACAATCCATTCTTGATAGACTTCCAACACAGTTATATGTTTTCTATGTCTATATTGCGATTCGATTTCCATTCCAATTTGAACTTTTTGTAATGCCTCTTCATAAGTTTTTCCATAAACATACTGATAAATCTTTTTTCCACCTTTCTCCTGACCAATAACAAATCTTCCCATAAAACGTCCATCTTTTCTTTCAGTAATATGCATCATCATAAATATACTTTTCCTCCATTGGTATATGCATTTTGACTGTACAGATGAAATCACAGCAGTCAAGCATTGTGCATTTTTGACAAATACGTAGAAGCGTTATTGAAAAATGCTGTTTCTTATGGTATAATAAAATTGATTATATCACCTTAAAAAATCAAGAATTAAATGTGAATAGAAAAAATAAATCGCATCATTTCTCAAAAGAATCCATTTTGAGAAAAATAAGTTTTATGCGAAGTAAATGCAATTAAGAGGGTAAGTATATTTTTTGCAGATAATAGAATCTCATTTAAGTCCTAAAAATCTGAAATATAAATGTGTTTTAGACGAAATACTGCTGTTTTAGGCATGGTCATTAATGTGTTTTTCAATTAGTATTTTTGTTTAGCATCTCCTTAATAAAAACGGCAGCTTTGATGATAAGCTGCCGTTTTTGTAATAAGAAAACCCCCGGCTAGGCCGGGGGTTCAAAAAAGCTTATAGCGATGGGTCTTGAAAAAAGAACTCCTTTTG
>OBVY01000998.1_pt1 | contig 20142 bp, 12 predicted proteins | sample 1538051 | NCBI WGS metagenome assembly OBVY01 (sample SAMEA2580017, study PRJEB22360) | human gut metagenome | biome: human gut; feature: human-associated habitat; material: faeces | place: Denmark | collected 2008/2010 | reverse complement strand
TTAATTTTTCGGGAATAATCCCGAGCCAATGTTTGGGAGATTTCCTGCGAGGAGCAACTTTACCACCTTTTGATAACGAAAGGTGGCGCCAAAAGTGTCTGCCAGGCGAAAAGCTGCGGGAAACTCACAGCGTCTCGCTAAAACGGGCGCCTGTCGCGGGTTACGACACGAAGTGTCGTTTCGACTGTGGCGGCTCGGCAAAGTAAACTTTGCGCTCACCTGCTGATCGTCGTTTGCAAGCAAACCGGCCCCGTTTTTTAACGCTTGTCGCTGCTCGTTTCTGTTTCCGCACTTTTCGCAATGCGGAGTCTGTTGTGCGCTTCGCGCAACGATGATTTATTACGATTTGACTTCCTCTATACTCAGTTTTAGCAGGTCTCGGCCTGCGGGATCGCACTGCGAAAATAGCGGATGAAGTGACGTCATCGGCGCGAGCGCCCGGAGCGATCGTGCGAAAAGCGGAGTCTTTCGTGATCGCTCAGCGAGCGCGGGTGTCGTCGCCCGCTACTTTTCGCGGTGCTTGATCTTTTGGTGCTTTTGGATCAAGCCAAAAGCACAAGGAAAGAATCTGTACGAAAAAACTTTCCGATTAATTTTTCGGGAATAATCCCGAGCCAATGTTTGGGAGATTTCCTGCGAGGAGCGAATTTACCACCTTTTGTCACCAAAAGGTGGCGCCAAAAGTGTCCGCAGGGCGAAAAAGTCGGGGAACGGCCGACGGCTTGCGCCTAAAACGCTACGCGGACAAGCTCGCGCCCGCGTTTTCGACGGCGCATCCGCCGCCCGTTCTTCTTCCTGCTTTTTCGCAATGCGGAACGATTGTGCGCTGCGCGCAACCATGATTTTGATTCCTTTTACTCGGTTTTAGCAGGCCTCCGGCTTGTCGGATCGCACTGCGAAAACGGCGAAAACCGACGGCCGTATTTTACAGCAGAACGAATTTTTCGAAAAAAAACGCATGTCCGACCGGGTGTGCCTGCTGCCTTGTTGCGTATTAGTATTAAAAGCCGGAAGTCCGATGGAAAAAATAGATAAGGAGCTGCTCAGGCATTACCTCGAACACGGGGGCGATGCCGGCGTGCGCGAACGGTTGCGCGAATGGTTTCTCGAACACGACGCCGAGGAGGAATTTACCCTGCGGGAAGACGATCCCGTGAGCGGGGAGCTGTACGCCTTCTGGGAGCGTTCGCTGCAACGGTCCGTGCCGCAGCGGACGCTCGACGAGCGTTACCGCGCTCTGGCCGGGCAGCTCTTCGGCCGAAAACTCCGCCTGCAACGGCTGTGGCGGAGGCTGTCGCAGGCTGCGGCGGTGCTGCTCGTGCCGCTCGTCGTCTGCGCTTATCTGTTCGCGTCGCGGCAGGTCGCGGAGCAGCCGGAGTGGGTCGAGGTCTACGCGCCCTACGGGCAGACCCGCTGCATCACGCTGCCCGACGGGAGCCGCGTATGGCTGAATTCGGGGACCTATGTCTTTTACCCCGACCGTTTCGACCGCGAGCGGCAGCTCTTCGTCAGCGGCGAAGTTTACATGGACGTGACCAAGGATCCCGAGCGGCCCTTCCGCGTCGATACGCGCAACGTCAGTATCCGAGTGTTGGGAACCCGTTTCAACCTCCGCTCGTACAACGAGGACAAGTATGTCGAGACGTCGCTCGTGGAGGGAAGCGTCGCGCTGGGGTTGAAGCGCGACGGCGGCGCGACCATCCTGATGCGTCCGGGCGACAAGATTCTGGTCGACAACGCCACGAACGCGGTCGTCCGCGAGCGGTTCAACTGTGCGCACTACATCTCGTGGCGCGACGGTTTCCACGCCTTCCGCCACAAGACGCTCGGTGAGATCGCCCGCGATCTGGAACGTATGTTCGACGTGCAGATCGTCATCCGCGACACATCGCTGCTCGGCGAGGAGTATTTCGCCACGTTCGCCAGCGGCTGGGAGATCGACGAACTGCTCGACGCGCTGAATATCCACCACACGCTGCGCATCCGGCGCGACGGCCGCATCATCGAGATCGAGCGCGCCCGCCGGTAGGGGCCGTATGACGCACCGAAGCCGACTGTTGAAAACGAATCTGAAACACGCATATATGCCTATGGGAAAGGACTGATGGAAAAAGCCGGAAAATGTCGTTGCCCATTTTCCGACTCGGAATTTTGAGACCTAAATTAAATCTGCAAAACCTGAACAAACCTATGAATTATCTCTACACGAACCGAAGAAGCGTGGGAATATTCGGAGGCCTGCTGTTGCTGATCCTCTTCTCATGCTGCGGAATCGGGAGAGCGGCGGCCCAACAGCAGGGCGCCGAACAGCGCATCACGCTGTCGATGCGCGACACCGCGATTTCGGACATCCTCGAAAACATCACCAAACGTTACCAGTACGCCTTCATCACCCGCACGGCCAACGTCGATACCAACGCCCGCGTTTCGATCGACGTGGTCGACGAACCGCTCCGTGCGGTGCTCGACCGGATTTTCGCCGGGCAGGAGGTCGCCTTCGAGTTCGACGGGCGGCTGGTGCGCATCTCCAAGGCGGCCGTACCCCCCCCCTCCTCCGCGTCGACGATCGCGGTTTCGGGCGTCGTGCGCGACGGGTCGGGCAATCCGCTGGCGGGCGTTACGGTCATGGTGGCCGGAACCTACAAGGGCGTTACCACCGACAACGACGGACGCTATGCGCTGCGTGTCGACGGCGAGGCGTCGGTGCTGCAATTCCTCTATCTGGGCTATAAGAACGTCGAGGAGACCGTCGGCAAACGCACGACGATCGACGTGGCGATGGAGGAGGATCTCAAAATGGTGGACGAGGTGGTCGTCATCGGCTACGGTACCCAGTCGCGCAAGACGCTGACCACCTCGATTTCCAAAATCGACGGCGACAAGCTCTACGGCGCTCCCGTCTCGACCGTGGGCGACGCCCTCAAAGGCAAGGTCGCGGGTCTGCGGGTGGCCACCAACAGCTCGCTTTCGGGCGAGGCGCCCCGTTTCCTGATCCGCGGCGGATCGTCGATCAACATGGGCAACGACCCGATCTATATCGTCGACGGGGCGCTGCGCGACGACCTGAGCGGCGTCAACCCCAACGACATCGAGTCGATGGAGGTGTTGAAGGACGCCGCTTCGGCCGCGATCTACGGCGCACGCGCATCGAACGGCGTCATCATCGTCACGACGAAGAAGGGCAGCCCCTCGCAGGGACCCCAGGTCGTCTTCGACGTACAGGTGGGTTTCTCGGCGCCGACCAAGAAGTGGGACCTGCTCAGTTCGCGCGAGCAGATCGCGCTGGTGCGTCCGGCCATCGCCAACATCTACGCCAAGTCGACCGGCACGCTGGCCGCCAGTTCGTGGCTGGACGGCGCCAATGTCGCCGTGGGAACAGGGAACACGTCGAACAGGAACCAGTTCACCACGCGCTATCTGGAATACGGCGGTACGGTGCCCGACGGCTACGAGTGGATGTTCGATCCGCTCGACAACAGCAAGGTCATCATCTTCACGGATACCGATTTCCAGGATCAATGGATGAGCGAAGCCTTCTGGCAGAAGGAGTACATCGGCGTCAACGGCGGCAGCGACAGGATGAGCTACGCCGCGTCGATCAGCTACCTCGACGACGGCGGCGTCTTCGCCATGAGCGACTACGACGTCTTCACTACGCACGGCAACGCCAGCTTCAAGATCACCAAGAGCCTCGAAGCCTCCACGACGTTCGACATTTCGCGCCAGCGGAGCAGCAAGTTCGTGGACAACTACTTCAACGCCTTCGGCCGGGGAATCATGTTCGCCCCGACGGCGCGCGGCTTCGACGAAGAGGTCGGCTGGATGTCCAGCGGCGGCAACGCCAACGCCCAGCTGGCCTCGTTCTACGAGGCGTTCTACGACCGCGAGGCCGCCACGGATCGTATTTCGAGCACCTTCAATCTCAAATGGCGGATCCTCGACGGGCTTACGGCGACGGCCCAGTACAACTATTACGGCAACAACTACCGCGGCAGCTACTACGCCCGCGGCGAGGTCGACGGCTACCCGAACCTCATCAGCCAGACGCGTTCGACTACCGAGACGCGCACGCAGACCGTCCGCGACACCTTCACGGCGCACCTGGCCTTCAACCGCACCTTCGCCGACAAACATACGGTAGGGGCGACGCTCGGTTACGAGCTGATGAGCCAGCGTTACTGGTACCTCACCTCCAACTCGACGGGTTCGGCTTCGGACGACGTGCCCATTCTCGATTCGGGCATCAACTTCAAGGCGTCGAACAAGGACGAAAAGCAGGCGCTCATGTCGTTGTTCGGCCGCGTGTCGTACGACTTCGCACAGAAATACATCGTTTCGGCCACGTTCCGCTACGACGGCTCCTCGAAATTCGCCAAGGGCAACCAGTGGGGATTCTTCCCGGCGGCTTCGGCGGCGTGGGTCATCAGCGAAGAGCCCTTCTTCGAGGGGGTCAGACGCACGATGAACAACCTCAAACTCCGCGTGTCGTACGGTCAGACGGGTAACAACGGCATCGGACTCTACGACACCTACGGCGCCTTCGCCACGGGGCAGTACAACGGCCATACGACCTTCCTGCCGTCGGCCATGCAGAACGCCGACATGCAGTGGGAGTCGACCACGCAGCTCGACGTGGGGCTGGACGTCGGGTTCCTCAACGACCGCGTGCGCTTCATCTTCGACTACTACAACAAGAAGACCGACAACATGCTCTTCTCGATCACCATGCCCGACACGGGCCCCTATTCGAGCGTGAAGGCCAACGTGGGCAGCGCCCGTTTCTACGGTTTCGAGGCCGAACTGAACGCGGAGGTGATCCGTACCAAGAACTTCTCGTGGAACCTCGGGCTGACCTACTCCTACAACCGCAATAAGGTGCTGTCGCTGCCCGAGGAGTACGCCTACGACGAGGTGGACATGTACGGCAACCCTACCGGCCGGAAGGCCTACCGCATAGGCGGTTACAAGATGTCGGAGACGGGATACCGATTCGGCGGCACGGCTGTCGGCGAGTCGCTGGGGCGTATCTACGGCTACAAGATCGACCACATCATCCAAACCGAGGCCGAGGCCGACGCAGCCTATTACGACGCCCTGTCGAAAGGCCACCGCGTGAGCGACGGACAGCAGATTCCGGGCCGCAAGGACGCCGGCGACTACGAGTGGTGCAACCGCTACGGTTCGGCGCGCGATGCCGACGGCAATGAAATCATCAACGCCGAGGACATGTTCTACCTGGGCAACGTCGTGCCGCACTCGACGGGCGGTATCAGCAACACGTTCCGTTACAAGCGGCTGACGCTGTCGATCTACCTGGATTATGCGCTCGGACATTCGATCTACAACTACATGAAGACCCGCATGATCCAGAACACGATCGGGCAGAGCAACTCGGCCATCGCCTCCTACGTCTACGACTGTTGGAAGTACCCGGGCGACACGAATGCGAAATACGCCCGCTATTTCCCCAACGACGGCGATTACGGCAATGCCAACTGGGGCCGCGCCTCCGACTTCAACGTCGAGAAGGCCGATTACCTCTGTCTGCGCGACGTGTCGCTCTACTACGACCTGCCGGAACGGTGGGTGCGCAAGCTGCACATGAAGAAGCTGACGGTGGGCATTACCTGCAATACGATCGCCTACTGGACGGGCGTCACGGGCGCGATCAACCCCGAAACGGGTATGGGAGCCACGTCGAGTTCGGGCCACTACACCTCGGTGTCGACGGCCAATTCGAGCTCCGATTCGCGGCCGAACATCTTCCCGCCTACGAGCAAGTTCCTTTTCAACCTGAAAGTCACCTTCTAAATCGGATCAACCATGAGAATCGAAAGCAGCATAAAGGGATGGTTCGCGGTCGTCGCGGTATCCGTCTCGGCCGTATCCTGCGACATGCTCGATATAACGCAAGACAATAAGCTGTCGGTCAGCAACATGTGGAAAACGGCGGAGCAGGTCGAAGGTTCCACCTACGGCATCTACTCCGAGCTCCGCTCGAATTTCGTCCAGAGCCAGATCAACGTCTTCTACTGGGGCGAGTTGCGCGTGGGCGAATACATGTGGGGGCCGTCGTCGCTCTTCAACGTATGGGTCGGCCGCGAGGTGATCCAGAACACGATGACGGCCAACATCACCTCCTGCGGGTGGTCGGGCCTCTACTCGGCGATCGATCAGGCCAACGCCGTGCTCAAATACGCACCCGACACCGCGATCCCGATGACCGACGCCAAGCGCAACTGGGCGATGGGACAGGCCTATTTCGCCCGTGCCTACGCCTATTTCTGGGCCGCGCGCCTGTGGGGCGACGTGCCGCTGAACCTGCGGCCGATCGAATCGGTCGACCAGCCCGAGACCTACCCCGTGCGTGCGCCGAAAGCCGACGTCTATGCGCGGATCGGCTCCGACATCGAATCGGCGCTGGCGCTCTCCGACGCGCTCGGATCGGACAAGTATCTGGCTACGAAGACGGCCGTGCTGATGCTCAAAGCGGAGTATTGTCTCTGGATGTACTCCGCCCAGAAGGGCGGCGACGCCTACCTGGACGGTGCCGAGGATGCGCTCGAAGCGATCGGCATCTCCCCGTCGCTGCTGTGCGACGACTACGGCCAGATTTTCGACCGCATGGCCGACAACGCGAAGCCTTCGAAGAACAGCAAGGAGGTGGTCTTCGCCCTCTACAACGACCAGACCGAATCCAAGACGGGCGGTTACAGCTGGTATTTCGCCTTTCCCGAAGCCTACGTGGCCAAGGGTTATCAGGGCAATCCCGTGCCGATCTACGAGACGCAGTGGCTCGACTACGGCGAGGGATTCCTCGCAAAACTCCGCGACAGCCGCGACAACCGGGGCGACACCCGCGTCAAGTACAATCTGGGCGAGGGCGACTACGGTGCCGATGGCGGCCGGCTGACCTTCTGCCGCAAGTTCCTCGGCGACATGAGTGCCGGCAAGATGGTGCTCGACGCCGATCTGATCTACTATCGTGCGGCGCTGGCCGTGATGATGGATGCCGAGTTGAAGTACTACCGCAAGGACTACGGCGGTGCGCTCAAATCGCTGAACATCATCGCAAAACGTGCTTACGGAAAAGACGACTACTATACCGATGCCTCGCAGGAAGCCGTGCTCGAAGCGCTCGTGGACGAGTATTTCCTCGAATTTCCGGCCGAGGGCGTCATCTGGTGGGCGCTGATCCGGCTCGACAAGATCTGGGACTACAACGACTACCTCGCGGCGAACCGGAACAACACGAACATCCTTCTGTGGCCGATCTCGAAATCCGCGCGGGACAAGAACTCGAATCTCACGCAGACCGAGGGCTGGTATTGATACACATCTAATTCGACAGGAACATGAAATCTACGATAAAAACAGCGGCATGGATCTGTGCGATCCTGCTCGTTTCGGTGTCGTGCTACGACGACGGCACCGATTGCTTCGACACCGCGACGCGGATCTCGCTCTATCCCGACGTGGAACTTTTCAATGCCGACGGCACCACCGCATCGGGGAACGAGAGCTTCGTTTCGGCCGTGACCGTCAACGTCGGGCCTGCGGTTTCGGATATGGCGTGGGAGGTCTCCGTTCCGGCCTCGGCCGCGTGGGCGACGGTGCGCAGGACGACCGTGGCGTCGATCTTCGAGGAGGCGACCGGCGGCGCGCGCCACGATCTCTCGGCGGACGGCATCGAACTGGTGCTGCAACCCAACACGGAGTATCGCCGCACGGTGGTCGTCACGATCGCTGCGGCCGACGGTACGACGGCCGACTACGAATTCACGCAGCTCGGTCAGAAGGCCGACGCTGCGGTTACGTCCGAGACCGCACAGCTCGTGTTCATGGCTGCCGGCGGGTCGGAGACGGTGACCTATACGAGCAACATGGGCGATGCCTATGCGTATGAAGTCGTCTATGGCGAAGGCTCCGCCGACTGGCTGACCGTCGGCGACGGCGGCGTCGGCACGCTGACGCTGACCGCCTCGCAGTGGGACGATCAGGAACGGCCGCGTGCGGCGACGCTCCGCATCGTCGTGGGATCGGCCGATACGAGTATGGCGACGCTCGAAATTCCGGTGACGCAGAATGCCGCCTACGATTACTACTACATGTACGGCGCGTCGGCCGACGCGCTGGCCGTCGGCGATGCCTATGAGCTGACGCGCAAGGCGGCCGGCGAATATACGGGGACGCTCTACTTCCTGCGTTCGGCCGACGGCGGCAATCCCGTGCTGCTCAACAAGAACGGCCGCACGGTCTCCTATCCCTGCTATGCGTTGACGAAGGAGGGTACCGTCGCGGAGATACCGACGGCGGAGACGCAGCTGCCCGCCGGCCCCGACATCGACATCGACGGCGTGCGCAGGTTCACGGTCGATTTCAATGCGATGACCTGGTCGTGGGAGCGCGTGACGACGCCCAACTGCATGCCCGATACGGAGGTGGCGGCCTATCCGATCAAGGCATACGTGACGCGCGACGGCGGTACGAAGACGTGGATGACCGTCGGTCTGCACTGGGCGGGCGACGCGACGATCGGCCGCTACAAGCTCGGCAGCGGACTGGTGAGCGGTCATCAGACGGGAGGCTACGGCAACGAAGCGCCCTACGCTTCGCGCAATCCGGCCTACGATACGGAGGAGAACGGCGGATCGATCGTCGAGGCGAAGGACGGCTCGGGCCGGCCGCTGGCCGAGACCTACGGTCGTCTGTATAGCTCCTACGAGTCGCTGACGGGTTCCGCCAACGGTGCGCTGAACGCCTGCGAGGGCGGTTCGTCGGTGCTGATAAACTGTCCGTTCGGCGAACCGGGCACGACGCTGATCGATGCCGTGGGCGATCGCTATGTATTGGAAAGCATCATGCCGGCCGATCTGGCCGTCTATGCGGCTACGGCCGCGGGCGACGCGCAGGCCGAAGCCGAGCATCCCAACCTGAAGATGCAGATCCAGGGCATCTGCCCCTACGGCTGGCACATCGCCAACATGCAGGACTGGAAAGATCTCGTCTGGGCGGCCCATGCACAGGGCGCGGCGGACTATCCCGTCGATGCCGCAACGGCCACCTACCGCGCCTTCGGCGACGGTACGCTGACCAACTTCGCAGCGCTGCTCTTCACCTCCGACTGGAACATCTACAATCCGGACTGTCCGGCCGAGAAGATTTCGACGGCGGCCGCCGATTTCGGATTCAACATGTTCAGTCAGGGCTGGCGCCTCTACAAGACGGGTTACGACTATGGTCCGGGCGACAACGATCCGCGCATGTACTCGTTCATCCCGCTCATCGGAGACTATTCGGCCACGAAGAAGGCCGGCTGGCGCATCTGGAACCAGAGCCGCGAGGCCAACATGCGCACCAACGGCGGATTCGATTTCGGCAACGGATGCGGCGGTGCCGTGCGGTGCGTCAAGAACTACAAGAAGTAATGCCCGATCTCTCTGCGTCGTCCGTCCGGCCCCCGATTCTTCCTTTGCGGACGGATCGGGGGTACGGAGCGGCGGCGAAACGATCGCAAACGAATAGCATGTTCAAAAAACGAAAACCATGTTGAAAAAGATATTTTCACTGACTGCGGCCGCGCTCCTGCTTTTCGCCTGCACCGACGACGAGTGGCCCGCGCAGCCCGATTGGAGCCAGATACCCAATCCCGACGAAGAGGTCGACGACGGCTTGTTGAAGCCAGCCGCGTGTACCAATAACATCGTCGCCCACCGCGGCGGCGCGACCGAGTGCAAGGCGCCGGACAATTCGCTGGCTTCGCTCCGCTATGCCATCGGGCAGGGATGCTACGGCTCGGAGTGCGACATCTACTGGACGAAGGACGACAACGTCGTCGTGGCTCATGCCGACGGCCAGTGCAGGATCAACGGCATGCACCCGTGGGAGCATACGCTGGCCGAACTGCGCGCGGGCGGCGGACTCTCCAACGGCGAACAACTGCCCTCGCTGGAAGATTTCCTCGGCGAGGTGATGAAGGAGGGATGCCCCACGCGGTTGTGGCTCGACATCAAGAACATCACCTATCCCTCGACGCTGACCGAGTATGCGATCAACGCCGCGCGCCGTTCGTGCGAGATCGCGACGGAGATGGGGGCGAAACATTTCGTGGAGTTCATCTGCACCGGAAACACCACCGTGATGAAGTCGGCATTCGCCTATGCCAAGGCGGCCGGCATACCGATCGGCTGGATGAGCAACCGCCCGGCCGGCGAATACGTCGGACTGGGGTATTCCTGGGCCAACCTCTCGGCGGCGAGCTACATGTCGGCCGAGGCGGGAGGCAAGGGTACGCGGACGCTCGAAGAGTTCGAAAAGGAGGGCGTGGCGCTGAGCGTCTTCAACGTCGACCGGCAGGCGGGCGACGGCAACGCCGTCTATACGACCGAAGCGGTCGACTACTACTGCTCGGCGGCCGGGCGTTTCAAGGCGCTCTGCACGAACTATCCCGCATGGCTGATCGAAAAGGTCGAGGCCGCGGCGAAGGTCTACGACGGCATCCGCTCCGAGGCCGACCTGCGGGCCTTCGCGGCCGAAGTGGCGGTCGATCCCACGGCGAAACGTTTCCAGAACGCTGCGGGCGAGGTCGTCCTGCACACCGACATCGCGGTGTCGGAGGCATGGACGCCGATCGCCGGATTCGCGGGTGTGTTCGACGGCAACGGCAAGACGCTCACGGTGAACTATTCGGGCAGCGACGAACAGGCGGGAATCTTCGCCACGCTCGACGGTACGGTGAAGAACCTGCGGGTGGCAGGCTCGTTCACGACGACCGCGACGGCCAAGGTGACGCTGGGTGCCGTCGCCGGCAAGCTGGGCGAGAAGGCGCAGATCGTGGGTTGTACGAATACGGCCGGCATCGCGATGAACGTCGATGCGAGCGGTACGACCGTTATCGGCGGAATCTTCGGTCAGGGAGCTGCCGGCAACGTCATCGCGGACAATACCAACGAGGGGCGGATCACCGTCCGCCGCAAGACGCCGGGCGACGCTGCGGCCGTGGCCGGTGTCGGCGGCTGGGCCTACTCGGACGTTACGGGCTGCGTCAACAAGGGCGAGATCCGTTACTCGGACGAGGTGTCGGCAGCCAAGGCCGTCTATGTGGGCGGCGTATTGGGACGGCTCGATATCGGAAAGGGGTATGTCGTGGAGGGCTGCCGCAACGAGGCCCCCGTCACGCTGGCGACCGCCCAGGCGGCCAACAACCTGCTGGGCGGCATCGCGGCCTACGTCAACGGCGAGAACCGCGATACGCCCAACACGATCCGCAACTGCGAGAACCGGGGCGACGTTCTGGCCGATGCCCCCGTGTCGGACAAGGCGAAGACCGGTCAGGCCCGCATGGGCGGTATCTGCGGCGGTACGGCGGTCTTCGAGGGGAATACCAACTACGGCAAGGTCGAGGCCCGGGGCGGCGGCAAGGGCGCGTCGGAGTTCTCGATCGGCGGTATCAGCGGCATGATCGCGCACGATGCGACCGGCTGCCGCAACTTCGGCGACGTGCTCAACAACACCGGCAGGGAGAATCTTCTCGCCCATACCGGAGGTCTGTTCGGATGGGCGACGCTCGCCTTCACGATCACCGACTGCGCGCTGGATGCCGACGTGGTGTCGACGACGCTCTACAATTACGACGGCGACAAGGGTACGACCGCCGATCCGGCGCACGAGAACAGCAGCTGCGCGGGCATTCTGGTCGGACGCATCAAGTCGAAGATCGAGGTAACGGTCGAATCGGTGAAGATCTACGGCAAGCTGACGCGGACGATAAACGCCGAGGGGCAGACCAGGACGATCGATTTCACAACGACGGTGCCGGCCGACAACTATCTCTACGGTGCGTTGCAGGATGCGGCTTCCAAATTGATCGTCGGGCAGGGAGCGATCACCTGCGTTTCGACTGCGAAGTGATTCGAAAATACGCGAATGGGGGACTCCGGTTCCCTATTCTTTTCTGAAAATGCAGTCCTCCGCTCCGTTCCGCGAAGGCGGAGTCCGGTACGGGGAAGCGACTGTCGGAAACGAACGACGATCATGAAGAGAGCCATTCATTTCGGGGCCGGCAAGATCGGCCGCGGTTTTATCGGCGCCCTGCTGTCGCAGGCCGGATACGAGGTCTGTTTCGCGGAGGCGAATCCGCAGCTGGTGGACGAGATCAACCGGCGGCGGGGCTATACGGTCCATGTGACGGACGAAATCTGCGCCGAGCTGCGGATCGCCGGCGTGTCGGCCGTGGGGGCGGACAGCGGGGAGGCGGTACGGCGGCTGGTCGACGCCGATCTGGTGACGACGGCCGTCGGGCTGGGTGTCCTGCCTCGGGTCGCACCGGTCATCGCCGCAGGGTTGCGGGCGCGTAAAGCGGCCGGAGTCGCTGCGCCGCTCAACGTCGTCGCCTGCGAGAACGGCGTGCGTGCGACCTCGCGCCTTAAAGCGTCCGTATACGAGGCGCTGGATGCGCCGACGGCCGCATGGGCGGAGCGCACGGTCGGATTCGCCGACTGTTCGGTCGACCGCATCGTGCCGCCCGTCGCCTTTCCCGAACCGCTGGACGTGGCCGCCGAGGCGTTTCACGAATGGAACGTCGAGCGGAGCGCGTGGGTGGGCGACCCGCCGCAACTGTCGGGAATGCACCTGACCGACGAGTTGGAGGCGCACATCGAACGCAAGCTCTTCACGCTGAACACGGGACACTGCGCGACGGCCTATCTGGGACATCTCAAAGGGTATGTCACCATCGCCGAGGCGCTCGCCGACGAGCGGATTTTCGGGCTGGTGCGAGGTGCGATGCGGCAGAGCGGGGAGGCGCTGATCCGCAAGTTCGGTTTCGGCAGGGCGCAGCACGCCGCCTACATCGACTCCGTGCTGCGGAGGTTCCGCAATCCGTGGCTGCGCGATACGGTAGCCCGCGTGGGGCACGATCCCGCCCGCAAGCTCTCCGCACCGCTCTATTTCTCCTATCCGATCACGCTGGCGGCGGGCTACGGGCTTGCCGGGGACAAGCTGGCGCTCGCGGCCGCCGCAGCGCTGCATTTCGACGATCCGGCCGACGGGCAGTGTGCCGAGATCAGGGAGACGATCGCCCGGATCGGTCTGCCGGCTGCCGTGCGGCGGATTACCGGCATCGACGACGACAGGCTCGTGGCGGCGCTGGTCGACGCTTATGCGCGGGTGCCGTCGGCCGTCGGGGCGTGACGGACGGGTCGCATGTAATTTTTCGTAACGAATACAACCGATGAAACGCTATTTGACGATACTCGCCGCGGCGACGATGCTCTCCTGCGGCGGCCGGCAGGCCGGTTATCCGGTCGCGGGCGAAGACCACGCGGTGAAGATCGCCTCGTTCGAGGAGTTCCAGTCCTATTTCCGCTATGTCCCCGGGCGGGACATCATCATCAGCGCCCATCGGGGCGGTATGCAGGAGGGGTATCCCGAGAACTGCATCGCTTCGTGCGAGAAGACGCTGTCGATGATGCCGACCTTCTTCGAGATCGATTTCAGCTTCACGAAGGACAGCGTGATGGTGCTCATGCACGACCTGACGATCGACCGCACGACCGACGGTAAGGGGCGCGTGGCCGACTACACCTACGAGGAGTTGCAGCGGTTCCGGCTGGTCGACCGCGACGGAAACGTGACCGACTATCGCATTCCGACGCTCGCCGAGGTGCTCGAATGGGGGAAAGACAAGGTGGCGTTCAATTTCGACAACAAGTATATCAACACGAAGGGCGTCGGTGAGGCGGAGAAACGGCGGGCGCTGGATTATTACGTCGAGCAGTTGTTGCCGGGCGGCGCGTGGTCGGAATACCACAACATCTTCCTGAGCGTCCGCTCGCTCGACGAGGCGCTGTACTATTGGAATGCGGGGGTGCGCAACGCGATGTTCTGCATCGAGATCAGCACGCCCGAGCAGTTTCGGGCTTTCGAGCGGAGCGGGATTCCGTGGAGCTACCTCATCGCCGCGAGCCGCAAGGCGATGGATCCCGCCATGACGGAAATCTACGAAAAGCTCCACGACCGCGGCGTGATGGTGATCGTCTCCGTCACGGGATCGGCCGATCGGGTGAAGGATCGCCGCGACCGGCGTGTGGAGTACCTGCGCACGCTCCTCTCCGAACCGGATATTATCGAAACCGATTATCCGGCCGATTTCGTCGGTCTTCCCGTCGGACGGGAGGAGCTGCGCGCGATCCGCGACCGCGAGGCGGAGCGGATGGGGCGGTAGGCTTGTCGAGCGGCGGGTCTGCCGATTGCATGCCGTGCGGAGATCAGAAGAGCAGCGAGTGTTCGGCCAGAAAGTCGAAGAACGCCTGCCGGTAGTTCTCCGAGACGGGAATGTACTCCTTGCCGAAGACGATGCGGTTGCGTTCGATCGAACGGATCTTCGAAGGCTGCACGATGAAGGAGCGGTGGACGCGGACGAACCGGTCGGCGGGCAACTGTTCTTCCAGCGATTTGAGACTGGTCAGCGTGAGCACGGGATGCGTCTCCTCCTCGACGTGGATCTTCACGTAGTCTTTCAGCCCCTCGATGTAGAGGATGCTGTCGAATCCGATCTGCCGCAGCCGGTATTCGGTCTTGACGAAGAGGCTTTGCGGAGCTGCGGCCGGCGGGGGTGTTTCGGCGCGGTTTTTCAGTTCGAACCATGCCAGCGCCTTGTTCGCCGCTGCGAGGAAGTCGGCATAGCTGATCGGTTTGAGCAGGTAGTCGACCGCGTTGACGCGGAAGCCTTCGACGGCGTAGCGGCTGAAAGCCGTGGTGAAGATCACGCGCGTGTCGGCGGGGAGCATCCGCGAAAGTTCCATGCCGCTCAGCCCCGGCATCTGGATGTCGCAGAAAAGCAGGTCGACGGGGCGGTCGCGCAGCATGTCGAAGGCCGCCGAGCCGCTGCCGAACGAGCCGCACAGCGTCAGGAACGGTGTCTTGCGCACGTATCCCGCCATCAGCTCCACGGCCAGCGGTTCGTCGTCGATGATCGCGCAGTTCAGTTTCATCGTTCGTGCAGTTTGATGCGCAGCGACGCCGTGTAGGTGCCGCCCCGCTCTCCGTATTCGAAGGTGTGGCGTTGCGGATAGATCATCTCCAGCCGTTTCGAGAGGTTTTTCAGCCCGATGCCCGAACCGCTCCGATCCGAAGCCGTCTTGGGGAAACAACTGTTGCGGATGCAGCAGACCAGTTCGCCGCCTCGCTCGTGGATGTCGATCCGGATGAACGACGGTCTGTCGTTGCTCGTGCCGTGTTTGAAGGCATTCTCGATCAGCGAGATGAACAGCAGCGGGGCCACGGGCGTCGGCGACGGTTCTTCGGGCAGCGAGACTCCGACTTCCACGTGGCGCGGCAGGCGGATGCGCATCAGTTCGATGTAGTCGCGCAGGAACTCGACCTCGGCGGCCAGCGGCACCGTGGGGCAACTGCTTTCGTAGAGCACGTAGCGCAGCATCCGGCTCAGGTCGTGGACGGCCTGCTGCGCGCGGTCGGCGTCGATCTGGATGAGCGAATAGATGTTGTTGAGCGTATTGAACAGAAAATGGGGGTTGAGCTGGCTTTTGAGGTTTTGCAGTTCGGCCTGCGTGCGGCTGTGTTCCAGCTCCTGCCGGGCCGCTTCGGCCTTGTACCAGCCGCCCGTCATGCGGATGGCGACTCCCGCACCTACCACCAGCAGGTAGAGCGCGGCGTTTCCGGCGAAAAAACGCACGGAGTCCTGCCACGGCCGCGGCAGGGGCGGGTGCTGCGCATCGGGCGGCAGCACGTAGCGGAACAGGAGGTGCAGCCCGACGATCACCGCGGCGATCAACAGCGCGTTGCCGCCCAGGAAACGGCCTGTCTGACGGGTGAAGAGGTATCGTTCGATCAGCAGGAAATAGTTCGTGTAGAAGACCACCATGAACGAGAGCGGTACGAGCAGGAAGCGCAGGTACTCCGAACCGGTCATCAGCGGCCGGTCGGGGGAGGTGACGAACAGCGGCATCCCGAAGATCACGGCCCATGCCGTCAGGTGGATCAGCCAGCCCGAATATTTCGATTGCAGCGCGGTCATAGCCGAACAAAATTAACGATTATTTCCGATTATTCATAACGGATCGCCTCGATCGGGTCGAGCATCGCCGCCTTCTGCGCGGGGTACCACCCGAAGAAGACGCCCGTCAGCGTGCAGACGGCGAACGAGAGGAGGACGCTCCACGGCTGGATGTAGATGGGGAAGGCCGCCGCCAGATTGACCACCACGGCGGCCCCGATGCCGAATACCACGCCGATCAGGCCGCCCGTGACGCTGATGAGGATCGATTCGATGAGGAACTGCGCCAGAATGTCGCGTCCCTTGGCGCCGATCGACATCCGCAGGCCGATTTCGCGCGTGCGCTCCGTCACGGAGACGTACATGATGTTCATGATGCCGATGCCGCCCACCAGCAGCGAGATGCCCGCCACGGCCGCCAGCAGGACGGTCATCATGTCGGTCGTCGAGGTGAGCATCGACGAGAGTTCCTGCTGCGAGCGGATCGAGAAGTCGTCGTCGTCCGTGGCTTTGAGGCGGTGGTTCGTGCGCAGGATGTCGCTGATCTCGGCGATCGCCTCGTCCGTGCAGGCTTCGCTCAGCGACGAGCAGACGATCTCCTGCAAGTGCGTGATGGCGAGGATGCGCTTCTGCACCGTCGTGTAGGGGGCCACGATCAGGTCGTCCTGGTCCATGCCCATGCTGTTGTAGCCCTTGCTTTCGAGCACGCCGACGATCCGGAAGGGGATCGTGCCGAAGCGGATGACACGCCCCACGGGGTTCTCGCCGGCGGGAAAGAGTTCGTCGACGACCGTCTTGCCTACCAGACACACCTTGGCGGCCGTCTTGATCTCCTGCTCGGAGAAGGCATCGCCGTCGGCGATCTTGTAGCGGCGGATCTCCAAGTAGTCGAGGTTCACGCCGTAGACCGTCGTGGGCGTGTTGTTGGCGCCGTAGACCGCTTGTCCGGCGCTGTTGACCGCCGGCGAGACGTAGGAGACGTAGCGGGTCTTTTCGCGGATGTCCTCCATATCTTTGAGTTTGAGCGACTCCATGTCGTCGGCGTCGAGCCGGACGCCGCCCCGCATGTCGCCGCCCGGATGGATCATGATCATGTTGGACCCCATTTCGCTGATCTCGGCCTGAATGCTCCGCTTCGATCCCTGCCCGATGGCGAGCATCGTGATGACCGACGCCACGCCGATGATGATGCCGAGCATCGTCAGAAATCCGCGCAGTTTGTTGTTGCCGAGCGCCTTGACGGCTATTTTGAAGAGATTCGTGAAATTCATGTTCAATCCTCCTGTTCGGGCAGCTGAGCCAGCGTCTCGGCCGCGTCGAGAATAGCGGCGTTGCGTACGTCGCCCGTGACGCGGCCGTCGCGCAGGGTGATGTTGCGGCTGCTGTATTGTGCGATTTCGGGGTTGTGCGTGACGAAGATGATGGTGCGTCCCGCGGCGTGCAGCTGCTGGAAGAGCACCAGCACCTCGAAACTCGTCCGCGTGTCGAGGTTCCCCGTCGCCTCGTCGGCCAGAATGACCGCCGGATCGTTTACCAGTGCGCGGGCGATGGCCACGCGCTGCATCTGTCCGCCCGACATCTGGTTGCTGCGGTGCAGCAGCCGGTCGCCGAGTCCGACGGCTTTGAGCGCGGCCACGGCGCGGTCGCGCCGTTCGGCCGACGAACAGGAGGGGTTGTACATCAGCGGCAGTTCGACGTTCTCGATGGCCGTCGTCTTGGGCAGCAGGTTGTAGTTCTGGAAGACGAAACCGATCTTGCGGTTGCGCAGCGTGGCGCGCTGGTTCTTGTCCATCGAACGCACCGCCGTACCGTCGAGGTAATATTCGCCTGCGGAGGGGGTGTCGAGGCAGCCGAGCGTGTTGAGCAGCGTCGACTTGCCCGATCCGGAGGTACCCATGATCGTGACGAACTCCCCTTCGCAGATCGTGAAGGTGACGCCGCGCAGTGCATGTACCGTCTCGTCTCCCACCCGGAAATCGCGCCGGATGTCGTCCAGCCTGATGATCTCTTTCATGGGTTTATTTCTTCTTTTTGTCGCCGCCCGGAGGGGCAGGCATGAAGGGACTCCGTTCGGCGGCGGCTTCGGGCTCCGTCCGCTCCGCCGTCAGGCAGACGGCCACCTCCTCGCCGTCGTTCAGCCCGTCGACGATCTCGGTCAGTTCGCCGCTGGCCGAGCCGGCGGTCACGTACCGCGGTACGAGCGTCGTCCCTTGTTTTACCCACAGCTCCCGTTTGCTTGGTTCGGCCTCTGCGGCGGCTTCGGCACGCAGGCCGAGCGCCGCGAGCAGCTCCCCGTCGGGGACGAACCGCAGGGCTTTGGTCGGGACGGCCAGCGCATCGTCCTTTTCGAGCGTGAAGATCGTCACGTTGGCTGTCAGCCCCGGTTTGAGTTTCAGTTCGGGGTTGTAGGCCGTGATGACCACCTCGTAGGTCACGACGCTCGATTCGGTCGTCGCTTCGAGGCGGACCTGCTCCACCACCCCCTCGAAGGTGTCGTCGGGGTAGGCGTCGACGGTGAACTCCACCCGCTGTCCGTCGGATACCTGCCCGATGTCGGCTTCGTCGACATCGGCCACGACCTGCATCTGCGTCAGGTCGTTGGCGATGGTGAAGAGCGTCGGTGTCTCGAAGCCCGCCGCCACGGTCTGCCCCTCCTCCACGGCGCGGCTGATGACCACGCCGTCGATCGGGGAGGTGATCGTCGCGTAGCCCAGATTGCGTTTGACCTTGACGATGGCGGCCTGGGCCTGTTCGTAGGCGTTGCGCGCCTTCTCGTAGAGGTAGAGGGCTTCGTCGTATTCGGCGTCGCTTACCAGCTCCTTCTCGTGGAGGGTGCGCGTGCGCGAGTACTCCTTCATGCGGTATTCGTATTCGGTCTTGCAGCTCGCCAGTTCGGCCTGCGACGATTCCAGTTCGGCTTGCAGGGTCACCTTGTCCATTTCGGCGATGAGTTGTCCGGCTTTCACCACGTCGTTGTAGTCGACGTAGAGCCGGTCGATGATCCCCGACACCTGCGTACCCACCTCCACTTCGGTGACCGGTTCCACCGTTCCCGTAGCCGTGACGGAGTTGCGGATCGTGATGCGGCTCGTCGCAGCCGTTTCCAACGTGATTCCGGTCTGCTTCGAAGGACGCAGCGCGAACCAGAGCCCGCAGGCCGCGACGAGGGCCGCGACGAGGACGGCCGTGCTTTTTCGTTTCATCTTCATGTGCTTTTCGTTTGTTTTCAGCGGTCGTTTTCGATCTCCGGAGGGGCTATCGTCCCTGATAGATGTCGAGCAGCCTGATGTTGAGCAGCGCCATGTACTTGGCCTGCAACACCTCCTGTCGTGCCGAAGAAAGTTCGTTCTGCGCCGTAATCAGTTCGACGGTGTTCTTCCGGCCGACGCGGAACTGCTCGTCGGTGAGGTCGTAGCTCTGCCGGGCATAGCGTTCCTTCTGCCGGGCGGCCGTGTAGCGCGATTGCGACGAGATGGCGTCGAGGTAGGCCGACTCGACCTTGCGGAGCAGCTCCTTTTCGAGACCGAGCTGTTCGAGACGGCTGTTCGAGGCGGCGATGCGCGCCTTGTTGACGGCCGTCCGGTTCTTGCGGTTCGAGAAGATCGGGATGCTGACCGAGAGCGCGACATTCTCGTTGAAGCGGTTCCAGACCTGACTTCCCGACTGGAATCCGCCGCCCGTCATGTGTCCCGTGCCGAGACCGGCCGTAAGCGAAACGGAGGGATAGAATCCTGCGCGCGCCTCTCTTATCCCAACTCCGCCGTCTCGACGCCCAGCCGCCCCCGTTCGATCTGCGGCATGGCGTCGAGCGCCGTCGCGTAGATGTCGGTTTTGGCGGGCAGGGCCTGCAAGACGGTCTCTTCTCCCTCTGCGGGCGCGGCAAGATTCATCTCCTCCGTGATGTCGAGTTCGAGCAGCTGTTTGAGCTGCAACTTGTAGTCGTCGAGCGACGACCGGGCGACGACTACTTGGTAGAGGTCGCTCGCATACTGGCTTTCGAGCTGGGCGAAATCGACCTTGCTGATCGATCCCGCCTGCCACATCTGCTCGGCGCGGTCGCGCTGGGCGCGCGAGACTTCGGCCGTACCGGCGGCGAACCCCCCCGGCGCGCGGGGGGAAGCGAAGGC
>OBVY01000986.1_pt1 | contig 20500 bp, 17 predicted proteins | sample 1538051 | NCBI WGS metagenome assembly OBVY01 (sample SAMEA2580017, study PRJEB22360) | human gut metagenome | biome: human gut; feature: human-associated habitat; material: faeces | place: Denmark | collected 2008/2010 | reverse complement strand
ACTTGTCTGCGATCCCATCGGCGGCCTGGTGGAATGTCCCTGCCAGGGCAGAAACGCCGCCGGCGCAGCCAACGCCCTGACCGCCGCTGAGATTGCCCTGAGCGGAGTCCGCCAGCTGATTCCCTTCGATGAAATGCTGGACGCCATGTACGCAGTGGGCAGACGGCTTCCCCAGGAGCTGAGGGAAACGGCCATGGGCGGCTGCGCCGTTACCCCGTCCGGCTGCAGCGCGTTCTGCTCCGGCTGCATGGACTGATTTCCAGCCGTCAGCCCTGCTTTTTCCTCAGACGGATGTGCACCAGCTGAGGCTTATTGCAAAACCTGATATTAATGGAATGGGTTCCCAGTCCGCGGCTGACGATCATGGTTTTTCCTTCTCTGTCAAACCGGCCGGCACACCATGGAAGGAAAAACTGGAATTGAGGCGTCATCACTCCGCCCAGAAAGGGCAGGCGGATGGTTCCGCCGTGAAAATGGCCGCAGAGCGTCAAATCCGCTCCCCAGCGGCGGCACTCTTCAAAAAACAGGGGGGAGTGGAGGAGGAGAATCTGATACCGTCCCAATTCTCCCCTTCCCACATGGCTCTCCAGCTCCCCTTCCTCCATCCGGGGGACGGTAAAGCGGTGGCGGTAGTACCTTTCCTGCATATTGCAGCCCGTAATCCTGATATCATCTCCAAATTCCGCCGATTCATCCGAAAGATACATCACACCTGCCTTCTCAAGTTCCTGGCAAAACGTCTGGCAGCTGTCTCCATACACCTCTCTTTCCCGTTTCATCCTCTCCTCATGATTTCCATTGGCATAAAAAACAGGATACTTCCCAGCTAACGTCCGCACCAGATCAAGAGACGGTTCCAGATCCAGCTTTCCCCGTTTGCACACCATCATATCGCCGCCTATCAGCACCGCGTCCGGCCTTACCTTCTCAATGGCTCTTAAAAGCTTTTCCTGATTCTTTCCAAACTGGTTATTATGTAGATCAGAGAGAAACACAAAGTTTCTCTCCTCCTCTCTCAGCTTTTCTGACGTCAGTTCAAAGGTTTCTGTCACAAAATGTTTCTTCTCATACTCGGAACGGGCGAAAAAGCCTGCCCCTAATCCTGTCAGGCCAAAAAGGGCCCATCCCAGTCCTGTCATAGCGCTTCCTCTTTTTTCATTGCTTCCTTCTGGTTTCTTTTTCACGATTTCTTCTTCACGGTTTCTTTTTCATGTTGTCTTCTTCATGATTTCTTCTTCACGGTTTCCCGCCCGCGTCCGGCCTGTATCCGGCTTATTTTTTTAATCGCTTATAGGCCCCTGCATAGGGCGCCAGCTCCATACGGATAAACCAGCCCTGTTCATGCTCGCAGACAGGACAATATTTGGGCGCAAAGGTTCCGTGGTATACATAGCCGCAGTTTAAGCACACCCATCCCGTTTCCACCTCCGAGGCGAACAGCTGGCTCTTCTCCAGCAGTCCCGCAAGCAGGTCGAACCGGTCGCCGTGCGTCTTCTCCACCTCCGCAATCATGTGGAAGATCTGGCCAATCCTGTCAAATCCCTCGTCCAGGGCAATGTTTCCAAAATTCTGGTACACATCCCTGTACTCCTCAAATTCATTGTGCCGCGCCGCCTTCAGAAGATCCAGGGTTTTATCCCAGCCGTCCACCGGATATCCAGCGTCTATCTGAATGCTCTCCCCTGTCATTTCCTTTAAAAAGCGGTAAAATACCTCTGCGTGCTCCTGTTCCTGAGCCGCCGTAAACTGAAACACTGCTTCAATAACAGGGAGTCCCTCCTTTTTCGCCGCTGCCGCCGCAAAAGTATAGCGGTTTCTGGCCTGGCTTTCCCCTGCAAAAGCTCTCATCAGGTTTTTAGCTGTCTCCGTATTCTTTAAAATTGATTCCATAAAGCTTCCTCCTGGTTTTAGGTATTCAGGGAGCAATTCCCTATGGCTTTATAATTGCCATAACCAGGTGGCGGTATTCATGTTCGTGGAAACTGCGGCTCTGTTCTGCTCTGTCAGACTGCCAAAAGACAGGATTCTGCCTCTTTTGCGTGCTTTACAAAGAGCTGCCGGATTTTTTCCAGCTCTCCCAGCCCCCTGAGAATGCAGGATACCTCATATCCCGCCTCCTCAAAGGCCTGTTTCCAGGATCCTTCTTCCTCGCCTGCCATATCGTTATTGGCATGGTCGCCTGCCACAATCATTAAAGGCTGAAGAACCGCCCTTTTATAGGAACCTTTCTTCACCTGAGCTAACACCTCTTCCAGCGCCGGCTCCGCCTCCACAGTTCCTATAAAATAATTCTCCTGTCCTGCTGCCAGAAACATCTCCTGCAGCTTTCTGTATACCTGGTTGGCCTGGGCCTCTGTGCCGTGTCCCATAAAGCAGAAGGCAGTCTCCCCGTCATCGTACTCCTCTGTCTCCTCAATGAGCGCCTGCACCACTGCCTGGAAATCCCCCTCTGAAGAGAGAAGCGGCTTCCCCACTGCAGCAGCCTCAAAAAAGCGGGAATACTCCGCCACTTTATCTGCAAGGGCCGTATACTCAAAACCGTCCATCATGTGGGTGGGCTGAACAATCAGACGCTTCACCCCATTGTCAGCCGCCCTCCTCAGGGCCTCCTCCAGACTGTCGATCACAATCTGATCCCTGGTTTTTACCCGGTTAATAATCATCCGGCTGGTGAAGCCTCTTCTGACTGAATACTCTGGAAAGGCTTGTTCCAGATCCTCCTCAATCGCTCCGATTGTCCGGCAGCGGGTATCCTGATAGCTGGTTCCGAAGCTGGCTGCCAGAAGCTCCCACGCTCCGATTCCATCCTGATTTCTCGTATTTTCCAAAGAAGCGTCCTCCGTTTCATTCTGTTTCTTATTATGTGTACAGCTAATAGTAGCATCGAATCAGAGGATTGACAATCTTTTCTTTTATTCAGAAGCCAGGGCGATCCCTGACATGGCAAACAGCAGGCGTCCCAGAGCATATTTCTGAAGCTTCATATATTCCTGTCCTGACACCGTTCCGCCAAAATTTAATACTTCCATTTTTCCTCCTGCCCCGTTAATATAAATACCGGAAGAAGTAAACTGATTTTTAAAATAAAACTTTCTTCTGTCCAGCCGCTGATTTATATTTTCAGCAGGCACATCGGGACGCTCAATTAAAAGCACTACCTTTTTTTCGGCAAACCGGCTGCACAGTTCCTGCAGCAGCCGGCTTCCTGTCCCTTTGCTTCTTATCTTATCTGACACAGCCAGGTAGTCCACCATAACCATGTCCTCATAGGGAACTGCTGCCAGAAATCCCAGAAGCAGCTCTCCTTCCATGGCAGCCAGCATCTGAACCTTTCCTGTTCTCACTGAGTGCTTCAGCATAAAAAATGGCTTTCTCTCACACTTTGGAAATGCCTCGCAATAAATATCCTTCACCTGTTTCCAGTCTGTCTTCTGAAACTGTTTTTCATTAATAAATTTCATATTTTTTCTCCTTGTATTGTATCCTTGTCATTTCTGCCCTATAATAATATGTACAGTAACTGTACAGTCAAGGAGAATCTGAATATGAAACCTTTTAATGTGGAGCAAGGATCCGGCAAACCGGATATGCCAAAATCTCTCTACTCCTCCGGCGAATTCGCACGCCTGAACGGAGTCAACAAGAGAACCCTTCACTATTACCATGAAATCGGGTTGTTCCATCCTGCTGTCATCGGAGAAAACGGATATCACTACTATACCTGTTTCCAGTCCGTTGAACTGGAACTGATTCGTATGCTTGGAAAGCTGGGAGTGCCGCTTGAAACTATTAAATCCTATCGTGAGCATCCTTCTCATACTTCCTTTTCGCAAATTGCCATGCATCAGAAGCAGCTCATCGATCACTCCATGGAACAGCTCATGGCCGCCAGAGCTTTTCTCCAGAAAAAATCCGACAAACTGGAGCTGGGAATGAAAGCCCGCCACGGTTCTGTGGAACTGGTCTCACTCCCTGCCCAGCCTATCCTGCTGTCAAGCCCTATCTCTGGCCGGTATGACGAAAAGGACTTCTCCACAGCAGCAGAATTTTCTCTCCGCCTTCGCAGCATCTTTGGCCTGTTTGACAGCTTTGGAAGCCGTATGTGCCTGGAATCAGGAAAGGGAGAACACTGCTTCTTCGCCTATGGCAGTGAAAACAGCTCAGAACAGGATGAAATCCGCCCGGCAGGAACCTATATCCGGGCTTTCTGTATTGGAACCTGGGATAAGCTGGAGGAGGTCTATGAAACCATTCATGACTTCGCCAAAGCGAGACAGTTAAAGCTCTCTCCGTATTCCTATGAAGAGGGATTAAATGAAATGGCTCTTGAAAAAGCAGAAGACTACATTACCATGATTACGATTGGATGTGAAGGATAAAAGGATATCTGAAAACGACTTCCGAAATCGCCAAAAAGCCCCCTATGCCAAAGCATAGGGGGCTTTCCTCATTTCAAGTCTCATCTGCCTTGCAGAGGACTGGACCTTATTTCATCTTATTTGTTGTTCAGAGCTGCCTGTGCTGCTGCCAGTCTTGCGATCGGCACACGGAATGGTGAGCAGGACACATAGTCCAGACCAATCTTGTGGCAGAACTCTACGGAAGACGGATCTCCGCCGTGCTCGCCGCAGATACCTACGTGGAGCTCCGGACGAACCGGCTTACCTAACTTAATAGCCATCTCCATGAGCTTGCCTACGCCGTCCTGATCCAGCTTAGCGAATGGATCGTTCTCGAAGATCTTAGCGTCGTAGTAAGCGTTTAAGAACTTGCCAGCGTCGTCACGGGAGAAGCCGTATGTCATCTGTGTCAGGTCGTTTGTACCGAAGCAGAAGAACTCAGCCTCTTTTGCGATCTCGTCAGCTGTTACGCATGCTCTCGGGATCTCGAGCATAGTACCAACCTCGTACTTCAGATCAACGCCTGCTGCTGCGATCTCAGCGTCTGCAGTCTCAACTACTGCCTTCTTAACGTACTTTAACTCTTTTACGTCGCCTACAAGCGGAATCATGATCTCCGGCTTAACGGTCCAGTCAGCGTGTGCCTTCTGTACGTTGATCGCTGCGCGGATAACAGCCTTTGTCTGCATCTTTGCAATCTCCGGATATGTCACTGCCAGACGGCATCCGCGGTGGCCCATCATTGGGTTGAACTCATGTAAGGAGTCGATGATTGTCTTAATCTGCTCAACTGTCTTGCCCTGAGCGTCAGCCAGCTTCTTGATGTCCTCTTCCTCTGTAGGAACGAACTCATGTAACGGCGGATCCAGGAAACGGATTGTAACTGGGTTGCCCTCAAGAGCCTCGTATAACTTCTCGAAGTCTCCCTGCTGTACTGGAAGGATCTTCTCGAGAGCTACCTCTCTCTCCTCTACTGTATCAGAGCAGATCATCTCGCGGAATGCGTCGATTCTGTCGCCCTCGAAGAACATATGCTCTGTACGGCACAGACCGATGCCCTCAGCGCCTAACTCGCGGGCCTTCTTAGCGTCAGCTGGTGTATCAGCGTTTGTACGTACCTTTAATCTTCTGTACTTGTCAGCCCAAGCCATGATTCTTCCGAACTCGCCAACGATGGAAGCGTCTACAGTCGGGATAACGCCGTCGTAGATCTTACCTGTGGAACCGTCGATGGATAACCAGTCTCCCTCATGGTACTCCTTGCCAGCCAGAACGAACTTCTTGTTAGCCTCGTCCATAGCGATCTCGGAGCAGCCGGATACGCAGCATGTTCCCATACCACGTGCAACTACTGCTGCGTGGGATGTCATACCGCCGCGGACTGTTAAGATACCCTGAGCAGCCTTCATACCCTCGATATCCTCTGGGGATGTCTCAAGACGAACCAGAACTACCTTCTCGCCCTTTAATGCCCACTCCTTAGCGTCCTCTGCTGTGAAGACGATCTTACCGCATGCAGCGCCTGGAGATGCAGCTAATGCCTGAGCAACCGGAGCAGCCTCCTTTAATGCCTTAGCGTCGAACTGTGGGTGAAGCAGTGTATCCAGGTTTCTCGGGTCGATCATAGTAACAGCCTTCTCCTCTGTGATCATGCCCTCGTCTACTAAATCGCAGGCAATCTTTAAGGCAGCCTTAGCTGTTCTCTTACCGTTACGTGTCTGGAGCATATAGAGCTTCTTATCCTCGATAGTAAACTCCATATCCTGCATATCTCTGTAGTGATTCTCAAGCGTATGGCAGATGCCTACGAACTGCTCGTAAACCTCCGGCATAACCTCCTTTAACTGGTCGATCTTCTGAGGTGTACGAACGCCTGCAACTACGTCCTCGCCCTGAGCGTTCATTAAGAACTCGCCCATCAGGTGCTTCTCGCCTGTAGCTGGGTCACGTGTGAAGGCAACGCCTGTACCGGAAGTCTCGCCCATGTTTCCGAATGCCATCATCTGTACGTTTACAGCAGTACCCCAGGAGTATGGGATATCGTTGTCACGACGGTATACGTTGGCACGTGGGTTGTCCCAGGAACGGAATACGGCCTTGATAGCCTCCATTAACTGAGTCTTCGGATCAGTTGGGAAGTCCTCGCCGATCTTCTCTTTGTACTCAGCCTTGAACTGGTCAGCCAGCTCCTTTAAGTCCTCAGCAGTAAGCTCTACGTCCTGTGTAACGCCCTTCTCAGCTTTCATCTTATCGATTAATTCCTCGAAGTACTTCTTACCTACTTCCATAACTACGTCGGAGAACATCTGGATGAATCTTCTGTAGCAGTCCCAAGCCCAACGCGGATTGCCGGACTTCTTAGCAAGAACCTCTACTACTTCCTCGTTTAAACCGAGGTTTAAGATTGTATCCATCATACCTGGCATGGAAGCTCTGGCACCGGAACGAACGGAAACGAGAAGCGGGTTCTCCTTGTCGCCGAACTTCTTTCCTGTGATCTCCTCCATCTTGGAGATGTGATCCATGATCTGAGCCATGATCTCATCGTTGATCTTTCTTCCGTCCTCGTAGTACTGTGTGCAGGCCTCTGTAGTGATTGTAAAGCCCTGCGGAACCGGAAGGCCTAACTTTGTCATCTCAGCCAGGTTAGCACCCTTACCGCCTAACAGGTTTCTCATGGTTGCATCGCCTTCGCTGAACAAATAAACCCACTTGTTTGCCATAAGTTGTTTTCCTCCTATTGTTTTGCGGGAATCCCCGCTGATTGTAAAACGGACTGTAACCGCGACGGACAGGGCCTGCGGGCATATTCCCGGCATTCCCGCCGTCTTTCGTGAATATTATAACATAATCTTGTAACTAGTAAAGGGGGTTTCTGCAAATCTTTCCAATTTATGCGGTTTTTCTTCCCCTTTTCAGCATAAGGAACGCGCACAGAAGCGTCGCGCACTCCGTAACCGTCATAGCCGCCCAGATTCCGTTTACTCCGAAGACCATGGGGAGCAGGAATACGAAAACGGCGTTCAGCACGATTCCCCGCAGCATACAGATGGTCATGGCGAAGCCGGGCTTTAACACAGACTGGAAGTAGGTGGCGAACAGAACGTTGGATCCCGCCGCCAGGAAGGACAGGAAATAAATGCGGACTGCCGTAACTCCCATGGCCATAATCTCCTCTGTCGGCTCCACAAAGGCGTATACTAACATTTCAGGGCAGAAAAGGCCGATGGCGGTAAACAGAACCCCGGCCGCCGCCGCTGTCTTTAAGGCCATCCTCCTGGTATCCTCCACCCTGGAATGCTTTCCGGCGCCGAAGTTCATCGCCATCACAGGCTGGGCCGCCTGGGAAATTCCATTAAAAATGGAGGACGCGATCAGGGCGCTGTTGGACACAATTCCATACACTACCACGCCTAAATCTCCCACATAGCTTAACAGCTGCCTGTTAAACAGAAAAACCACGATTCCGCTTGTCATTTCCACTAAAAAGCTGGAAGCCCCGTTGACTGCCGCCACTCTCATTTCCCGGAAGCCGAAGCGTCTGGCAAGTCTCAGGGTGTTGGCTGGGGAGACAAAGTGCGTCAGCAGAATGACTACCGTAATCAGGGATCCGATCACCGTAGCCGTAGCGGCTCCCCCCCCGCCCCGAACCCAAGGGAAAAAAAATGTTTCTGGCCCCCGCCATGCCCAGATCCAGAGGAAAAATAAACACGTAATCTAAAATCACATTGGACACACCGCCTGTAATTACCGCGGCCATAGCTCTCTTCGGCTCGCTGTCGTTGCGGACAAAGGCCTGGAAAAACGAGGAGCAGACAAAGATCGGCGCCCCTGCAATCAGAATTTTCCCATACTGGCGTACAAACAGGTCCATGCTCTCATTGCGCCCGAGAAATTTTGTCACAGGATCAAAAAAGAACAGAAAGCCCGCTCCGTAAATAATTCCCACAGAAAGCGCCAGAAACAGCGCCGCCGTAAAGTATCTGCGGCACATCGCCTCCTCTTTCCTTCCTCTGGAAATAGAGAACAGAACGCTTCCCCCCACTCCGAACATCATGCCCGTTCCGAAAAACAGGCTGAACACAGGCAGAAGCAGATTCAGGGCGGCGATTCCCACCGGTCCCACGCCCCGGCCGATCATCATCGTGTCGGCCAAAATATAAATAGAGGTTACAAGCGTAGCGCTGATAGACGGAAACAGATATTTCCTGTACAGCGCCTTAATTGGCCCCTCCAGCAGATTCCCAGTATTCTGTCCCATAGCTCAAGTCATCCTTTCGTTCTTTCACATCATTTTAGAATCTTTTTCATTGTATCTTTGGCCCTTTTCTGACAGGTCTAGGCCATTCCCTCTATTCTATCTCAAACCCCCTGTTCTGTCACCTGCTTCTTTCCCAATTTGCTCTTGACAACTCTTCTAAAAGAGGTACAATATGTGACAGGAAAAATAGTTCTTTTTAGAACTTTTTGAGTTTACGTATGTCTGCCGCTTTCCGCCTTGGAAAGCCGGCAGTGAAGAGAGGGGGAGCTTCGATGAACAGCCGCACGGAATTGCTGTTTGGAATCCGCAGAATTGTCAAATTTTATGAGCTGCTGCTGAAGCCTGTCTGCCTTCAGTATGGCCTGTCCCATATGGAGGCTGAAATTCTGGCGTTTCTGCACAACAATCCCGGCAGAGACACTGCCAGCGACATTGTGGAGCTGCGCATGTTTAAGAAGGGCAATGTCTCCCAGGCCGCGGACAGTCTCATTGAGCGGGGCTTTCTCACCAGAGAGCGCGATCTGGGCGACCGGAGAAAAAGCCACCTCCATCTGACGGAGGCGTCCCAGGAAATTCTCAGAGAAATTGAACGGGCCCGCCTGAGCTTTCAGGCCCAGCTGTTCTCCGGCTTTTCCGAGGATGAATACCAGCTCTTTCAGTCCCTCAATTCCAGAATTTTTGAAAACGCCCTGACGGGGCTTGAGAATAAGGGCGGGCATACTAAACACAAATCCAGGATTCAAAGTTCAAATTCAAAGGAGTGAACCGTACATGAAAGAAAATAAGGATTTTCTAGGAACAGAGCCTGTTGGAAAGCTGCTCCGCAGCCTGGCCCTCCCCACTGTGGCCGCTCAGCTTATCAACATGCTCTACAACATTGTAGACCGTATTTATATCGGCCATATTCCAGGAGACGGCCCCATGGCTCTGACCGGAGTCGGAGTCTGTATGCCGATTATTATGATTGTATCTGCCTTCGCAGCCCTTGTAAGTACCGGTGGCGCTCCCAGAGCCTCCATTTCCATGGGCCGGGGCGATCAGAAATCGGCGGAAAATATACTGGGAAACTGTTTTTGTCTGCAGCTTCTCGTATCAGCTGTGCTGACTGCTGTTCTTCTCATCTGGAACCGTGATTTCCTCATGGCCTTCGGAGCCAGTGAAAACACGATCAGCTACGCCGTCAGCTACATGAATATCTACGCTGTGGGAACGATATTTGTCCAGCTCACTTTAGGCATGAACGCTTTCATTACCGCCCAGGGCTTTGCCAAGATTGGCATGCTGTCTGTTCTCATTGGAGCAGTCCTGAACATTGTGCTGGATCCAATTTTCATTTTTGGTCTGGGAATGGGCGTCCGAGGAGCGGCTGCAGCTACCGTACTGTCTCAGGCAGTCTCCTGTATCTGGGTGCTGTCCTTCCTGATGGGAAAGAAAACGTTTCTCCGTATCCGGGCCAAATATATGCGCCTGAACCCGAAGGTATTTCTGCCCTGCATCGCCCTGGGACTGGCTACCTTCATCATGCAGTCCAGCGAAAGCGTCATCTCCGTCTGCTTTAACTCTTCCCTGTTAAACTACGGCGGCGACATCGCAGTAGGAGCCATGACCATTCTCACCAGCGTCATGCAGTTCGCCATGCTGCCCCTCCAGGGCCTGGGCCAGGGAGCCCAGCCTATTATCAGCTACAACTACGGCGCCGGCAATAAGAGCCGGGTAAAGAAAGCCTACTTCCTGCTTTTAAAGAGCAGCCTGTTTTATTCCTGCCTCCTGTGGGGAGGAATCATTCTGTTCCCCACAGGATTTGCCAGCATCTTTACCTCTGACCCGCAGCTGGTAGAATTTTCTGCCATGGCTCTGCGCATTTACATGGCGGTTATGTTCATCTTTGGCATCCAGATGGCCTGCCAGATGACGTTTACCTCCATCGGAAACGCCAAGGCGTCCATCTCCGTGGCGGTTGTGAGAAAATTTGTGCTCCTCCTGCCGCTCATCTATCTGCTGCCCCGGATTCTGCCTATGGATCAGACCAAAGCCGTCTACCTGTCGGAGCCTATCGCAGATACCTTAGCCGTAACCTTTACGGTGATTCTCTTTACGTTCCAGTTCCGCAAGGCGCTCCGGGCGCTGGATCAAAAGGCAGAGGCCGCTGGAGGAAGATAAGCAGTTTCCAATTGCCCATGTTTTAAAATGAAGATGTAAAAAACCGCTCTGGCCGGACGATCATGTCCAGCCGGAGCGGTTTTTATTTCCTGTTATTTTGTTTCCAATTTTTCAGATTTCCAGATTTCTTACTTTCAATTTTTCAAGCTTCATATCGTCAGCGACAGAAAACGGAAATCCAGCTTTCCCCTGTCATTTCTGCGGCCGCCTCGTCTTCAGTCTCTCCTGAATCCTTTTCTATCTTACACCTTTTTTGTAAAATCTGCAGCCGCCCTTGTGTAAAAACCGAGAAAAATCTTCAAAAACAACACTTCAAACCCTTCTTATTTTTAGAAGCGGAATTTGTCCTCCAGGTAGCTCTTAAGCTCTGTAATTGGCACTCTCACCTGCTCCATGGTATCGCGGTCGCGGACAGTAACAGCGCCGTCTGTCTCAGAGTCAAAGTCGTAGGTTACGCAGAACGGAGTTCCGATCTCATCCTGTCTTCTGTATCTCTTTCCGATATTTCCTCTGTCGTCAAACTCGCAGTTATAGTACTTGGAAAGCTCTGCGTAAACCTTCTCTGCGCCCTCGTTTAACTTCTTGGACAGAGGAAGCACGCCTACCTTCACAGGAGCGATGGCAGGATGGAAATGAAGAACGGTTCTCACATCTCCCTCTCCAATCTCCTCCTCGTCGTATGCGGAGCAGAGGAATGCCAGAGTCACGCGGTCAGCGCCCAGTGACGGCTCGATTACGTACGGGATATATTTCTCCTTCTTCTCGTCGTCAAAGTAAGTCATATCCTGTCCGGATACGTTCTGGTGCTGAGTCAGATCGTAATCGGTTCTGTCTGCAATTCCCCAAAGCTCGCCCCAGCCGAATGGGAAGAGGAATTCCAGGTCTGTGGTGGCCTTGCTGTAGAAGCACAGTTCCTCCGGAGAATGGTCGCGGGCACGCATCTCATCCGGCTTGATGCCCAGATTCTGCAGCCAGTCGATGCAGTACTGCTTCCAGTATGCAAACCACTCTAAATCAGTGCCAGGCTCGCAGAAGAACTCTAACTCCATCTGCTCAAACTCTCTGGTACGGAAGGTGAAGTTTCCAGGCGTAATCTCATTACGGAAGGATTTTCCAATCTGGCCGATTCCAAATGGAATCTTCTTTCTGGATGTTCTCTGAACATTCTTGAAATTCACGAAAATACCCTGAGCTGTCTCAGGTCTTAAATATACCGTATTCTTGGCATCCTCTGTTACGCCCTGGAACGTCTTGAACATCAGGTTGAACTGGCGGATGTCAGTGAAATCATGCTTTCCGCAGCTTGGACAGCAGATATTGTGATCGTCGATATATTTCTTCATCTCCTCCTGAGACCATCCGTCTACAGAGCCTTCCATCTCAATATTGTTCTCCGCCATGTAGTCCTCGATCAGCTTATCTGCACGGAATCTCTCCTTACAGGACTTGCAGTCCATTAACGGATCGGAGAATCCGCCTAAATGGCCGGACGCCACCCATGTCTGGGAGTTCATTAAGATAGCGCAGTCTACGCCTACGTTGTAGGGGCTTTCCTGTACAAACTTCTGCCACCAGGCTTTCTTTACGTTATTTTTAAGCTCAACGCCCAGATTGCCGTAATCCCATGTATTGGCAAGGCCTCCGTAAATCTCGGAGCCTGGGTATACAAAGCCTCTGGACTTCGCTAACGCTACAATTTTTTCCATCGTCTTTTCCATAACTAAACCTCCTGCTTATCGCTTATTTTTCTTTAAACACGACAACTGACGTTTCCCCGTCCGGCAGCTTCACAGACGTACTGTCAAGAATCTGCGCGCCTGAGCTCACATAGAGAAGTTCTCCCTCTGTCTCCAGGACGCCTCCTCCCTGAACCGACACGGCCGCCGCCCGTTTCTCTTTGGCAGCGTCCAGCCCGGAAGCCTGGGAACCGTCGGCCTTTATAAACTCTCCGGAAAGCCATCCGGCTGTTCCGGCCTCTGCCGCGCTCTTTACTTCAATATTCGAAAATGTGTTGCTGTTATCCTCATTTTCATCGCTCTGCCTGAAGGAAACCAGGGCGTCGGCATCCCTGTACTCAAACACTGCCGTCATAACGCCTTGATCTGCTGTGCAGGACGCAAGGGTTACAGGGCCTTCCTCCCCGTCTCCTCCCCTTTTCTCATTAAAACGGCTGACTGCCCCCTCTAAAAACTCCTTCAGCTCTGACTCCTCAAAGTCCTCCTCTGACTCAAGCACCAGCGCGCTTCTAAGCGTCCCGTCTCTGGAGACATAGACGCAGCTCTGTTCCGGGGAAAACGCGCTTTTCCCGCCGCTGCAGCCTGTCAGCAGAGCTCCTGCAGCCGCTGCCGCAAGTATCAGCCTGGCTTTTCTCATCATCTGCCCTCCTGAATCGTTTGCAGAGTCCAGTTTCCCTGATATCTGCAATATTGTTCTAGTATACCTGTTTTGTGCATTCTTTTCAATATATGGAAGAAAAGAAATTGCCATATGCGGATCATTTTCCTTTTATGTAACCACCTTAAGAATCTCCAATGAGCGGAATTCCCGATCCACATATCTGCGCTTATTGTCTTCCACGCACCGGGAAAACTCCTCAAACACCGGCTCTGTCAAAAGGAAGGTATAGAGTTTTTCAATGGGGGTGGAAATCACGAACTGCCAGGCGTAGGCGGCTGAATCGCTGACTGCCCGCTCCGGAAGCTCCCGGTACTCGCCCTCGATCGTCATCAGCCGAAGCTCGAAAATGCGGCGCACCAGCTTATTGGGAATGCCGGGCTTTAAGAGGGCGCGGTATGATTGGTAGAGAAGCCGTATGGTCTCTGATTCATCTACATTTTCCCTTCCATAGTATCCGGCAAACTCAGCGAAGTAGGAGGCGTAGCAGGCGCACTCCATATCCTTTGACAGCTCCTCGAAGTAATTTTCCACCTCTGCGCCGTAGAGACTGTAGGCATCCCGCCCCTCGCTCATGGTAAATACGCCGAATACAAACGGGCGGGAGGGAGCTCTGAGCTGGCTGGAGGCCCGCTTGGCCCCTCTGGCAAAGCAGGTGATCTTTCCCCGTTCCTTTGTGAGAATCACCAGACGTTTATCATAATCCCCCACCGGGGATGCGCTGATCACCATTCCGGTGGCTGAAATCAGCTCCCGCACGGTTTTCACCCTGCCTTTCCTTTAAATATCCTTGGGATTATACCCATAATTTTTCATGTAGAGATCACTGTCTCTCCACTCTTTTCGCACCTTTACCCACAGCTTCAGGTTCACCTGGGTGTCCATCAGATTTCCGATCTCCATTCTGGCGGAGGTGCCGATCTTTTTCAGCATGCTGCCGCCCTTTCCGATAATGATTCCTTTGTGGGAGTCGCGCTCGCAGACAATGGTGGCCTCGATGTCAATCATGCCGTTTTTCCGCTCCGTCATCCGCTCGATGGTAACGGCGATTCCATGGGGAATCTCGTCGTCCAGCATCCGGAGGGCCTTTTCCCGGATCAGCTCTGCCGCAATCTGGCGCATGGGCTGATCTGTCACCGTATCCTCGTCGTAAAACTGGGGACCGTAAGGCAGATATTTAAAGATGCTGTCCTTCACATCCTCCACATTTATCTCCTTTAAGGCAGACACAGGGATAATCTCAGAGAAACTGCAGATATCCTTGTAAGCCGCGATAAAGGTGAGAATATCCTCTTTATTTTTAACGGTGTCGATTTTATTGATCACCAGAAGCACCGGCGTCTTGACCTTTTTCAGCTGCTCTGCAATGTGGCGCTCTCCTGCTCCGATGAAGGTGGTAGGCTCCACCAGCCAGAGAATCACGTCCACCTCCTGTAAGGTGTGCTCCGCCACGCTGACCATGTATTCGCCCAGCTTGTTCTTCGCCTTGTGAATACCGGGAGTGTCCAGGAAAATGATCTGTCCTCTCTCGTCTGTATAAACCGTCTGAATCCTGTTTCTTGTGGTCTGCGGCTTGTCTGAGGTGATGGCGATTTTCTGGCCGATCAGATGGTTCATCAGGGTAGATTTTCCCACATTTGGCCGTCCAATCAGTGTCACAAAGCCTGATTTAAAATTCTGCTCCATATTATTTTCTCCTTTGTACGATTAATTAAATAAATTCTTCACCTCGCCGAACAGTTCCTGATTTTCCCGGATCTTTTCTGCGTTTCCAATGACGCAGAAGCTTCCCGTGCTTAAAATTTCCCGAATCACAGGAGCCAGCGCCCGGATATCCTCCTTCGTCGCCTTTAAAATCTCCTCCCGCTCTTTCTTAATCATCTCGTCTGTCAGATGGGAGAAGTAGGCTGCGTCCGCTTTGCTGCCCTTATAGGGAGCTAACAGCGGCACGTCCAGATCGCTGATGGTTCCAATGACATATTTTGTCATGTCTCTCTCGTCTGCGTCGAATTCCTCCAGGTATTTCACCACGTTTTCAAATACCTGGTTCGTCTCTTTCAGGTTCGGATCCCGGTAGGACACAAAGTAGCCCTCGCCTGTCCGTCCGGCTCCGTTCATCACGCCGTAAGCGCCTCCCTTGACTCTGACGTTCAACCACAGATAATCGTAGCCTAAAATCACCTTCAGCGTCCGGAGCGCGCCTGTATAGGGAAGGCCGCTTTCCGCAAAGCTTCCGCATCTGGCCACATAGTTAACCTGGGAGGAGGTCATAAAGCCCTCGTTCTTATTTTCCTTATCACAGGTAAAAGTATACCGTTCTCCGCCTGTTTCAGGAAGAATACCTGTCAGAAGCTTCAGGCTCTGCTTCATTTCCCCGTATCCTTTTTCATCTGCCGTAAAGCTGACTGTCAGATTGTCAGTTGTAAACAGACGTTTCGCCGTCTCTTTCAGCTTTTCTATGAGGGTTTTCTTTCTCTCCTCAAAGTTTTTCGCCAGATCCTCTAAGAACTGATAGAAGGCAATTCCGCCTGTCACATCGCCGTAGGCAGAGGAAGGAGAGAAATAGGAAGTCGCCCTGGCCACAGCTGCAGAATGACCGGCTGAATTTAACCGCATCTGCGCTCTGGACTTGGTTTCATTGATAATCTCAAGAAGCCTCTTCTCATCATCCAGCACAGAGGAGGTAAGAATCTCTCCCAGAATGGAAAATCCAAAATCCAGCTTTTCATAGAGCACTCTGGCCGTACCGGCAAACATGCCTGTAAACTGATCCGGATCCTCAAGAGACGGATAGGAGACAATGCTGAAGTTCACGCCGCCGCTGTTTAAATTGATCTCGTCGGCCAGCTCCCCGTAGCTGTAATGCTTTGTGCTGACAGCTCCCAGAACGACCTTTAACAGTCCTGCGTAAACCATATCCTCCTGGGGAATTCTGTCTGTGTTAAACAGCACCTTCACATAGCCGATGCCTGAGGTAAAAATATTGTGAAACAGAACCTTGACTCCCTCTTCCTCACGCTCCTCTAAAATCAGCTTTTCCGGCTCCGGATTAATATCCTCTCTGCGAAGCAGAGGAATCTTCTCCAGATCCTCTTTTGGAGAAGAGGCGTCCTGGTATTCCTTCAATTCCTTCGTAGCCTGGGCCAGAGCAATTCTCTGCTCCTGCGTCAGAATCTCTCTGTAGGCGGCCAGCTTCTCCTCCAGCTTTTTATCCTCCTCGGCCGTCATGTTTTTCTTCGGGCTTACTAAAATTACAGCAGTGGAAGAATTGTCAAGCAGCCAGGTCCGGATCAGATCCTCAAAGTATCCCTCCTCTATGCTCTTCTTCAAGAAAGCGAAGGCCTCCTCATACTCCAGATAAAGAAGCGGATCTCCCTCGTAAAGCCAGCTGTCCAGGCACTGAAGACCGTACATCAGTCCCTTGGGGAAGGATCCGAAGTCAGCCTCCCTGCTGCGGAATTCATAGTAATTGATGGCTGCTAAAAGGCTCTTCTTATTCAAGCCCTGATCTGCCAGCCTGCGCAGGGTTCCCTGCACCACTGCCAGAAACTCTCCCTTCTGCTCCCGGTTGGCGTCCTTGGCGATCACAGAGAAATAGGGCTGCAGAATTCCATTCTCATAGCCGCCCAGAATATCCTGTCCGATACCTGCATTCAGCAGCTCCGTCTTGAGAGGCGCTCCCGGCGCGTCAATCAGCACGTACTCCAGTACCTGGAACGCCAGATAGTGGATCGGGTTTAACGGCTCGCCCACCACGCTGCTGACAGACAGATAGGTGGAATTTTCCTCTGACTCCGACTCTGTGATGGGGTAGAAAATCTCCCTCTCCCTGGGCGCATCAAATGCCTTCTGGCTTCGGATTCTGGAATCCGCCTCCAGCCTGTCATACCTGGACAGATATTCCCGATCCAGCCAGTCCAGCTTCTCCGCCATATCCATGTCACCGTACAGATAGATGTAGCTGTTGGACGGATGGTAATAGGTTTTGTGGAAATTCAGGAAATCCTCGTAGGACAGCTCCGGAATCACAGCCGGATCGCCGCCGGATTCACAGCTGTAGCAGGTATCTGGGTAGAGGACGTTTCTGGTATAGCGGTCCAAAACGCTCTCGGGAGAGGAAAACGCTCCCTTCATCTCATTGTAAACCACGCCGTTTAAGGTAACGGGGCTGTCCTCTGACTCCATCTCATAGTGCCATCCCTCCTGGCGGAAAATCTTTTCCTCCTTGTAGATATTCGGGTGAAGCACCGCGTCCATGTAGACGTCCATCAGGTTCTGGAAATCCTTCTCATTGCAGCTGGCCACCGGATACACCGTTTTATCCGGGTAGGTCATGGCGTTTAAAAAGGTGTTTAAGGATCCCTTCACCAGCTCCACAAAGGGATCCTTCACCGGGAATTTTTCAGAGCCGCACAGCACGCTGTGCTCTAAAATGTGGGCGACTCCCGTACTGTCTGACGGCGGCGTGCGAAAGCCGATGCAGAATACCTTATTCTCATCGTCGTTGGAGAGAAGAAAAATCCTTGCTCCTGTTTTCTTATGCTCCAAAATATATCCCTTGGAATGGAGTTCCTCCACATACCGCTCCTCCTTCAGGAGGTAGGACTCCAGATCTGCGATTTGTCTCATATAATATCCCTCTTCTTTCTCGAACTATATAGTGTAATAGTCTAAGACAGAATCGTTTTCTGCTCTGTTCGCGCATCTGTTATCCGCCATCCGCGAAAACTCGCCTTCGGCTCAGACACCTCGCTCAGTGGCGGAAATTAGCGCGAACCTCGCTACGAAAGCCTCGCCATCATCTCCACCCCTATCCATTCTGTCTTGGGCTTTCTAATACTTATATATTTCCCATAAATTTGTCTTTTAATATGGCAAAGCACTCCCGAAGCCACAGATGCGGCGCCAGGCCGATATCTGTGGGGGCCGCAATACCATACACATTTTTGACTCCCTGCTTTCTGGCAATGGCCTTGGCCCTGAACAGATGAAAATCGCTGGTCAGAATTCCAATGTGGATAGAATCCAGATCGTCTCCTGGCGAGTAGGCGTTCTGGGCCACGTCTCCGAAAATCTGCCGGAACACGCTGTCCTTCCAGTTTTCCTGTTTGCGGATGGCCTCCAGGCTGTACTGGATATTTTCCACTGTGTTTGTGGATCGCATCTCCAAAAGCAGCTGGTTTTCCGGCACTCCGTTAAAACGCAGATATTCATACATGGCCTGGGCTTCCGAAATCTCCTCGTCCTCCCCTTTTCCTCCGGAGAGCACCAGAAAGGTATTGGGATTTCTCTCCGCATACTCGATGGCCTGATCCAGCCGCTTCTTCAGCGTGCGGCTGGGCTCCCTTCCCTCCACCTTGGCACCCAGGACAATCACATAGTCCATACTGTTCTTTGTGGCCGTCAGAATTCCCGTTCCTATGAGAGCGGCAGCTGTCAGGAGGACAGCCAGAACCGCCCCCGCCGCCGTCACGGCCGCTACGGCCGCCCAGACAGGAATATGTTCTCTGTGTCCCGCATAATAGCGGCGTCCCACTGCAAACAGTCCAAGAACAGCGGCGCAGAGCGGCCAGAACAGGGAAAATGAAAAGGAAAATCCCGTGAACGCCACAAGTGCTCCATAGTAGAGCAGGCACAGCCCTGCCGCCGCCTCCAGTATCCAGTTCATCGTCGTTCCTCCTTCCTGCTGAGCTAAAAGGGGGTGCAAAATCAGCATCTCTGCCCTTTCGCATCCCCCATTTCAGTCGAAGAGCCCTGCAGACTGCCTAGCACACAGACTGCTCTGCCTCTTTCTCTTCATTCTGTTCGCTTCTTCTTAAAATATCATAGGCCTTTGGCGTTTCAGACAGTCTCACCCTAAGAATCTGTTTCGGATGGGGAGCACTCTCCATCTGCTCTCCCTCTTCATTTCGGATCTCCTCCACTGTGACGGCCAGATTTCTGCCGTCCGGCTTCATGATCTCAATGGTCTCTCCCACTGTGAACTTGTTTTTCTGCTCCATCTGGAAGCTTCCGTCCTCAAACACAGTCTCCACTGTTCCGATATAGGTGTAATTCTTTACATAGGTATTGCTGTCATAAATCTGGGTTGTGGCATCCGGCTTGTGGAAATAAAAGCCCGTGGTAAACTCACGGTAGGTACACTTTCCAATCTCCGCCTTGTACCACTCCATATTGGCTCTGTACTTCTCCGGGCTCTCCAGATAGTCGTCAATGGCCTTCCGGTAGGTTCTGGCCACCGTGGCCACATAGAGAGCGGTCTTCATCCGGCCCTCGATCTTGAAGCTGTCAATTCCGGCCTCAATCATCTCCGGAATGTGCTCAATCATGCACAGATCCTTGGAATTGAAAATGTAGGTTCCCCTCTCATTCTCATAGACCGGCATATATTCGCCAGGTCTTGTCTCCTCCACCACAGAATACTTCCAGCGGCAGGGGTGGGTGCAGGCGCCCTGATTGGCGTCTCTTCCCACAAAATAGTTGCTGAGAAGGCAGCGTCCAGAGTAGGAAATACACATGGCTCCGTGGATAAAGCTCTCAATCTCCATATCCTCAGGAATCCTGTCCCTGATCTCTTTAATCTCCTGTAAGGACAGCTCTCTGGCTGTCACCACCCGTTTCGCTCCCTGATTGTACCAGAACAGGAAGGTCCCGTAGTTCGTATTGTTGGCCTGGGTGCTCACATGAAGCTCCATATCCGGAAGAATCTTTCTGGCAATGGCGAATACGCCTGGATCTGAGATAATCAGTGCGTCGGGACGCACCTCTTTCATCTCCTCAAAATATTCCTCCACGCCGGGCAGATCCTCATTGTGGGCTAAAATATTGGCGGTCACATAGACCTTTACCCCTCTCTCGTGGGCAAAGGCGATTCCCTCCTTCATATCTTCCTTGGTAAAGTTTTTCGCTTTCGCCCGAAGTCCGAAGGCCTCGCCTCCGATGTAGACTGCGTCTGCGCCGTAAATGACAGCAGTTTTCAGCACGTCCAGACTTCCGGCTGGAATTAAAAGCTCCAGTTCTCTCATCCGTCTCTTCCTCTATTCTATGATTCTGCAGGATCCGTCTGTCGTCCTGCGGACTTCTTTACGCTGACCGTCACGCCGTCTCCAATGGGAAGCACGCTGGTTTCCAGCTCCTCCATGTGGGTCAGCGCGTAGAGATACTCCCTCATCCTGCTGTGGATAGTACGGTTTCTGCGCTCCACCGCGTACCGCGACTCGATCAAATCGCCGTCCTGCAGTACGTTGTCAGAAATCAGGACTCCTCCCTCCGGCATCAGCCGAAG
>OBVY01000966.1_pt1 | contig 20944 bp, 18 predicted proteins | sample 1538051 | NCBI WGS metagenome assembly OBVY01 (sample SAMEA2580017, study PRJEB22360) | human gut metagenome | biome: human gut; feature: human-associated habitat; material: faeces | place: Denmark | collected 2008/2010 | reverse complement strand
GTGACGGGAGCGCCGGGAGCGGCCCTGATCGGCAGAATGGGAGCGTCCAGGATTGTGACGGCCAGAGAGCTTTCCCTGGAGGAGATAGAGGAGATATACAGGGAGACAGGGGCTGAGATTGAAAGCTTTGTCCATGGAGCGCTCTGCTACTGCTATTCCGGCCAGTGTCTGTTCAGCAGCCTCATCGGAGGCAGAAGCGGAAACAGGGGCCGGTGCGCCCAGACCTGCCGCCTGCCGTTTTCTGTCAGAAGAGGGAAGGAGCTTCTGAATGGAAAAAACGAAAAATATGTGCTGAGCCTCAAGGACCTGTGCAGTCTTGACATTCTGCCGGATATTCTGGAGGCTGGGGTATTTTCGCTGAAAATCGAGGGCAGAATGAAAAGTCCCCGCTACACGGCAGGCGTGGTGTCCATTTACAGAAAATATGTGGACCAGTACATGAAATATGGACGAAAGGGATATCAGGTGGATCCGGCAGATCGAAAGACACTGCTTGACCTGTTTGACCGGGGAGGCCAGACGGAGGGCTATTACAGGGAGCACAATGGCAGAGATATGGTGGTTCTGAAGGAAAAGCCGGCCTTTCGGGAGGAAAACCGGCCGCTGTACGATTATCTGGATAAAACCTATGTAAACGCATCTCTTCAGGAACCGGTTCTGGGATGGGCCAGAGCTGCGGAGGGAGAGGAACTGAGGCTGAAGCTCCAGACAGACAGTTTTGGAAGCACCATAGAGGCGGAGGTTTCCGGCGGTCCTGTCCAGACGGCAAAAAATCAGCCCATGGCGGCGGAGCGCATAGAAAAGCAGCTGAATAAGACGGGAAATACGCCGTTTTATTTTCAGTCCCTGCAGGTGGAGACAGAGGGAAACTGCTTCATTCCGGTGCAGGAGCTGAACGAACTGAGAAGAAATGCCTTTGAAAAGCTGGAAACGCAGCTTCTAAGCCAATTCAGAAGACAGGAACCGTCTGGACATGAGAACGGCGAAGGAGACGGGAAAAAGGCGCAGGAGGAAAAGCTTCAGAAGAGGGAAATTTCGGAGAACGGCACAGAAGGAGAGAAGAAGGGCAGAGAACAGGCGGTTCTTCACGTGTCGCTGGAGGAGCCGGAAGGACTTGAAACGGTTCTCTCGTTCCGGCAGGCGGCCGTTATTTCCATCGACGCGGCCGGATTTCCGGCTGAGAGCTGGAAGCAGACGGTTTTAAACTGCCATGAGAGGGGAAAGGAGTGCCTTCTTTTGCTGCCGCACATTTACAGGGCGGAGGCAAAGCGGTATTTTGACGCCCATCTGAGGGAGCTTTCCGAGGCCGGCTTTGACGGGGCTGTAATCCGGGCCTGGGAGGAAGCGGAACTGATTGCCAGATGGAGACGGGAAGGCGTGTTTTTCCCGAAAATCACAGTCTTTGATCATGGACTGTACAGCTTTAACAGCCTCTCGGAAGAGTGGATGGAGCAGATGCTTCCAGGAGAGACGATCCGGTTTACAGCGCCTCTTGAATTAAACAGCAGAGAGCTGGAGGAGAAGGGAATCCGCGGGGAAGAGCTGATGGTCTATGGAAATATTCCTATGATGGTGACGGCTCAGTGTCTGAAAAAGACGCTGGAAGGCTGTACGGGAAGGCCGGAGCTTCTGTGGATGAAGGATCGGAAGGGCAAGGAGTTCCCGGTGAAGAATCACTGCCGGTTCTGCTACAATACGATTTATAATTCCAGTCCTCTGTCTCTTCTGGCAGACAGAAGCCTCATTGAGAGACTGGGACCGTCTGTTCTCAGGCTTTCCTTTACCACTGAACAGCCAGAGCGGATCCGGGAGGTATTGAAGGCCTTTTCAGAGGAATTTATCTCCGGAACGGAGAAAGGCGGGGCGCCTGAACTGTCAGGCGAGTTTACAAGAGGCCATTTTAAGCGCGGAGCGGAGTAGGTGAGACATTATGGCGAATCTGATTACGAACGTATCCAAGTATCTGATGATACTTTTAATTGCGATTTACACCTATTACAATTTCCGGTTTTTCGGAATCAGGGACGAGTGGGGGAAACGGCGTCTGTGCCGTCTCCAGAACGTGGTGATGGTGTTAATCCACACTCTTGCGTACCTTATTATTTACCTGCGCACAGAGGATGAGAAGACGCTGATGTTTTTTGGAGCGCAGCTTTTGTTTTTCTTTCTGTATATGGGACTGTACCGGCTGTTTTACAGGAATCTGTCCAGACTTCTTTTAAACAATGCCTGTATGCTTCTGTCTACCAGCTTTATTATTCTGACCAGGATTTCCATGGACCGGGCGGTAAGGCAGTTTGCCATTGTGGCGGTGGCTGCCGCCGTTACCATGATCATCCCGTTTATTATGGACCGGGCGTGGCAGCTGTCCAAGATTCCGTGGGTTTACGGAAGCATCGGCCTGGCTCTGCTTTTAGTAGTGTGCGTCATGGGAAATACGGCTTTTGGAGCGCAGCTTTCTATCAATATCGGAGGCTTCTCCTTTCAGCCGTCAGAGTTTGTAAAGATCAGCTTTGTATTCTTTGTGGCCACTATGTTTTACCGCTCTGTCGATTTCAGGACGATAGCCATTACGACTGCTGTGGCCGCGGCCCATGTGCTGGTGCTGGTGATGTCCAAGGATCTGGGAAGCGCGCTGATTTTCTTTGTCACCTATCTGCTGATGCTGTTTGTGGCGACGGGAAGCTGGCTCTACCTGGGACTGGGAGCCGGCGGCGGCTGTGATTGCCTACAGCCTGTTTTCCCATGTGCGTACCAGGGTGGAGGCATGGCTGGATCCCTGGAGCGATATTTCGGGAAAGGGATATCAGATCAGCCAGTCCCTGTTCGCCATTGGAACGGGAGGATGGTTTGGCATGGGGCTTTATCAGGGGATGCCGTCTAAAATTCCGGTGGTGGAAAAGGACTTTGTCTTTTCAGCCATTTCGGAAGAAATGGGAGGCATCTACTCCATCTGCCTGATTCTCATCTGCCTGGGCTGCTTTATGCAGTTTATGATGATTGCCGCCAAAATGCAGGCTGTCTTTTATAAACTGATTGCCTTTGGTCTGGGAACCACGTACATTGTGCAGGTATTTCTGACCATTGGCGGAGTGACGAAATTTATTCCCTCCACAGGAGTGACGCTGCCGTTTGTCAGCTACGGCGGAAGCTCCATTCTCAGCACCTTTATTGTGTTTAACGTGGTTCAGGGACTGTATATTTTAAAACGCAATGAAGAGGAGGAAGATTATGATGAAGAAGAATGATCCGAGTCCTGAAAAACACGGGAAAGCTTCTGCTTTCCGTTCCAGAAAACGCTCTGAAGCCGCAAAGGAGCAGGAGCTTAGGGAGGCTGCCAGAGAGAAGGCAGATAAAAATATTCTGCGGATTACCTACGCCTTCGCAGCTCTGTTTATCGGCATGTGCCTGTATCTGGGCTGGTTTCTTCAGGTGGACAGTGAAACTGTCATCAACAGCTCCTACAATGCCAGGCTGGACCGCTTCTCTGACCGGATTGTAAGGGGAAAGATTCTGAGCGGAGACGGAAAGGTGCTGGCGGAGACCCAGGTGGCGGAGGAGGGAACAGAGAAGCGGTATTACCCATACAATTACCTCTACGTTCATTCGGTTGGCTATTCTGGAAAAAACGGAAAGACAGGCATCGAGTCTCTGGCAAACTTCTATCTGCTGTCCTCCCATGTCAATCTGGTGGAGAAGACGGTCAATGAACTGCAGGGAAAGAAAAATATCGGAGACAACGTGGTGACGACTCTGGATTCCGATCTGCAGCAGACAGCTTCCGACGCCATGGGAAACAGGAGAGGGGCTGTGATTGCCATGGAACCTGATACAGGAAAGATTCTGACCATGGTATCCCAGCCGAACTTCAATGCCAATACAGTGGACGAGCAGTGGGCGGAGCTGACTTCACCGGAGAACACCAAGGCGCAGCTGGTAAACCGCGCGACCCAGGGACTTTACTCCCCAGGCTCTACCTTTAAGATTGTGACGGCTCTGGAGTATCTTCATGAAAATCCGGATGGCATGAGCCAGTTTCATTTTGACTGCGACGGCCTGATGGAGCAGGGAGAGTATCAAATCCGCTGCTACCACGGGGAATCCCATGGCAGCCAGGATCTGCGGATGTCCTTTGCCAATTCCTGCAACGGAGCTTTTTCGACTATGGGTCTGGGGCTGAATCTGACGCAGTTTAACAGTCTTGCCAGCCAGCTTTTGTTTAACAGCAGTCTGCCCCTTTCTCTTCCCTACAAGGAAAGCTCTTTTGTCATGGGAGAGGGGGCTGACGAGTGGGAACGGCTTCAGACCTCCATCGGTCAGGGAAAGACGCAGATTACTCCTATGCACAACCTGATGATCACAGCGGCGATTGCCAACGGGGGCACTCTGATGAAGCCCTACCTGATTGATCATGTGGAAAACGCTGGGGGCCAGACGGTAAAGAAGTTTCTTCCGGAAGCTTACGGCACGCTGATGAGCTCTGAGGACGCCTCTATTCTCAGCGGCCTGATGACGGCAGTCGTTACAGACGGAACAGGATCCGCGCTTCGGGGCGCTCCCTATACGGCGGCGGGAAAGACGGGATCTGCTGAATTTGAGACAGGAAAAGAGACGCATGCCTGGTTTGTGGGCTACGCGCCTGTGGAGGACCCGAAAATCGCAGTCTGCGTGCTCCTGGAGGAGAGCGGGTCAGGCGGAAAGCAGGCGGGACCTGTGGCCAGAGCCGTTATGGACAAATATTTTGAGAAAAATCCTCTGCAGTAGCGGGGACGGATAGGAGAGACGGATGACACAGCTTCAGATGATACTGTTTTTATGCCCCATATTCTTTTTTACCAGTTTTGTAGACGCAGTTTCAGGCGGCGGAGGACTGGTGGCCCTGCCGGCCTACCTGTTTACAGGAATGCCGGTACACAGCGCCTATGCCTGCAATAAAGTGGGATGCGTGGTGGGAAGCTTTACTTCCTTTATCCGCTTTTGGAAAAATGGGCTGATCGATATGAAAACGGCTCTTTTTGTGGGAGCGGTCACCTTCGCGTGCTCCACCTGCGGAGCGCAGATTGTGCTGCACCTGCCGGATCGGCCTCTTAAGATTATGATTTTAGCCTCCATGCCGGCTGTGGCGGCCCTGATTTTCTTCCAGAAAAATTATCCTGAGGTAAACAGAACCTCAGAGATCACAGGCTGGAAGCGAGGAGGGCTCTGCCTGCTGTCAGGAGTTATGATGGGACTTTATGACGGAATTTTAGGGCCTGGCTCCGGAACCGTTGTGATGATTCTCTTTACCAAGCTGTTAAAATACAATTTAATTACTGCATCGGGAAATACGAAGGTCATTCTGCTGGCCTCCACTCTGGCCGCCTCGGTGTCCTATATCCTGGCGGGAAAGGTGATCTGGACCGTGGCAGTTCCTGTGTCTGTCTTCGGAATGCTGGGAGGATATGTGGGCGCCGGAATGGCCATCAAAAAAGGCACAAAATTTATCCGCCCCATGATGCTTGGCATCGCGGCCTTCCTGGTGATCAAAATGGCGGTGGATCTGGCTGCCGGAGGGCAGTAGGGATACCGCGGCCGGATTTTCCTCTCCGTCTTGCACATTGTCCCAAAAAGCAGTATACTAAACAGTAATAACAACGCCAGGAGGGATTGCGATGATTGAGGCAACGAGCTGCGGCGGTGTGGTTATTTTTCGAGGTAAAATTCTTGTTTTGTATAAGAATTATAAGAACAAGTATGAAGGATGGGTTTTGCCGAAGGGAACTGTAGAGCCTGGGGAAGAGTTCAAGGAAACTGCCCTCAGGGAGGTCAAGGAAGAGACAGGCGTCACTGCGTCGATTATCAAGTATATCGGCAAGAGCCAGTACACGTTCAACACTCCGCAGGATATGGTGGAGAAGGACGTCCACTGGTATCTGATGATGGCGGACAGCTATTACAGTAAACCACAGCGGGAAGAGTATTTTGTGGATTCAGGTTATTATAAGTTTTATGAGGCTTATCATCTGCTTAAGTTTTCCAATGAAAAGCAGATTCTGGAAAAGGCTTATAATGAATACCTGGATTTGAAGAGGAGTAATCTTTGGGGGTCAAAAAAGTACTTTTAAGAGCAACGGACAGAGGGCTGAAACACACGGGACAGACGTGTGCTTCAGCCTTTTCTGATCCAGCGGGAAATTTCGTTTTGATTGAAAAATCTGGCTAATTATATTAAAATGGCATATAATACCGCTTAGGTCCTCGGCGGGATCTGCTGAGGGCAGGAGGAGAGAAAAGGAGAATAGGATCATGAACCAGTCATTTGAAAAATTACAGAATCAGCTGGAAAAGGCTATGGCCCTTCAGACGGCTATGGTGCTGTTTGAGTGGGATAATGAGACTGCGGCGCCGAAGGAGGCGGCAGAGAGAACGGCGGCGGTCATCGGTTCTCTTTCCAGCCAGTATCTTGATATTATGACAGGAGAGAAGCTGAAAACTGCCTTGGAAGAGTGCAGTGGACAGATGTCCGAAATGACGGAAGTGGAGCAGGCCATCGTCAGAGAGACAGAGGAAGAGGTGGAAAAGCTGGAGCGCATTCCGGCCGACGAGTACCGCAGCTTTGCAGAGCTGACAGCCAGGGCAACCGGCATCTGGGCGGACGCCAGGGAGAAGAAGGATTTTTCCCTGTTCGCGCCGGTTTTAAAGGAAATTGTGGATTATCAGAAGCGGTTTGCTTCCTACCAGGCCAAAGAGGGACAGAAGCTTTACGACGTGATGCTGGACAATTATGAGAAGGATTTTGGCATGAAGGAGCTGGACGAGTTCTTCCGCGTTGTGAAAGAAGGAATCGTGCCGCTTTTAAAGGAGTCTGCAAAGCGCTCGGAGCAGATCGACGACAGCTTTTTAAGCGCCGGATATACAGAGGAGCAGCAGGAAAAAGCGGCTCGTTTCCTGGCGGAATATGTGGGCTTTGACTTTGACAGGGGAATTCTGGCTGTCAGCGCGCATCCGTTTACCACGAACCTGCACAATAAAGATGTGAGAATTACCACACACTACCTGGATCGGATTGACTCTTCCATCTATTCGGTGATTCACGAGTCGGGCCATGCGGTTTATGAGCTGGGAATCAGAGATGATTTGACCCAGACGCCGGCCGGGCAGGGGGCGTCCATGGGAATGCATGAATCCCAGTCCAGATTTTTCGAGAATATTATGGGACGGAACAGAAATTTCTGGGTTCCCATTTATGGAAACATGCAGGAGATATTCGGCAGTCCTTTAAAGGAAGTGAGCCTGGACGATTTTCTGGCGGCAGTGAACAAGACGATCCCGGGACTGATCCGGACGGAGGCGGACGAGCTTTCCTACTGCCTGCACGTGCTGGTGCGGTATGAGATAGAAAAGCTGATGATCGAGGAAAATGCTGAGATTGACAGTCTTCCAGAGCTGTGGAACGACAAGTATGAGGAGTATCTGGGAATCCGCCCGAAAGATGACGGAGAAGGCATTTTACAGGATATCCACTGGTCTCAGGGTTCCTTCGGCTACTTCCCGTCCTACGCTCTGGGCAACGCCTTCGGCGCCCAGCTCTATCACAGAATGAAGCAGGAGATGGATTTTGACGGGCTTCTCAGAGAGGGAAGAGCAGACGCAATCAGAGAATATCTGCGGGAGCACATTCATCAGTACGGAAAGCTTAAGACCAGCCGCCAGCTGTTAAAGGACGCTACAGGAGAAGACTTTAACCCGGCCTATTATGTAGAATATTTAACAGAACGGTACGGAAAGTAGACGCGCTGGAGAAATTAAAAAAACCGGCATTTCTATGTCAGGAATGCCGGTTTTTTCGGAAATGCTCCATTTTCGACAGGTGGAAATTGATTTCCGCCCCCATGAAGAGAATACAGATGCAGAAGTACAGCCACAGCATCAGCACGGCTACGCTGGCAAGACTTCCGTACATGGTGGAGAATCTTGAAAAGTATTTAAAGTAAAGAGAGAAGGCGAAGGAGAACAGAATCCAGCATACCGTAGAGAACACAGCTCCCGGGAGCTGGCTTTTCAGCCTCATCTTCTCATAGGGGAGAAAGGTATAAAGGCCTGTGAAAAACACAGCCAGAATAATCAGAGACAGAATGGATCGCAGACTGATCAGGTAAGGAGACAGAAAGCGGAGAAAGGGCAGAAACCGGAGCGCCAGATTCTGGAGAACCGTTCCGAAGACCAGAAGAGCCAGAGACATGACGCAGACAGCCATGAATACGATGGTGTAGCCGGAGTTAATCAGACGGCTGGTTACATAGCCTCTCCGCTTCGGACAGCCGGTGATCCGGTTCAGCCCCCGCTCAATGCCCTGTATTCCCCTGGCGGCTGACCAGAGGGTGACGATGGAGGATACGGAGAGCAGGGCGGCGGAGGATTTGGAATAAATTTCGCCGATAATAGTGTACACCAGAGGCTGTACTTCTATGGGGAGCAGCCGGGACAGCAGGTAGAGCAGATCCGACTGCTGCACAGCGGGAACAAACTGAAGCACTGTGAGGAGGAGAATGATAAACGGCACGGAGGAGAGCACAATAAAAAAGGATGCCTGAGCGGCATACACCGTGATCTCATCCCTTACGAATTTATCATATATCTGTTTGCAGTGTACCAGAAAATAGATCATACATTTCTCCATTTGTTTCGATTCTATTAACATATTATCACGGGGGAGGAAAAATAACAACTTTTCTTGAAAATTAAGAGGATTACAATGAAAAAGCTACTGAACTATCTAAGCGCCTACAAAAAGGAAGCAGTGCTGGCGCCTCTTTTTAAAATGCTGGAGGCCAGCTTTGAGCTGCTGGTTCCTCTTGTCATGGCCCAAATCATCGACACGGGAATCAAAAACCAGGATTTGGCCTACATTTTAAAAATGGGAGCTGTTTTAGTGCTTCTGGGAGTGATAGGTCTTGCCTGCTCCCTGACTGCCCAGTATTTTGCGGCCAGGGCGGCAGTGGGATTCGGAGCGGGAGTGAGACGGGATCTGTTCCGCCATATTAACCGCCTGTCCTATTCGGAAATCGACGCCCAGGGAACGGCGACTCTGATTACCAGAATGACCAGCGATGTCAACCAGGTGCAGTCGGGAGTCAATCTGACGCTCCGCCTGTTCCTGCGCTCTCCGTTTATCGTATTCGGGGCCATGATTATGGCCTTTACCATTGATGTGAAATCAGCGCTTATTTTCGTGGCGGCGATTCCCCTGCTCTCCTTGGTAGTGTTCGGCATTATGCTGATCAGCATGCCTCTCTACAAACGAGTGCAGAGACAGCTGGACCGGGTAATGCAGATTACCAGGGAAAACCTGACGGGAGCCAGGGTGATACGGGCCTTTAACAGAGAGCAGGACGAGATTGCCTCCTTTAAAGAGGAGGGAGGGCTCTTAATCCGCTTCCAGATTTTTGTGGGACGGATTTCCGCTCTTTTAAATCCAGTTACCTATGTGATTGTCAACCTGGCGATTGTGGTTCTGATTTACACGGGAGCGGGACAGGTGGACAGCGGACGGATCCCGCAGGGAGAGGTAGTGGCCCTTGTCAACTACATGTCCCAGATTCTGGTGGAGCTGATTAAGCTGGCCAATTTGATTATTTCTATCACCAAAGCGCTGGCCTGCGCGGGACGCATCAGCAGCGTGTTCGAGATGGAGAGCAGTATTGCGGATCCAGGAGAAGAAAAGGGCGGGCAGGTGAAGGAAGGTGAGAATCCCTCTGTTTCCGGAACGCCCAGGGTTTCCTTCCAGAACGTCAGCTTCTCCTACCAGGGATCCAAAGAAGAGTCTCTCTCTGACATCAGTTTCGATGCTGCGCCTGGAGAGATCATCGGCGTGATTGGAGGAACCGGATCTGGAAAATCCACTCTGGTGAACCTGATTCCGCGGTTTTACGATGTGACAAAGGGGCAGGTTCTGGTCAATGGAACCGACGTGAGAGCTCAGTCCCTCTCGAAACTGAGGGGACAGATAGGAGTGGTTCCCCAGAAGGCTGTTCTCTTTAAGGGAACCATCCGCGACAACATGCGCTGGGGAAAGGAGGACGCCTCTGACCGGGAGATAGAGGAAGCGCTGGAAACAGCACAGGCCCTGGAGGTGGTGAAATCCAGGGAAAACGGTCTGGACGCCATGATTTTCCAGGGAGGGAAAAACCTGTCCGGAGGACAGAGACAGAGACTTACCATTGCCAGAGCCCTGGTGAGGAAGCCGCAGATTTTAATTCTGGACGACAGCTCGTCGGCTCTTGATTTTGCCACAGACGCCAGACTGAGGAAGGCCCTGAGGGAGCGCACAGGGGGCGCTGCCGTTTTCCTGGTATCTCAGAGAGCCTCGGCTCTGCGCCACGCAGATCAGATTCTGGTGCTGGACGATGGAAGGCTGGCAGGAAAGGGAAAGCATGAGGAATTATTGGAGACCTGCCCTGTGTACAGGGAAATCTGCCTGTCCCAGATTTCTGGAGAGGAGGCGGAGCAGTGATGGCAAAACCAGAGATGAAAAAAGACAGGGAAGCGAAAGGGATTTTTAAGGATACAGCAAAGTCAGACACCATAAAAAGAGTGCTGAAGCATATCGGCGCTTACAGGTGGCTGGTGCTGCTTTCCCTGGTGCTGTCTGCAGTGACAGTGGCCCTGACTCTCTACATTCCCATTTTAATCGGGCAGGCGGTGGATCTGATTACAGGGGAAGGGCAGGTAGACTTTGACGGCCTGTTCCGGATCTTTGGAATCATGGCGGCGGTGATTCTGGTTACGGCGGCGGCCCAGTGGCTGATGAACGCCATCAACAATCACATCACCTACCGGGTGGCTATGGACGTCCGGGAGAAGGCCTTCTGCCATTTGGAGATCCTGCCTCTTAAATATATAGACGGCCATTCCTACGGCGACGTTTTAAGCCGCGTTATCACAGATGTGGATCAGTTTTCCGACGGCCTTTTGATGGGCTTTACCCAGCTGTTTTCCGGAATACTCACGATTTTCGGGACCCTGGTATTTATGTTTTCCGTTAATCCCTTTATCGCTCTGGTGGTGGTTCTGGTGACGCCTCTTTCCCTGCTGGCAGCAGGCTATATTGCCAAAAAGACCTTCTCCATGTTTCAGGAGCAGTCGGAGGCCAGAGGAGAGATGACTTCCTTAATTAATGAGATTGTGGAAAATGAGAAGGTGGTGCAGGCCTTCTCCTATGAGCAGAAGGCGGAGGAGCGGTTTGATAAGATTAACAGCCGCCTGGAAAGCTGCAGTCTCCGGGCTACCTTCTTTTCTTCTATTACAAATCCGGCTACCCGGTTTGTAAACGGCCTGGTGTACGCAAGCGTGGGAATCGCAGGGGCGGCTGCGGCTATCCATGGTCTTTTGAGCGTGGGACAGCTGACTTCTTTCTTAAACTATGCAAACCAGTATACAAAGCCGTTTAACGAGATTTCCGGGGTGGCCACGGAGCTTCAGAACGCCGTCGCCTCGGCTGCCAGAGTGTTTGCCCTCATTGACGAGGAACCGCAGACGCCGGAGGCAGAACAGGCGATAGAGCTTCAGGAGGCGGACGGAAGAGTGGAGCTGTCTCACGTAGCGTTTTCCTACCAGCCGGACACGTCTCTGATTGAAGACTTAAATCTCACGGTGGAACCGGGGAAAAAGATAGCCATTGCAGGCCCTACCGGATGCGGAAAAAGTACGGTGATCAATCTGCTGATGCGTTTTTATGATGCGGACAGCGGATGGATTCAGGTCAGCGGCTGCGACATCAGGCAGATGACCAGAAAAAGCCTGCGGGCTTCCTACGGAATGGTTCTCCAGGAGACGTGGCTGAAAGCGGCGTCTATCCGGGATAATATTGCCTATGGAAGGCCTGACGCCTCCATGGAGGAGATTGTGGAAGCGGCGAAAAAAGCCCATGCCCACAGCTTCATTACCAGAATGCCGGAGGGATACGACACGGTGATTTCTGAGGACGGAGGCAGTCTTTCCCAGGGACAGAAGCAACTTTTGTGCATTGCCAGAGTGATGCTCTGCCAGCCTCCTATGCTGATTCTGGATGAGGCTACCTCGTCCATTGATACGAGAACCGAGCTGATGGTTCAGGAGGCCTTTGACCGGATGATGGAGGGGCGCACCAGTTTTATTGTGGCCCACCGCCTTTCTACTATACGAAAGGCAGACCAGATTCTGGTAATGAAGGAGGGAAAAATCATCGAGCAGGGAAATCATGAAGAGCTGCTGGCGAAAGGAGGATTTTATTGTGAACTGTACAACAGCCAGTTCGCCGTCTCATAAGGAAGCGGCCGTGATTAAAAGAGAAACGGATCGGCAGGAGACGCGGGGACAGGAAAAATTGAGAATCCTGGTAAGCGCCTGCCTGCTGGGCGAAAACTGCAAATACAGCGGAGGATCCAACCGGGACGAAACGGTGCTGATGTGGAAAACGAAGCTGGAACAGGAGAAAAAGGCAGAGTTTATCCCCATCTGCCCGGAAGTGGCAGGAGGCCTTTCCACTCCCAGAACGCCGGCAGAAATCAGAGGAGAGAGAGTCGTAACCCGCGACGGCAGGGATGTGACTGCAGAATATGAAGCCGGGGCCGAAGAGGCTCTCGCGCTGTCAGGGAAGCACGGCTGCAGATATGCAGTCCTGAAGGAGAGAAGCCCTTCCTGCGGAAGCGGAACCGTCTATGATGGAAGCTTTTCAGGGACTTTGACAGCCGGAGACGGAATCGCTGCCGCTCTTTTAAAGAAAAACGGCGTAATGGTAGTTGGAGAAAGCCAGGCGCAGAAGCTGTTTGAAATCTTGTAAATCAGCCAGGCAGACAGGTTCTGGATTATATTTTTAACAGAAAATTCCAATTTTTGGCAAAAATGCCGCTGTCCATGTAATTTTTTTGTTTCTTTACTAAAAGGATGATACGTCGTCCTAGTTGCTCACGAATATTGTATAAACTAAGGCCAGAATAAAAAAGGAGGCTGAATTTATGCAGATTTGTGAAGCAACTGTAAAGAGAATAGAGGAGCTTCGAAAGCGAGAACGGCTTACCCTGTACGCTCTGGCCTACAAAACGGGGATGCCGCCCTCCACTTTAAAATGTATTATGAACGGAAGAAGCAAAAATCCGGGGATTGTCAATATTAAAAAGATTGCCGAGGGCTTTAACATGACAATCCGGGAATTTTACAACAGCGAGATTTTTGACGATTTAGAGCAGGAGGACTAGGAAGAGAGAAGTTTTCCATGCTCTGATAAAAGAAGGCGGAGAAAGAAAAAATAGGAGAGGATTCTGAGTATGGAAAAGAAATCGAGAGATCAGTTCCGGACCAGGCTGGGATTTATCGTGGCCTGCATCGGTTCTGCTGTGGGGATGGGAAATATATGGATGTTTCCCTATCGGACGGGAGCGTTCGGAGGAGCGGCCTTCCTGATCCCCTACTTTATTTTTGTTATTCTGCTGGGATTTTCCGGCGTGCTGGGAGAGATGGCCTTTGGCCGCGTGATGCGTACCGGGCCGACAGGGGCCTTTGGAAAGGCCATGGAAATGAGAGGAAAGAGGGGAGGACGCCTGATCGGCCTGATCCCTGTCATCGGTTCCCTGGGAATTGCCATCGGTTATTCCGTAGTAGTGGGCTGGTTTTTAAAATATCTGTCTGCGGCAGTTTCCGGAACGCTGGGGCAGGTGGAGGATATGGGAGCTTATTTTGCCTCCCTGTCAGGCAGCTTTGGAAGCGTAGGCTGGCATATGCTGGGCCTGGCCCTGACCTTCCTTATCATGCTGTTCGGCGTATCCGGCGGAATCGAAAAGATGAATAAGATCATGATGCCTTTGTTTTTCGTATTCTTTCTCATCCTTCTTTTCCGCGTGGCGTCTCTTCCTGGAGCAGTGGAAGGCTATAAATATCTGTTTATCCCCAGATGGGAGCTGCTTGGCAATGTAAAGACCTGGGTTTACGCCCTGGGACAGGCCTTTTTCTCCCTGTCTCTGGCCGGATCGGGCACCATTGTCTACGGCAGGCGATTAACCGACGTCGGCGTTTCTACGGCAGCTATTTAAGCGACGACGCGGATGTGGTGACCTGCGCCAGAAACGTCGCTTTTTTCGACACCTGCGCCGCGCTTCTGGCGGGAATGGTGGTGATTCCGGCTGTCTTTGCCTTTGGGCTGGACGTGACGGCGGGACCGCCTCTCATGTTTATCACCCTTCCGGCTGTCTTTAACCAGATGCCGGCCGGCTGGCTGTTCGCAGTCATTTTCTTTATCGCCGTGCTGTTTGCAGCGATTACCTCCCTGATGAATCTGTTCGAAACGCCGATCGAGGCCCTTCAGGAGCAGTTTCAGATGTCGAGAAAAGCGGCGGTGGCCTGCGTGGCGTTTATTGCGGCGGCAGTGGGCGTGTTTATTGAGAGCGCGGACGCAGTGAGCATGTGGATGGACGCAGTTTCGATTTACATGATCCCTCTGGGAGCCCTGTTGGCGGCAGTCATGTTTTTCTGGGTATGTCCGAAAGGCTTCGCCAGAGAGCAGGTGCAGAAGGGCAGAGAAAAAATGCTTGGTTCCTGGTTTGAACCGGTGACGCGGTATTTATTCGTAGGGCTGACTCTGGGCGTGTACGTGCTGGGCATTCTGTTTGGAGGAATCGGCTGATCTTTCAGAAAAGTCTTGAAAAGATAAAAAAGATGATGTATAATAATGCACATCTTACAGGGGAAGGGGAGTGAGCATTATCACTTCCTTTTTGTCATTTTAGTAAGGAAACTTTATTTTAGTTTACCGGAGAGGAGAAAGAGATGAGCATTAGAATTGGTATTCTCGGATATGGAAATTTAGGACGGGGCGTAGAGTGCGCGGTAAAGCAGAATCCTGACATGGAGCTGAAGGCAGTTTTTACGAGGCGCGACCCTGAGACAGTAAAAATTCTCACAGAGAACGCGAAGGTATACCGGGCAGAGGAGGCAGAACGCTTAAAAGACGAGATCGACGTGCTCATTCTCTGCGGAGGAAGCGCAACGGATCTGCCGGTGCAGACTCCTGCTTTTGCCAGATGGTTTAACGTAGTGGACAGTTTTGACACCCATGCCAATATTCCTCAGCACTTCGAGGCAGTGGATCAGGCGGCTTCTGAGAGCGGCCATGTGGGCATCATTTCCGTAGGCTGGGATCCGGGCATGTTTTCCTTAAACCGTCTGTACGCCACGGCAGTTCTTCCAGAGGGAAGCAATTACACCTTCTGGGGTAAGGGCGTAAGCCAGGGCCACTCAGATGCCATCCGCCGGATTGCAGGCGTAAAGGACGCCAGACAGTACACCATTCCCGTAGAGAGCGCCCTTGAGTCTGTGAGAAACGGGGAGAATCCTGAGCTGACCACCAGACAGAAACACACAAGAGAGTGTTTTGTAGTGGCAGAGGAGGGAGCCGATCTGGCTGCCATTGAGCAGGAAATCAAGACCATGAAGAATTATTTCGACGAGTACGACACGACGGTACACTTCATCAGCCAGGAGGAACTGGACAGAGACCACAAGGGACTTCCACACGGCGGATTCGTATTCAGAAGCGGCAGAACCGGCTGGGAAAAAGAGAACAGCCATGTGATTGAGTACAGCTTAAAGCTGGATTCCAATCCGGAATTTACTTCTTCTGTCATTGTGGCCTACGCAAGAGCTGCTTACAAGATGAGCAAAGAGGGACAGAAGGGCTGCAAAACAGTCTTTGACGTAGCTCCGTCCTATTTATCTCCAGAGAGCCCGGCTGACTTGAGAAAGAAATATCTGTAAGCGGCGGCTTCAGGGAGAGAATTTATGAAACGAAAGAAATGGAAGATACACGCAAAACAGACGGCGGCTCTCGCCATGGCCTTCACCCTGATGATTTCAGGCGCAGCTTCAGCGGCGCCCATTCCTCCGGATGGATCCGGGACAGGGCAGACCGCTCAGGGGGGAAACCAGACGTCTCAAGGCGGCGGACAGAATGGACAGCAGGCCACAGGACCGGCAGGGCCGGGAAGCGGCGCTGGAAACTCAGGCTCTGCCTCCAGGCTGCCGTCTCTTTCGGGAACCGTGTCCACATCCCAGAGCAGCCAGACGTCCCAGAACAGCGCGCAGACAGGAAGCCAGGGAAGCAGCCAGGCGGCGGTTCCCCAGATCAAGGCGGAGGGCGCAGTTTTGTATGACGCCACCCGGGATCAGGCGCTTTACGAGAAAAATGCGGATACCCGCTATTATCCGGCCAGCATTACGAAGATTATGACAGCGCTTCTGGTGCTGGAACACTGCAATTTAAACGATACGGTGACGTTTTCCCAGACAGCGGTTACGAATCTGGAGTCAGGAGCCGTGACCCTGGGCGTTCAGGCAGGCGATCAGTTTACAGTGGAGCAGTGCCTGTACGGCCTTCTCTTAAAGTCAGCCAACGAGATTGCCAACGGTCTGGCAGAGCACGTGTCGGGAAGTATCAGCGGATTCGCCGATCTGATGAATCAGAAGGCGGCTTCTCTGGGCTGCACCAACACCCATTTTGTCAATCCAAACGGCCTGAACGATTCCAACCACTATACGACAGCCAGAGATATGGCTCTCATTGCAGACGCGGCCTTTTCCAATCCCACCCTCTGCAAAATAGCGTCCACAGTCAATTATGACTTTCCTGCCACGGCCAGCGTTCCGTCTGTGCGGAAGCTGACCATGGGGCACAAGATGGTCAATCCAGCGAACAGCGAGTATTACAGCGGTATTGTAGGCGGAAAGACAGGCTATACCTCTTTGGCGGGCAATACCCTTGTCACTTGCGCGGAGAGAAACGGCACAAGGCTGGTGGCCGTTATCTTAAAGAGCCGGCAGACGCACTATGCAGACACCAGAGCCCTGTTGGACTACGGCTTCTCACTGGTTCAGTCCGGCGGATCTGGATCGGGAACAGGCGGCCCCGGCGGCGGTCCGGGAAGCCAGCAGGGACCGGGAGGCGGCTCTGCATCCTCCAATCCCCACTGGGTGGAGGATTCCAGGGGATGGCGTTTTGTCAAGGCCGACGGCTCCTACGCTGCCAACGAATGCATGGAGATTAACGGGGAGATCTACTGCTTTAAGCCGGATTCCTATATCGTGAGCAATGACTGGTATCAGATAGGAGGAATCTGGTATTTCTTCCGTCCAAGCGGCGGCCTGGCGAAAAGCCGCTGGATCGAGACAGGCGGAAAGTGGTACTACGTAGACGGAAATGGATCCTTGTTCACAAACGGAACCACGCCAGACGGCTACCGGGTAGACGCAGACGGAGTGTGGATTCAGTAACTGCCCTTTGTCTATGTCCAGGAAAAAATTTTCAGTGACTTTAAATGGAACAAGAAAATTTTTTCCTGGACATCTTTTTCGGTGACTTTAAGTGGAACAGGAAAATTTTTCCACGGACATCTTTTTCGGTGACTTTGAGTGGAACAAGAAAATTTTTCCTTGTCCCCCGTCCTCTGCTTGACAATCTCCGTCAAACCTACTATATTATTTATAGCTGTCTGGAAGAGGTTATGTTCAGACAGACACAGCGCTGTCCACAGAGGCAGCAGAAATGAAACAGAAAAAGGCTGAGAAAAAGAGGAGTAGGCAGGAAGCCGCCCGCCAGAGAGAGCAGTCAGCTGGCTGAGAGACTGCTTGGGGAAAGGTCTGCTGAAGGTAGCTTTTGAGCCCGGCCCTTGAACCTGATTTTTGCGGTTGAGAAGATCAGACAGTAGAGGACTGCGGGGGTTCCCGTTACAGGACAGATGAGATTGCCGTTTTATACTTGTGCGGCAGAATAAAGGTGGTACCGCGGTGATTCGCCCTTTGCATATTGCTATGCAGAGGGCTTTTTTATTTCATAGGAAAAAATAGGAAAAAACATTCTATGAAATAAAAAATGCTCCGCAGGAATTCCGCTGCGGGAGATGTTTGGGAAAGGAGCCAGAATGTCCGTTCATTCAGGAAAAAAGAGCCAGGCCTCCAGCTGCGAGACCTGCAGCAATTACGTCTATGACGAAGACTATGGATACTATGTCTGCGAGGCCAGCCTTGACGAGGACGAGATGGCGGCCTTTCTGGGAGACCGGAAATTCCAGTGTCCCTACTACCACATAAACGACGAGTATCTGATTGTGCGTAAGCAGATGTAGAATCGAACACGCGCAGAAACAATAAGAAAAAGGAGATTACAGGATGAAAGAACTGGAGAAGAACTACAATCCGGCGGACATTGAAGCCCGCCTGTACCAGAAGTGGCTGGGCATAGTATCCAAGAAGAGAGGGAAAGAACCCGTTCCCCATTGTAATGCCGCCGCCGAACATTACAGGACAGCTCCACATGGGCCACGCTCTGGACAATACCATGCAGGATATTTTAATCCGTTACAAGAGAATGCAGGGCTATGAGGCTCTCTGGCAGCCGGGAACCGACCATGCGGCCATTGCCACAGAGGTAAAGGTTATCGACAAGTTAAAGAGCCAGGGCATTGACAAGCACGACCTGGGCCGCGAGGGCTTCTTAGAGAAGGCCTGGGAGTGGAAGGAAGAGTACGGAAGCAGAATCGTAAATCAGCTGCACAAGCTGGGATCCTCTGCCGACTGGGACAGAGAGCGCTTCACCATGGACGAGGGCTGCTCCGACGCAGTGCTTGAGGTATTTACAAAGCTCTACGAGAAGGGATATATTTACAAGGGATCCCGCATTATCAATTGGTGTCCTGTATGCCAGACCTCTATTTCTGACGCTGAAGTAGAGCACGAGGAGCAGGACGGCTTCTTCTGGCACATCAATTATCCGATTGTTGGGGAAGAAGGACGCTTTGTAGAGATTGCCACCACCCGTCCTGAGACGCTTCTGGGAGATACGGCAGTGGCTGTAAATCCTGAGGACGAGAGATACAAGGATTTAGTGGGAAAAATGTTAAAGCTGCCTCTCACAGACAGGGAGATTCCTGTTGTGGCAGACGAGTATGTAGATAAAGAGTTTGGAACCGGCTGCGTAAAGATTACACCGGCCCACGATCCTAACGACTTCGAGGTAGGAAAGCGCCACAATCTGCCGGAGCTCTGCATTATGAATGACGACGCTACCATCAGCGCGCCGGGCAGGTATTTCGGCATGGACCGCTACGAGGCCAGAAAGGCTATGGTGGAGGATTTAAAGGAGCAGGGCCTTTTAGTTAAGGTAGTTCCCCACTCCCACAACGTAGGAACCCACGACCGCTGCGGTACAACCGTAGAGCCGATGGTAAAGCCACAGTGGTTTGTGAGAATGGACGAGATGGCGAAACCAGCAGTGGAGGCGATCAAGTCAGGAAGGCTGAAATTCGTTCCGGAGAGCTTTGGAAAGACATATCTTCACTGGCTGGAGGGCATCCGCGACTGGTGTATTTCCAGACAGCTCTGGTGGGGACACAGAATCCCGGCCTACTACTGCGATGAGTGCGGCGAGATGGTGGTTGCCAAGACCATGCCGGAGAAGTGCCCGAAGTGTGGCTGCGTCCACATGACCCAGGACGAGGATACTTTGGATACCTGGTTCTCCTCCGCCCTGTGGCCGTTCTCCACGCTGGGATGGCCGAAGAGCACGCCGGAGTACGAGTATTTCTACCCGACAGACGTGCTGGTAACAGGCTACGATATTATCTTCTTCTGGGTAATCAGAATGGTATTCTCCGGTCTGGAGCAGACTGGAAAGGAGCCGTTTAACACTGTTCTGATCCACGGCCTTGTCAGAGACTCCCAGGGACGCAAGATGAGCAAGTCCTTAGGAAACGGCATCGATCCGCTGGAGGTGATCGACAAGTACGGCGCAGACGCCCTGAGAATGACTCTGATGACAGGAAATGCTCCTGGAAACGATATGCGCTTCTATTGGGAGAGAGTGGAGGCCAGCAGAAACTTCGCAAACAAGGTATGGAACGCTTCCCGCTTTATTATGATGAATGTGGAGAAGGCGCCGGAAAGCCAGGCAGCTCTGTCTGATCTGACTATGGCGGATCGCTGGATCCTCTCCAAGGTAAACACTCTGGCCAAGGACGTGACAGAGAATATGGACAAGTACGAGCTGGGAATTGCTCTTCAGAAGGTTTACGACTTTATCTGGGAGGAGTTCTGCGACTGGTACATCGAGATGGTGAAGCCGCGTCTCTACAGCGACGAGGATACCACCAAGGCAGCCGCTATCTGGACCTTAAAGACAGTGCTCATCCAGTCCTTAAAGCTCCTGCATCCGTATATGCCGTTTATCACAGAGGAGATCTTCTGCAATCTCCAGGAGGAGGAACCGTCTATTATGATTTCCTCCTGGCCGGTTTATAAAGAGGAGTGGAATTTTGCTTCCGAGGAGAACGCAGTGGAGACTATCAAGGAGGCAGTGCGCGGAATCAGAAACGTCCGCACCTCCATGAACGTGCCGCCCAGCAAGAAGGCAAAGGTTTACGTAGTTTCCGAGGACGAGTCCCTGCTTGGCATTTTTGAACACAGCAAGGTATTTTTTGCTACCCTCGGATACGCCAGTGAGGTATGCCTCCAGAAGGACAAGACAGGAATTGCCGACGACGCCGTGTCTGCCGTAATCCCGAAGGCAGCTATCTACATGCCGTTTGCAGAGCTGGTAGACATTGACAAGGAAATCGAGAGACTGCAGAAGGAAGAAGAGCGCCTGACCAAGGAGCTGGCCCGCGTCAATGGCATGCTTGGAAATGAGAAGTTTGTAAGCCGCGCGCCTGAGGCTAAGATTGCTGAGGAGAAGGCAAAGCTTGAAAAGTATACTCAGATGATGGACCAGGTAAAAGAGCGCCTGGCTCAGCTTTCCAAGTAGAGAAGCAGAATAAAATACTAAAAATGCAAAATCGAGAAAAAATTAGAAAACTGGAAAAGAACAGAAAATTATAAAAACTGAAAAAATCAGATAGAAAAACCGGGCAGAGAGACTGGCTGATGTAACATGCCAGCTTCTCTGCCC
>OBVY01000964.1_pt1 | contig 20994 bp, 14 predicted proteins | sample 1538051 | NCBI WGS metagenome assembly OBVY01 (sample SAMEA2580017, study PRJEB22360) | human gut metagenome | biome: human gut; feature: human-associated habitat; material: faeces | place: Denmark | collected 2008/2010 | reverse complement strand
GCCCGGACATGAGACGGGCCACGGTCCGCAGATCGTCTTCACGTCACTGGCCGGCGGACATGGCATGCCGGAAGGAACGGTGGAACTGCTGTCCGACGACGCCGCCCGACAGGTCTCGGACATCCTCGACGCCGGAGGAACCAGTGGAGGACGGCCGGAACGGGCAGCCGGACAAGACCGGGAACGACGCCGCGAGAACATCGACAGACTGCTGGACGTACTGCCCGTCACCATGGTCACGAAAGACGGAAACCACCAGGTGACGGCCGAAGAGGTCATGGCCATGGCCGACCGGACGGAACATGCCGCGGACATGGCCGAGGAGCCGGAGACGGCCGCCGCATCATCCACGGATACGCCGGCGCGAACGGACGCGTCGGAGCCGGAACGCGCGGAGGACGCGCCGTCTTCCGGTATGGAGGCCGGAACGGTTTCCACGCCGGAGCTCATAGCCAAAAAGATCGAGCTGTTCGGCATCAAGGTAGGCCGGTTCGAGGTCGCCCAGCTCATCCGACGTGGAGCCGGACCCGAAGCGATCGCGGACATAGCCGACTCGTACGATCTCAACCTGCGGAACGGCATGGAAAGCGGGGAGGCCCGACTGGCCGCGGAGCGCGAGCACGGATACGCGCCGGACAGGACGGTGGCGGATGCGACGCGGTCCGAAGACGTGGACGATGAGCCGGATATCGACTTCGGTTCCCCTGAACGGGAGCTCGCCGCCCAGATTGTCATGCAGGAGGGCGGCACTCGGCAGGAGGTCCGCGAGCAGTTCACCGACGATGATCTCGACCGGATCGCACGCGATGAGGCCGACGCCGGCGTGGTAATGTCCGATGGCGACGAGGTGGAGGGCGTCTTGGACGGTCCGGAAACTTCACGGCCCGTGGTCGCGGCCACCATCGAGGCCGAACAGCTCGCCTTCGACTTCGACATGCCGGAAGAAATTGACAATCCCCATATTGGGGGGGCAAAATAATTGGGAAACGAAATTAGACAATGTGTCTAATTCGCGTGCTTCCCACGAAACGGAAGAAAACGATGCGAGGAAGGAGACGACCCGAAATGACGAACATCACGCATTGCCCGTACACCGGGATCAAGAAGATGAGGTACCTGTTCATGGCGGAGCACATGCCGGAACAGCTCAAGGAGCTCAAGAGGCAGGGGATGCCGGCGTTGGACGCCTACATGGACCAGGTCCAGAAGGACTACGGCCGGACGATCACCGAGTACGTCAACCATTGGGACAAGACGCACCAACACCTCAAGAAGCCGGGCAACTGGGATCCGTGGCTCAAGGGACTCAAGATGGCGGAGCATCAGGCCGAGGAGATCGCCATCAGGAACGTGATCGAAGCCCTCTGACCCACATCGACCGCGGTCTGCTCGACCCGGACCTGCAGGCCACGGGATCCAGTCTCGAACGGGCGCGTGCGAACGTGCACGCCATCGAGGTGCTGCGCGACCTCGACGACAGCGGCCGCGAACCGGTCGAGGACGACATCCGCGCCCTCGCCGCGTACGCGGGATGGGGCGGCGCCCAGAAGGCGTTCGAGGAGGATGGAGCCGATCCGGCATGGAGCGGAATCAACACGCGTCTTAGCGAATTGCTCACCGACGCCGAATACGCGGACGCGCGCAGCAGCACGCTCACCGCCTTCTACACGCCAAGGCCCGTCGCGGACGCGATGTGGCAGGCGCTCGGCAAGGCCGGTTTCGGCCGGGATCCGAAGCACCCGGACATGGTGCTGGAGCCCGGCTGCGGACCCGGCAACTTCATCCGCTCCACCCCGGCCGGATCCTCCTACGCGTTCACCGGCATCGAGGCCGACCCGATCAGCGCCGGCATCGCACGCTACCTGTGCCCGGACGACGACATCATCAACAACAGGATGGAACGGACCGGCCTGCCCACGGACGCGTTCGACCTCGCGATAGGCAACGTGCCATAGAGCGCCTGCTCCAGCGCCGCGATCAGGATCGACGGCACCGTCATCCACGACTGGTTCATCCGGCACAGTCTCGACACGGTCCGCCCCGGCGGCCTCGTCGCCGTGCTCACCAGCCGGTACACGCTCGACAAGAACACGTCGAACATGCGCCGCGAACTCTCCCGCAGGGCCGAACTCGTCGCCGCATGCCGTCTGCCCAGGGAGACGTTCGGCAGACAGGCCGGCACCGAAGTGGTCTCCGACATCCTGATCCTGCGCAAACGCGACGAGCCGTTGGCCGACACGGCCGCCGAATGGGAGGACACCACCGAATTCCGGGACGGCGTCACCGCCAACAGACTGTTCGTCGACCATCCCGAATACGTCGCCGGAACCATGACCATCGGCTCGGGACCATTCGGCCCGCAGATCGACGTCACCGGAACCAGCGACATCACCCAATTGGGCGGACAGGTCGAACGCATCCTCACCAGCCAGCTCGAAGAGTACGGCATCGACCTGCACGACGGACTCGGCGAACGCGTCAACGAGCCGATCGTCGCTCCCGACAGGACCGTGCAAAAGGCCATGCGGTACACGGTCGACGGCAACGACCACATCTGGTACGGCGACATGGACGGACAGCTCGTTCCCGCGCACTCCCGCGTCAAAAAGGGCGGGGACGCGCGCATGGCCGCCATGCTGCGCCTACGCGACCGGACGGAACGCCTGCTCGCCATCGAACGAGACCCGGACGCCACCGACACCGCCGTGGACCAAGGCATCAGGGACCTCGATGGGGAGTACGACCGGTTCGTCGCATCCTACGGCAGGCTCAATTCCAAAGAGAACCTGCGCGTGTTCGACCCGAACAACTCCGATCCGAGCCTCAACCAGCTCTACAGTTTGGAGAAGATCGGCCCCAACGGGTTCGAAGCCAAAGGAGACATGCTTTCCAAGAGGGTCGTCACGCCGGTGCCTCCGATGCCCGAACACGTGGATGAACCCGTCGACGCGATGGCCGTCAGCCTCGACCGTGTGGGACATGTGGATCTCGACCTCATCGGACGACTGCTCGACACCCGGGACGACATCGAAACCATTGAAAAACTCGGCGACCTCATCGTTATGGATCCGGACACCGGGATGCCGTTGCCCGCGGACGAATACCTGTCCGGCGACGTGGGAGGAAAACTCGACCACGTCGACGGACTGCTCCGGGACCTGGTCGACCAGCCCGAACATGCGCGCGTGAGGGAATGGCTCGCCGACAACGGGCTCGAGGACGTGGCACCGCCCGTGTCCGTCGAACGATGCCGGACGGAACTCACCCAAACCGGGGCATGGCAGAGCGCCACCGACCCGATCCACGCGAACAAGTCCGTGGTCGAAGCCCCCTGGTTCTCCAACGTGCTCAAAGAACACGGACACGGCCAGCAGAGGGCCTTCGCCGCCATGTTCCTGGATGGCTGCAAGCCCGGCGTGGAACTGCTCGGGAAAAACTGGAACGCGCAACAACCCACGGGCAACGACCTGTTCGACACGGTCTTCGACAACGGCTGGTCAAGCGATGACGAAGGAGCGTCCAACAGTGCCATGCGCATGCTGTACAAGGCCGTTTCGGCCGATCCCGAGGCCATCGACGACAAGGTCATCGCCACGATCCTCAACGCCGGCAGCTTCAAACGAGGTCCGGTATGCGACGCGTTGAGAAAAATCACCGATCCAAGCCTGTGGGAGGTGGAGGACCACGGCTACTACAAGGAAACCAAGTGCGATTTCCTCGCCTTGGCCAAGGACCTGCGCGCCCATCCGGAAACCTGCGAATACCTGTACGCGATGGACGTGGACCGGTTGAACCATCCGACCATCGAGAAACGGTACGGACGCTACAATTCATGGGACCAGAAGACGTTCAAACCATTGGACGAGATGGTCGACATGGAAGGCCTGGAACAGTGGAGAAGCCGCCGGAACGCATGGATGGACTCCCATCCGGCCGAACCTGCGGACACGGACCGTCTCAAGAGCCTGCAATCCCTGCACGAACGACTCGCGCGATCGCTGCCCGCGCGACTCACCCACGACGACATCACCGCGAAACTCGGCTCGGCGTGGATCCCGACCGGAGTGATCCGCGACTTCATGATCGACACATTCGACCTCGGCCAACAGCCCAACATCACCGACGGCGGCATGCGGAGCCTTACGGTCAGCCATGACGAGACGACCGGCAACTGGCAGGTCAACGCGTCGCTCGGATCGAAACTCGACGAGGAAACCATCCGGAAATACGGTCTGGGCACCGGAGCGGGACGCAACCCGTTCGAGGTCGTGTCCGGAGCGCTCAACGCGACCACCAGCAACCTCACCAAACCCGACCCGAACGACCCGACCGGGAAGAGAAGGATCCGCGACCCGCAGGCCACCGCGCTGCTGTACCAGAAGCGCCACACCGTCGAACAGGCGTTCGCGGAATGGGTGTGGACCGACCCGGACCGCACCCGCATGCTGGAGAACGTGTACAACGAACGGTTCAACCGCATCCACCCGCGCGAATACGACGGCTCCTATCTCACATTCCCCGGCATCAGCGCCGACATCGACCTGTATCCTCACCAGCGCAAGGCCGTCGCGAGGATCCTGCAATCCGAGGAGGGCACACTCGTCGCGCACGTCGTGGGAGCGGGCAAGACCTTCACCGGCGTGGCCGCCTGCCACGAGGCGAAACGACTCGGCCGGGCCACCAAGCCGATGATCGTCGTACCGAACCATCTGACCGAACAATGGGCGAAGGACTATCTGACGCTCTACCCGGACGCGAACATCCTGTCCATGACGGAGGCCGACGGCACCGGCAAGGGCGCGGCACGCTTCTGGGCCAAAGTCGCCGCCGGCGACTGGGACGCGGTCATCGTCCGGCAGGACACGTTCCAACGCATGCACGTCAGTCCCGAACGCCGTGAGAAGTATTTCGAACGGCGTAAGGCGGAGATGCTCGACAGCATCGAGACCGCGAAGTCGGACGGCAACGACTTCTCCGCGAAGAAGCTGAAGGACGAGATCGGCAAAATGGAGAAGAACCTCGGCAAAACCGTCAAACAGGCCGAGAAGGACCGCATGCGCGTCGACGGCAAACTCCAGGCGCTGCGCGACAGCGGGGAAAGCAAGGAGTGGATCGACTTCGAGGACCTCGGCGTGGACATGCTGTTCGTCGACGAAGCCCACCAATACAAGAACCTCGCCATCGCCACCACGATCAGCGTGCCCGGCGTGGACGTCGCGGCCGCGCAGAAATGCGAGGACCTGTTCGACAAGTGCGAGTACCTGCGCGAGGCAGGACATGGAAGCAACATCGTGTTCGCGACCGGCACGCCGGTATCCAATTCCATGGCCGAGTTGTACAACATGCAACGCTACCTCGCTCCCGACCTGCTCAAGGCGCAGGGCGTGGAGGCGTTCACCAGCTGGGCCAACACGTACGGCAGCATCGTCGAAAGCGTCGAAGTCAAGCCGGAAGGCAGCGGATACCAGATCAAGCAACGGTTCGCGAAATTCCATAACCTTCCCGAGCTGATGAGCACGTTCCACGACTACGCGGACCTGCTGACCGCCGACCAGCTCGACCTCGACGTGCCGGACTGCGAGGTGGTGTCCGTCGCGGTCGAAGCCACCGAAGCGCAGAAACAGGCCGTCGACGCGCTGGTGGAACGGGCCGAACTGGTGCGCGACGGAGCCGTTGACCCGTCGGACGATAACATGCTCAACATCACGAACGACGGCAGGAAAGTCAGTCTCGATCCGAAACTGCTCGACGTGTCCGATCCGGACATCCAACCCATGGAAGGCGGCAAGGTGCAGGTCTGCGCCGAGAAGATCCACGAGATCTGGCGGGAGCATGCCGAGGAGAAGGCCACACAGCTCGTGTTCTGCGACTCGTCGACCACGGCGTCCGGCAAGTGGAACATCCAATCCGATCTGAAACGGCGGCTCGTCGACCTGGGAATTCCGGCAGACGAGATCATGTTCGCCGCGCAGGAAAAGGATCCGCAGAGGAAACAGGCCCTGTTCGAAAAGGTCCGCAAGGGCGAGGTGCGCGTGCTCATCGGTTCGACCGGCACCCTGGGCACCGGTACGAACGTGCAGGACAGGCTCTTCGCCATCCACGACCTCGACTGTCCATGGAAGCCCGCCGAACTCGAACAACGCCAGGGCCGTGTCCGCCGGCAGGGCAACATGTTCGACAACGTGCAGGACTACCGGTACGTCACCGTCGGCACATTCGACAGCTACATGTTCCAGACGGTCGAGCGCAAGGCCCGGTTCATCAGCCAGATCATGAGCTCCGGCTCGCCATCACGCGAAGCGTCCGACGTGGACGCCACGGTGCTCAGCCTCGCAGACATGAAGGCCATCGCCACAGGAGACCCGAACATCGCCAAACGTATGGAACTCGAGAACCAGCTCACCCAGATGAAACTGCTCAAACGCGCCCACGCCGACCAGCAGAGATCGATCCGGTTCAAAATCGACATGCAACTGCAGCCGACCGTGGACAATCTCGAAAGACTCCACGACGAGGCGTTGGACGACGAGCCGAAATTCCGCGAAGCCGTCGAGATCCGCGGCCGGCATCTCACCCGGGGAATATGCGGCCTCGATCTTGGCAACGGCCCGATCGCGGACCGCAGACAGGCCATCCACGACCTCGTCGGCATCGCGCGCGGGCTCGACCGCGGCGAAACGCGGGAAGTGGGCGAATACTGCGGTCTGACCGTCATGGTCGCTTCACGGAACATGGCCGTCAACGGCCTCAACGTGTTCCGCCCGTTCGTGGGATTGAAAGGCGAGCATGAGCATTGGGCCGGCACCAGCGCGCCGGACATCAACAACAGCGCCGACAGCGTCATCAGACAGCTCGACCGGATCATCTCCAACAACACCAACACCGCGCAAAGCCTCGGCGTCAAACTCGGCAATGCGAAAGCCAGCCTGGAAAGCGCGTGGAACGCGTTGAACCAGCCATGGGAAGGCCAGAAGGAGTACGACGACCTCACCGACCAGATCGCAAAAATGAACCTGGAAATCAAACACGGAAAGGGCCCGACGCCGGCCGAAGAGGACGGACAGGCCGATCTCGCCGAAGCCTCGTTCCACTTCGACGAGTCGCAGGAACCCCAGGTCGCGCGCGCGGCCGTGGAATCCGGCCCATCCGGGTCGGACTCTTTCCCCGCGACAGTGGAGACGACCGATGTTCCGATGCCCGATCCATGCGTCGATCCGTGCAACGGTGGCACAGGCATGTCGGGACTGTGCATGTGACGTCCGTTTGACCGACATCCAGAGAAGAAGGACCGGAAAGGGAGCCAATCCCTTCCGGTCCTTTTCCGATATCGGCATGCCCGCACGTGAACCGGATGGAACGAACAGAAAGGTATTTCCATCCAAAATGGCCGAAGCCGAGGAAATCCGATCACGGATAGAAACCATCAAAGACTTATCCGACCGTCTGGCCGAACAAGACCGGACGGTCAAGGACCTGGAAGAGGAAATGCGGTCGGAGACGCCGGAACATCCATGGTCCTTCATGAAGATGCGCAGGCATAACCGGCTGCATGCGGAGATCGAAGACGAACGAACGTCGATGTCGCGTGACAGATACGATCTGAACCGTCTCACGGAACGGCTGTTCGAGGACGTCAACATCATCGCCGACAAGGCAACCTCCACCAACTCCCTGGAACTGATACTCGACCTGGTCGAACAATCCCTGGACACCGATCCGGAGTACAGGGAAAACGTCAGGAAACAAGCCGGAGTGACCGATGGGATGTCATACATGCGTCTCGTTCCGCAAGACAATCCCCAAGGCATGCTGCCACCCACCCCATGGGGCAGGAAAGCCGCCGAGGAGGCATACCGGCAGCATCAGGTCCGACAGCTCGACCCACGGTTGAGACTGCTGCGCACACTCGCCACGGGAAGCTGCAAGGGCCATGACACCCCGGAAACGAACGACTATCTCGCCCTGATGGATTTCAACGTGGGGGACCAGGTGACCATGGGACCGGGCTTGTCCACGACGGTCACCACCCCGCATTGGCTCGGGGGCGGGGGAATCCTGCTCATCATCGAGGGCGCCTCCCAGGGAGTGCCGTTGGTCGGCAGCAGGGGAGACGTGTCCAACGAAAGCGAGGTGTTCCTCCCGGATCTACTGCACTGCACCGTTTTGGAAGAGACGACGGACGGCACCTATCTGGGCAAGAGGTTCGAACGAATCTACCGGCTCGGCGTCGATTCGGAGGAGACTCCCGTTCCGAAACGGGAACTTCTGGAATTCCCAAGCATCCAATCGAATGTTCCGATGCCGGACCCGGCCATCGACCAGGACGCGACGGCCGGCGGACCGGACAATCCAGGACTTGAACCATGAGAACAAACGAAATAAGCGGAAACCGACGTAAGGCATCCGATGGCAGGGAGCTCAGAGAATTCTGGACCCGGGCGAAACGACACATGAGCCGGCGGGACTTCGAGAAACTCAGATCCGCCGCCATCATCCGCCAATAGGTTCGCACGGCGGAACCAACCAGACCGTTCCCTCTCTCCGACGCCCATACGGGAGAAAGAGAGAGGGCAAGAAAAAACACAATAGAAAGCAAAAAGGAGAAGAACATGGCCGAAACCGCACAGACCATGACCGAATTCACTTACGCGCCCGGCGAGAAGAACATCGTCGGAGACCGTTTCAGTCCGAGCGTGATCATCTTCTGGCTCAAAACCTCCATCGCCGCATCCAGCACGCGCGTGCAGTACAAGGCGCCGAACACCCTGTTCGGGCTGATCCCGCTCGGCGCGTCCACCAAGACCATCCCGCTGCGCAACATCGCCAGCGTCGACACGAACACGAGATTCAACCTCGGCAGCCTCGTCTGGGGTTTGTTTTTCCTGTTCGTCGGCTTCGGCATGTTCGACTCCAACGCCCTGGTCGCGATCGTGTGTCTGCTCGTCGCCGTCGCGAACTTCGCGAACGTGATGAGCGCCACCCTGACCTTCCATGATCCGTCAGGCGGGGCGAACGCCATCACCGTGAGCATCCTCGAGCAGGACAAGCTCATGAGCCTCGCCCAGGAGATCCAGGCCCGCGTGTTCACGGACGCCGACCAGCTGCGTCATGAGGAAAGCATGCACATGGCCGAGAAGCAGTACACCGCGCAGACCAACAGTGTGCTCATCCAACAGCAGATGCTCGCCAACCAGCAGGCACAAGCCGCGCAACAGACTCCGGCACAGTCCGGGCAAACCCAGCCGGGCGAGTGACATCATCCTAAAAAAACCGAGACGGGAACAGGGACGGGAATCATCCGACCCTGTTCCCGTTTTTTGCAGAATTTCCATGAAACCGAAAGAACATTATCTTTATGATTGAAACGATATCAAGCAATCTCTATACGATGAGCTTGATGGCGCTACAAGAGAGATGAGCAACCCGGACCAGGAAACACTCGTACGTAATTATTACCTGCTGGAGGAGTGGGATCGTGATGATGGAAGATAGTATCCTTCATGATTGAGGGGAAAGCGCCTTTATGGGCATTATCGTGGGCGCTACCGTGGTTTACAGCTACAATGAACTAATTTCAATGGCTCTGTTAGACCAAGGTTGACCTAAGAGGATATATGACAGAAACCCGCTTGTTTAACTGTGCTGAAAAGTCAAACAAGCGGGTAAATGTCAGTCTACTTCAGGGACAGATCGACGATGGCGCTCAAATGTGCGAGTAGCTGCTCTTCCAGCATGGACGCCTTGTGGTCGGGCCGGCCAGCCTGACGCACCTTGCGAGCGATGTTGCTCAATTCCGCTTCGATTTCCTCTTTTGGCCTGCCTTCTGAGAATAGCTTGAAGAACGACACCCAGTACTTCGCTTCGATACCCGCCATGAGCGTGTCCATGGATTCGTTCACCCAATCCGCCATGAGACCATCCACTCTGGCGATACGCCCAAAGTTGCCTCCTCCGTCTTGATTGGGAACATCAACATATTGCGTTCCCGGTTTGGGATACGGGGTGGTTTCCGGATGATGGATGCCACAGTCTCGTTTGGAGTTGTCTCCTCTGCGATGATTCCAGTAGTAAGTGCGCATGTCGGAGGCGAATTTCGCCTGTTCGACGTAGGGCTCGTAGACCACGGGCTTGCCGCTGAGAACGTTGGACAATCCCCAAGGAACACAGCAGATCAAGTCCCATTCAGTCACTGCGTCGGCTGATGCCTTGTATCGTAGAGATGGCTCGGATTCCTTGGAAAGCAGATACCACCCTTTCAGTTCGATGCCGATGAGCGGCGAATCGTCCTTGTTGGAGCCTACAAGCCTTACGTCCGGGAAGGATTCGGGATAGCGTCGGAATTCTTTGTCCGCCCATTTGCCTTGCGGGTCCCATATGCTGCGCAGGGAGTTCAACAGCATGACGGTCTGGGCCTCGATGGTGCCGCCGAGCAGTGTATTGATTGAGAATAGGTCATTGACCTCGATGCCTTCGACGTTGATGGGCGATGTGAAGTGCATCGGAAGGGCATACAATGCTCGGACTATGCCGTTGCGGAGTTCGGTCCGTTCGTCCCCGTCGGGAAGCTCGTAGTGTTCAGGTCGGTCCTTGCCGTCGTAATCGGTCATGCCTGCCTTCTTTCGAGGGTCATCGTGTCATTTGCGTTTTTCGTGTCATACTCCTCTTCGGCCTCCGCCAATCGTCCAAGGGCCAGGTTCTGGAATTCCTCGTCGATTTCCGCCGTATAGGCGATGCGACCGGTGAGCACGGCAGCGACGGATGCGGACGCCAGCCCGCCGAATGGCTCCCAGACCACATCCCCCTCATTGGATGCGGCGTGAATCTGACGGTCCATGAAATCCAGAGGCTTCTGGTTGAGATGCGCCGCTGATTGTTTGGAGGGTTTGTAGACTCGTGGCGCGCTGCGTTGCAGGGTCCCCTTGAGGCGTTCTCCGTCGTGAAGCGGTGGGCGTGACCACACATTAGTGAGTCCGTTGACATGGTTCCATACGGCACGGAGGGAGTCCCATTGTTCGGCCGTGATTTCGGTATGCCCGTCGATGGAGAAGTAAGGACGGCTGGTGGGCTTGCCGTTGTTCTTCGTGTATTCGGCCATGCGTTCGACCATTTCCCCGGGCGGCCAATACCATAGCCAGTCGGCGGTGAGGTACTTGCGAGTGGCCGCGTTTTTCACACCGCATGCCTCGTTCGCACGGCAGAGCGGCAGGCCGGAACGCCGCCATTCGGCACGTAGCCATTGCTGCACTCCGAGAACTCCGCCATCCTCTGTGGGAAGCGTCAGCCTGCGACGGTACAGGGCGGAGACCTCGGTGACCACGGGGAATTGTCGAATGGTGTTGCCGTTCACGTTGCCTGCGATATGCGACAGCCCCTTGTCCCAAGTGACCAGTTGCACGTATTCCCAGCCGTTCGCCTCCAACAGCGGATGCACCGTGGCCCAGCCGACCTCGGTGTTCCAGAACCACAGCGAGGTCGAAGGTTTCGCTCGTTTCGACCATTGGGCCACATGAGGCGCATACCAGTCCACGAGTCCATCTGCACTCACGGTGTCACCTCGGAATCCTCGCACGCCATAGGCCCCATCGCTGACTATCAGGTCGGGGGCCTCCCAATCCGGATACGCATCGAGTACGTTTCCGCGATGCAGCGTATATCGGTCGCCACGCACGTCTTGAGGACGGAGGTCTTTGATGCGGATGACCTTATCTGCCATTCGAGGTTTCCTTCTTGACCTCGAACGGGAGTCCCTGTTCCCTGACCACGGCCTTGAGAAAGATCGTGACCGCGCCGGAGAGGGTGAGTCCGAGGTCTTCGAGCACTTGGCTGGATTCCTCTTTGAGCTGGGGCTCTATCCTCATGGTCGTGGTGGGTATGCTCGCCATACGCGCCTCCTTGTCCTATGTTTCGATGTTCTGACTGTACATCGTATGCACGATGTCATGCGGCTTTTTGCCAGTACTCCATGTACGGTGGTGTCATACGCTGGTAGTCGCGACGGCGGATGCGGTACAGGCCGTTGCCGAGCTGGCGGGCAAGCAATCGGTCGTCGCCGGTGTCGCCGCATCCGTCGGTGAACGCGACGAGCCATTGGAACCAGTCCAAGTAGGCTTGCAGGTACTTCGTGGACACGCCGTGGAAGCCGAACATGAAATCCTCCAAACGGGCGTGCAAGGTGTTCACCCTGTTGATCGCGTGACCGTCGGCGGAGGCTTGCGTGAGGTTCGCGCCCAGTTCGGCCAGCGGTTTCACGTAGGCGGGCGCACCGTCGGTCAGCACGTCGGTGCCGCGTCCGATGTGGACTTTCAACGCGCTCATGGCGCGATCCTTGGAGATGACGCCGCGCCCGCACACGGTCAGGAACGACCGGCCTGCGTCATCCACTCCGGTCGCCACGCATATCTGCTCCTTCGACAGACCGCGCTTCCTTAATGCCTTGGTGCGCTTGTGTGCCTTGCGGGGCATGACGAACACGGTCGATTCCGTGTGGTTGCCTTTGAAGCTCTCACGGAAGTACGTCTCGTCCAACTGCACGCACAACCCGGCCTCGGAATGCAGGACGGGAGTGTATCGGCGGATGCACTCGATGACCCGCTGGCGCATGAGGAACGCGGTCTTCAGGCATACTCCGCAACGCTGGGCGCACTTACGCAAGCTCAGGCAATCCACGAAGCATTCGAGGAACCGCATCCACACGCCCGCTTTGAGCTTGCTCATGCCCATCACCCGGTTCGTGCGAACGCCGAACGTCCTGTTGCAGTTCATGCACTTCCAACGCTGGGAGCCGTCACGTCCACGCCCTTTGCGGATGATGCGGATGCTGCCGCAGCGCACGCCTCCATCTGTTTCGGGTCGCTCGTCGCCGCGTCCAACGCGAACCCCTCGTACAGGGCGTCGCGCAACGCCTTGACGGCAAGGTCGCGCTCCTGCGGCGTCAGTTCGCCCAGTTCCTTCCTGACCCTATCGGCTATACGCGCCACCTTGCCCGTTCTCATACCACTATTGTAGCTACTCAGCAACTACAATACAAGTCAAAAAGTCAACCTTGGTCTAACAGAGCCATTTCAATACGGAGTATGAAGGGAGCCGGAAGCATGCCACGCAAATTAATCATGTGCGGGAACCATCCGGTCCTTGCGTTCGAATACGATCCCGAGTCCGGCCACGCGTGCTCCTCGGGCGAGGTCCTCGATCCCATGCGACTGCCTTTGGAATTCACTATGCACGGCAAGAGCGCGCTGTACGCCAAAAGAATCGACGAATGGTGGAAGTCCCGTGCCATTCCCTCCACGCGCGATGGTATCCGCCGTGTACTCGAATCCCTCGGCGCGGCGTCTACCGGAGAACTGCTCGACCGGACCTACAGACTGAGCCTGTCGGACCAATACTGGGTCAGGCGCGAGAACGATCCGGTCGAATGGAAAGACATCAACTTCTTTGACAATCCCTTCGACGAAGCGTTGGGCGAGATCCTGCTCACCTCATATTCGTCATCCCATGACATCAGCCTCAACGCTCCCGACGTATCCACTGGCGGCGTTCTTCCCAAACGCTGGACGATCGACAAGGCCACCGGCAGCAGACTGCTCGTCAAGTCGGGCCGCACAGGCCAGGAGCCCATGAACGAGGTCATCGCCTCGAAACTCTGCTCGAGACTGGGCGTGCCGTCCGTCCGATACTCCTTGGCTCGTAGCGACAACCGTCTGGTATGCACTTGCGCGGACATGCTTTCCAACCATGAGGAACTGGTCTCCGCTTGGCAGGTGCTCCAATCCGTCAAAACCGTCAACGGCCTCAACACTCATGACCAGTGGATCCGCGCCGCCATCGGTTTCGGAGCCGACGGTCGGGCGGTGCGCGACGCCACTGACGATTGGCTCGTGATCGATTACCTCATGCGCAACACCGACCGGCACTAGTTAAAACTAGTTGTCAGATTCAACTGTTCTGCGAGGCAATTGCAAAATGGGCGTCTCATCTACATGAGACATTTTTAGAACCAAATGCATCATCAATTTGGCACCAAATGCCATACCTGCGCACGCCCATGCCCATAGTGGCCCATCATTGGCTCCTAAGCCAGTAAAGAAAGTGCCCGCTGGAATTGCGGCCGGTTCAATCACTTTTAATGCAAGGATAAATCTGCTGCTGTGGTATTCCACCGAAGCATTTCGCCGAATTCTCTCCATCAATTCCACTGCTTCGTCAAGCTCGTTCTTATATGTTTCCTCGACTTTTTTGTCATTCGGAGGAAAAAGTTCATGGATTCTTTGGAGTTGAAGGAATAAGCGATCCGCGCTATTAACTTGACCCTCAAAAGAGGGAGCAGTGGCCCAATCTTTTAGCTGCTCTAATGCCAAGACCGCCGCTGCTTGGGCAACTTCTTCTTCCCAATTGTTTCCATCAATTTTCTGTTTCTTGACCTCTCTTCCAGGAAGAGAAGTGTTACCAAGCCACTTCGTACCGCAATTGGCAATGACCTCATCCGTTGATACATCTGGTCCTGTTGCCACAGCAAATCCAAGGAAATGGACATAGAGGTGCGTCGACTGTTTCTCAAAACAGCATGATGAGTTCCTATCCTCGATCAATTTCCATTTGCATTTTAATAGATGCTTCTTTGCTTCTTCGAGTGGATTGTTGTAGCTGCGAGGCCAAGCGCCAAGATTGAAGAAAAACGTTTGATTCCGATTAACATCAGCGTTATCAATCGTTGAGTCCATCCCATCGCCTTTCTTTTGAACTTTTGCTAGAAACAATAATAATGGGAGGGGGGTTACTATTTCGCGTAATTTCGGGAATAACTCTCAGATTTTTTGAGAATAACTGTTTTATCGGGAAGTTGTATGGAAAAAGGCGAAGAAGTTAGAGGGGAATAAGCTGGCAAAATTGACGAGGTTCCCGGAACGAAGCCATTGCTTACCGGAGATATGACTCTGTCTTTGGGGGAAGCTATCTCGGGTCATCCTTTGTTCAAACCAAGCCATTCTATACAGCACATCAACTAAGTTTCAAGCATTTGGCCGTGAATAGAACAATATGAGTAGATATATCAGACTATTACCATACGGAGACCGCATCCCAGGCAATACGTGATGCTATGGCGTGTGCTCCGCGATATTTTTACAACAGGCACACGCCATACTGATATTTATTTGAAAAATTCAAGCGTTTTGCCGTTTTGGCAGGATAACTATGTCGGTGACGATGACGATGTAGTAGTTCTGTCCAGACATGTCATGCCATTCGCAGGGACGTCCGATGAATTCGACCGTTTCGCCGCCCCTCAACGATTCCAGTTCCTTGCGGATCCGGCCGGTCGACGGCATGAGGGAGACGAAACGCGCCTCATCGCCCTCGAACCAGCAGGCGCGGACGGTTTTGATGCGTCTGCCTCCGGTGAGATTGAGCGTGGAACGCGGGCAGACGGGCGGGATCTTCACCCTGCCGATCTGCGGGCACACTCCGATGCCGCCGTTCCGTGGCAGTAGCGCTTTCCAAGAGCGGTTGTTCGTGGTAACCATGTTCTCCTACTCCTTGTCTTCCTTGAGGGTTCCCTGCGGCTGGCCGAACACTTTCTCCCGGTCTGTCGGATCGAGGTTGGTCGCGCAGCCGCTCATCGCCGTGGTCAGATTCTGCTGGGCTTTGGTCAAAGCGTCGTAATCATCCGACTTGGAGTCCACGAGTCGTTTCGCGGTTTCGTACGCGGCTTTGAGATCGCCGCAGCCTTGCGTGCCGGATAGGTCGTCCTGTTTGATGGTGGCGACCTCGCGCGCGGTGTTGTCCAATCCGGACGAGAGGTCGTCTCGTCTCGCCTCGATACCGGCCTGCATGGCTTGCGGATACCATTCGCGTGCGAGGCTGCGGATCGTGTCGATGTCCTTCTGCTGTCCGATCGCGTCGTACAGGTCCGTCGCTTCGGCGAGGTCCTGCCGGTTGTGCCGGTACAGCAGGTTGCCGAGCGTGTCGACGTTCGAGTTCTCCGGCGCGTTCAACAGGTCGCGCACGTCGTCGGCGATCTGTTCCGCGTCGCCGATGAACATGGATTGTGCCTGCTGTTGCAGGGTACCGGACGGTTTCGTCGTCTTCTTTTTCTTGTTCTGTTTGTGGGATCGTGTCTGCGCGGATTGGCTGGATTGCGGCGTGGACGTCGCGGACGTCTGCTGTTTCCATGGGTTGGCGACCAGGACCATGACGGTGATGGCGATGATGGCGATCGCGCACCAGACGGCCGCCTGCTTCTTCGATTCGGGCGTGGACGCCTGACGATGTTTGTTCTTTCCCATTGTTGTGCTCCTTTCCCGTTTGTCAGAGGCTTGAGTCGTTGCTCGGCAGACTGTTGTCGTTGGTTTCCGGTGGCACGTACCATCCGCCGGAGTTGCCGTTGGATGTTCCGCCATTGTTGTTGTTCGTGGTTCCTCCGCCGTTGCCTTGCGGCACGCTGGTGGAGCCTGAGCCGGAAGAGCGGCGGTACTGCGGCGTCGGCGCGGGCATCGTCTGCTGTTGCTGTTGCGGGGCTTGCTGTTGGGCTTGCGCCTGCGCTTCGGCCTGCCGTCTGGCTTCCTCGTCGGCTTTGGCTTTCGCGTCCAACGCCTGGGAGAGGTTCCCGCGCGCCTTGTCGAGCTTGGATGCCATGTCGTTCCACGTGTCGACGGTGGTTTTCGCATCGAGCTTGCGGGCCTGGCCGATCAGCTTGTCCAACGTGGCCTTCGCGGCGCGGGTCGCATCATCCGATGGTTTCGCGTCCGTCGACGCTTTCACGGCCTTGTCCAACGCGTCCCGGCATTTCCTCCTCGCGTCCATCAACGGCTTGGCTTTGGCGAGCCGGGCGACCTTGCCGGCCAGTGTGCGGGTTCGTTTCGTGGCCTTGTCGGCCTTGGTGGAGAGCCGTTCGGACTCGCTGATGGACAGGCCGGCGCGTTTGGACCGGATGAGTTTACCGTTCGATGCGACGAGGTCACGTAGCGTGTCCACGTCCTTATCGTCCACGCCGGCCTTGTCGGCGTCGCCGACCGTGTTTTTCGCTTTGCCGTTGCATGCGGCCAGTTGGCTCATGGACGCTTGCACGCGCTCATAGGCGGTTTTCTCCTTGACGGCCGTCGAGTGGGAGCCCGCCAGGGCGAGGATGATGAGCAGCACGATGGCGGCGCCCGCGATGATCAGACCGCGTTTGACCCAGGTCATGGCCTTCGAGTCGCCGGAGGGCGAGTCGGGGTCGGCCACGTCCTCCAACACCTCTTCCGGAAGGATGGTCGTTTCGGATTCGGGTTCCGTTCCAATCACGGTGGTTTCGGCTGGACTCCCATCCGGCGTTTCCGGGTCGGGCGGTTCGATCACGGTGGTCGGAGCCTCCAATCCGGCCGGTGGGATGGGCTCATCCGTTTGGGTCATGTCGGGCACGATGAGCATGGGCCGTTCAGGCTCATGCTCGGGCTTGGCCGGCGGTGGCGGGGGAGTGGGCTGTTCGAGCTGATCGTGTCCTGTTGGAATGTTCTTCCGGCCGCGGCGTTTGCGTGGCTTGCGTTCCTGCCTGGCGGGCTTGTCGTCCTCCTGCGTGTCTTCCTGCAGGGAGTCGATCCATTCGAGATCGTCACGCAGCGAGTCCGACGGCGTCAACTGGTCGAACAGGCTGGGCTGTTCGCTGCTCATCGTCCGTCCTTTCCACGTTCGAACACGTCGTCGAGCTGGTCGAGCATACGGTCGCAATGGTCGAACACGTTGGCTGGATCACCGTCCACAAGCCGGTTCAACCGTTCGGTCAGATCGTCCTGCATGTCGATGGAGCATGGCTGGTAGGCGTCGTCGAACTGGCTGCTTCCGTATTCGCGGAGGATGCTCCGTCCCTGGTCGATCAGATCGGCGAGGGCGCGGCGGTCCTCGTCCGTCATGAGCATGGAGCGTTCCTGGTCGCGCGTGAGTCTGACGGCGGCCGTGACCGCACGGTCGAGACGGTCACGACTCGACCGTTCACGGTTCGTGTAGTCCAGGAGGGCGCGACGGATCCGTTCCTCGTCATTCCTTGCGGCGGCCAGATGCTCCGGCTTGTGGTCCATGGCATAGTTGCCGCGCAGGCCTTCCAATCCGGCGCGCCACTTGTCGACCTGGTCGGACAATGCCTTGTCGTCCCGATCATCCTCGTCATCGACGCGGGTGGGTGTCATCAGATCGCATACCGCGTCCAATCCCTCGGACGCGTTCGTGAACCGCCAGGACGGTCCGAAGCCGGGCTCTCCGGCCCAACCGCCGTCGCGTTCGAACCAATGCCTGTACTCGTCGCATCGCGCCTGTTCGCGTTTGCGGTCGTCCGCCGTGGACAGGTGGTGCTTGTGGTCCGCGCTGGACGTGTCGGCCGAGGACAGGTATCCCTTGACGCGTTCCAACGACGAGTGGATCAATGATTGCAATGTCGGCGCGTACAGGCCGCCGTTCGGGCTCGCGACGATCATGTCCATGTAGCATTTGAGCGAGTAGACCTCCTGGACCACGTCGTCGTGGCGGATCCAACAGGATGGCAGGGTGCGCGCCCAATCCGTGTAATGCGTGGTGAGGAACCGGCCCATGCGGATGGTGTGCAGCATCATCAGATCGATGTCCATGCGCGTGGGGGAGCCGGTCAGGTCCAACGGGCGGGCCTCTACCATGGTGGCGAGGGAGTTCTGCGGGAGTTTGGCCCACAGGCCGGGACCATGCTCCGGCTCGTTGAGCGGGGCCATGGTGATCTGCGTGAGCAGCTGGTCCAGGTTGCGCGCCATGGAGGACGGCAGGTCCTTGCCGGTCAGCTCCTTGTATTTGCCGTTCACGGCGGCGGTCAACTGTTCGTACGCGTGCTCGCATTGCTCCCTGACGGACAGTTCGCCACGCTGCCTGTTCACCATGTCGTCGAACATGGTCCTGACTTCCTCCTGGAAGTCGCGTTCCATGTCGTCGGTCCAGAACGACGGCCGTTCCAAACCGTCCGTCACGCCACCCGGGGTGGACGGCCCATACTCCGGCTCGTCCCGTCCTGTGGAGTCGTCCATGATCGCATCCGGTTCCCCGGGCTTGTCGGCCTCGTCCGGCGGGGTGGATTCCGTCGGCGTGGACGCGGGGGAGACCATCTCGTCGAAGAACTTGTCCACGGCGTCGTCGCTCATGCGGTCGCTCCTTCCGTCTCATGCCATGCCTGGCCCGCGGAGGGACGCAGGTCCTCCAATCCCTCGCGCCACCAGTCGCGGTCGTGGAACATGATCATGTGCACGAGGGCGGGCGCCTGGCCCAATGGTTCCACGAGCGCGTAGCCGACGGGCAGGAGGCTCAGTTCCTGCTGGGTGACGGATTCCTCACGTTCGTGGCGAGTGGTCAATCCACCCAACGGCCCCTGTCCCGGATTCCAGGAGGATTCGCGGCGTGTGCGGTGGTGCGTGCCGATCTGGCTGATCCACCATTTCAACGTCTCGTCGTCGGACACGCCCTTGAGCATGATCCGATGGCAGTTCTCCCACACGGTCTGCTCCACGGCCTTGCCGTACCCGTCCTTCTCGTCGGCCATCTGCTGACGGGACTGTTCCACGATGATCAGCTGGTAGCCGTTGCCGCCGCCCTGGGTGATGGCGTTGCGCAGGCCGGGCCATTTCTCGATGTTCGACAGTTCGTCGAGCACGAACCGTGCAGGGGGCTCGATCTTGCCGCGCGAGCCGGAAGCCTTGTCGAACGCGAGGTCCTGGCACGCCTCCTGGAACGTGTCGAGCAGCAGGCTCACGAAGATGCCCGCGTTGCCGGCGACGCCGCCGTCACGGCGTGGCTTGGACAGCACGTACACGGTGTCGCCGCGCAGCACCATGCGTTTCGGGTCGATCAGTCGCGGGTCGGAGGGGCTCAGATTCATGCGGGCTCGCACGTTCGGGTCGGCGAGGATGCTGAACGCGTTCTTCACGCCGAACCACTCGCTGCCTTTCTGACGGGGATCGACGTGCGGCAGCGCGTTCAATGTCGCGGCCCAACGGTCCATCTCGCGTTCCGGCGTGTACTTGCGGATCAGGTCGGCGGCCTCCTGCGCGGCCTCCGGCGACAGGCTCCAACGGTAGCAGTCGTTGATGGTGCGGTCCGCGATCGCGGCCGCGTACAGCATGGCCTGCACGTACATGGTGGCGCTCACGCCCCACTCCTGGTTGTTGGAGCCGCTTCCCATGCCGCCGATCGCGACCATGGTCTGCGCGCGGCGCATCGCGACGGCCGGATCGTCGCAACCCTGCAATGGCGTCCAACGCATGTTGTGCCGCGTGTCCGGATCGTTCTCCGCGACGCCTTCCGGGTCGAAGATGTGCGTGGTGCCCGCGCCACGGCCACCATACGACGCGCCGGTCACCCGATCCTTCACGCCGCATTCGCGCAGGTAGCGGGTCGTTTTGATGATGTCGCCTCGCGTGGAGGTCGCGAGCACGAAGCCGGGAGCCTCGACCACGCTGGGGATGACGACGCTGACGGTCTTGCCGGAACGGGTAGGCCCCAACACGTAGATGTGCCGTTCGGAACCCAGCCACACCTCCATGTTCCACGAATCACCCACATACCATGCCGCATGCCATGGGCGCGGACGAATGGCGCCCGGCTTGCGGTAACGGAAATCCTCAAGCATGCGCGGCAGGACGGAGGGAAGCACGTCACGGTTGACGGCGCGTGGACCGTAATCCGCGGCGATCTGACGCCAGGTGGCGACGCCGGGACGTGTGGACAGCCAGTCCGCGGCCCTTTCGCCGGAATCACGGTACGCGTCCCAGAAGATCCACAAAACCATGACCAGCATGAACGCGATGGCGAACACCGGCAGGGTGAGCAGCGTCCACGCGAGCATGCCGCCCTTGACGAGCAGGAACATGATCATGGAGAGGATCAGCGCGAACACGCACACCATCGCGCCGGCACGGACCACGAGATGGCTTTCCTCGTCGGACAGGCGTTCCAACAGATGCGTGTGGCGGGCGAGGCAAACGCCCGCCTTTGACGGTTCAGCAAGGCTAT
>OBVY01000951.1_pt1 | contig 21322 bp, 19 predicted proteins | sample 1538051 | NCBI WGS metagenome assembly OBVY01 (sample SAMEA2580017, study PRJEB22360) | human gut metagenome | biome: human gut; feature: human-associated habitat; material: faeces | place: Denmark | collected 2008/2010 | reverse complement strand
ACCCCCCGCCGCTGTGATAAAATCATCGCTGACGCGATCGATGTTATCACTATGGTAGATATCCGCCAAATCGTAAATCTTTTCAAGATTCTGCTTCCCCAGTGCATTGACCACCTCTGCCCTGGTATGTTTCGTCTTTCTCGCTATATAGTCAATCAAACTGCATGTAAAGAACAAATCATTGTCTTTGGCTGATTCTCGCCCTCTGTTCTCCATTACAAAACCTCCTCAAATCCTCTGTATTCGAGACATTTTAACGCTTCTTTTGTACAAAAATTGATTTGATGTGTTGGATATTTGAATTTTGCCAATACCCAAAACTGCTCTCTTGTAATGCTTCCATCCATGTAGTCGGACACATAATTATAAATCTGATCGTCAGCCATTGCCCCAATCACAATGTCATAAGCGTGTTTCTTTCCGCTTCTGCAGTCGATAATGAAATCCAGCCATTCATCTGTCATTTCTTTAAATTCCTTGATTTGCAAAACAGAATTAAGCCGCACATCGTAGATAGATACAATTTTCGTATCATACCGTTTGGCCCACCGCTGTGCCTGTTCTTTGATAATTGTGCAGTAAAATCCATTTCCAAAATCCTTTGTATTCCTTCCAATGCGGATTTCCGGATTCTCAACCGGGGCGTAACCGCCATGATACACTGTCATTTTTGCCATTTGACGCTACCTCTCTATCCGAAATACTCCTGCATTAAGCTGTCAAACAATAACTGTGCCTGATCTAAGGCCTTTTGAACCGCAGCTTTTGATTTGTCTACAGCTTTGACAAAGTCTGCAAACTGGTTTTGGAGTTCGAGTGGTGGCAGAAGAATACGGAAATTTTTTAACCATCCTGTATTCAAATTAATTTGAGATGCACCCGCAACATTATCATATACTTGCTGCATAAAATATTCATTTTCCATCCACGACTTAAGATAATAGTTATTTGCATTTGCCTTCTTTCGCAAATATCCCACACTAACAAATATGCCAAATTCTGGCACACCTTCTGGAATAATTACAGGTTTTCCTATTGTTCCGACACGGCAAAATAACATATCGCCAGCTTTTGGTCTTGCACCGTTAGGTAAAGATGCAAATTCTTCTTCTGTTATATAGTGACAATTAGAAAAATCAATTATGCCGGAACTTATATCACGAACTGAAAGAAATGGTCTTCCTTCTGTCACATAATTAGGGGTATGCGTCAAGCCAAGATATATATCAGCTACATCTGACAATTTAGCAACCTCAAAATTATTCAGATTTGTTTTTTGGTCTCCAAACATCTCCACAAATCGGGCTCTGGTAAGATCATCCAGCAATTTTAATTCTAGTTTGCGATTTTGAATAATTATTGATACAATATCAAGAATTTCCACTATTTCTTTCTGTTTTTCCCTATTTGGATACTTAATTTGAACTTCTTTTAACCATTTAAAATGTCTATTATATCCTGTATTTGGAATTTTAGCATTTCTTAAAGCGTAATAAAGATATTTATAATTAGCACTTTTATCCTTCGCTTTAAGCAATTTTACTCCATCAGCCCCAAGGAAGAATGGTTTATCTATGTATTTGATAATTCTTGTATGATCACCAAATATAATTGCTGGAACATCCGTATATAATCCGTTTTCTCGATTTGTATACCCTGCAATTTTATTCATTCCTTGGTCTATTATTATAGCCTTTCCTTCTTTCATATACTCTTCTTTTGAAATTTTAGTTCCTTCACTAGTGCAATCTACAAAAATATCACTAAATTTCTCCATCTTCTTCATCCCCACAGACTACTCGCAGTGCCTATTCGCATTCCGCTTCGCTTCATGCTCATGCGTGCTGTCGCACTATGCTTCCAAGCCGCCAAGCATCCGCTTGTGAGCAAGCTCACAGCGTCTGCTTTCCGCCTTGTCCGCGCACTGCTCTTTTGTCAGCAAAATCCGAATTGATCGATTTTGTATATCCTTCCTCTTATAAATTTAACAGTCGTTCCAGTTCTTCCATTTCCTGGCTGATTTCCATCTCAATTTCGCGAAGCTGGGTCATGATTTCCAGTGTAGAGGGATATTCGACGGGAACGTATTCGACTTTTTTGTACTTATTAATTGAAAGATCATATGCATTTTCAACAATCTCGCTTTTTGGCACAAAAAAGCTCTGTTCTGTACGTTTCCGGTCGGCCTCGGCTGATAAATTGCGGAAACGTGCTATAATATCCGGAATATCGTTCTCCTTTACCTCGTTTCGCTTATCGTCTAGGCTGTATCCGTCTGCTGTCATGTCATAGAACCAGACCTGGTCGGTTCCGCCGTGTTCTGTTTTTGTGAATATCAGGATAGCGGTTGATACTCCCGCGTATGGCTTAAACACTCCGGAAGGCATGGAGATCACCGCCTCCAGCCTCTGGTTCTCGACGATTTCCTTTCTGATGTCTTTATGTGCCTTTGAGGATCCAAACAGCACGCCGTCCGGAACGATGCAGGCACATCTGCCGCCAATTTTTAACATGCGCAGAAACAGCACCAGGAATAATAATTCTGTTTTTTTGGTCTTGCAGACCTTCAGCAGATCCCCTGACACGGACTCTGCGTCCAGGCTTCCCTTAAACGGCGGATTGGCCAGCACCAGCGAATATTTCTCCTTATCCGGGTTCTGATCTGAGAGACTGTCTCTGTACTCAATAAATGGATTGTCAATTCCATGAGTCATCATGTTCATTGCCCCAATGCGGAGCATGGTTCTGTCCATGTCGTATCCGTGGAACATGTGATTCATATAGTGATCTTTCTTCTGCCTGTCAAAGAAAATCTCTTCCTTTTTCTTCTCTTTCAGGTATTCTCCTGCTGCCACTAAAAATCCCGATGTTCCGCAGGCCGGATCGCAGATCACCTCGTCGCTGGAAGGATCCATCAGCTCCACCATCATCCGGATAATGTGCCTGGGAGTTCTGAACTGGCCGTTCCGTCCAGACTGGGCAATCTTTGACAAAAGATACTCATACACGTCTCCCCGCACGTCTGCAGTCTGGATTTCATTCATCATCTTATAGATTTCATCTAATGAATCGACAACCTTGGATAAAACGAGGGGAGTCGGCAGCTTAAAAATCGCGTCGTCCATATATTTGGAATAGGCGCTGTTTTTGTCACTGTGCAGCGTCTTGATAAATGGAAATACCCATTCCTGTATCACAGAATACATCCTGTCAGCCGGAAAATCATGGAAAACCGACCATTTCAGCTGTGCGCCGGCTATGGTCCGTTCTCCTATTTTCACCTCGTCAGTGAAAATACTCTGGTAGGGAAGCCCCAGCATGGCGCTTTCCTTTGCCCTTGTATTGTCTGAATCATCCAGATCATGAATAAACATCAGATAGGTAATCTGCTCGATGACTTCAAGGGGATTGACCAGACCGCCTGAAGCGAAAATATCCCACAAACTGTCAATTTTGTTTTTTAATTCACCTGTAATCATGTCTTCCTCCGCTTTTCATACATACTTTTCATAAGTGTAGTATAGCACAAACCGCCGTTTTTAGCGACCTTAACCCGGCGTCTTCCTGTTACATAAAAAGCGCCTCCGCCAGCCTGATGGTGCTTTCCCTCAGACTGGCAGAGACGCCAGGTTATCTTACGTTAATTCTGTTTATTTTTATCCCTTCATCAGGAATTTTTAGCTTCTCAGCTCGATTCCCAGTCCCTGAAGTCCGTTCAGAATCTTGTTCATAGCGGAGGTTACTTCCTTTTCCTCCAGGGTGTGATCTTTGGAGCGGAAGGTGATGGAGTAAGCCACTGACTTGTAGCCTGCTGTGATCTGGCTTCCCTCGTATACGTCGAAGAGCTTGTAGCTTTCCAGAATCCTGCCGCCTCTCTGCTCAATCACGTCCTCAATGTCCTGCCAGAATCTCTTTCTTCATTACCATGCTCAGGTCTCTTGTCACGGATGGATACTTGGCAATTCCCTCGTACTTGTGATCGAAGGTAGCGTTTGCAGTGATCTCAGGCATATCGAGAACTGCCACATAGGTCTTCTCGCCCAGCTTGTAGTTGTCCGCCACGTCAGGATGAACCTCGCCCATATATCCAATCACTGTGCCGTTGTAGGAAATGAGAGCCTGGCGTCCCGGGTGGAGGAAGCTCTTTCCTGCCTCAGGATTATAATGAGGCTTTTTCTTCATTCCCACTTTCTCCAGGAACTCCTCTACTACGCCCTTCATGGTGAAGAAATCGCCGTTTCCGTACATTCCCAGAGTGAACTGCTGACGCTCGTCCGGAAGCGCCGGAAGTCCTGTCTCCTCCAGGTGCTTGGCATTCTCTTCCTCGCTTACGGGCAGATAAACGGTAGCCAGCTCGTAGAGTCTTACGTCCTTATTTCTCCGGTTGTAGTTTGTGGAGAGAGAGTTTAACATTCCGTTTAACGGAGTGGTTCTCATAACGCTGAAATCCTCTCCCAGCGGGTTGGAAATGGAAACCACTCTGCGAAGTGCAGAATCCTCCGGAAGCAGAAGCTTATCAAATACCTTCGGGCTCTCGAAGGAGTAGGTCATGCTCTGAGAGAAGCCGCAGAACTCTGCAATTCTTCTGGCAATTTCCTCTACTCTCAGCTTGAAGGACAGCTTTCCGGCAGTAGCCTCGCCTGTAGGCAGGGCGGTCGGAATCACGTCGTAACCGTAGAAACGGGCAACCTCCTCAGCCACATCTGCCATTCTGTGAACGTCCTGACGCCAGCTTGGAACCACGATCTCTTTTGTCTTCTCATCGTATTCCAGCTCTACGCTCTTTAAGTAGGAAATCATGTCTTCCTTGGAAATATCGGTTCCCAGAAGGCGGTTAATCTTCTCCGGCTCGAAAGCCACGCGGTTTCCTTCCTTCTTTACCGGGTAAACGTCTAACATGCCTCCTACAACCTCTCCGGCTCCCAGCTCCTCAATCAGCTGGCAGGCGCGGTTGATGGCAAGCTCGGCTGTGTTGGGATCCAGTCCCTTCTCGAACTTTCCGGAAGCGTCTGTTCTCAGTCCCACTCTCTTGGCAGAGAGACGGATATTGGTTCCATCAAAGCAGGCTGCCTCGAATACCATGGTCTTCACGTCGTCTGTAATCTTGGAATTCTCGCCTCCCATGATTCCGGCGATTCCCACTGCCTTCTCTCCGTCGTTGATCATGAGGATCTGGCTGTCCAGCTGTCTCTCCTGTCCGTCCAGAGTCTGGAACACTTCGCCGTCCTTAGCGCATTTTACCACGATCTCCTTTCCGGCAATCTGGTCGTAATCGTAAGCGTGCATCGGCTGTCCGTACTCTTCCATCACATAGTTTGTGATATCTACGATATTGTTAATCGGACGGATACCGCTGGCAGCCAGGCGGCGGCGCATCCAGTCCGGAGACGGAGCCAGCTTAATGTTCTTTACCATTCTGGCGCAGTAGCGCGGGCACAGCTTCGTATCCTCCACGCTTACCTTCAGGTAGTCGTGAATATCCTCTCTGTTTCCTGTAGCCTTAATCTCTGGCTCGCAGAACTGGTTTCTGAGGGTAGCGGCTGCCTCTCTGGCAATTCCGATCACGCTGTAGCAGTCCACGCGGTTGGAGGTAATCTCGTATTCAAATACTACGTCTCTGAGGCCCAGGGCTTCCACTGCGTCGCTTCCCACCTCTACATCGTCCGGAAATACGTAAATTCCAAGCTCCGGAGCGTCCGGATACATCTCGCGGCTGGATCCCAGCTCCTCCACGGAGCACATCATGCCGTTAGACTCTACGCCGCGCAGCTTGCCCTTTTTAATCTTTACTCCGTCCTCAGGGCGGCCGCCGTCATGATCTCCGGCTACCTTTCCGCCGTCCAGAACCACGGGAACCTTCTGTCCCACCTCTACGTTAGGCGCTCCTGTGACGATCTGGGTTACCTCGCCGCCCAGTTCTACCTGACAGATCACCAGCTTGTCTGCGTCCGGGTGGCGGTCAATCTTTAAAATCTGTCCTACCACGATCTTCTCCAGATTCTTGTCCAGACACTCGTAGCCCTCTACCTTTGTTCCTGTCAGCGTCATAGCGTCGGTGTACTCCTGGGCTGTAACGTCCAGATCCGGAACATATGCTTTTATCCATGATAATGCTGTGTTCATCTTATTTCTCCTTGCAATCTAATCGGTTCTCTGCAGAACCCTTTATCTGTTACTCCTGTCTGATTTGAAAACGCTTAGAACTGCTTTAAAAAGCGCACGTCGTTTTCATACAGCAGTCTCATATCGTCAATCTCGTACTTTAAGAGAGCGATTCTCTCAAGTCCCACACCGAAAGCGAAGCCTGAGTATTCCTCCGGATCGATGTTGCACATCTCCAGCACGTGGGGATGTACCATGCCGCAGCCTAAAATCTCAATCCAGCCGGATCCCTTACAGAAACGGCAGCCCTTGCCTCCGCACTTGAAGCAGCTTACGTCCACCTCAGCAGACGGCTCTGTGAACGGGAAATGGTGAGGACGGAATTTTACCTTTGTCTCCTCTCCGAACAACTCTCTGGCGAACTCGGCCAGGGTTCCCTTCAGATCTGCAAACGTAATATTCTTGTCAATGACAAGTCCCTCAATCTGATGGAAGGACGGGGAGTGGGTTGCGTCCACCTCGTCGGAACGGAATACACGGCCCGGCGCAATAATGCGGATCGGAGGCTTTCTTGTCTCCATGGTGCGGACCTGAACCGGTGAAGTCTGGCTTCTAAGGACAACAGAATCATTAATATAGAAGGTATCCTGCTCGTCTCTGGCCGGATGTCCCTTGGGAATATTTAATTTCTCGAAATTGTACTTATCATACTCTACCTCAGGGCCTTCCACTACCTCGTAGCCCATTCCGATGAAGATTCTCTCCACCTCCTCCAGGGCGATGGTATTTGGATGGCTGTGGCCTACATTATTCTTCTTGGCCGGAAGGGTTACGTCGATAACCTCTTTCTTCATCTGCTCCTCGCGGGCCATGCGGGCCAGCTTGTTTTTTGTCTCCTCTAACTTAGCCTCGATTAAGGCTCTGGCGTCATTGACCATCTGGCCTACCTTCGGGCGCTCCTCAGGAGCTACGTCCTTCATGCTCTTTAAAACGCTGGTCAGCTCGCCCTTTTTTCCAAGGTATGCGACGCGGATATCGTTTAACTTTTCCAGCGCGTCGGAGGCTTCGATCTTCGCAAGGGCCTCAGCCTTGATTTTCTCTAACTGCTCTCTCATAATGTCTCCTTTTTCAATAGATTGTATCTGCGCGTCGTGTGCTAAAGGGCCTTTCTGAGCTTTCTTATAGAAAAAACAAAAATCCCGCCCCTTCGCACGCGAAGGGACGGGATATAAACCGCGGTACCACCCTGATTCCTGCTTTTGCAGGCTCTTATCTTATACGTAACGTGTACGAAACGTCGCCGCTTACTTAGCTCCCCTTTGCGGCCTGCTGTTCAGCTGCGCGGCTCTGGTGGGAATTTCGAACTCTTATCTGAACCGGAGAAGACTCTCAGCCGATGATCTCCTCTCTCTGGACGGAAAATAAGCTTCTACTTACACCTTCACTGCCTTTTCTTATACTGTTTAATATTTTACGCACTGTTTTTTTGTTTGTCAAGTAGGGAAGCAGATTTTCCATGGTTTTTCCTACTCGCTCCCTTTCGTTAATTCTGCCAGCTGCCCAAGAATCCCATTTCCTCCGGACAGAGAGATACTTCCTACCTTCTCGCAGATTTTCTCCAGATATTCCATTTCTTTTAAACGGTATAAAATTTTATTTTCCTCCATCAGCTTAGCAGTATTTAACAGGCTTCTGGTGGAGGCTACCTCTTCTCTTCTGGTAATGACGTTGGCCTGGGCCTGCTTCTCCGCAATCAGAACGGTATTCATAATCGTCCTGATCTCCCCCGGAAGAATGATATCCTTAATTCCTACTGTTCCAAGCTCTACCGGATACTCCTGTTCTATCTGCTTCATCTCCTCAGACAGGCAGGAGGCCAGCTCCTCTCTCTTATCTAAGAGTTCGTCCAGTTTCAGCCTTCCCACGTATTCCCTGGCGGCCAGCTGGCCGGCGCTGTAAAGCTGCTCCGCGATATTTGACGTCTTCCGCATCAATTCTACCGGATCTGTGATTTTATAACAGCACACAAGATTCAGCCTGACTCCTACCTTGTCGGAGGTAAGAATATCCTGGCCTGAAATCTCCACTCTCTGCATTTTCAGATCTGTCAGAGTGCAGGAAACTCTGGTTCCGTAATTCCAGAAATACCAGATTCCGCAGGGCAGTGTTCTTTCATATACTCCATTAAAGTATAAAAGACCCGCCTCCCCCTCCTCTACTGTAATCTTCCTGTACATAGAGGCAGGCGCCTTTTCGATCAGGTACACCGGAAAATCCGGCTCAATGTCAGGCGATGATACATCTACGATGCGAAACTCCTGAGTTTCATATACATTCCAGAAATAGTACTCTCCCGGCAGAAGTACCTCTTCAAACACTCCATTTACAAAACGGTAGCCGATGCTGCCGTCAGGAATCAAAGTTCTTAACACACGTTTTGAAACCTCCTGATTCTCCATCAGACGTTCCATGGGAATCCCCTGCTCCTCCACCTTCCCTTTCATGACTGTTTGTTTTACTTCTGCATTCTTCCAGAACGGAATATGGTAAGTCCCAGGAAGCAGCATTCTGCGAAAGGTTCCCTTCTCTATTAAAAATCCGCAGGACGGATCACTAATTGTAATCTTCATATATAAACACCTCCGCTGTGTGTTCCAGTCACTTTGTTACAGGGGCCTTTCATTGAGAAACCGCAAAATGAAAGACCTGCCGTCTGGGGCTTCGCTCCTTCCTTTTGCCTGCTTCGGTATCCTGAAAGGCACAGCTGTAAAAAAGCGGGAGGAAGCTCTCTGACAGCCTCTTTCCCTGAATTACCGCTTATCAAGTGTCTTTTTGGTGACTGCTATACCAGCTTAGCTACAGATTCTTAGAATCTGGCAGGATTTGAACCTGCGAATAGTCAAAAATATGTAAACAGCTCTCTATTCCCTGGCATACAGGAATCCTTTCTTCCTGCACCCGGCAGGCAGAGTCCGTCTGTATGAACCCTAAACCTGCTCCTATCAGAAAATCTTCCGATTTTCGGGGAATCGGCTGCTGGAAATTATCCCTTTACCACACCAATCGTGTGAAGCTTTTTTATCGGCTCTACTAAATCGGACTGATTTTTCATGACCTCATCAATATCCTTGTAGGCAAAACGGCTCTCCTCTGCCACATCGGATTTATTTTTCTTTCCCAGAATAACCTGCTGCTTCTTCAGATCGTTTATCACATCTTCACAGGTAAACGCATTCATGGCTCCCTTTCTGGAATACCGGCGTCCGGCTCCGTGAGAGGAGGAACAGAAAGACTCTGCATTTCCCTTTCCTCTTACCACATAGCTGTTGGAACCCATCGCTCCCGGAATCAGGGCCAGCTCTCCTTCCCTGGCTCTGACAGCGCCTTTTCGGTGAACCCACACATTCTCCCCATAGTGGTTCTCAAGAGCCGCATAATTATGGTAACAGTTGATCTCCTCTGTAAAGCTCAGTTCTAAATCAGTATACCTGCCAATCCACTTCTCCAGAATTGCCTTTACAGCCAGCATCATTTTCGCCCTGTTTTCCATGGCGAAATCCATGGAAAGCTGCATCCAGTTTAAATACTGCTGCCCCTCCTTCGTATCCAGGGGCAGAAAGGCCAGCCGGTACTCGTCGGGAACCTGGCTGTACCACCTGCTGTTCAGTTCCCTGGCTTTCTGGTGAAAATAATCGCAGACTGACTTTCCCATATGGCGGCTGCCGGAGTGAATCATCACGCTCAGATATCCTTCCTCATCCTCCTGAAGCTCAATAAAATGATTTCCGCCTCCCAGGGTTCCCACCTGAAAATATCCGGCATCCAACTGTCCTAACAGCTCCCCGTTCTGCTCATATTTGTCAAATTCATCAAAGGCTCTGTCCAAGGTATAGCAGGGCATGGCAGTCTTGTGATGTGCAAAGCCCACCGGTATATTTCTTAAAATATCCCCTACCATTCCCTGAATCAGGCTTCCGTTTCCGGTGACAATTCCACGAATCTCTTCCGTTTTTATATTCATTCCCACCCAGGCCATACCGCAGCCAATATCCACTCCAACTGCATTGGGAATCAACACCTGCTTCGCTGCAATCACACCTCCAATGGGCATTCCCTTTCCTGCATGAGTATCCGGCATCAAACATACCCATTTGTGAAGGAAGGGAAGTTCTGCCAGATGGCAGGCCTGCTCAAAACAGCTTTCCTCCAGATCCTCTCTCTTTTCCAGCCAGATTTTGATCGGGCTTTTCCATGCTTTATCTGATATAACAAACATACCTGTTCCACTTCCTTTCCAAGCGCCCTCTGCGGGGCGGCGCAATTGATAATATCTGTCTGTTACAATGCCTATTCTAGTAAATTTTTCCTGATTGATCATTTAAAAAAAGTTGCGGCCTTGCTATAATTTACCTATAGCGTCAGTGTATAAAGGACAAAGAGGAGGATAGCCATGGCACAGTTTCAGGAGCTGATTAAAAATTTTGACCGGATCCGCGACTATATGCGGCAGTTTTATGTCTATGGCTTTAAAGTGAGAGGCGAATTTACAGAAAAGAGTACCAGAACCTATGACAATGAGAGGCGAAGGATTGAAAGCTGGCTGTCCGGCTGCATTTCCTCAGATTACACTGCAAAGGGAAAGCAGATCTCCATCAGCGCCGACAGCCGTTCCATCTCTTCTAATCCTCTTTACAGCGCCTGGAAATCAAAAAGCTTTACAGACAACGATCTACTGTTGCATTTTTTTGTTCTCCATTATCTGATGCAGCACAGAAAAGCAGAACAAACCGCTGAAGGCGGCCAGACAGAACAGGCTGTTTCCGGTACCCACCCAGGCATGACTGCCGGAGAGCTGGCCGATCAAATTTCAGCAGATTTTGGCTGCTTCTTTGACAGCCAGACCGTCCGCCTGAAACTGAAGGAATATGAAAACCTGGGGCTTCTGTCCTCTGTCAGGCATCAGAAATCTGTCTATTATAAGCTGGCTCAGCCCATGCTCTTTGAACAGCCTGAGTTTCACGGACTCTACAAGCGGCTTCTCACAGCAGTCTCCTTCTTTTCAGAGGCAGCTCCCTTCGGTTTTATTGGAAATACCATTCTGGAACGGGAGTATCAGACGAACTCCTGCTTCTGTTTTAAGCACTATTTCATGGTTCACACCCTGGAAGACGGCATTTTATACCCGATTCTTCAGGCAATTCACCGCGGCGGCTGTCTGGAGTTTGAAAATCACAGCCAGAGAAGTGGAAACATTACCTTCATCCAGGGCTTCCCTCTGCAGATTTTCGCCAGCACAAAAACAGGGCGGCGTTATGCCTGCATCTATGCGGTCAAGGAGCGGCGCTTCCTTAATCTGAGGCTGGACTGCATTGCCAGTGTAAAGCAGCTGGGTGAAAGCCTGGAAGAAGCGGCTCACTTCCGAACTCTGTTAGACAAAAACCGTTCTTTATGCTTTGGCGTATCCTTTGGACAAAAAACCGTTCGGACGGAAGAAATCTGTATGAAGCTTTTTGTAGACGAAGAAAGGGAGGAACATATTTTAGAACGGCTCTACCGGGAAGGAAAAGGCGGAGAAGTGCTTCGCATCCGGAAAAATGAATATCTGTACAGCGGTGTCTTCTTCGATGTGAACGAAATGCTGTCCTGGGTGAAATCCTTCACCGGACGGATTATGGATATTCAGTCTTCCAGTGAAAGCTCTGTTATCAAGGTAATTTCTGACTGGAAGAGCATGTATCGGATGTATGGGGAAGAAAATGAAACTCCAGGAAATAAGGCAGATATGCCTTTAGATATAGATGTCGAAGATGTTTAAGAAAACGCATAGGAGGAGGTTCTCCATGGAACAGGAATTAACACTGTTTGATAAATTGTACTGCTGTTATTATCAGGCAGTCAGACAGGTATTAGAAGAGTCGGCCTGCACTCCTGTCAGCAAAAAGAGGATGGAGGAAATCTGCGAAACAGCTGCCTTCAGGGAAAGCGCCCTGTCTATTCTGCCGCAGCTGACAGACAGAGACGGAGCCTGGAGCTGCCTTCTGTCAAAAACAGAAGACAGCCTTTTTTCCTCTGCTCTGGGGGATAAGGCTCTGAAAGCGCCTCTCTCCTGTCTTCAGAAGGCCTGGATCGCCTCTATCTGCCAGGATCCCCGGTTTCTTCTGTTCTTCACTGAAGAAGAGCGCGATTTTATAAAGGCAGATATCCCTGCTCTGTATCAGGAGGAAGATTTCTATTATTACGACCGGTTTCAAAACGGAGATCCTTATTCCAGTGCCATGTATCGGAAGCATTTTCGAACTGTCCTTACAGGACTCTCCGAAAAACAGCTTTTGAAGCTGTCCTACAAAGGAAAAAATCAGCTGCTGACTGATTTAAAAGTCCTTCCTGTCCGCCTCCAATACTCTCCTAAAGACGACAAATTCCGTCTGCTCTGTATAAGGCTTCGCAAAGGGCGAAAAGGACTTCCCTATACGCTTAACATGGGGAAAATTCTGGCCTGCAGCCTGGCTGGCACATGGCAGACAGACGTAGACAGGGACAGCGCGCCCGAACCGCCTTTCACATCGCCCTCCCTGGCTGTATTCTCCCAGAAAGCTGCTGAACCGGCTGTCATTGAAATCGACGGCAGAAGAAATTCTCTGGAACGGTGCATGTTAAAATTTGCCGACTATGAAAAGCATACAGTTTACGATGAGGAGAGAGCCGTCTACACCTGCTCCATCTACTACGATATTCAGGATGAAACAGAACTTCTCATCGCTCTGCTGTCCTTCGGTCCTGTCATCCGCGTGCTGGAACCTGAGCGGCTGGTGCAGGAGATCCGTGAGAGAGTGAACAGGCAGCACAGGCGGCTGTTTGGGGAGGTGAGGGAAGCTTTTTAGGCTTCCCTATTTCCAGATTTCCCCTACAATTTCCGGCTCTGCAAAGATTCCTGTTGCTCCTCCAGTATGCCAAAATACAACTGTACTTCCCTGCGGAATTTTTCCGCTTCTGATACAGTCCAGCATTCCTGAAAATGCTTTTCCTGTATATACCGGATCTACAATAATACCTTCTTTTCTTGCCAGATACTGTATTGCCTCTGTCGCTTCTTTGGTAGGCTTCTCATATCCTTCACCATAGTAAGACAATTCATAGTGCATATCTGATGGAAGAACAGTTTTATCACTTCCAATATAACGCAGGCTTTCATTTGCGATGTTTGCCACTTTCTCTAAATGACTCAATTCTTTCGGACTAACTGTTACACTGTAAATGGATGCGTCTGATTCAAGAAGAGCACGTCCTGCTGCCAGGCCAGCCAGTGTTCCGCCTGTTCCTGTGGCATGAAAAATATAATCAGGCTTTTCATTTAACTGTTCCATCTGTTCCAGCATCTCCGCATATCCATTGATGAAACCTGTACTTCCAATGTAATTAGCCCCACCTTCTGGAATTACAAAACATTTATGGCCTTCCTTCTCCATCTGTTCAACCTGTTTTCTGCATAACTCCTCTGCTTCCAGATCCGCCTCTGCTTCTTCTCTTCCATTTGCCGGTATAATATGCACTTCAGCTCCTAATATCATATCCAGCAGAAGGTTCGCTTTCGGTCTCTCTTCCTTCTGCTCTGTCAGATCGACCAGATATAAAATACTTTTCAGGCCCTGCGCATTGCACATGGATGCAGTTTCCATAGCATGGTTCGACTGAGTTGCCCCAAAGGTAAATACCGTATCATATCCATGCTCTTTTGCATATCCAATTAAAAATTCCAGCTTTCTGACTTTATTTCCCCCAAACAGATTCACACCTGTCATATCATCTCTCTTAATGTATAAATTGACACCCAGATCATTGCTGATATTGTTTAATCTGTGAAGTGGTGTAGGAAAAAATCCGATTCTGCTTCTTGGTACTGTCTGAAGCATTTCTTTTGCTGTTTTCATATGATCCATACTCTGTTTCCAGATGCTTTTGACAAGCATCTTCTCCTTTCTCACAATATATTCATAAATGCAGTCTGTTAAAAATTGATTTCTGTATCTGAGATTGCCTGGATTAGCTCCAGACAGGCAGCTACATCTGATTTACTTACTATTTCATTTCCCGAATGTATATTTTTAGCAGGAACACAGACCGCACCTGCTTTTACCCCTTGGTATCTCTGCGCTTTGCAGGCATCTGTTCCTCCATGATCGCTGATATCCAGCTGATAGGGTATTCCATTTTCAGATGCTGTCATTTTCAGCCATTCAATCACTTCCTGGCAGACAATCATAAAGTGATCCATCACCTTTAATGCTGCACCTTTTCCAACAGATGTATCTGTTTTCATTCCCCTCAGTTCTTCATTGGAGCACGTCACATCGACTGCCAGCAGAAGATCTGGTTCAACAGCAGAAATGGCTGACTGTATGCCTTGAAATCCATTTTCCTCCTGAACAGAAAAGATAAAATACATATCATTCCTGCACGATTTAATCTTTTTTATCACTTCTGCCAGAATAAAACATCCAATTCGATCATCCAGGGCGCCTGAAATAATAAACTCTTCATTTTCGTAATAATCTGCTTTTATTACAATCTCCTGGCCTCTAAAAGAATCCAGGCTGTCTGATTTTTTCGGATTCATGCCAAATTCAATATATAAGTCATCGCAGGAAACAGTGGTGTCTGCTGATTTTTTTTCACATAAAACAACTCCCTGCTCTCCTGTCTCTGTTCGAACTCTGGTATCAATCATATTCAGGGGTTTAATGGAACCCAGCGGAAGAACGCGAAATCTGCCTTTATCAACGGATCTGAGCATAAAACCAATCTGATCCATATGGGCAGTTACAGCAATCTTTTTCCCATTTCCTTTTTTGTGTACAATCAGATTTCCAATGGCATCTTCTTTTATATCGTCTGCATAGTCTTTTATTTCTTCTGCTATCATCTTCCGGATTCTCTGCTCTCTCCCACTAGGTCCGTAGGCAGCACACATTTTTTCCAGCAGATTACTGTTTAAAATCATTTTTAAGTTCTCCACCATGCTGATAAGCAAGACAAGAAGAAGATGAAGCCACCTTCTTCCTGCCAATCCATGTTTCAATATGAGTTTACTTATTTACAGTCATTTAAGAAAAGACCGTCAACCACAAAGATCGGTTTTACATCATTGTAGTATGCCTGTGCAAAACTTGTGATGTATAACGGCGCTAATGTAACATGATCCATTAAATATCTCTGTGTCTCGTCAACCAGTTTAAATGTCTCTTCTCCATTAAAACTATTTTCTACTCCAGAACACATTGCCCTGTATTTTTCCATATCAATTCCATTGTTCTGATCATATACAATCATCCATAAATGATATGCCGGCTCGGACCACCAGTAATTGCTGATACCAATATCATAATCTTTATTATTGTAGCATTCTCTGAGCTTGTTATACTCCATTGTTTCAATCTGCACATCAAAGCCAAAAGAATTCAGCTGTCTCTGGAGCTCTACTGCCGCAATTTCATTTGCTCCGGAAGCAACAATAAATTTCAGGGAAAGTTTTTCACCGTCTTTGTCCAGAATTCCGTCTCCATCTGTATCTTCCCATCCGGAATCCTTTAACAGCTGAAGGCCTTCTTCCTGCTTATCAGTATAGTTTGTCTTATAATACTCATCTGTATCGTCACAGTGGAACAGAATATTTTTTGTTACATAACTGTATGCAGGCTGGCACATTAAATCACCGCCGAACACCTCTACAATCGACTGTCTGTCGATTAAGTATGAAATTGCAAGACGGAGATTTTTATCCTGCAGCACACCTGTTGTTGCGTTCATCTCAAGGTCTCTTACCATAGGCGGAAGGATTGAGTTGATTTCTGCATCTGCAATCTTCTGGCATTCAGCAACTCCATCCTCACTCAGGCCAATAATGTAATCAATATCTTTCTGCTTAAATGCGTTCAATGCAGCAAATTCATCTTCATAGAAGGTCAGGTTAATGGTTTCAATATTAGCTGGTCCCTTATTTTCCAAAAGCTCATTCTGTGTAGAATATCCCTCATTACGCTTTAAGATTACATTAGAACCTTCTGTATAGGTTTCTACATAATAAGGACCATACGGATGTACGCCCCACAGCTTTTCCTCCTGAGTCGGAAGACTTTCCAGCTCATCCTTATCAATTACAGCAAAGCATGGGTTAGCCAGGCAGATAATCAAAGAGGTTGAATAGTGTTCCATAGTAAGCGTAATTTTGTTTCCGTCAATTTCTATATTTTTAATAACAGAAAGGAATTCGCTCATGGTTCCTTCTTTTTGTGCGTATTCCAAAGATGCCTTTACATCCTCTGGCTCTAATTCTTCCCCATTGTAATATTTCAGGCCTTCGGGAATTTCAAAAGACATTACTGTTCCATCTTCACTGATTTCTGGTTTGGAAGCCAGACACGCCTCGATTTCTCCTGTATCATGATTATACAGGAATAACGGTTCTGCACATGTCATCTGAATATCATAGAAGTTATCGCACTGAATTACGTCAGTACCAATCCATGCTTCATTAATTGTACCAATATTCAGTACATCCCTGATTTCATTTTTTGCTTCTGCAGATGACTCACTTTTCTCTGCTGATACCGTTTCCTTTGTCTCCTTGTCCTGATTTCCGCTGCAGCCAGTTAACATACCTGTCAACATAGATGCCGCCAAAACCAGAGCTGCTGCTTTTTTCAGTTTCATTTTTTCCTCCTGATGTTTAAAATTTATTCATAACAGCCATTAAGACAACGATTATATAAAATAATCTGCTGCTACTTTCTGTTTTCTATATGCGGAACTGCTGCAAGAAGCCGTTTCGTATACTCATTTTCTGTGTGGCAGATAACCTGCTCCGTAGTTCCCATTTCAACTGCCTTTCCCTGGTGCATCACTACAATTCTGTCGCACATGTACTTTATTACATTTAAATCATGCGAAATAAAAATAAATGTCATTCCAAACTGCTTTTGAAGTGATAAAAGCAGAAGAAGAACCTGTGCCTGGACAGAAATATCCAGCGCGGAGGTCGGTTCATCCAATATAATCACTTCCGGCTGCAGTATGATTGCCCTTGCAATAGCAACTCTCTGCTGCTGTCCTCCTGATAAGGATTTGGGATAAATATTCATAATAGACGGATCCAGATTCACCAGTTCCAGGGCTTTCTCCGCTTTTTTATATGCCTCTTCCTTTTTTTCTCCATGAATCAGAAGAGGTCTCATAATGGACATCCCTACCGTAAAATGAGGATTAAAATTGCTTCCCGGATCCTGAAATACAACAGAAACTTTCTGATGAAACTCCTTCTTCTGAACACGGCTTTGATGGTGGACATCCATTCCATTCATCCATATTTTTCCTGTTGTCGGCTTCTCTAAACCCAGGATCATTCGCACTAACGTCGTTTTTCCAGATCCTGATTCTCCAACAATTCCCAAAATCTCATTCTTGTCTACAATAAAACTTACATTATCTACAGCATGAACTGCTTTTGTAGCAAAGAGTCCTTTCTTTTCATAACACTTTCCTACATTCTCTATTTTAATCAGTGGTTCCTTTAACATGTTCTCCCCCAAGTAAATGACAATAGCAGTAATGAATGTTGTCAATCTTTACCTTTTCCGGAGCAAAGGCTTCGCATTTTTTCTGTGCCATTGGGCATCGATTATAAAAACGACATCCCTGATTTGTATCATAAAATCTGGGAACAGTGCCCGGAATCGATTCCAGCTTAACATCATGCTTTGTTCCTTTCGGAATGGCTTTTAAAAGCATCTGCGTATATGGGTGAGACGGATTTTTCAATACATCCTCTGTTTTCCCAAATTCAACAATCTGCCCTGCATACATAACCGCTACCTTATCGGCAATCTTGGCAACTACGCCAAGATTATGAGTAATAAGAAGGACTGACGTATTATTTTTTTCTTTTAGTTCTGACAGCAGTTGAAGGATTTCCGCTTCTATCGTAACATCTAATGCAGTCGTCGGTTCATCTGCAATCAACAGTTTCGGTTCACGGGAAACCATCATGGAAATCATGACTCTCTGCCGCATTCCTCCTGATAATTCATGGGGATACTGGCTCATCTGATGAAGCGGATCACTCATTTTCACTCTTTCGTACAGAGTCTGGGTTTTTTCAAACGCTGTTTTTCGGTCAATTCCATCCAGGCAGATGGCTTCAACCACCTGATTTCCGCTTTTTATAACAGGATTTAAGGAATCTAACGGATTCTGAAAAATAAATCCTATCTCTTTTCCCCTGATCTTCACCATATCTTTTGCCTTTAAACCGACCAGTTCTTTTCCCTGATATAAAATACTTCCACTGACTGAAGATTTGCGCTTGTCCAGAAGCTGTACAATGGAATAAGCTAATGTTGATTTTCCGCAGCCGGATTCTCCTACAACTGCTGTTATCTCACCTTCGTTTACTGTCAAATCTACATTTTTAATTGCAGAGAGCTGTTTTTTTCCAATTTTATAATTTACGCTGAAATCAGTAATTTTAAGTAACTCACTCATATGTCTGTCCCTTGTTCTTAATTCTTCATATTAGGATCGATTAAATTCCTAATCCCTTCTCCAAGAAGGCTGAATGTAATAATTGTATAAATCAATGCCAGACATGGGAAAATAACCAGCCATGGTGCTCTGAAAATTACGCTGGCACTTCTTCCTATCGCCAGTCCCCAATCCGGAGATGGCGGCTGGGCACCCATTCCCAAAAATGACAATGTCGCTGAGGATGTAATGAAACCAGGCATCGATATGGATGCCATTACCAAAACAGATGGCAATACGCTGGGAAGGATATACAAAAAAAGGATGGACCAGGGTTTTTCTCCAAAGGATTTACCCGTTTCTACAAATGGCTGATTTTTCAGCATAAAAGTTTTAGATCTTACGGTTCTCTGATATCTGGGCCAGCCTGCCAGTGCCAATGCTAAAATAACATGATTCAGACTCCGACCTAAGAGCATGACAATTGTCATCGCTATTACAATACCGGGCAATGACCATATTACATCTCCAATAAATGTAATCACACCGTCCACTGCTTTCCCACAGTATCCAGAAACCAATCCTAATACCACTCCTATTGTCAGCTCAATCAGCGCACCCAAAAAAACTGTTTTCAGCGCCAGCGGAGTACCATAAATAATTCTTGATAATACATCTCTTCCATACTCATCCTGCCCAAAAAGATGTTCACTGCTGGGAGGCATTAAATGTTCAGCGGCAATTCCAGCATCTGGCTCATATGGGGCAATCTGCTCACAGAACACAGAAACAAGTATTAATAGAAGCAACATAATCATGCCAGCAACACATTTTTTTTCTTTAAAAAATCTTTTTACCATAGTTAGTCTCATCACTTTTCTGTTATTATTCTACAATGCGCGCTCTGGGATCCATTACTGCCACTAAAATATCAGAGCAAATATTAGCAAATACCGTCAAAATAGAAATAATCAATACACAAGCCTGAACAACAGGAATATCCCTGTTTATTACAGCATTCGTCATCCATGCTCCCATTCCCGGAATAGCAAATATATTCTCTACAACCACGGCTCCTGCAATAATCCATGGCAATGACAAAAAAACGTTTACAATAATAACAATTACCGCATTTCGCAGCACATGGGAAAACAAAATTTTGTTTTCAGACAGCCCCTTTGCATACGCAGTCTGCACATACCTTTCATTCATTGCACCAATTACTTCACTTCGGATCAATCTTGTGTTCATTGATAAACCGCCTAACACAATAGCCATAATTGGCATAATATAATGCTTCCACGAAGTATAGCCTGATGCTGGCAGCAAATTCAGCTTTACGCCAAACAGCAGGATCAGAAGCATTCCAATCCAAAAGGTCGGTATCGCAGAAGTAATCAGCGAATACTGCATCACTATCTTGTCGAATATGCTGTCCCGTTTCCAGGCCGCAAGACTTCCTAATGGAATTGAAATAAGTACCTGCAAAATCAGTGCAATTCCACACAGGCGGAGACTGTATGCTACACGCATAGCCATCGAATCTGAAATTTTCAATCCCGTCTTCAGGGATTTGCCTAAATCTCCAGATACTACCCCTTTTGCCCAGTCTAAATACTGTTCCGGCAGCGGTTTATTAAATCCCCATTCTTCCCTTAACTCTTCTCTTCTTTCCTGCGGCACCTTTTCTGATACCAATGCATCTACCGGATCTCCCGGAAGAACATGAAGTACACAAAAGATTGCTATGGATACCACAAAAATCTGTAAAAAACCAATTCCTATTTTTCGTGCAATATAACCTTTCATGACAAATCAATCTTTCTTTTATTTATCTATTTATCTTCGATTATCTCTTTTTTAAAGAAATAACAGTGCCCGCAGTATCTCCCGGAAATCCTTATGTTCAAATCGTACTGTTACCGCATCAATTTTTTTGCATCCAGGGTAATAGGCCCGCTTATTTGCTTCTGCATGACTGAAATAAGTGATATCAAGAACAAAATACTCCGGCAGCTGCGCTGCCTCATGATGCTTCTCACCAAAGGCCTCTCTCAAAGCACCTCTGATTAACAGCTCTGCCTTCTCTTCAGAGACACTGATTACAGACGCTCCACGTCCTCTCTGCACTGCTGCTGTTTTTATTTTTGCATTATACTGTTCTGCCTCCTGACAAATCCCCAAATCTCCACTCAGCATCACAACAGGAACCTGGTACATCCCTGCAATGTAGAAACTAATTAAAAACTCTGACATCAGCTTTCCATTTAATGTAACCTTAGAATATCTGAGGGAAGAAAAAGTATGAGCCAGCGGAGACAAATCTGTTCCTGCACAGCTGTGATATCCCAAAAGAATCACGGCAGAATAAGTTTCATCCAGCTCCTGCATCATACACAAAGGCCCGTCATCCCAGCCTCGGACAATTTCACAGTTAGCCGGAAAATCTGTGACATCGTAGTTGCATCCACTGCTATGGGCATCTTTAATTGTAATCTGACAGCTGCTGTCGATACGGTTTATTTCACTTACGGCTGCCAGTATTTCCTGTTTCAGGATATTTCTCTGCTGATGATATTCATCACTGTTTCTGTCTTCCAATTTCCATGTACAGGCCCCTGCAGTGCCTTCGATATCTGCGCTGATATAAATTTTTCTATTCATAAATCTGCCGCCTCTTATTGTTTGTTTCTAAAACTTTTTTATA
>OBVY01000948.1_pt1 | contig 21433 bp, 13 predicted proteins | sample 1538051 | NCBI WGS metagenome assembly OBVY01 (sample SAMEA2580017, study PRJEB22360) | human gut metagenome | biome: human gut; feature: human-associated habitat; material: faeces | place: Denmark | collected 2008/2010 | reverse complement strand
CCGTTGAATTCGGATTACCACCGGCTCGACCTGTCGGTCACCTACTGGCTGCGGCGGAAACCGTGGCGCAGCGGCATCAATCTCTCCCTCTTCAACCTCTACGCCCACCGCAACCCGCTCTACATCTCGTGGCCGGTGCTCGTCGACGAAGAGAAGCACGAATATCAGATCCATCCGCGCCGGCATTACCTCTACACCGTCATCCCCTCCGTAAGTTGGATTTTCAAATTCTGAACGCACCGTGAAACGATCCGTCATCCTGCTGTTTACGCTGCTGGGCAGCTGCCTGGGCAAGGTCTCGACCGATACGGAATACCATCGTCAGCTGGTAGTCGAAGGGAGAATCGAAGCCGGCGGGCCGGCCGAGGTGATGCTCTCCGAGAACCTTCCTTTTCTGGATGTCATTACCGAACAGACGCTCGAAGCGGCCGTCGTCCGCTATGCGAAGGTGACCGTCACCTCCGACGACGGACAGAGCGAAATCCTTACGGGCTACTACGACCGCAACTATCCGACCCGCTTCGTCTACCGATCGGCACGCCTGCACGGCCGCACAGGCGGCACCTATACGCTCACGGTCGACTATCGGGGACGAACCTGCACGGCCGTCACGACCGTCCCCGAACCGATCCCCCTGCGGGAACTGCGCGCCGAACCGGTCTGCGACTCGCTCTTCACGCTGCAAGCCCTCTTCGACGATCCTCCGGCCAAGAACGCCTACTTCGCCGAGTGCCGCACGACGGATCCCGGCGCCTACTCCCCTGCACTGATGGGCGTGGTCGACGACTCGGTGCTCGACAACGGCGGTTCGGTGACGCTGACCGTCAACCGGCCGCTCCAATACCTCAAAATCAAGGAGTACAAACAGTATTTCCGGCCCGGCGAGACGGTCGACGTCCGTTTCAGCCACATCTCCTCCCCGACATTCGATTTCTGGAGCCGGCTCGAAAACGAGATGCTCAACGCCATGAACCCCGTCTTTCCGGCCTACGAAAACCTCCCGTCGAACATCGAGGGCGACGCCCGCGGCATTTGGAGCGGATACGGCAGCTCCTACTACCGCATTACGATGCCACAGGAAAACGATAGCAAAGAAACGACCGTTTTTCCGCCGGCATAGCTCGAACGAGTTCGTCCCTATACGCGGTTTGGAGCAAACGATCCGAGAAATCCGCCGCTCCCTTCGCGGAAGCCCCCCGCCGGCCCTCCGCACCGGCGGACGGCAGCGACCGACCGCCGTTCGCCGATGCCCGCTGACGAGCGCAGACACGCCCTACCGCAGCCATGAACCGGCAAACGGCAGGAGATTATCGCAGACCGTCAATTTTTTTCGCGGAAAATAGCGGAAGTTTCCAAAAAAGTATTACCTTTGCACCACGCAAACCAACAAGGTGCGTACCCATGCCCAGGTGGCGGAATAGGTAGACGCGCACGTTTCAGGTGCGTGTGCCGCAAGGCGTGCAGGTTCGATTCCTGTCCTGGGCACCAGATATCCTGCTGATTCGTCAGCAGGATATTTTTTTCGATTCCCGTGAAAATCCCGTATCCGTTCCGAACGCCCTTTCCCGACAATCCGCAACTGCACTCCTTCGAGTCCGAATCCCGATTCCACCATCGACAGGTATACTGTTTCGGCGCCCCCTTTGGCCGAAACCGCCGCCCCGATCAAAACAACGGTGCTCCCGCCGTCCCGCGAAGAGTCCCTCCCCTCTTGCAGTATGGCGGAATAGTATTATATTTGTAAGGATTTTAGACCAATGAAGGCAGAGGAATCGATACTGATCGAACGATTGAAGAAGGGCGAACGCACGGCTTTCAACGAACTCTACGGCATATTCTGGGCACCATTAGTCAATTACGCGGAGCTCATCGTCGGCGACGAAAACGCGGATGACGTCGTACAGGAGGTTTTCGTCCGCATCTGGGTCGGCCGCGACAAACTGCGCAACGACGGTTCGCTGCGCGGCTATCTTTTGCGTGCGGTCTACCGCACCGCGCTCAACGTACTACGGTCGAAAAACTATGCCTCGTCCTACCGGTCGCAGACAAAACTGCAAATCGAACAGCAGCTCTGCACCTATTACGACCCCGACGAAAACGAAATTATCAGGAATCTTTACGCACGGCAGATCGCCGACGAACTCGACGCAGTCGTCGAAACGCTCTCGCCGAAATGCCGCGAAGTATTCCGTATGAGCCATTTCGAGGGGCTGTCGAACAGAGAGATCTCGGAGCGGCTGAATATCAGCGTTTCGACCGTCGAGAATCATATCAACAATGCGTTGCGGCAATTACGCGGCAAACTGGGCCATCTGAAAATGTTTTTGCTGTTGACGATTTACATCTTGGGACAATAAAAGCGGTCGACGAATAGGTGCTTTCCCCGACTCGTGTGTATTATAATCGGAAAGTCAATACGCACGACCGTGAAAAACGAAGACTCGCAACATCCGTTCGACGAACGGATCATTTGGAAATATTTCGACGGGACAGCTACTTCCGAAGAGGAACAGGAACTGTCGCAGTGGTTAGCAACCAGTGAAAAACACCGGCGCGAAGTTGCCGAACTACGCGCCGTCCGACAACGATTCGCAAAGTGGCGTTCGACCCTCTACGGTCCGGCGCGTTTCATCCGTTCGCTCAACCGACTCAACAGTCGGATCGATGCGCTCGAAAACGCTCCCTGCACGGCGCAGCGGCCCCATCGTCTCTCGAACCTTTTCGGACACATTCGTATACACTCCCTGCTCCGAACGGCTGCGGTCGTCGCAGTCGTGGCCCTGACCGGTATGTTCGCATGGCGTACCGCCCTGATGCCCGCGCCGATCACTTACTTCAATGCCGACACGACGATCATGCACGTAGCGATGCCCGATGGCTCCGACATCTGGCTTACACCCGGATCGACGCTCTGCTACGACGAGACATTTCACACCGACGAACGCCGCGTACATCTCGACGGCGAAGCCTATTTCGACGTCGAACACGACGCCAAGCATCCTTTCGACGTCGTTACTCCCAATCTGCGCGTGCGCGTGCTCGGTACGGTTTTCAGCGTCCGATCGCTGCGCGGCGACCACATGGCCGAGACGACGCTGGCCGAAGGCGCCGTATCATTGCAGCGCGCCGACGGCAGCAATCTGATCCGGTTGCACCCCGGCCAGCGCGCCATCTACGATACGCAGGACGAACAACTCGAAATCAAGGAGGTCCCCGTCGGAGATCATCTGGCCCTGAGCTACGGTATCATCACACTCGACGGCGTTCCGCTCCGGCAAATCGCCGACCGCATCGAGGAGCTCTACGGCGTGAAACTGCGTCTGGTCGACGACGATGCACCCGATGCCAACTACAATTTCAGTTTTCAGAAAGACACCCCGATCGAAGACGTGATCGAATTGTTACAATTCATCTCAGGCACACGTTTCGAAATCCTGCGGTATCCCGATTCCGACTGAATCCGCGCGCCGGAATCGGTTGCGATCCCTGTCGGCTACCGCTCCCGCAAGGGAACAGGAACAGACGATTGCCCAAACTCATACAAACTTTCATACTAACAACCTAATCACTACTCATCCATGAAAAAAATCGGTTTATTCCTGACGGGATGGTGTCGGATGCTTCTGTGCGTCGGGTTGGCTGCATTGCCGTCGGCGTCGCTCGGTGCAAGGGGCGAGTTACTCGCCGACCAGCGTCTCAACCTGAACTTGTCGTTCAGCAGCGCATCGCTGCGCGAAGTGGTCTCGGCATTCACCGAGCAGACAGGAGTGGTCTTCTCCTACGAAACCTCGCTCGGCAAACGGACGCTCTCCGACGTGCATGTCGTCATCCAAGACGCTCCACTCGAAGAGATGCTCAATACGCTGTTCTACGACACGGGCATCTCCTGGAAGATCAAGGATCACGTGGTGGCTCTCACCGCCATACCCTCGTCGAAAAAAAACGCGTCGACAGGCTCCGCCCCCTCTCCCTCCGCCAACCGTAAGCCGGTCGTGACAGGGCGCGTGGTCAATGAAGAAGGCGAACCCCTCGTCGGCGTGAACGTATTGGTGAAAGGCACTACGCAAGGGACGTCGACCGATATCGACGGAAGCTATTCGATCGCCGTTGCGGACGACGACGTGCTCCAATTCACCTATTTGGGTTACGGTTCAGCCGAATGGCGCGTAGGCACGCAGACCCGCATCGACGTCGTTCTGAAAGAGGACAAACAGATGCTCGACGAAGTAGTAGTAGTCGGCTACGGTACAGTGAAGCGTCGCGATCTGGTCGGCGCCGTCGATCAAGTCGACAGCAAGGTTTTCTCCGAACGTTCGAATCCGAGCATCTCGCGGTCGCTGCAAGGCGCCATTCCCAACCTCAACATCTCGATGCGCGACGGCAAACCCTCGCGTGCAGCGACGATCAACATCCGCGGTACCGGTTCGATCGGTTCGGGTGGCGGGGCATTGGTGCTCATCGACGGCGTGGAAGGCGACCTGGAAACGGTCAACCCTCAGGACATCGCCAGCGTCTCGGTGCTCAAAGATGCCTCGTCGGCTGCGATCTACGGAGCACGCGGCGCATTCGGAGTGATTCTGGTAACGACCAAATCGGCCGAAGAGGGCGAAACGAAAGTCACTTACAACGGCAGTTTTTCGCTTCACGCGCGCACGGTCAAGCCACAGCTGGTAACCGACGGCTACGAATGGACGACCGGCTATATAAACGCATGGAACGGCTATTACAACGGACAGAATCCGCTGCCATCCTACATCAACAACATCGCCCCCTATTCCGATAGCTGGTACAAGGAACTGGCACGCCGCAGCACCGATCCGTCGCTCGAACGCGTGCGCATCAACGACAAGAATCAGTACGAATACTTCGCCAACACCGACTGGATGGACGCTTTCTACAAGGATTTCAACTACTCGCACGAGCACAATATCAGCGTATCGGGCGGCAATCAGAATGCGGACTATTATGTATCGGGCCGTTTCTACGATCAGGACGGCATTTACCGCGTGGGCGACGAACGTTACAAACAGTACAACGTCCGCGCCAAAGGCAACATCCGCATCCGTCCCTGGCTGCGGTTGAATAACAACATGGATTTCACGGTGGTGGACTACCACCAACCGATGCTCTATTACAGTCTCCAACTTCCGCAGCGCATGATCGAACACGGAGGACAGCCGATCAACCCCATCACCAACCCCGACGGGACGTGGACTTATGCCGCCGTACTGAACGGTTACGCAGGCTTCGCCGAAGGATCGAGCTACCAGCAGGACGACAAATTCACCATGAAAGACAAACTGGGCATCGAGATCGACGTGGTGAAGGACGTACTGAAAATATCGGGCGATCTCTCCTACCTTTTCGCCCGCAACAAACGCGAGCGTGTGACCAACATGTATACCGGTTACCGAGGCCCCGACACTCCGATCACGGTTAACGAAAGTCAAGGCAGTACGCTGGAAAATCTGCGTCAGGACACGAACTACCTGTCGAGCAACATTTACGGAGAATACACGCCGAAACTCGGCGACGACCATACGCTCAAGCTGCTCGCCGGCTGGAACCTCGAAACGAAGAAATACCGCGGAACGACCATCAAGCGCGAAGGGCTGACCGTACCCTCGAAACCGAGTTTCGGTCTGATGGACGGTCTTACCAGCGATCCCGTCGTTTCGGGATACGACTGGAGTTACGTGGGCGCCTTCTTCCGTGCCAACTACGGCTATCAAGGCAAATATCTGGCTGAATTCAGTTGCCGCTACGACGGCTCTTCGAAATTCCCCGAAAACTCGAAATGGGGCTTCTTCCCCTCGGCTTCGATCGGCTGGCGCCTGTCGGAAGAGAAATTCATGGAGTGGTCGCGCAACTGGCTCGACAATCTCAAGATACGTCTCTCGGCCGGTTCGATGGGCAATGGCAACATCGACCCCTACAAATACATCGACTACATGACCATCAAAACCTCGACGGTCGTCATCGGCGACGCACTGGGCTCCTATACGACGGCTCCCGGAGCCATTCCGCTCTCGCTGACGTGGGAGACGGCGACCACCTACGACGTAGGCTTCGACATGGATCTGTTCCGCAACCGGTTGTCGATCGGATTCGACTGGTACCGTCGCTATACCACCGACATGTACACCGTCGGCGTGAGCCTGCCCTCCGTTTACGGCACCGACGCACCCAAAGGCAACAACGCTTCGCTCAAAACCAACGGCTGGGAACTCTCGGTCGGTTGGCGCGACAGTTTCGAACTGGGCGGCAAGGCTTTCAGCTACAACGTCAAAGCGATGGTATGGGATGCCCGCACATGGGTGACCGAATACATCAACCCGACGGGCGCACTGGGCGATTACTACGAAGGCAAGGAGCTGGGCGAAATCTGGGGCTACCGCGTAGAAGGTCTTTTCCGCGATCAGGAAGACATCGACTCGCACGCCGAGCAGTCGTTCTTGCAAACGCTCGACAAGGTGACCCGACCGGGACAAGTCAAATTCGCCGACCTGAATCAGGACGGTAAAATCGATCGGGGCGCCTACACGACCGCTGATCCGGGCGATCTTACCGTCATCGGCAACGAAACACCCCGTTACTGCTATGGCATCAATCTGGGATTCAACTGGAACGGTATCGGCATCTCGACCTTCTGGCAAGGCGTCGGCAAAAAGGATTGGTATCCGCGTTACGACTCGGGATTCTTTTGGGGCCAGTACAACCGTCCGTTCGGCTACATGCTCAAACAGCACACGGGCGACAAGGTCTATCGCGAAGAGCTCGACAACTGGGACACGGCCTATTGGCCCCGCTACACGACCTACCAGACCCACCAGTCATCGGTCAACCGTCCGCTGACGATCAACAACGACCGCTATATGCAGGATGTGTCGTATATCCGGCTGAAAAACATCACGGTCGACTATACCTTCCCCGATCGCATCTGCAAGAAACTACACATCAAAGGGTTAAAAGTATGGGTGTCGGGCGAGAACCTATGGACCTATTCGCCCATGTTCGAACACTGCGACAACTACGATCCCGAAGTGATCAACGCCGGTGACTCGGATTTCCGCACCTCCGAAGGCGACGGTTACAGTTATCCGATGCTGCGTACCGTGACACTGGGAGTCAACCTTTCCTTCTAACCTGCAAAAAATACGAACGATGAAAAAGATATTCATGCTCTTGGCGAGCGTCGCGCTCTTCGGTTCCTGCGAGGATTTTCTCTCGAAGGAGGATCCCAACAAAATCGACGCGCCGAGCTATTTCCGCAACGAAACCGATCTGCAAACCTACATCAACGGCTTTCTGCAAACGATGAGTCCTACCGCCGCCTCCGTGGCCACGGGCGACGCCCGTACCGACTGCCTGGCATGGCGCGGCGAATACCAGTTCCTCACGGACAACTTTGATGCCGACGACCAGTCGGGCTGGGGAACGAGCGATTGGGAGGATCTGCGCAACATCAACTATTTTCTCGACAACTTCCGACAGGCGGCCGTCAGCGAGACAACGCTCGCTCACTACGAGGGCGTCGCCCGTTTCTGGCGTGCCTATTTCTATTGGAACAAGGTCAAGACTTTCGGGGCAGTGCCCTGGTACGATTCGACGATCGATTCCAACGACCACGAGGCGCTTTACAAGCCTCGCGACAGTCGCGAATACGTGATGCGCAAGGTACTCGAAGACATCGAATTCGCCAGCACGTACTGCACATCGAGTTCGGCTCTGGAAGTCAACTCCGTGCAGATCACCCGATACGTCGCATTGGCACTCAAAGCCCGTATCTGCCTCTATGAAGGCACCTTCCGAAAATATCACGCGAACGATCCCTCGACAGGGAAACCATGGACGACGGACGAAGCGGAGACCTATCTGCGTGCAGCCGTGAGTGCCTGCAACGAACTGATGACCAGCAAAAAGTATTCGCTGGTCTCCGATCCGGCCAACGTTTCGACGCAGTACCGGAAGCTCTTCACGAGCGAATCCGTCTTCACGCAAGAGGTAATCTGGGCCCGCGTCTACAATGCCGAATTGAACGCGACACACAACCTCAACTCCAACTTCATCGTGCAACAGTACGGCAGCTACTCGCTGACCAAACAGTTCATCAATACCTATCTCAACCTCGACGGTTCGCGTTTCACCGACAAACCCGGCTATGAAAAGACCGCATTCATCGACGAGTTCGAGAATCGCGACTACCGCCTGATGCAAACCGTCCGCTACCCAGGCTACACTCGCAAGAACAACGGAACGGATACCCGCTATGCCCCCGATTTCGGCTACTGCGTGACAGGCTACCAGCCGATCAAATGGGTGATCGACGACACGAGTCTCGACAGCAACACCTCGCCCTGCTCCACGTCGATCCCGATTATTCGTTACGCCGAAATCCTGCTGACCTACGCCGAAGCGAAATGCGAGTTGGACGAATTCGACGAAACAGTCTGGAACGAGACGATCAAACCTCTGCGCGAACGCGCCGGTGTCGACGGAACGATGCCTGCTACGGCCGATCCCTACATGATCGAATATTTCCTCGGCACAGTCACCGACAACGCATTGCTCGAAATTCGCCGCGAACGCGGCTGCGAATTGATATTGGAAAACGTCCGCTGGGACGATGATATGCGTTGGGGTATGGGCAAACTGGCCGAACGGCCCTGGTACGGCGTCTATGTAGGCGAGCTAGACAAAGCATACGATATGGACGGCGACGGGAAGGACGACGTCTGCTTCGTGCGCAAGGAGCCCGAACGCCCGCAGGCCGGCATCACCTATCGCGTGCTGGGCGACGATTTCTCGCTGACCGACGGCGACAGTGGTTACATCGAGTGCTACATCCGCATGACGCGCAAGTGGGACGATAAAAAATATGTGCGCCCCATATCGACGACAGCACTCAACGACAACCCCGCACTGGGACAGAACTACGGATGGGAAAAATAATAACGTACCAAACACCACGAATATCACCATGAAACGAATCAATAAATGGGCCTTGCTGCTGACCGCAAGTTATTGCGTACTGGCCGTCGGGTGCAAGGACGACGACGGGAGTTACCTCGTTCGCGAAACCGATGTCATCCAGTTTTCGAGCAATCTGGCCTCTTCGCAGCGCATCACGCTGCGTTGCAACGGCGCATGGCGCTCGGTCGTACCCGAAGATGCCCAGTGGCTCTCGACGACTCCTTCGGAGGGCGTCGGTACGGGCGAATTCGAATGGATCACCGTTTCGGCCACGCACAACCGCTCGGCCGAACGCACAGCAACGCTCTACTTGGAATGCAACGGCGTACAATATCCGATTACGGTGACACAAGCCAACGGAGCGATCATCTACGGCACACCGACGCTTGACGGAAATCTCATCGAGGGCGAAGCGTCGGAAGCCCGCATCCGGTTCACCTACTCCAACGCCTACGGCGACGAGACGATTGCGGTGAAATGCACGCCCAGCGGCGACTGCGACGGGTTGTCGGTAGCCGGCACCTCGTTCGAACTGACCAACGGCGGCGCAACGCTGGCGCTCGACATCGAGGGTACGCCGACGAAACCCGGATACGCCACTTTCGCCGTGAGCGTCGACGATCAGCCGATCGGCGAGGTGCGCGCCAAGGTCTACTCCGTCAGCGAAATGCCCGTCGAAGGACTGCCCGTACAGTGGCGTTTCAGCGAAATCATGGGCGGCGATCCCGAAAAAACGGATCTGCAAAAGCGTCAGCCCGAGTGGACGACCGACAAACATACGCTCAACTCCGATGTCGGTTCGGCCACCATCACGGTCGTCGAAGCCGAAGGCAAAACCGCGGCAGCACTGAACTCATGGGGCTACAACAACGGCCATGCTTACATCAAAGGTCTCTATTACAACGACTATTGGCTGATGACCATTCCGGTCAAATACGTCGCTTCGGGCACCGTCCTCAATGCGAAAGGCTGCTTCGGCGGATCGGGTTCGGCCGCAGCGTTCTTCCTGCTCGAATACTCGGCAGACGGCCTGACATGGCATCAGGCCGACGGCGCGAAGACGGAGACCTTCACCATCAAGGAGAAGCCGGTCGAGGCCATCTATCACGTGCAGGCTTGCGACGTACCGAAATTCCCCGACGACGCGGCATGTTCGTTCGACTGCACGTTCCCCGTCGAAGTGGATATTCCCAACGGCAACCTCTACATCCGCTTGCGGGTCTCGGCCAACATCCGTATCACACAGAACAACACCATCACGACGGGCGGAGGAGGTTCGAACCGTCTGGCAAAGACATGGTCGGTTTCCGTAGTCGAGTAATCGAAAAACAACGAATAGCATGAAAAAACAGATCATTGCGACGCTGCTCCTATTAACGACGACGGCGTCGAACATCGGTTGTACGGACGATAGTCCGGCACAAATTACCTCGCTCAAACTCAATCGCACGGAACTTACACTCCAACCCGGCGAAACCTTTCAACTGGAAGCCACGACCCGACCTGCCGACGCCGGCGTACCAATCAAATGGAGCAGTTCCAACGAGGCGGTGGCGGCGGTCGACGAACGAGGACTCGTCACAGGCACAGGTTACGGCGCCGCCCTCGTCACGGCACGCTACGGCAGTTACTCGGCCAAATGTTCCGTGACGCTGAACGCAGAACAAGTTTGGGATCCTTCGCAGGCTCTCGCGGCTCCGCTCTCATCGGACATCGTTCACAGCAAGAACGTCCTGCTGTATGCACCCCGCCGCATTTTACAGGGTTTCGACATCCTCCCGAACGGCGAGATCTACTACTCACAGGTCGGCAGCAACGCCTACACGCTCAATATCTGTCGGGCAGCAGGCCCCAACCAGAACGCCCAGGACGAAGTGATGATCCTCAAACATTTCGGCCACGGCACGCAGATCGTCGCCGAGAAAGCCTCAGACGGAAAGACTTACATTTGGCTCAACAGCAATGCCTCGGTCGACGACAGCGGCGAATACGGCAACAACTGGTCGTTCTCGCGCGTGGAGTTTGTGCCCGGAACGAACGAAGCAGACGGCTATGCCGGCGATACCTTCTTCCTGAACAAGGAACAGCAGTACGATCAACAGGTGGCCGTCGATTTCGATGCACGCCGATTGCTGGTGGGTTCGCGTAAATCGGGCGTGCGCCATTTCTGGATTTTCGACCTCGACGAAGTGCTGGCCCTTCCACTCAAGGAGATGACCGTATCGGTCACCGTAGGCGGAGGTACGGGCGACGGCGAGAAGCAGACCGTCGAACGCAAGATCATGGGACACGATTTGAACGACTGCCGCGTACTGGGCAATTTCTCGTTCTCCGCAGGTACAGACAAGGAGCACGACGTCTACTCCTATTCGCATCAGGGACACGAAATCAACGGCGACTACATCTATTTCTACGAAGGAAATGCCGTCGAGAATTCGGATGATCCCGGTACCTATCAATCGAAGGCCTATGTCACCGTGTTCAACTACAACGGCCGAATCGTCGTACCACGCACCGAGGTAGCCGCTATCGCCGATGTGAACGGACTGGCCTCCGAAGGCTTCACGCAAACGGGTTACGCCGAAGGCGAATGCATCAAAGTCAAGGAGGGCAAACTCTATCTGGGAATGGCATGCCGTGACGGATCGTCGAGCAACCGGTACGCCAACATTCTGGTATACGACTGCGTGAAAAAGCAGTGATTCCAAACCTGCATGGTGACGGCCGGCTCTGCGTGACGCAAAGCCGGCCGTCCACGTTTTTCGACCGGACCGAAGTCCCGAATGTATTCTTCTCCACCGTCGTTTCGCCCGACAGAATCGTCACGGAACCGCGAACACGAAAACTTTTCGGGCCAAACAATCCACCAAAGCATGCGATCACGAACGATGATCCCTCCGATCCCAACCATCCACTCGGCATGAAAAATACGCTTCCCTCTCTCCTCGTGCCTCCCACTCGGCATACACGCCGCACAGCAGGACTGCATCCGCGAATTGCTCCGCCGCGATCCCCGACCCGCGTGTCTTCATGGCCGTCCTCTATTCACTGGCGGCGATCACGCCCGATACCGAATTCGGGCTGTCGTTCTACGACTATTTCACCGAAGAGGAGCGGTTCGCCCTGTGGCGCGTGGCCAGCCTGCGGGAATACCTGCCCAAAATGAACTCGGCGCCCAGCCGCGGGCTGTCGATCGACATGGCCAAGCCGCTGATGCGGAGGGAAGCGGGGCGGGGTGTCGTCCCCAAGGCCCAAGCCGCTGATGCGGCAGCTGCTCGGCAGTGCGCAGGAGGCCGTCGACGGCGGCGAGGTCTGTGCAGCGCTCCGCTTCGGGCACGGCGAAGACACGATGCCGCCGAGCGTCATTCTCGAAGTGGCAGACCCCTACTACGACCGGGAGGATTCCGCACCTATTGCGGCGACAAAATCTCCGTATGCCGGACATGAAGCCCCTGCCCAAAGTGGAGACCGGTTACTGATACCGGAAACAGCTCGGACGCACGGTTCCCGCCGCAGTTCATACGACGGAAGCCGTGCGTTTTCCGCCACCGGCTGAGACTCCATCGGCGGAACGCCCCGCAGCGTCATAACGCGAATTTCGCACCGATGAAATAGGTGCGCGGCGCGGCCGGACCGTAAATGTAGGCCGCGTCCTTCCTCTGACCGAAATCGAGATCGTGCTGGAAACTGTCGAAAAGGTTCTTCACCCCCGCATTCAGTTCGAGTCTCAACTGTCTGGTAAGCGACAGGGTATACGACAGGCGCGCACCCATGTCCCAGAAATCGGGCGTCAGCCGTTCGGTATCCTTTGCAATGAATCCCGCGTTGTGCTGTACGAGCATCCGTCCGGTATAGTTGCCGAAGAGCGACGCCGTGAAACCGCGGGTCAGGGTGCAGACGGCCGTCAGGTAGCCGTAATGGTCGGGCGAACGGAACATCCGCCGCTGGGGCGCGACCTCGTCCGACCACCGTTCGGGTTCGTCGTAGCGACTGCGCTGGAAGGTATAGCCGAGCTGGAACTCGAAACGTCCCGGAATACCGGCCTTGGCCTCCACGCCGATGCCGGCGACGGTGGCGCCCGCCGCATTGCGGCGCTCCTTGATGACGTTGCCCTGTTCGTCCTCGCCGACCTTTTCGAGCGTAAAGAGGTCGTCGAGCACCGTATAGAACCCCTCGACGAGCAGATTTCCCTGCACCCGTCCGAAATTGCGGTAGAGGTCGACCGATGCGCTGAGGCTGTGCGAATATTCGGGCCTCAGGTTCGGGTCGAGGCGGATGACGGCCACCTTGTTGTCCAGCGCGTCGATATGCAGATCCTCGTTATAGGCCTGCGGCGCACGGTAACCGCTGGCATAACTGGCCCGCAGGCCCACCGCCGGAGTCGGACTGTAACGCACGTTGACGCGCGGCGAAAAAACGGCGTTCTTCATCATGTTGTGCTTGTCCACACGACCGCCGACGAGAAAGTTGAGCCGCTCGCTGCGCCACTCGTTCTGGAAGAAGAACCCCGTACTGCGGGTCGTCTGCCGGAAATCGCGGCCGAATCCGAGATACTTGTCGTCGAGCGCGTTGTAGTTGTACTCCACGCCGGCGGTCAACTCCGAAGGAAGAAAGAGCAACCGCTCGAACGAACAGGTGTACTGCGTACCGGCGACGAACGTCTCGTCGCCGGTCGCACCGTAGGCATCGGGATTGCGGTCCGTACCGAAATAACTGTCGCGGCCGATGCGCTGCGCCGAGGCATAGACTCCCAGCCGGTGGCGGCCGTCCGGGCTGAACCAGTCGAACTTCAAACCGCCGCCGTCGATCTTGTGGTTCAGCTGTTCGGCGATATCGGCCATGTGGGGAGGCAGATCGAAGGCATTGCCGCCGCGGCGGAATTCATGGATATGGTGATACTCGGCTGTCAGCCGCGTATAGGGCGAAGTCTTGTAGTAGGCACGAAATCCGACCGTCTCGGAATTGAGTTCCGGAATGTCCGAAAAGCCGTCGCCGTTGCGGTCGTAGGAGTCGCGGTCGCGGATCATCCCGAAGAGATAGACGCCCGTCTTGTAATCGTCGGAGACGAACGACCCGTTGAGCGACGTATTGAAATCGGCCGTACCGTCCTCCGAAATATTGGTCGTATTGGCCAGCGTCACCGAGTTGTAGAGCGGCTCCTTGGTGATGATGTTGACCACGCCGCCGATGGCGTTGGCGCCGAACAGAGCCGACCCGCCGCCGCGGATCACCTCGACCCGTTCGATCATGGCCACGGGCAGCTGTTCCAGCCCGTACACCGAAGCCAGCGAACTGAAAATCGGCCGGCTGTCGAGCAGCACCTGCGAATATTGCCCCTCCAATCCGTTGATACGCAACTGCGTAGTACCGCAGTTACCGCAGTTGTTCTCCACGCGCAATCCCGACTGAAAATTCATCGTTTCAGCCAGGTTGCTCGACGCGGTCGATTCGAACAGTTTCGTCGAGGCGACGGAGACGATCGTAGGCGAGAACTTCCGGTTGGTCTCCGTACGGCTGGCCGAAACGACGACCTCCTCCACTGCGAGCGCCTCCTCGTTCAGGGAAAAATTCACCTCGGCAGTCCTGTCGGCGACGATCTCCACCGTCGTTTCGGCCGACCGGTAGCCCACCGACGACGCGACGAGCGTAAAACGTCCCAAAGGCAGGTTTTTCAGGAAATAGTGTCCGGTGGCGTCGGTCGCACACCCGATGGTCGTACCTTTCACGGCGACGGTCGCATAGGCAAGGTGCTCGCCGCTCTTCGCATCGACGACATGCCCCGTAATATTCGCATCGCTTTGTTTTCCGGTTTTCACGACGGCTTCTCCTGCGGCGAGGCACACCGCAGGCAACAGGAGCACGACAAGTGCTCCGATGATATGTTTTTTCATTGGATGATTCGGATTTGATGAATATACAACAAATGACGGCGAAGACAGGACAAAACGTCCGCTCCGCATTCAGATTCGCAAAAACATCAATCCAGGGGAGGTGCGCGCAAGCCGTAGACTCGCACCGGCATACCGCACCGCGCGACGGGTTTCCGGACTCCGAAGACAAAAGCGGCTCCCGCCTGCCCGAAAACCAGCGCGACGAACGTCGCCGCCGTGGCAATCAGCAACGACAGGTGCGCGATCAGCTGGAACTGCTGCGGTGTGTGGTTGTGACCGGGATTGCCCGAAGAGCCGGAGAAGGGATGCGAATGGACGAAAACGTGTCCGTCGATCCGATGGACATGCGGAAACAACGTGACACTGCTCCAATACCCCACAAAGAGTAACAGGAGCAACGACGCCGTTATGTTTCGTCCGGTGTTTCGCATCGGGCCAGGAGCTTTATGCACAAAGATACGAATAAGCCGAACGCAATGCAAATTTATTTGAACATTGCCGAGCGGGAGTATCTGAGGCGCAGCCAAAGATAGGAAATAATCCGGAAAATCGAGAAGATCACCGGCGAGAAACGCGCTGACGAAGCGACCGTAGCCCTGATGAGCGACTACCTGAAAGAGCAGGAAAAGCTGGCCGGATGCTCACGGCCTACAACAAGCGACAGGGCTGTTGCGACAACCGCTCTCCGTTCCGACCGAAAAACACATCGGACGAAACCGATCGCGGAAGAAGATACGGAAATACACAATCCCGTGTTTCGTCCGGCCGCGAAAAGCGGGATCACGCCTCCCGCAGATCGGCGAACCAATAGGCGTAGCTCTTCGACGTCCCGTCGTCGAGCCGGACGTCGTAGCTGCGGCGGAAGGGCGTTCCGAGCCGGAACGGCACGGGCGAGGCGAAGATCGGCCCGTCGTAGCAGAAAGTGTGGTACTCGCCGTTCTCGCCGTTGGGATCGGTTCCGGCGGGCAGTGACGCCACGAAATCGCGATCGACGACACGCCCTACGGCGGCACGCCCCAATCCGTCGTCCATCGTCGTCACGACCACCGTTTTCAACCCCGACGCGAGGAAATCCGCCATCACCTCCTGAGAAGATTCTCCCCAGAGCGGTTCGACGACTTCGATGCCGAACGGCGCGAGCTGCCTCTCCCTGTACGCGCGCACGTCGTGCAGGAAAATATCGCCGAAGATGAAGTGCGTCACGCCCCGCGCCCCGAAATGCGCCACGGCACGCGACATCGCCGCTCCGTAATCCGCCATATCGCCGTTCGGAGCCAGATCGAGGCGGTACAACGGAATCCCGATCCGTTCGGCCTGCGCCTGCAACAACGCCGCCGGAATGCCGTGCATCGTCGAACGCCGCGTCGAGCCGTCGACGGTCGTCAGCAGCGCGACGATCTCGTAGTCGCCCGACCGCATCGCCCGCCAGAGCGCATGGGCGGAATCCTTGCCGCCGCTCCAGTTGAAAACCGCCCTTATCCGTTCCATACGATATGTCCCGCATTGTGGAAAAATCCGCAGACGAGCGTCAAGTATTCGGGCATACGCCCCTCGACGCCCCATTTCAACTCGATGCCGAAAAGTTCGCGTGCCGTGCGGCCGACGTCGAATCCGCACGCTTCGAGCGAAGGACGCACCCGATCGGGATGACGGCACGGATTCCCGTCGGGACGGGTACAACTGCCTTCCGGACAATGGAGACAGGTGCCGACATAGGCGAACGAACGGCCGCCGATGCGCCGCTCCATATCGAGCAGCCGTGCTTCGATCCGCTTGCGCTCGGGACGCATCAGTCGGCCTGCCTCCGACAGGGGCAGTCCCTCCTGCTCCGGCACGATCTTCGTAGCGACGACGAGCGCCGTCGCATAGCCCGACAGATACTCCTCGACGGAGAACCCGAAGGGCGGACAACCCCAGCTGCTCCCGTAACTGGGGCAGGCGCGGCAATATTCCGCAATCCGCTGCGCATCGCGGAAACGGGCGACGTAATCGGCCGCAGGCAGCTCAACCGCGGAATCTTCGGCACGATATCGGTATGAAAAATTCATACGGCAAAATTAGTCGATCCGGCGGCTCGAAACGGGATTTTTCGAAAAAAATTTCGTCTTTTCGAACCGTTTTTCGGACTCAATCCCTATATTTGCCCCAGATTTGGTCTTCCGTCCGTTCGCAAAACGACGGAATGAAAAGGGAATCGGGTGCAAATCCCGGACAGTCCCGCTGCTGTGAAGCTCCGCGACGTTACGAACATCTCAGCCACTGGTCCGCACGGATCGGGAAGGCTTCGGAAACAGGAGTCAGTCAGAAGACCTGCCAGATCGATTCGACGTCGGAGAACCTCGTGGACAGGGTATCCGATTCCGGTTGCAAATCGCATCGGCTGCCAGAGCGTCGTTCATTTTCATGTTCCTTTTCCCGCCTCGGCAAAGCGCGAACAAGTTCGGCTCTGCGCTCGGCTTAACGAAAAGGTCGAATTGCATTCTTCGTCTCTTTGCAGCGATACGATGCGCCGTCCGGACACATCGTCCGCCCCGTTTCCGGACAGGACGGATTCGGGGAAACAGGCTGCGAATACCGTCGTACTCCGGTACGGCGAATCCGCTCCCGCGAACTGCGCCGGCAGGCCGAGCGCCGCAGCGGATCGAAGCGACCGGTGAATTTTTGAAGACAAACCTCTAAAACGTAAAGTTATGAATATCGTTTTGTACGGAATTTCAGAGGAACTGGCACAACGCACGGCCATGCACTACGGCTTCGCCTTGTGCCGCCCGTTCGAGACCGGAACGGAAGAAGAAAACCGGTTCTGGCTGCAACCCCGATTGGAGAACGAGGAGGAGTTGCTCGCCTTCATCGAACGCATGGCGCAACACGACGAACAGATCGCGGCCGTCGTCGCCGCACCGACCGAGGCGTCGACCGAGACGCCGATGGGGGATTTCAATGCGGTACTCTACGCCACGCGCACCGACAAGCTCTTCACGCTCGGCACCGCCACCGGCGGCGCCGTCAACAACGCCGTCAGCGACCAGACGCCCGAATACGAACTCGCGCGCATCATCGAAACGCAGCTGGGACGCGTCTGCGCCCACGAAGGGCTCTGAAAGAATTCTTTGTCCGCCGCGCCCCGCACCCCGTGTTTCGAGGCGGGGAAGGCCGTCCGCCGCGGTGAAAACAACCCGCCGCATCCGGTCCGGCGACCGCACCGCCCCCCTACTTCCGGCATATCCGGACGAAAACCGCGCCGGAGCGCCCGCCCGCGGCATACGGAGCCGTCCCGCAGGATTCGCACCCCCGCCCGATCCCGAAAACAGACCGGCCGTTCCCGCGACGCCTCTTCTACCTTCTCCTGCCCCAGCGCGGCCGGATGTCGAGGAAGAGTTCGTAATTCAGGCGCGGCATCGGACGCGAAAGCACCGATTCGTACTCCTCGTTGAAGAGATTGTTGACCACCCCCTTGACCGTGAAGTCGGCCCATCGCAGCGAAAAGGCCTTTTCGAGCGAAACGTCACTCATGAAATAGGGTTTCACGCGGCCGATCTTCGTCTTCATGCTGTTGTCCGACGTGGTGAAGCGTTCGCTGTAATAACACCACTTGTAAATGAACCTCCACGACCTGTAAGTCAACCGTCCGGTCACCGAAGCCGAATATTCGGGGATATAGACCAGTTGCTTGCCGATCGCCTTGTCGTACCAGTCGACCGGATCGCCGTTGTTGATCGAGGGCGTCCACGAGAAATTGCCGTCGGCGTTCAACTGCCAGTCGGGCGCTGGCTGCCAGTCGAACCCCGCCTTCAACTCGACGCCGTAGGCGTGTACCTCCTTGATGTTCTTCGGAGTCCAGAATCCCTTGAAGGTGGGCAGCCAGACGATCCAGTCGTCGATGTAGGAGTCGAACCATGTCGCCTCGCCGTGCAGCGAGTAGGAGCCTCCGCACCCCACGGCGAACGAAACGCCGCCGTCGTAGCTGACGCCGTGCTCCTTTTTCAGGTCGGGATTGCCGCCCGGCAGGAAATAGAGGTCGTTGAGCGTCGGGAAACGGAAGTTACGCGACACGGAGGCTTTGGCCACCACCCTGCCGCGGTGCGAAAGCACGTAATCGGCGAAGAAGGCGGGGATGACCGGCGTCCAGTCGTCGCCGAACATCTCCTCGCGCAGTGCCAGCGACAACCCCAGCCGGTCCGTCGGCTGGTACTTGGCCGAAACGTAACCCGACAGCTCGACGCGCCCCTGATCGTAGCCGACCTGCACCTTCTTGCGGTTGCCGCCGAGCTGCTGCGGATCTTTCATCGGCAGGACGTTCTTGTCGACGCTTTCGACCAGATGCTGGTGCACCGAAAGGTCGGCCGTAAAGAGCCACTTGTCGCCGACGGAATATTCGCCCTCGACCTGGCCGAAAAACGTATCGATCCGGCTGCGCGAGCGGATCATCTGCGCCATGTTGCCGTTGCCGAGCGACTTCTCGAAATCGTAGGCCATCCACGTATGGATATACCCCGCCTTGGCTCCTACCTTCCAATTCTCGCGGAGATGATCCCACTGCAAGATGCCGCGCAGCGTCTGCTCGCGCTGCACGTTGGAGTAGTCGTCGTCCTCCTTGTGGTCGACCGACAGCATCGGGACGCCGCGCGACGAATGGACGTACCACGCCTGCAATCCGAAACGGTTGCCGTCGCCGGAATTGCAGTAAAGTTCCTGCAACAGGTGCAGATCGTGGTAGGCGCCGCTCTTGTTGCGTTCGACGGGATAGTAGGAATCGACGATATTGCGATCGTCGTCGTAGACGTTCAGTTTCTTGTTGTAGTTTCTGTACCTGAAATCGTTCGGCGACGAGGAATAGACCACGCGCGTCGAACTCTGCCAGCGGTCGCCGCCGTAGGTCAGGCGCAGGAACTCGTCGAAGGTCGAGAACGACCCGACGCCCTGGACGTACTGCAATCCGAATCCCCGCCGGTCGGCCGGCCGCGTCGAGAGCTTGACCGCACCTCCCAGGCCGCCGCCCGTCTCGTTGACCGACGAGGTGCCGTGCAGCAGCGAAGCGTCGTCGATGAAGTAGGAGGGAATCATCGAAAAGTCGGTCATGCCCAGCATCGGCGAATTGATGCGCATCCCGTTCCACGTCACCTGCGTGTGCGACGGCGACGTACCGCGGAACGCCACCGTCGAGAGCGTGGCCCGGCCGTACTGCTTGACGAAGATCGAAGTGTTGAAAGTCAGCACGTCGGCCATCGACAGGGCGATGTTCTCATGGAGCACGAGCGTGTCGAGCCGGGTTTTCTGCACGCCGATCTCCTTCATCGGACGGCGTGCCGTCACACCGATCTCGCGGATCGGCACCACGAACGAGGGATTGTCGTTCCACCACCCCTCTCGGGATTCGGTCTGCCGCCGCTCCTGCCCGTAACAGAGGCAGGAGGCAGCGCAGAGGATAATCGTCAGGATATGCTTCATGGTCTTCCGGTCTGGCCGCCGAGCATCTGTTCATACGTGGGATTCTCGCCGCAATTCTCCACCCGCCACGTCGCGTCCGAGAGCGACGGCAGCGCTCCTGCGAAGGTCGAAAAGTCAGTCGCCGACGAAAGGTTGCCGACATAGACCGATCCGACCTGTCGCAGGGCGGAGAAGTCGAGTGCAGTCACCGTCCGGTTCTTGTAGCTGGCATGTCCGACGAAGAGTTCGCCCGTCACCGTTTCCAGCGCGGGGAAGCGGAACGCGGCGACCCGATCGGTGGAGGCATTCCACGTCGAGAGCAGCATGTTGCCCCGCACCTCTTTCAGCTTCGGCAGCACGAACGCTCCCGTACAGCCGCTGGGCATCGTATAGAAAGCGTAATCGCTCGACGCATCGTCCGAAACGCCGAAGCCATCGCCCACACGCTCCAATTCCGGAAACGCGAGCGAAGCGAACGACGACACGTTGACATAGAACGCCAACTGCCGCCCGATGCTCCGCAGTCGCGGGAACGACGCCGAGTTGGCGGCTCCGGTCTTGCCGCAGTTCTTGCAGAGCAGCGTACCCCGCACCTCTTCGAGCGCCGGCAGCGAGAGCGCGAAGGCCCGCTGCGTCCCGCAGTTTTCGATCAGCAGATCGGTGCAGGCGGCCACGGGGAGCGAAAGCGCGGAGAGCCCCTTGAACCCGACGACATGCAGGACGTCGAGCCGCTCGAAGCCCGACAGCGCGAAGGGCATCGTCTCCGGCTGCGGTGCAAGCGCCGCCGCATCGAGCGACAGCGATCCGGCGAATCCGCCGCCGCGCAGCTCCGTCAGTTTCGGTGTCGAAACGAACCGCAGCGTGACGGCGCTGTGCTCCGAAAAGGCGTATTTCGAGAGATCGAATACCCCGGCGAGGCCCGGCAGGTCGTCGAGCGTGAGGTCGCCGCCGATGGCCGTGAGACGCGGCAGCAAAGCGCCGAAATCGGTGACGGCGGACAGCGAAGCCAGCCGCACGTCGCCCTCGAACCGTTCGACAAGCGGCAGGTCGACCGTTTCGACGGCCGGACATCCCTCGACGGAGAACGACCCGGCTGCGGCAAGCCGAGGCAGCGAGATCGTCCGGAGCGCAGGACAGTCGGT
>OBVY01000936.1_pt1 | contig 21726 bp, 19 predicted proteins | sample 1538051 | NCBI WGS metagenome assembly OBVY01 (sample SAMEA2580017, study PRJEB22360) | human gut metagenome | biome: human gut; feature: human-associated habitat; material: faeces | place: Denmark | collected 2008/2010 | reverse complement strand
AACGATCTGACCAAGGGGAGTCGTTGCAAGGCCAGCCGCAGCAGCAGGTGCAGGCGGAATGGGCGGTATGTACTAATAAGCTCCCATGACTAATATCTGATATAATTTACAGCCTCCGTAGTTATCCTGCGGAGGCTGTTTGTATGGAATGGGTAATATTTTATGATATAGTTTACAAAAATCAAATAATATCCTCGGCGTTTTTGTAAGTAAAATCCAAAACTATTGATTAATTAAATTAAATATATACATATTGTTGCAGACGTCCGCTTAAAATTAAAGCAAATTATGATATTTAATAAAAAGTTAAATAAATATTCACACAATGGGTTTGTGAATTTGTTATAATACTTATATCAATTTGAATAATTATTGTCTTTTGTTCAAATTTTCAGAAGTGCGAAAATTTGAAATAATGGGCATGAAAAGAAGTAAATAAACGAAAGGAAGATGAAATATGTCGCTTGGACGAGTATTGGTAGTAGACGATGATAAGAACATCTGCGAGCTGCTCAGGCTTTACCTTGAAAAGGAGGGCTATGGAGTAATACTTGCACATGACGGTGAGGAAGCAGTGGTAAAATTCAACGCTCTTAAGCCTGACATCATACTGCTTGACATTATGCTGCCTGGTATAGACGGCTGGCAGGTATGCCGTGAGATAAGAAAGAAGTCCAACGTGCCTATCATCATGATAACCGCAAAGGTAGAAACATTTGATAAGGTGCTTGGTCTGGAGCTTGGAGCTGACGACTATATCGTAAAGCCTTTCGATACAAAGGAAGTTATCGCAAGAATAAAGGCTGTTTACAGAAGAGTAGGTCAGTCATCAGGCGAAGCTGAGATAAAGGAAGTCAAGTATGACAAGCTTTCAGTTAATATGACAAGATATGAACTGAGAGTAAACGGTCAGGTGCTTGATACACCGCCGAAGGAGCTTGAGCTTCTGTTCCACCTTGCTTCAAATCCGAACAGAGTTTATACAAGAGATCAGCTCCTTGATGAGGTATGGGGCTTTGAATATTATGGCGATTCGAGAACTATCGACGTTCACGTTAAGCGTCTGCGTGAGAAGCTTGAGGGCGTTTCTGACAAGTGGGCACTTAAAACTGTATGGGGCGTAGGATACAAGTTTGAAGTCGCTGAAACACCGCATGAGTAATCGTAAAAGCATATTCTTTAAATACTTTGTAATTTGTTCAGCAGTAATACTTATAAGCTTTGTTTGCTTAGGAACGGTATTACTGCTGGTTTCTTCAAGGTATTTTATTGATGAAAAAAAGAGCCTGTTGGAGAAAAACACCAAGGCTCTTGCTTTATATACGCAGGAAGAAATGCTGGCTCAGCCTGCCGACTGGAAAAAGTCGGTGACAGATGAGATGATGCAGTATTCAATGGCGTGCAACGCTGATTTTATCTTGTGCGACTCTACGGGAGCAGTGCTTGTGAACTCCAGTAAGGATCCTGTGTGCAGCCCTCATAATATATCTGTCCATGAGCTTGAAGCTTTTTCTGACAATTGCGAGTATGTTTATTCGGATCTCGGAGGAGCTTTCGATGCTATATATCATGTGATAGGTAAGTCTTTCAAAGCGAATGGACCTGAATATTATGTGCTTGCATTCAGTTCAAAGGCGGCTCAGGACGACTATACCTACAACATAATGGAAATATTTATAGTTTCCGCTATAATAGTTCTGGTCATAGTAATGTTTCTGGTATATTTCATGACGCTGAAGCTTACAGAGCCTATAAAAGAGATAGCGGAGGTGTCAAAGAAGATAGGAGCAGGAGATTTTTCTGTCACCCTGCCTGATTATTCTACTTCGGAGCTTGAACAACTCAGCAACGCTTTCAACGATATGGCTGCCAGCCTGAAAAGCTATGACACCATGCGAAATAGCTTCCTTGCGAACGTTTCTCATGAGCTTAGAACGCCTATGACGTCTATAGGCGGTTTTGTGGACGGTCTGCTTGACGGCACCATACCAAAGGAGCAGGAGAGATATTATCTTAAGATAATATCCTCTGAGGTACACAGACTTGCAAGGCTCGTAAGAAGTATGCTCAATCTTGCAAAGATCGAGGCAGGCGAGCTTAAACCTAATTTGCAGTATTTCTCTGTGCTTGAGCCGATAGTCGATACCCTTGTGACATTCGAGCCAAGGCTTGAGGAAAAGCAGATAGAGATAAGGGGTCTTGACGTTGACAGAGTGACCCTTTATGCGGATAATGACCTTGTGCATCAGGTCATGTATAACTTGATAGAGAACGCCATAAAGTTCGTTGACAAGGGCGGTTATATAGAGTTTCACTTTGAGCCTGAGGGCAACATGACAAGCATTTCTATCAGAAACAGCGGTGAGGGTCTGTCTGAGGACGAGCTTCCGCTGGTGTTCGACAGATTTTATAAGACCGATAAGTCAAGAGGACTTGACAAGACGGGCGTTGGATTGGGACTTAATATCGTGCGTTCTATCATAAAGCTCCACGGGGGCAAGATAATGGTACGAAGCGTTAAGAACGAGTATACGGAATTTGTGTTCACGCTGCCTAACAAGGCGGAGGGCGACTAGGAGGCTCATATGGAGCAGTTTGAAGAGCAGCCTTGTCTGCATGATGAAAATGAAGATACAGCCCAAGAAACTGGGCATTACAAGCTGCCTGAGGGAGCGGTAGCCGCTCACAAGGTGGACGAAGATTTTTGGTCGGCTGTTGATTCGGCAAGAAAAAGAAGCCGCTGCAGAGAGCGTATGCGCCATGCAGTTGCAAGGCTGTGCTTTATGGTGCTTTTTGTAGGCATCGGAATAGCCATATCAATAACCTCTATAAGGGGAAGCGGCTGGGGGAGAAATCTTGTTACAGGGGACGAGAAGATAAGCTTTACGCTTCCTGTGGCTGACAAGCCGAATCTTGATGATGAATTTTATCAGGCTGACGGAAGATACACTGCCGAGGGTATCGCAAAGGGGTTTTCTCCCGCTGTGGTATCTATAGAGGTTTACAAAAATTCGGGTGGATATGTTGCGGCAGGTCAGGGCAGCGGTGTTATAATGTCTGCCGACGGATATATCGTCACAAACGCTCATGTTGTAAATGCGGCGGAGTCGGGCATAAAAGTTGTTCTAAGCGACAATTCGGAGTATGAAGCCAAGGTGGTGGGGCAGGACCCTGCCACGGATATAGCGGTGATAAAGATACAGGCGCAGGGCTTGCAGGCGGCTGAGTTCGGTGATTCAACTCAGGTGAATGCAGGGGAAGAGGTAGTCGCTATCGGCTCACCGGCTGGCTATTACGGCACTGTGACAAAGGGTATCGTATCAGGTGTGAACCGCAGGATAAGGCTTGAAAACTCGTCAATAATAATGAACTGCATACAGATAGACGCAGCCATAAACCCCGGTAACTCAGGTGGAGCGCTGTTCAATATGTGGGGGCAGGTCATAGGGATAACCTCATCGAAGCTTGCTTCAAGCGATTATGAGGGCATAGGCTTTGCGGTATCCATAGACGAGGCGAAGCCTGTTATTGAGGAGCTTATGGAAAAGGGCTATGTGGCAGGCAGAGTAAAGATAGGTGTGACTTATTATGCTGTCAGCGACACCACTGCTGAGATATACGGTATAAAGCCGGGCATTTGTATTGTGTCCATAAACCCTGATTGTGACGTTGCCAACACAGACCTTGCGGAGGGCGATATCATCACGGAAATAGACGGAAAGTCCACCGCAGGAGAGGTGGATATAGCGTCGCTGTTTTCAGGAAAGCAGGCAGGAGATGAAGTCGTCTGCAAGGTATATCGCAAGACGGACAGCGGTGATGAGAAAGAGTTTGAGATAAAATTCAAGCTTATGGCGGATAACGGCGGTCTTGTTACAGACAGTCAGAATAAATAAAAAAAGAAAAAAGCTGTGGTAAGAAAGGGTACCACGGCTTTTTTCTTAGGGGATTAATAAAATATGTGATGATATTATAGAATTACTATAATACTATTATTATATATTCCCATTAGTTTCATGTCAACATAAAAGTGTGACAGCTATTTTAAAAAATCTGTCACACTTTTTGTCACTGGAAAGATGTATAAAAATACAAAAGAGCAGACCATATTGCGGTCTGCTCTTAGTTTTCATGAAAAATTATTCAGAAAGACCCTCGATAGAGAATGTAATCTCAAGGCTGTCCTCAAATGCAAGATTGTCCTTGTCGATAGGAGAATCCTTAGCTGTATCGCCGTAATCGTTGTAGATCTCGATTCTGTAGCAGTTGTTGTTGTCCTCGATGTTGCCATACTTGATCTTAGCTTTATCGAATGCAACTTCCTGACCGTCAGCCTTGATAGACTTAAGCTCTACCTTGAGATCGTCAGCGTTGTACTTACCTGGAGTTTCCTTATCAGTCTTAGGATCGCCTGTGCCCTTGAGTTTTTCGCCGTTAAGAAGACCGATGATATCAACGCACATTACTACGCAACCCTGAGCGCCAACAGCATAGTCGCCGTCAAGAGCGATCTGTGGGTTGATGCCCTCGTCTGGATCGTCATAAGCTATAGAAGCGTTTGTGATAGAAACTGTGTACTCACCGTCGCCTGTTATGTCAGCGTCAACGCCGAATGCTTTAGTAGCTTCAGGTTCGCCCTGACCTTCCCAGTTGCCCCAGAGCCACTCTCCGTCACCGAACATAAGGAATGCGTCATAGCCCTTGAATGTCTTTACAGGTGTGTAATCAGAGTCGCTGCCTTTTGTAGTGTCAGCAGAACTGTCTGTTGCAGCTGAATCAGCAGCAGACTCGGCAGCGGCTGTAGTTGTTGTTGCTGCAGTTGTAGTTGTAGTAACGGCTGTAGTTGTTGTTGCGGTAGCAGTAGAGCTTGAAGAATCAGCTAAATCGCCGCATGATGCGAATACTACTGTTGTCAGAGAAAGAGCTGTGACAGCAGCAAGAATTTTTTTAGCTTTCATTATAATAACCTCCTGAAAAAATAATGGCAGTTACACTGCCCCTAAGATAGAATATCTCTAATAAATATGATACAAAATTTTCGCATTTTTTTCAAGATACTATTTTAACAAATTTCCTTATGATAAATCGTTTACATTATACAAAACTTGTTGAAACTATATAAAAATATTAACCTTACAGCAACATATTGACCAAATTATGCGAAAAAAGTGCAGTTAAAAAAATGAATAAGCATTGATTTTTGAGGAACAATAGGTGCAAACATGATAGAAAAAAGGAGCGAAAGAAATGGATATAAATTTAAGCAAGGCGCAATACAGCGAGATGTACAAGGAGGCTTCACACGGGACGAAGTGGTGGGTGACCATACCGAAGGCGTTTTTATTTGGCGGACTTATATGTGTTATCGGGCAATCGCTGATGGATATGTATTTATATTTAGGTTTATCCAAAGATAACGCCTCAATGTCGGTATCAATAACTTTGATATTTTTATCTGCACTTCTCACAGGTCTTGGCTGGTATGACCGCATAGCGAAGCACGCAGGTGCAGGTACGCTTGTACCCATAACAGGTTTTGCAAACTCTGTGGCGGCGCCTGCTCTTGAGTTCAAGACGGAGGGATATATTCTTGGGCTTGGGGCGAAGATCTTCATTATCAGCGGACCTGTTATTCTTTACGGCACTTTGGCTAGTGTGCTTTACGGGCTTATTTATTATTTGTTTTTGAGATAAGTTGCTTGCAATTCATGATAACCGCACAAACTCACTGTAGGGGAGTGGCGCTATTTCTGCTTTGCAAAAATACGACGTCCCGTTCTGAGAGCGATAAGGTTTGGCTTTATCACGAATTTGTGTAGACGTGCCGTGTTGGAAAATATTGTGCAGTTCATTGTGCATATACCGCATGGTTGAGCAGCAAGCAGGTGCGGGCTGTCGGGGGCGCCAGCCCCTACACAATAGAAACACCGCACTGGATATGTTTTAGGCAGAATAAAAGGGCAGCGAATTTGCTGCCCTTTTTATCATACAAGTGTATCTTTATATTTCTTGCCCTCTACCACCAATATTGGATAGCCGTCAAGATACGGTTTCACGGCTTCCGGATTTTCGTCTGCATACTCAAATATCTGATCTGCCAGCTCGTTAGCCGTTTTCGTCAGCTCCTTTATGGACTTTTCATTCATAGTAGGACAGACCGGTGACAATGTTATTACTTTAGTTTCATTCAGTGCCATTACTCTCAGCGGCCATATCCTGCAGTCGAACGGTTTGTCGTCGCCTAATATACAGCCCTTCTCGTTATCCAGCATTGGGCAATAATACAGGTCTGCATTCTGTTCCTTATCCATTTTGAACAAGAAATGGTTTTCCTTCTTTATAAATTCCTGCTTAGGGATATATTCCTGCAATATCTTGCTTGCAAGCGTTTGTGAGATATATGGTGTTTCCCATATATCATAGCTGTCAAAGCAGCAACATATCCTGCACTTTGCACATTCCTCTTTTGACAATATTTTTGAAAGCATTTTTTTCTGTCATGCCTGCCGTTTGCAGGCATTTCCCCCTTTCACGTCTATGGTATGTTAGCCACACTTTTGTGGATTGTATGTTTTTACTAATTATAACACGTTTCTTTGATAAAATCAATAGTGGCTTACTTTTTTCTACACAGGGAGCTATCTGTTTTATGTGAATTAACAAACTATTTACATTTGCTCTGCCGTATTGGGGATATTCTCTTTACGGAATGTCTTATTTGCGGCAAATCCTATGCCGAGCATCACTGCCATGCCTGCCCACACAAGGGGTTCGCTTATCATGATGCCGAAATATCCCATGCGTGGGGCGAGTATCATTGCCACTGCGAACTTGCCCAAAAGCTCTATTATGCTTGAAGCTATAGGTGTTATCTTATCTCCTACGCCCTGAAGTGCGTTTCTGAAAACTATTACTATGCCGAGGATAAAGTAAAATGCTGTGTTTATTTTCATGTATTTTTCCACTGTACCCACTATCTCAGGGTCGCTGATACCTGTGATAAGGTGTGCGAAAAATGGTGTGAAAAGCCATGTTGCGGCTATTACGATAACAGACCAGCCCCATGTTATGAGGGTCGCTTTTTTCACGCCCTCTTTTACTCTGTCTATCCTGCCTGCACCATAGTTCTGGCTTGAAAAGGTTGCTGAAGCTGCACCGAAAACTGATATAGGGAGCATATAGATCTCAGATATTTTTCTTGCGGTGGTATGGGCGACTATTATGTCAGTGCCGAAGATATTTATTGCGCCCTGCATTATAACAGTGCCGATACCAACGAGAGATATCATAAGTCCCATTGAAACTCCTGTTGCATACATATCTCCTGCAAGCTTGAAGTTAAAGCGGAAGTCGCTTTTTGATGGGATAAGAAATTTGTGTTTTTTAATGATGTATATTATACAAAGCACAACTGAGATGCCCTGTGCGATAAGGGTGGCATATGCCGCGCCCTCAACACCCATTTTAAAGCCAAGGATAAAGAGAAGGTCAAGCCCGATATTAGCGATAGTTGAGATTATAAGGAAGATAAGCGGGGAAACTGTATCACCCACTGCACGGAGGATACCTGCGCAGATGTTATAGAACATTGATATTATCATTCCTGCAAGGATTATGACTATGTAGGTTTTTGCCTGCTTAAAGATGTTGTCAGGCGTGTTCAACGCTCTCAGCAGTGGGTCGATAAAGGCAAGGCTGAGGGCGGTGAGGGCTATTGCCGTTGCGATACCTAGGGTAAGGGCGTGGGCGACGGACTTTTTCAGGCGGTCAAACTCCTTTGCGCCGAAAAAGCGTGCTGTCACAAGGGCAAAGCCGTTTGTAAGACCGTTCAGAAAGCCTATTATGACGGTGTTCACTGATGAAGTTGCGCCAAGGGCGGCTATGGCGTTTTTGCCTAAGGTCTGACCCACGATACGGGTGTCGGCAAGATTATAAAAAAGCTGAAAAATGTTGCCAAGCAGAAGGGGCATGGAAAACATCAATATCAGCTTTGTGATATTTCCTTTCGTTAGGTCTTTCATAATTCTTTCTCCTATTTATGTATTATATTTATTCCTAAAACCATATTATTTTAGCACAAACAGAGTTTCAATTGGTTATATTACTGTGAACATTTATTGTACATACTATACAATTTGCGGTGGTTTTATTTGTGTGCAATAACGAAAACGTTTTAGCAAAAAAACGCCCGACAGAAATTTATCCGTCGGGTGCTGAAGGGGAAATTTGGTGTAATGCTATTTAACTATGGCTACACTGTCTACGGGTTTTGAGAGATCGTCATAGCTGTATGATCGTATCTGTCTGTCGGAGAAGATATAAATATATCCGTCCTGAACGAATGCACTGCGGTAACGATCTCTCTGGTCATTGTCGTTGACCAGAGCCGTGATCTCGTCTTCACTAGCATGATCGAAATAATCGTCAAGATAATCTGTATATTCGTCAAGCTTTATAGTTCCATACTCGCTGAAGGTTTTTGTTTCTATGTCATATTTCATTACCAGCATTTTTTCTATAGTTTTATTATAATAGGTACAGTCCAGATCGTAGCCGTTAGTGGTCTTTCCAACTGAGGTAACGTCATATAATGGTATGGCTATATATCCGTTTTCGTTGTCTGTTATTATTGAATTTGAAAAAACAGTGCTTGCGGATCTTTGGGTCATATCCTTTCCGTCAACTGTTGTTCCCATTTCTTTCTCGTGATATTTGTATTCCTGTATAGTCTTGAAGAAGTTGAATTTCTTTACTACCTCTGTGTCATAAACCTGCACCTGATCCACTGTGCCGTTAGCATTCGCTATGCCCTTGCCGCTTGAGCCGTATAAAAGCGTTTCTTGCTTTTCTGTTTTGCTCTTGTCGAGTATCTTTACGCTGAAAGAGTCAAATGACGTGCTGTCGGTGCGCACTGCAATATCATCGTTATAGTTCGTCAGACCATATTGGGAAATGTTGTTTGCCGTTGACACTGCTATCACTTTATCATCAGGGGTCACCTGAGTTATCTTGTTAGGGTCTGAGAAATCATATACTTCATCAAGCTGGATATTGTTCGCTTGCTGATAAGTGTCATCATTGTTATATGCGGAAGAATAATCTCTGTAAACATACAGCATAGAATGATAGAACGTGTTATATCTTACGCTCTCGAAATCGATGTCCTCGTATGTGAGGGTATTTTTCACAGGGACGCCAAGGTCATTGTCAAAAAGCCACAGCGTGCAGATATTAATGCCGCTATAATAGGTATTGTGTGTGCTGATATCGTAAATGTTTGCAGAGTCGTTTGAGAATAGCGACAATCTGCCGTTATACTCATCTCCTGATATGGCGTGGCTTATATGCTCGGCGTCTGCGCCTGTGACGGTCTGGGTTTTGTTAAGCTCCATGTCGCCGCCACCGTAGTTTATTCTTGTAATAAGCGCTCTTGTTGGCACTGTGCTGTAATCATCGTCTGTTTTTTCAAAGCCATATGCTCTTAAAATATAAATGTTGTCTGTTCCCATTAAGATGCTGCTTTCACCGCAGGCGATAAGCTTTGAAGCCATGTATGAGCCTTGATTTTTTCCGTCAAAGGACGAAAGCAGGATCATGGACGGTGTATTATCTCTGGCTGTGATATACATTTCACTTTCTTCAAAAAGCTGTTTTTCACCATTGATGTATCGCACGGGTGCGATATCCTCGGGCTTTTGGTCATCTAATAGCAGTGAAGCTGCTCGGGTGTAGCGTGACACGATGAAAAACTTTCCGTCAACTTTTCTTATGCCCTCCAGCACGCCGGGTTGTTCAAACTCGCTTATGAGCTTGATATTCTCAGGGTCGCTCACGTCAAACCCGCACATTCCGCAGTATTCGATATCGAGGTTTTTCTTTCCTGACTTCACGGGTAAGATAAAGTCGAAGAAAGCGTAAAGCTCGTTATTATCCAAATACATTGCAACAACGCTTGGAGCGAACTTACAGCCGTACTGTTCGTATTCGGCAATGTCGACAAGACCTTTTTTAAGGAAGGTTTCCGCAAAGATATCCTGTTCTGACTTTGTGATATTTCCGTTTTGGGTAATATAAACGTCGATACCGCCATTGTCAGTAATGAAATGGGCATTTCCGTAGGTTATGTTTGTTTCCAGCTCATCTATGCTGGTTGTGGGGGTGATATCCACGCCTGAGCGAGTGAGCTGTATATCAGCGGGGTTAGGGGTGAGCTGGTGATCTCTGAGCGCCTGCTTATACAAAGCCACATAGTCATCGTCATCAACAGACAAAGCGTCGATATTTTTGAATATATAGCTATTGTCAACTATAAAGTCCTCTATGTTTTTGCTGTTGCTATTTATATAGTTGTAAAGACCCTTATAGGTCGTTCCACGGAGGCCGTCAAGACCTGAGGCGTCAGCGGACTGTGAAGAAGCGGAACTGGGGTATTTTTTGACGAACTGGGTATTGCTGAACCTAAGCACAGCAAATCCGCCTACCACAAGGACGAAAGCCGCCACCACAGCCAGACATCTCAGGGCGTTGCTTCTGCCGCTGTTTATTTTTATCTCTGCACTATTTGGAGTATTTTCGATAACGGGTCTGAAGCCTGCCACGTCCAGCATATCTTTTATTTCCTGGGGCATGAGCTTATCAGGAATTTTGTTTGCCTGTTCCATTTGTCTGATAAGCTTTCTGCGTTTTCTTAAATTTCTCATCATGTCACCTCCTTTCCAAACAGCTTACTGCGTATTTTTGCTTTACCTCTGGATATATGGGAACGGACTGTCGTATCTTTAATACCTGTTATCTCCATTATCTCCCTGCCTTTGTAGCCTGCTATACAGTGAAGTGATATACAGAGTCTTTCCGCTTCACTGAGATCAGCAAACTCTTCTAAGATCTCGCACCGCTTGAAGCCGCTTTCGTCCTTGATTATTGCGTCGCTTTCATTAATATAATCGAGGTTAGAGCGTCTTTGGGCGTATTCCTTTTGTTTTTGTTTGATCTTGGCGACCAGAATTTTGAACATCCAGCTATCGAAAGCTTCGCTTTTCCGCAGCGAGGAGATGCTCATATAGCCGTCCAGCACAGCGTCCTGCACTGCATCGGCGGCGTCCTCGGCATTTTGCAGGTTAGCGAGGGCGTAATAATAAAGCTCCTTATATATCTCTCCATAGAGCTTAGAAAAGGCGTCCGTATCGCCGTTCACCGCAAGTTCTGCGAGCTTTTTTCTTCCCTTTTTGTCCAATCTGATCCCCCCTGTCGTCCGTCATAATATAAGTGTATATTTTTCACTGAAATGTTGCAGTGAAAAAATTTTTTGAATAAAAAAATCGGGGACGAGGTGGTCGTCCCTGATGATATTTGTTTATCAAACTTTGATGGCTTCACAAATGGCGGTAGGGGCGAACACTGTTCGCCCGTTTCGTTTGCAATCTCACTTGCGTTATTCGCACAACGTTCGGCGCAACAATTCACAACATTGTCTGCTTTTTTTTATTCGTGAAAAATCCAAGCTTAGCCGCTTCGATATCGGGCTGTCGAGGGCGCCAGCCCCTACACCAAAGTTCTACCGCCGCAAAATCGCTCCGCTCTTTGCGGATTTTACTTTGTGCAGGAGGATAGAAAAGCGGTGCAGATTAACACTCCGATATAATCATGTATCAGGGAACAACATAGCAATTCTTCTTTTTCCCTCTGCACCGCTTAGTAGGCTTGCGCCTATTGAGGCTCTGCCTCAAGCTCCGCTAGGGACTCTGTCCCTAGACCCTGCAATGGGTTTCACCCCTTGACCCTGACCAGGGGCGTGCCCCTGGACCTTTTGCTCGCTTCGCTCGGTGGGTCTTTTACTTTGTATGGGCTACTTTCTTTGTGCGGCTTTGTCATTCCTCACTCCTCACTTAGCTACGCTCCTCACTTGCGCAAGCGCTCACACCGCATACCCATTCCTGTTCAACAATTTTATAACCTTATCATAATTAAGTCCTTTTACGGTATGATAGTCTGTACTCTCCGAATTGGTATAAACTCTCACGGCACAAGTATGGCTTATCTTCTGAAACGGATTTTGCATGACCGTTACCATTGACACTCTGTCAAGTGCGGCTATTGATTTATGAAAGCTATACCATTTACAATATGACAATGTACAATACCCGTTTTCAAAGCCTATTGACGTTGTGAACGCTGCCGCCGCTTTAACTATCACGAGCCACAGCAATGGTATGGTAGTTAGTATCACAAGTATGGTTATTTCTCTTTTCCAGTTAGGAAAAAAGTAAAGCGCTCCTCTTCCTGATACGATGGGTATAAACGTGCATATGAGCGGTATCGTTATAAATCTGCCAAGGTCGGCTTTTCCTGTGGAGATGTCGCTTTTCACCGGCGGTATTTTCGGCATGAGCATCTTCAGGGAGCGGTCAACCTGTCCGTTTGTCGTTATCGGTATAAGTGCTGATATTTCAAGCCGTCTTTTTCCATATCCTGTACAGTGGGCAGACACAGAGGTTATTTTGCATATCTTCATAAGCAATGATTGTCTTAGGTCGATATAGTTTACTCTATCTCTATAGAGGACGTGTCTGCGTCTTGTGCCTATTCCGCTTCTGATTATGAAAAGGTCGGCACAGCGTGTGCAGGAAAAATTCCAGTGGCGCATTAGATTCGACAGAAATGATATGAGCCAGCCTCCTGCCAGAACACCGCCTGCGATAAGGATATATTCAGGCACTTCTGCAAGCACCGGAACTTTTGCTATCTCCGTATTCACTCTGCGGAGTATTTGTTCCTCCGCCTCTCGTCCTACTATCCTATATGCTTCGTAAAGTACCGACAGCACGATTATCATGCCTGACAGAGTTGATGAAAAGATAAGAGAGAATATAACGAGCAGGCTTTTCTTTGAGTTGTAGACATATTTAGGTTTGTTTTTGCATTTGGCAGTGGCAAAATGATAAAGCTCAAAGGCTCGTTTTTTTGTAAGGGTGAGCATTATATCTGCATTTTGCAGTGATTTTGCATCGGTGTCTATGTATACGGCACAGGAATGTATAAGTCTGGAAATATATCCTTGTGACAGTGACAATGAGCTTATCTCGGCAAAATAGACCTTTGTTCGTGTTATGCCGAAATAGCCTGTGTGGGCTATGATGCAATCTTCTTCAAGCTCATAGTAGACAAATATCCAGCGCAGGAAAGCGTAGCCGAAGATAAATGTGATAGTGAGGATATCCACCCAATGTGCCTGAAACCAGCTTTGAAAGTTGAATTTTGCGGCTATGAGATACTTGGCAAGAGGGATAGCAAGAAGCCACATATATTTAGTTGTATAAGATAATATCATTATAGGGTGCTGGCGGTGGGCGAAGAAATTCTTCAGCCAGCTTCTTTTTTCCTTGATAGTTTCTCTGCGGCTCATTTAAACCTTTCCTGTCTATGGTATCTAGTCTTCTTTGCGTTCTCTGTTTCGTATGGAGCTGTTTACTATGGCGGATATTTCCATGGCATCACGGCGGCTCATAAAAGGTATAAGAAGTCTTGCGCCCAAGGCGTTTAAGACAACGAAGTTAAGTCCTGTTATACTGCCCAGGGGAGTTATGATAGTTGTGACGGATTTTATTGCCGAGGTGGGCATAAAATGCCGCATGGTAAAGAAAAGCCCTGTAAAGGCGGTGACTTCTTTTGAGCTGACGGTGAAATAAGATCTGATGAAATAAAATGGAAGCACCAACAGGCAAAAAAGTGCGGCGATTATCCACATTGGCATAAGGATATAATTCACGGAAAATGGGATAAGTTTTTCTATGAGATTGACCGCATAGCGGATAAGAAACAATATTACCGCAAGGATAGCCCAGAAGATAAAAAGCGGTATTTTTGAGGGCTTATATCTGTGCATTTGAGGACGTTCACCTCGCTGTTTGTTTTTTTGCGTATTTGTATGTATGGTTATCTCAGTTTTCAAGAATTAATCTCCCTTTTATATCATATCATTTATAAGGCAATTATTTGCACGAAAAAAGTGTTTTCGGGGGAAAGCTATGGAACTTACGGCTATAATAAACAAGATAAATTCGTTTTTGTGGGGCGTTCCGCTTTTGGTACTTTTGCTTGGGGGCGGAATATATCTGAGCATAAAGCTTGGATTTCCACAGATACACATTTTAAAAATAATGAAGAAAACGGTTTTTATGCTGTTTAAAAAAGAAAGCTCCGAAAGCGATTCTCTCTCGCAGTTTCAGACATTTTCCACGGCGCTTGCGGCAACTGTAGGAACAGGCTCGGTGGTGGGCGTGGGGGAATGTATCAGGATAGGGGGCGCAGGCTCGGTATTCTGGATGTGGGTGTCTGCATTTTTCGGAATGGGGCTTGCTTACTGCGAAAACTATCTGGGAGTGAGATGCTCTGACGGAAAGCTTTGCGGTGCGGCGTCTTATCTCGAAAAGATAGGCAGAACGAAGCTCACGGCTGTTTTGTTTGCGGTTTTTACGGTGGGTGCGTCCCTTGGAATGGGCAACATGGTGCAGACGGGTTCGGCGGCTGCGGCTGCCCGAGAGGGGTTTGGGATACCCTCATATATATTTGCACTTGTGGTGCTTATTTTCGTATTTTTAGTAGCTGTGGGAAAAAACTCAGCAGCTTGTCTTTGCGAAAAGCTTGTGCCGATAATGGCGGTGCTTTTCATAGGCGGCAGTTTGGGAGTGATAATATTTCACCCATTAAAAGCCGCAGGAGCGATAGCAATGATAGTAAAAAACGCCTTTTGCCCCACAGCCTGCATAACAGGTTCGGTAGCAGGGACGATAATATTTTCCATGGTGGAGGGGTTAAAGCGTGGAGCGTTTTCAAACGAAGCAGGCTTAGGCTCGACGGTGGCAGTGCACAGCTCGTGCAGGATAAAGTCGCCTGAATTGCAGGGAACATGGGCAATGGCGGAGGTTTTTATAGATACCTTTGTCATATGCACTCTGACGGCTGTTGTGATAATAATAAGCGGCACTGACCTCATGGGGGAGGATATGGCAGTGAGGGCTTACAATGCTGCTCTTGGTGGAGCGGGGAAGTATTTCATGTCAGGTTCGCTGATACTTTTTGCATTAGCGACAGTGGCAGGGTGGTTTTTCATTGGAGAGAGGGCTTGGAGATACCTTTTCCCTCGAAGTGATATGATCTATAGGATCATGGCTATAGCTTGTGGGTGCATTGGAACGATGTGGAGCATGGAGCTTGTGTGGGGAGTGTCGGACATTTTCAATGGACTTATGGCGGTGCCGAATGTTATCGGGGTATTGGTGTTGTGGAGAAAAGAGGTAGAAATGAGGAATGAGGAGTGAGGAATGAGGAATGAGGAGTGAGGAATTGGCAAAGCTGACCAGAGTTGTGCATAAGCACAAAGTAAAAGTTAGCACCGAGCGAAGCGAGAGGTAAAACGCAGGCACAAGCCCGGCGTTAGAGGGCTTGCAGGGTCAAGGGACAGAGTCCCTTGCGGAGTTTGAGGCAGAGCCTCATTCGGCGTAAGCCGACTAGGTGCAGATTTAATGAGAAAAAAAGCACATGAAAGTCCGATATTAAACAAAGGTGATATCGGAGCAAAAATCTGCACCGTTTTCCCTATCCCTTAGCAAATGTAAATCCGCAAAGAGCGAAGCGATTTTGCGGCGGAAGAACTTGCCCGAATAAGATGTAGGAGCTTGTTTGATGAATAATAAGATGTGCGTGCTGTGGAAAATGCGGGTGAACACCGTTCGCTCCCACATTATGCCCTTATATCTCTCCGCTTGCGTGTCTTGTCACATGACAGCCTACATTCACTGACACCGGCAGACCTGCAATGTGGGTCGGTGCTTCTTCTATATTTACTGCAAGGCAGGTCTGTGTGCCGCCAAAGCCTTGTGGTCCTATGCCAAGGAGGTTTATCTTCTCCAGCATTTTCGCTTCAAGCTTTGCATAACGTTCCTTTGGGTTTCTCTTTGATACGCTTCTGCACAGAGCTTTCTTTGCAAGGTATGCGCACTTCTCAAAGTCGCCGCCTATGCCTACGCCTATGACTATTGGCGGACATGGGTTAGAACCTGCTTTTGCACACACTGACACTACCCAATCCACTATCTCGTCCTCGGTAACTGATGGGGTCATCATTTTAAGCTGTGACATATTTTCGCTTCCAAAGCCCTTTGGTGCCACCATTATTTCTACCTTTTCGCCCTCTGCTATTTTAAGATGCACAACAGGCGGTGTATTATCCCCTGTGTTTACTCTTTCCAATGGGTCGGATACTATTGAACAGCGCAGTCTGCCCTCTGTATAGCCCCTTGCTACGCCTTTGTTTATGGCTTCATTCAGCGAACCGCCTACAAAATGCACGTCCTGTCCTATGGTCATGAAGATAACTGCCATGCCTGTGTCCTGACAGATAGGGATAGTTTCTTCTCTTGCTACTCTCATATTGTCAAGGATATCAGCAAAGACGTTCTTTCCCACTGGGGACTGCTCTTTCTTGGCGTTGCACTCTATACAGCTTTCCATATCCTCAGGAAGATACAGATTGGCTTTTATGCACAGATCTCTTACAAGTTCTTCTACTTCTGAAACGTTTATCTCTCTCATTTTTATTTATCCTTTCGCTCTGTATTTGCTACCTTTTCACGGTCGCTGAGCTTTATTACTTTTTCGCTGTCAAGGACATAGCATGGCTTGCCCTCCAGAAGAAATTCTCCTTTTAGAAAATCTGCGCAGGCTTCTTCGTTGACGTTTGGGGCTTTACACAGCTTATCCTCGGGGATATCCGTGAAGCCTGTTACGCTGTCGCACAAAAGCCCTACGGAAACTTCTTCGCCCATTGTGATTATTATGCAATCTCTGTCGGAGATCTCTTTTGGCTCATAGTGGAAACGTCTGCGCAGGTCTATGACAGGCACTACCTCGCCCTCGTTCACCACTGTTCCCGGCATATAGTCGGGAAAATCAGGCACGGGAGTTGGGGTCTGCGCCGCTATGATTATTTTTATATCTTCAAAGGGCAGTGAAAAGCTTCGCCCTGCTGAGGTGAAAATGAGATATCTGCTGTTTTCCACAGCTATCCCTCCTTGTTATATTTTATCATAAGCCGCTGTCGATGCGATAATGTATCTCCTGTGCTATCTTGTCAAGGGGACACTGCTTTGACACTGAGCCGTTTTCATATGCGGCTTTGGGCATACCATAGACTATGGAGCTTTCTGCGTCCTGTCCGATATTATATGCTCCCATTTTCTTCATGTTGAGCATACCCTTTGCACCGTCACAGCCCATGCCGGTGAGGATAACGCCTATAGCGTTACGCTTTGCGCTGTATGCCACAGAGTCAAAAAGCACGTCAACTGACGGACAGTGACCTGAAACCTTTACACCTGCTTCAGAGGTGACAAAATAGCCTTTTTTATCCCTGAACAATCTAAGGTGCTGACCGCCCTGCGCTATTACCACCATGCCTTGGCTGAGATACAGACCGCTTTTGGCTTCCACAACGTTGTGACCGGTTTCAGTGCATAGCTGTTCGGCATATATCCTTGTATAGCCTGCAGGCATATGCAGGACTGCCACTACAGGAGGCAGGTCGTGGCGGAGGTCTTTAAGGATAGCTTTCAGGGCTTCCGTTGAGCCTGTTGAACCGCCTATGGCTATTATTCTGGAGGTATTTATGGCAGGTATATGCACAACAGAATTAACTCTTGCTTTTTCAAGGCGCTGTATGCTTTCGGCAAAGCGTTTCTGAAAACGCTCGTTATCAGACGGAGTGCCGTCAGGTTTATATACGACGTCTATGGCACCTGCCTGCATCATGGGATATTTATTGTTATGCTGAATGGTAAGATAGATTATGGGCACAGAATATCGTGGGGCAAGGCTTATGATGTAGTCGTCCATATTGTCTTGGCAATCGCCGTCGAGAAGAACATAGTCGGGAGAAAGGGCAGTGACGCTTTTTCTGCCGTTGCTAAGGCAGGCTGAGGCAAGCTTTGAGCTTTGGAAGCCTGCGTTTGTAAGGGCCTTTCTGCAAAGCTGTGCAAAGGCTTTGTTTTCGGTTATCACAAGAAAGAGAGGCGTCATTTTTTATCCCCTCCCAGCTTGCGGTATATTGCAGGGGCAACTTTTACAAAAGGCATATACTTCGGCACTGATTCTGCGTGACCGATATAGAAATAGCCGCCCTCCTCCATTGCGTCATAGAATTTTCTGCATATCTCGGCTTTTGTATCGTCGTCAAAATATATCATGACGTTACGGCAGACGATAAGGTCGAATTTCTTTTTGAAAGTGAAATCATCCATAAGATTGTGGTAGCGAAACTCAACATTCTGCCTTATTGTATCGCTGACCTGCCAGAGATCCTTTGTGTTTGAATATGGGTGAAAATACTTTTTACGCCAATCTTCGGGGATATTCTTTATGGACATACTGGTATAAATGCCGTTTTTGGCAGAACGCAGTGCGTTAAGGGAGATATCCGTGGCAAGTATTTTCAAGTCCCAGAAACGGCGGTCAAAGCCGAAATAATCGTCCATACACATGGCAAGATTATATGGCTCGTTGCCGAATGAGCAGCCTGCACTCCATATACGCATATCATGATCGAGGACGTTTTTTTCGGCATAGGGGAGAAATTTCTCCATGAAGTGTTGGAAATGGTCCGTTTCACGCATGAAATATGTATGGTTGGTAGTAAGGCGGTTTATAAGGTTGGCAGTTTCTCTGCCTGTTTCATCGCTGTAGACGGCGCTGAGATATTCTGAAAAGCTGTTGAAGCCGCAGTCCAATACATAGTTGCTCAGCCTGCTTTCAACGATAGACTTTTTCCTTGCAAGGTCAAGGCCGTATTTTTCTTTTATGAATGCAGTAAGCTCGTCAAAGTCTGACTGAGAGATCTCAAGACGTGACAGCATTCCTCTTCCTCCTTGTTATTATGTTTTACCTGTTTGTTCTGACCAGAATATCAGGGTCAAGCAGGGATATGTTTTTGTTGTTTGCGTTTATAAAGCATTTTACAAGGCTGTTTTTTACGGGCGACACGGCGGTCTGCTGGGGGAGGATATCCTCAACGTCCAAGACCTTATCGCATATTATGCCAGCCTGATTTGAGCCGACTTCTATCACTATGGTACTGCTTCTGTTGTCATACTCCCCTTCGGGCAGTCCAAGGCGCAGGCGGAGATCTATCACGGGAACGGCTTTTCCTCGCAGATTTATAACGCCTTTTATGAACTTTGGTGTTTTCGGGAGCCTTGTGACGGGGAGAAGCCCTATTATATCGGTGACATCTTTTACCTCAAAGGCGTAATATTTTTCATCAGAAACAAAGGAGAGTATTTTTCCGCCCTTCTGACAAAATTCGTTTATATCCTGTTCTGACATCTTTATTCACCCTTTCGGAAGTCATAATTGCCGAGAAATTCTTTCATGTCCAGTATTATGGTTATACTGCCGTCACCGAGGACCGAACAGCCTGCCATGCCTGATTCCTTGAGGGGATAGGCGTCAAGGAGTGGTGAGAACGGTTTTACTACCACCTGCTGGTCAACTGTTATCCTGTCTGCCATGAGGACGGCTTCCTTGCCGCCGTCTTTACAACAGAGCATTATGCCCTTTGTTACGTCCTTTTCGGCATTTGGTATATCAAAATGGTCGCTCATTCTGATAAGAGGCAGACATTTTTCACGGAGCATTATAAACTCGTTGCCCTCGGGGTCGGTGATAAAGCTTTCGGCTTTGCAGGAGAAAGCTTCGGAAACTGCGGAAACAGGCAGAGAGAAATTCTCGCCCCCTACGTCAACGCTTAAAACGTCAAGGATAGACAGAGAAAGTGGTATCCTTATAGTAAAGACAGAGCCTTCGCCAAACTTGGAGTCAACATAGAGCTTTCCGCCGACTTTCTCAAGGTTTTTCTTTACAACGTCCATTCCCACGCCTCTGCCTGAATATTCGGTTATTTTATCATTGGTGGAAAAGCCTGCCGCCACAACGAAATTGAATATCTCTTTGTCGGTATATTCATTCTCAGGCTTTGTGAGCATACCGTTTTTCTTGGCTTTCGCCATAAGCTTTGCGGTATCCATTCCTGCACCGTTGTCACGGCAGGAGATGACCACTTCGTTGGAGTCATAGCCTGCGCTCAGAGTAACTGTGGCAGGCTCGGTCTTGCCTGCTTTTGCACGGACTTCAGGGTCTTCTATGCCGTGGTCAACTGCATTTCTTACAATGTGCATAAGGAGGTCATTGAGGATATCTACGATAGATTTATCCACTTCCGTTTCCTGCCCTTCAAACACAAGAGTAACGTTTTTTTTGAGCTTTTGGTTCATATCCCTGACAACACGGTTCATCTTCTGAAATGCTGTGGAAACAGGCACCATTCGTATGGACATTACAACGTCCTGAAGTTCGTCGGTAAGCTTTTTCAGCTCACGGGAGGATTTATTGAAGCGGTCAAGGTTTATCTCGGCTTTTTTCAGGTCGGGAGAGGAGATAACAGAACCTTCGGTTATAACGATCTCAGCCACAAGGTCAAGAAGTCTGTTGAGCTTATCGAGCTTGACGGATATCATGGACTGCTCATGCTTTTCGGCATGCTTTTTGGGGACTGCATTTGCAGGCTGAGCAGGCTTTGGGGCTGACTTTTCCGGAGCAGACTTTTGGGCAGGCTGAGGTTTTTTGGCTGCGTTAGCAGGTTGTTCAGGCTTTTTCGCCTGTTCGGCTTTGTCAACGTTCACGGCGTTTTTCATAAGGTCAAGAACGCCATTCGGGTCATCGGTGATAAGCTTTATGTAAAGTCCCTTTTTGGATATCTCGTCCCCTGCATTGTCGGCGTCAAGATCCTCAGGAAAAGTTTTTATTACCTCGCACATTTTACCTAAAGCACGCAAAAGCACCAATGCACGCATATCAGGCATTGCACAGCTTTCGGAATATGTGATCTTATAGGTGAGGACGCCCTCTTTTTCATCATCAGGGAAAAGCCCCTCATAGGTGTTGGTATCGGCTGAGGAAGTATCGGAACTGTCTGTGGCAGGCTGACCTTTCATGGTGGCTGCAAAGGCGTGTATCTTATTTTCAAGCTCTGAAAAATCGGTGAGCGGTGCGTCGTCATAGAGTGAATCAAGCTCTGATTTAAGGTTATCGGAGGCTGAGAAAAGAAGCTCATAGAGAGCAGGCTTGTCATATTTCACAGTAGGGTCTTCACGGATAATGTAGAAGAGATCCTCAACTGAGTGGGCAAGGGTAGACATATTGTGCATACTCATCATGGCGGCAGAGCCTTTAATAGTGTGCATGGTACGGAATATCTCGTTGATATCGTCGGAGGAGATAGAGTCTTCCTGCTCGGTGCGCATAAGGATCTCGTCCAACTTTTCCAGAAGGTCGCCTGTTTCAAAGACGAACATATCCGCCATATTTTCCATACCGCTTTCAAATTTCGGCAAAAAAGTCACTCCCTTTCGGTGCTGTTGAAGCATACGGATATAATCAATAATATTATAGCAAATTTTTTGATATTTTTCAAGCATTTTTGTGCATTTTAAGTAAAAGAAACGATCAAGTGAGGAGTTAGGAATGAGGAATTAGGAATGAGGAATTAGGAATGAGCAAAGCTGCCCCCAAGCACCGAGCGAAGCGATAGATAAAGCGCACGCTCAAGCTCGGCGCTGGAGGGCTTGTGGGGTCTAGGGGCAAAGCCCCTAGCGGAGTATGAGGCAGAGCCTCATTCGG
>OBVY01000932.1_pt1 | contig 21811 bp, 18 predicted proteins | sample 1538051 | NCBI WGS metagenome assembly OBVY01 (sample SAMEA2580017, study PRJEB22360) | human gut metagenome | biome: human gut; feature: human-associated habitat; material: faeces | place: Denmark | collected 2008/2010 | reverse complement strand
TCCCCCTGTTCCTACAAAAATCATGCAGGAAGGCGCTTCCTGAGCGAAAAATCCAAAATCTTCAGCTCCCAGCATAGGATCCAGATCCGTGATCAACCAATTTTCGGGACGCCCATCTTTTATATTCGAATACAGACACTCTGCATTGCCGCGGAAGGTCTGCTCCACAAATTTTGTAAAGTCAATGTCATTGTAGACAGCCGGATAACCGGCGCGAAAGGCAATTTCACAGGTTCCGCCCATAGATTCGGAGATTCCTTTTGCCAGAGTCTCGATTTGGAGCCTCATGGCCTGTCTGGATTCCTTTGATACATTTCTCAGCATTACCCCTAAAACGGCCTGATCCGCGATGATATTAGGAGCAGAACCGCCCTGAATAGTGCCCACATTCAGCGTGGACTGGGCCATAGGAGAGAGATTGCGAGAAGAAATTCCGTGCAGGGCCATGATCAACGCTGATGCAATGTAAATAGCGTCCACGCCTTCCTCCGGTGTGGAGGAATGAGCCGCGCGTCCTCTGATCGTTAAGGTATAGCTGTCAGAGTAGGAAGAAAGGTATTTCTGCTTCAGGAAAATACGTCCCGGAACTCCATTTTTTACATGGAGAGCAAAGCAGGCATCCGGTTTTTCCTGCATAAGGCCGGCTTTGATCATTTCCCGGCCCCCTCCTCCGTTTTCTTCTGCCGGCTGAAAGACCAGCTTTATTTTTCCATTCCAGCGTTCCCTGGTGCGGAATAAGATTTCTCCAACGGTTATCAGATTGGCTGTGTGGACATCGTGGCCGCAGGCGTGCATGACTCCGCTTGTCTGGGATTCAAAGTCAAGTCCTGTAGATTCCTGAATGGGAAGAGCATCCATATCTGCTCTCAGCATTAGAAACTTTCCAGGCTTTCCGCTGTCGATGGTGGCGATAATACCTGGCTTCTGCGGACTTTCCTCATAAGGGATTCCAATCCGCTCCAGCTCCCGCATAACGACCCTGCTGGTCTTATATTCATGGAAGGATAATTCGGGACACTGATGAATTTCCCGGCGCAGCTGAATCGTCTGCTTTTCCAGCTCGTCTGACAGCTGTATCAGCTCTTCCTGTAATGTCTTATCCGATATCATGATTTATTTATTCCTCCTCTTTTAGAATCCAATGGCTGTTCCAATAAAAATGGAAATGACCATAATTACAAACAGAATCGCATAGCAGGGAACTAAAAATTTAATCCACCGCTTAAAGTCTACTCCGGCCATGGCAAGGCAGGCCATGAGATTTACATTAGTCGGAAGGAACAGATTGGTAAATCCATCGCCATATTGAAGCGTGAGGACAGCCATCTGGCGGGTTACGCCTACCACGTCGGCCAGGGGAGCCATGATTGGCATAGCGACTACCGTCTGGCCAGAGCCGGAACCGATGAAAACATTGATAAAGGCATTTGCAATAAACATGCCCACTGCGGCCATCGCGCTGCTTAAATGGCTTAAAGGAATGGAAATGTAGTAAACGATGGAATCAAGTATGCCAGCCTGGTTTAAAATAATGCTCATAATAGAAGCCAGCACCATAAATACCATAACTCCGCACATGGACTGAGTTCCTTTGACGAAGTTGCTCATGATATCATCCAGTTTATATCCGGCCAGAATACCTTCCACAAAAGCGACTGGCAGCATAATGGAACCCAGCTGAGTCATTCCGAGACCAAGGGTAGGACCGCCGGCTGCGAAGAAAATAAATGCGCCAAAAAAGACAACCAGGATGGCTGCTTCCCGTCCGGAAAGAGGCTGATAGGTACGTTCATAGTCTTCCGGCTCCAGGGCTTTTTCTCCGCCAAAATCTCTTTCATAGACAGCCTTGTTTTTCTGGCAGCGTTTTGCCCACCATATCAGATAGGCAGAAACCACAGAGACGTTCAGAATGGTGACAATCGTTCTCAGCCCTGCTCCGGAATATGGAACCAGCCCTGCGATCTCCTGTCCCATCACTCCGGTTAAAGGATTGATAGGTGAAGACATAAAACCTGTAAAAGAACCCAGAATTACCAGGCCGACGGCGAAGGTGCGGTCTGCCCGAAGCTGCTTGGCAATTAGAAGCCCTAAAGGCACAAATAAAATGACAGTAGAAATCATAGATCCTACGCACCCCAATAGAGCGGTTGCAAATACATAAATAGGGATAATTGCCAAAGCCTTATCCTTGAGCCTGTGGATTAAGTTTCCCAGAGCCCGGTCCAGAACGCCGGTGGAGTTGACGATACCCATCATGCCGCCCATAATAATCAGAGTGACGAACAGCTGGCCAAAGGAGGAGTACACCGTGTCTCCCACCGCCAGAATTACGTCAATAGGATTCAAATAGGTTTTGTCGACTACGGCATAGGTGCCTGGAACCGCCATTTTTCCATCCCGCTGATAGGCTCCGGACGGAATGATAAATGACAGAATATATACTGCCAGGTTAACAATGAGAATGATTTTCCACATGCTCATAGATTCTTTCATCTTTTTTTCTGCTTGCATAGGAGATTTGCCCTCTCTTTCCTCTCTTGTTTCGTTTACACAGATGCTCTCTGAACCAGATTTTTAAACAGCCGTTTCATGGCACCGCTTTCAGGAACCATTTCCTCAGGATGCCACTGAACGCCAATCAGCCGTCCGTCAAGGCTTTCCACTGCTTCCACGATTCCATCTTCTGTGTGTGCAGAGAGACGAAGGCCTTTTCCAAGAGTCCGGACGCTCTGATGGTGCATGCTGTTGGTAGCAATCTGCCCTGTTTCGAGAATCTGGAAAAGACGGCTGTCTTTGTCAATCTGTACCTGATGAACCCCATAAGTGCGCCGCCCTGACTGGCAGTGCAGGAAGGTTTCTTCCTCTCTCTGGGAATAGATATCCTGATAGAGAGAGCCTCCCGTAGCCACAACCATCATCTGCATCCCCTTACAGATTCCCAGGGCAGGCTTTCGCTGCTCCAGCGCGTAAAGAAGGCTGTGAAAGAGAAATTTGTCTACTTCCGGACGGATTTCTCCCAGATTTTTATGAGGATTTTCACCGTAATAGCCGGGATCGATATCTTCCCCTCCGGGAAAGAGCAGTCCGTCGCACAGATCAATCAGCTTTTTTGTCTTTTCCAGATCATTGCTGACAGGTATGATAAATGGAACCGCTCCGGCATCTTCCACAGCGCTTATGTAGGCGGCGTTTATATATTGCCTGGTTACGTCTCCAAATCCTCCTTTATTACAGCTCATTGTGTCTGCAAATACTCCAATAATTGGATTTCCCATGATATCCCTCCAGTCTGTAAGGGAGAGCCTCTCCCTTAGTAAATATTATTTTGGAAAATATGAAAGCAAAGAACGTGCCAAAACAAAAAAATTAAGAGGATAGCGGAATAAAAAAGAAAAAACAGAACTAATAAAAAGAAAATAATTCAAAAAAACAGATAAAATATAAAAAACAGCTCAAATTAGCAGATCATTTTTTCCTGTACGAAATTTCACATCCATGTTCATCTGCTGTCCTGTGGTAAATGGGATGAATTATTCAAAAACCAGAAAAAAACAGGATGAAATTTCAATTAAATTGGACGAAACATGAAATGCAGAAAGGAGGCCGTCTCCAGCGTCCGCTTTTTTGGCAGAGTCTGGAACCGCCCTCCCTTCCTGGAATCGTCGTTTGCAGTTTTGACCTTTCTGGATTATCGCAGCAGACGTCTTCCCTGCTCCGTAATGCGGGTGCCGTTCCTGCCGGTATGTTTGACTGCCAGCTCTTTTTCTTCAAGCTCGTCTAAAAGCCTGCGAAGGCGGTATTCGCTGACAGGCGCCCCCAGAAGTTCTGAGAGGGACTGGCGCAGGAAGCTTCTTCCTGTGAGAGAACCGGCGTCCTGGGCGTTTCGGATCAGGATGAGAAGCTGTTTCTCCTCCTCTGACAGAAGACTGCTCTCCAGACGCATCAGATAATCGGGAAGGCAGTTTTCACGGTTCTTCATCAGCTCGAAGTATTCGGCGGCATTGCGAAGCTCCCTGACGTTTCCGGGCCAGTCGTGGGCAAGGAGAATACGCCGGACGCGCTCCGGAACGTCGCAGGGCGCTGACAAAAAGCTGGAAAACAGAAGAAGGATGTCCTCCTTTCTCTCACGCAGGGGCGGCACAGAAACAGGCAGAACGCTTAGACGGTAGTAGAGATCGCTGCGGAACTGTCCACGTTTCATCTCCTGGCGCAGATCCCGGTTAGTGGCGGCGATAATGCGGACGTCTATATTGATCACCCGGTCGCTTCCGATCCTCATAATCTGTTTTTCCTGAATCACGCGCAGCAGCCGGGACTGGAGTCCTACAGGCATATCCCCGATTTCGTCGAGAAAGAGAGTTCCCTTATCTGCCTGCTCAAACAATCCCGGTTTTCCGTCCCGGCTGGCCCCGGTGAAGGCCCCGCGCACATAGCCGAACAACTCGCTTTCCAGAAGGTTTTCAGGGACAGCCGCACAGTTGACCGCCACGAAGGGCTGCAGGCTGCGATCTGACAGGCGGTGGATGGACTGGGCAATCAGTTCCTTGCCGGTTCCGCTCTCCCCCTCCAGCAGAATGGTTTTGTTTCCAGGTGAAAAGATGCGCACGCTCTCCAGGCAGCGCCTCATGGAATCTGACTGGTACAGAATATCCTGTATCTGATATCTGGCAGTGAAGCCCTGGGTTTTCGCCTGGCGGCTGATTTTTTCTTCCAGAGATTTGACATAGGTAATATCCCGGAAAAAATAGAGATCCTGATAGGCAGAGCTGTCGTAGCTGAGCCTGCTTTTGCGGACTGTCATTTCGCAGACACCGAACCTGGCCGGTTCAAAATCAAAGGAGTCTCTGGAGAAAAAATCGAAAAGAGACTCGTCAAAAAGGGAGAAAAGCCGCGTCACACCCTCGCGGACCGGCTTTTTGACCATTTCGCGGAACCGTTGATTGCACAAAACGATAGTGCCGTCGGGAATCGTCAGAAGGATGCCCAGATCTACTGATTCCAGCACGTGCTTCATCTGAATATTTTTCATGATCGTTTCTTTATAATACTGGTTCAGTCCCCGGTTGGAATTTACGATTCCGTCGGAATAGGACAGAAGGCGCTTTGAGATTTCCTCGCCGCCCAGCTGGAGCCGGTAGATAATGTCCATAAAGGTGGCCAGATCGACGCAGCGGTCTCCGATATCAATGATCCGCTTAATAAAGGAAGGAACGCGTTCAGCTTCCCCGGGAGTAACAGCGATGGTGATGTCGTCTCTGCATCCTGTCCCGTTCCATGGCTTTAAAATCAGGTTGTCCACGTTTAAGTCGTAGAGCAGATTGACGGTCTGCAGCGTATTTTCATAATTGTCGTTGACCACAAGGACAGGAGTTCCCTGAGGAATTTCAAAGAGCTTTACTAGATTTTTCTCCCTGATTGTCCGCCTGATTACAACAATATTTTCCAGGTGAAGGAGCTTTTCCTTGATCCGCTCGATCCGATCTCCCAAAGTGAACAGGAGAAGATCTCCGTCGACTGTTTCCATCTTCGCAATCTCCTCAAAGGTCAGCGTCTCAAGCTCTGCCTTGCCCCGGAAGACGCAGAGCAGATCCTCCCTGATTTTTTCTGCAATCCGCTTCCGATCTGTAATAATTACAATCCGTTTCAATTTAATCCCTCCGTAAAACCCCGCCGCCGCGTATGGCGCATGATTCTGAACCAGCTATTATCACACATTTTACCGCAAAGAGCCTGAAAATAAAAGACAATTTTGCGGGGGAATCTTCCTCTGCTCCTGGATAATGTACTTTCAAAAGAAACAAAAATGTCACAAATATTCGACAAAAATATTAAAACAATAAAAACAAAACGAAAATAATAAATTAAAAAATTAATATTATAGACAGATGTGTTAAGAAGCTGTATAATATTTGGAAATATGTGAGATGAACTGCTTCTTTTAATGAATGAAGAAAAGGCTGCCGCACTATACTAATATGAGGCGCAGACAAGTGAAAAAGCTTGAGACAGGCATTTTGCATAGGGCGGCAGACAAAGAGCAGGACAGGAGCCGCCGGGCGGGAATTTGAGCTGGAACAGCTGGAAATCAGAGGCAGAAGGTGGTGAGCGAATGGTAAAGGAAACGATTCTGGCGGTGCAGGAAGCGGAAGCGCAGGCGTCTGGCCTGGTAAGCGAAGCCAGACAGAAGGGAAAGGAACTGGCAGAGCAGACACGAAGGGAAGCGCAGAGCAGAAGCGAGGCCGCCGAACGGGAAATCCGGGAAAGTCTGGAGGCGGTAAGAAACGCCGCTAAGCTTGAGGAAGAAGAGATTCTTTCAGAGGCCGGGAGAGAAGCAGAGGCAGAGATTTCCCTGATGCGAAAGCGCGCGGAGGAGAAATCAGAGGAAGCAGTACGTTTGATTACAGACATCCTGCTTAAGACGTGACAGACACCGCAGAAAATCCAGACAGGAGGGATGTGGATATGGCAGTTCTGCAGATGAAGAAAATTACCATCTGCGCTCTTTTAACGGATCGGAAACAGGTGCTGGATTTCCTTCAGGGAGCCGGAGTTGTGGAGATTTCACGGCTGGAGGAACCGGAGGGAAGCGATTTCCAGAGACCGGATACGTCTGCCAGGCGGCAGAGCTGCGAGAGGGACGCATGGACGGCGGAACAGGCCCTGGAGGTTCTTGACCAGTATGCTCCGGAAAAGACCTCTCTTCTTTCAGGGCTTGCGGGAAAGCCCCTGGCTTCCGGAGAAGAATTTGCAGCTGTTCAGGAAAACTGCCGGCTGATCATGGAGGACGTGAAGCAGATTTTAGAGTACAGCAGAAGGATAGGGGAGAGCAGGGCGGCGATTGCCAAGCTGGAAGCTCAGATAGAGTCTCTGTCCCCGTGGCTGGCTCTCGACGTGTCCATGCAGTGTTCCGGAACGGAGAGGACGGTTCTTTTTATTGGAGCGGCAGGAGCGCAGACGACGATTGACTCTCTCTATCAGGCGGTGGCTGAGAGAGCGCCCTCGGCAGACGTTTCGATTCAGCTGATCGGAAAGGATAAGGACCAGGTGTGCGCCGCAGTTCTCTGCCTGAAGGAGGACGGGGCGCAGGTGGAGGAGGCTCTCCGGGCGTCAGGCTTTGCAAAGCCTTCCCAGAGCTTTGACCAGGTTCCGGCAGTGAAGAAGCAGGAGCTGGAGGAAGAGATCCGGCAGATTCGTGATGAAATCAGGGCTGTGGAGGAAAAGCTCAGAGCCTACGGCACGTCCCGGGAGAATATCAGGCTGCTGTCGGATTACTGCCGGATGCGGGCGGAGAAGTACCAGGCGCTGGGCAATATGCTTCAGTCTGGGAAAACGCTCCTTCTTACAGGCTTTGTGCCTGAGCAGGAGGAAGAGAAGCTTTTGTCCCGTTTAAACGAGAGATTTGATCTCTATGTACAGACAGAGGAAGTGCCGGAAGCAGAGGAAGCGCCGGTGCTTTTAAAGAACAGTACCTTTGCAGAGTCGGCGGAGGGAGTGACGGCTTCCTTCGGGCTTCCGGCCAGAGGAGAGATGGATCCCACTTCGGTGATGTCGCTCTGCTACGTGTTTTTCTTCGGGCTGATGCTGTCGGACGCAGCCTACGGCCTGATTGTATTTCTGGCCTGCTTCATTCTTCTGAAGAAGTTTCCAAGGATGGGAAGCGGCCTGAAAAAGTCGATCCGCCTGTTTATGTACTGCGGCGTCTCCACATTATTCTGGGGCGTCATGTTCGGCGGATATTTCGGAGATGCGGTGAATGTGATTTCCAGGACGTTTTTCGGACGGGAAATAAGCATACCGGCCGTATGGTTTACTCCCCTTGACGATCCCATGAAGATGCTTGTGATGTCCATGCTGTTCGGCGTGATCCACCTGTTTCTGGGACTGGGACTGAAGGGATATATGCTGTTAAAGGATAAACGGATTCTGGATTTCTTCTGTGACGTGGTTCTTTGGTACTGTCTCTTAACGGGCCTTATTTTAATTCTTCTCCCGTCGGAGCTGTTTGCATCCATGTCTCAGATGACTATTGTATTCCCGGAACCGGTCAATCTGCTGGCGAAGGTATTAGCCATAGGAGGAGCGGCCGGAATTCTTCTCATGTCAGGCAGAAGCAGCAAAAATCCGGCTCTCAGGCTGGCGTTAGGAGCATATGATCTCTACAATATTACAAGCTGGCTTTCCGATGTGCTCTCCTATTCCAGGCTTCTGGCCCTGGGACTGGCCACAGGCGTGATCGCTTCGGTTATCAACCAGATGGGAAGCATGGCGGGAAACGGCATCCTGGGCGCAGTAGTGTTTATCCTGGTATTTCTGGTGGGACATGGGTTTAATCTGGCGATCAATCTGCTGGGAGCTTACGTTCACACCTGCCGTCTTCAGTATGTAGAGTTTTTCGGAAAGTTTTATGAGGGCGGCGGACGGATGTTTGAGCCGTTTCGCAGAAATACAAAATATGCGGATATTAAGGAGGACTAAGTTATGAGTGAGATGGGTATTGTATTTGCATTGTTGGGCGCGGCAGTGGCAGTAGGGCTTGCAGGCATCGGTTCCGCTATCGGAGTAGGCATGGCGGGCCAGGCGGCGGCAGGCGTTGTGACAGAGGATCCGGGAAAATTCGCCAAGGTTCTGATTTTACAGCTGCTTCCTGGTACCCAGGGTATTTACGGACTGTTAGTAGGCTTTCTGGTACTCTCCGGAACGGGACTGTTAGGCGGAGGCGCTGACATGAATATGTCCTTAGCCACAGGCCTTCTGTACTTTTTAGCCTGCCTTCCCATTGGAATCGTAGGTCTGGTATCTGCGATTCATCAGGGACGCACAGCGGTAGCTTCCATCGGAATCGTGGCTAAGAAGCCGGAGCAGTTCGGTAAGGCCATGCTGTTTCCGGCCATGGTAGAGACTTACGCCATTCTGGCTCTGTTAGTATCCATCCTGGCAGTCAGCGCGCTTTAATTTCGGCAGTCAGAATTTTTCTGACAGAGAACAGGGCGCAGGAGATGGGAATACAGAGCATGGAAGGAGAGACGGATATGACGGGACTGGAAAAGATTACAGACCGGATTCTGGCGGAAGCCAGGGCGCAGGCCGACGAAATCCGGGAGAAGGCAGAGGAGGAGGCCGGCGCAGTCCTGCGGGAAACGGAGGAGAGACTTTCAAGACTCCGGGAGGAGGCGAAGGAGAGGGAAGCGCTTGTTAAAAAGGAGCTGGAGACAAGGGCCAGATCCTCCGCCTCTCTGAAAAAGCGCCAGCTGATTCTGGCTGCCAAGCAGGATATGATCCGGGAGCAGATTGAGAAGGCTCACCAGACTCTTTTAGCGATGGAGCCGGAGGAATATTTTTCTCTGATAGAACAGATGGTCCGCCGGTTCGCGCTTCCCAAAGAGGGAGAAATCTGCTTCTCGCAGCGAGATTTGAAGCGGCTTCCCGATCAGTTTGAGAAACGCCTGGAACAGGCGGCCGCAGAGCGCGGGGGAAGCCTGAAAATAGGCAGGGAGCCGGCTTCTCTGGACGGAGGATTTCTCTTAGACTACGACGGAATCGAGGAAAACTGTTCCTTCCAGGCGCTTCTGGCGGCGAAACGGGACGAATGCTCCGACCAGATCCAGAAGCTCTTGTTTGAGAAAGAATAGGAGGGAGGAGCATGGCGGATAAGAATTATACGTATGCAGTCGCCCGGATCCGGGCTATGGAAACGGTGCTGTTTTCCTCCTCTGTGATAGAACAGCTGATGGCAGTGAAAACGTGGTCCGGCTGCCTTGATTTTCTCAGGGAGAAGGGCTGGGGAAGCGGAAATCTGAATGAGGGAGCGGAGGAGATGCTGGAAGCCGAGGAGGCGAAGGCGCAGAAGACAGTCAGGGATCTTCTGGGAGGAGACGACAGGATTCTGTCAGTGTTCAGTTATCAGAAGCTGTACCATAATCTGAAAGCCGCCATTAAAAAGACAGCGTCGCCAGATTTCCCCGGAGAGCTGTACTACGACGGCTGCGGCGTGGACGGAACAGAGATGGAGCGGATTGTGGCGGAAAAGGATTTCAAGGCTCTCCCAGAGCACATGCAGAGCATTGCAAAAGAAGCCTACGAGACCTTCCGCCACACAGGAGACGGCCAGCTCTGCGACGCCATGGTGGACCGGGCGGCGTTAGAGGCCGTTTACAGTGAGGGAAAAAGAAGCGGTGAGCCGGTTCTGATGGCTTACGCGGAGTCAGTGACAGCGGTGGCAGATATTAAGATAGCCGTCCGCTCCCAGAAGACGGGAAAGAGCCTGGAGTTTATGCGGCAGAGCATGGCGCCCTGCGAAAGCCTGAATACAGAGCGGCTTTCTATGGCGGCTCTCTCAGGAATTTCTGCTATCTGCGAATATCTGGAGGGAACCTCCTATAAAGAGGGCGCGGAGGCGCTTAAGGAATCGCCCTCAGCCTTTGAGAGGTGGTGCGACAACCAGCTGATAGAGAGCATTAAGCCGCAGAAATATAATCCGTTTTCAGCGGGGCCGCTGGCGGCCTACCTGTTAGCCAGGGAAAATGAGATTAAGACAGTTCGGATCATTCTGACCGGGAAGCTTAACAATCTTCCGGAGGAGGCGATCCGGGAAAGGATCAGGGAAATGTATGTATAAGATGGCAGTCGTGGGAGATTATGACAGCATTTACGGCTTCGCCGCCCTGGGACTTGACACGTTTCCCGCAGACGGGCCGGAGAAGCTGGAGCAGGTGTTTCACAATCTGGTTTCCGGCGGGTATGCGGTGATTTACATGACAGAAGCGGCGGCCGCCCAAATCAGCCGCACAGTGGAGCGGTACAGAGAAAGCCTGCTTCCGGCGGTCATCCTCATTCCGGGAGTGTCCGGAAACACGGGCAAGGGGATTGAGGGAGTGAAAAAGTCGGTGGAACAGGCGGTTGGATCAGACATTCTGTTCGGAGGAGTCTAGCAGAGTGAAAAGGGCGGCCTTTGGCCGCCAGTTGACAGAAAGGTGGGTGAAGCCTTCCAATGAGCAAAGGTGTGATTAAAAAGGTAGCGGGACCGCTGGTAATTGCAGAGGGAATGCGGGACGCCAATATGTACGACGTGGTCCGTGTCAGCAGCCAGCGTCTGATAGGCGAGATTATAGAGATTCACGGAGATCAGGTATATATTCAGGTTTACGAGGAGACCTCAGGACTGGGACCGGGAGAGCCGGTGGAGTCCATGGACATGCCGCTGTCGGCAGAGCTGGGACCAGGACTGATTACCAGTATTTATGACGGAATCCAGCGTCCGTTGGACGACATTATGAAGGCCACAGGAAGCAATAACCTAAAGCGCGGCGTGGAGGTTCCTTCCCTGAAGAGGAACCTGAAGTGGAATTTCGTTCCTACAGTGAAAGCCGGGGATACGGTGGAAGCCGGGGACATTATCGGAACGGTCCAGGAGACCATTGTGGTAGTTCATAAGATCATGGTTCCAAACGGAGTGCGGGGAACGGTGAAGGAGATCCGGGCCGGAGAGTTTACAGTGGAGGAGACTGTGGCGGTGATCGCCACAAAGACAGGTGACAGAGAGCTGACGCTCATGCAGCGCTGGCCAGTCAGACAGGGACGCCCCTACAAGAAAAAGCTGCCTCCTGAGATGCCTCTTGTGACGGGCCAGAGAGTTATCGACGCCTTCTTCCCCATCGCCAAGGGCGGCGTGGCTGCGGTGCCAGGCCCCTTTGGAAGCGGAAAGACAGTCATCCAGCACCAGCTGGCCAAGTGGGCGGAGGCTGACATTGTGGTTTACATCGGCTGCGGCGAGCGTGGCAACGAGATGACGGACGTACTGAACGAGTTCCCGGAGTTAAAGGATCCGAAGACAGGCCACTCCCTGATGCAGAGGACGGTGCTGATTGCCAACACCTCTGATATGCCGGTAGCGGCCAGAGAGGCATCTATCTATACGGGAATTACCATTGCAGAATACTTCAGAGACATGGGCTACTCCGTGGCGCTGATGGCCGATTCCACCTCCCGGTGGGCGGAGGCCCTCCGAGAGATGTCCGGCCGTCTGGAGGAGATGCCCGGCGAGGAAGGCTATCCCGCTTACCTGGGAAGCCGTCTGGCCCAGTTCTACGAGAGAGCCGGCCATGTGGTGTGCAATGGTTCGGAAGGCAGGGAGGGCGCTCTTTCAGCCATCGGAGCCGTATCGCCGCCAGGAGGAGATATCTCGGAGCCTGTGTCCCAGGCCACCCTCCGCATTGTCAAGGTCTTCTGGGGACTGGATTCCTCCCTGGCCTATAAGAGACATTTCCCGGCCATCAACTGGCTGACCAGCTATTCCCTCTATGTGGACAATATGGGAAAATGGTTTAACGAAAAGGTGTCTCCGGAGTGGATGACCTGCCGTCAGGGCATGATGAGCCTTCTCCAGGAGGAGGCGGAGCTGGAGGAGATCGTAAAGATGGTAGGTATGGACGCTCTGTCGCCCACAGACCGCCTGAAGATGGAGGCGGCCCGTTCCATCCGCGAGGACTTCCTGCACCAGAACTCCTTCCACGACGTGGATACCTACACTTCCCTGAGAAAGCAGTTCCTGATGATGAAGCTGGTTCTGGCCTTCTACGAGAAATCCGAGAAGGCGCTGAAGGACGGCGCAGGCGTCCAGGGCCTGATTAAGATGCCAGTCCGCGAAAAAATCGGACGTTTTAAATATGTGCTGGATGAAAATATTGAGACAGAATATGAAGCAGTGACAAAGGAGCTGGAAGCTGAGATTGCCGACGTGCTCAGAAGGGAGGACTTCTAAATGCCGAAAGAATACAGAACCATACAGGAAGTAGCCGGCCCTCTGATGCTGGTGAGAGGCGTTGAGAACGTCACCTACGACGAGCTGGGAGAGATTGAGCTGGCAAACGGCGAGACAAGGCGCTGCAAGGTGTTGGAGATCGACGGAGGCAACGCCCTGGTACAGCTGTTTGAAAACTCTACGGGAATCAACCTGTCTAACAGCAAGGTGCGTTTCCTGGGGAGAACCATGGAGCTGGGCGTATCGGAGGATATGCTGGGACGCGTGTTCGACGGTCTGGGCCGCCCCATTGACGGAGGACCGGAGATTCTGCCGGAGGAGAGAAGGGACATCAACGGACTTCCCATGAACCCGGCGGCCAGAAGCTATCCTCAGGAGTTTATCCAGACGGGAGTGTCTGCTATAGACGGACTGAACACGCTGGTAAGAGGCCAGAAGCTGCCGATTTTCTCGGCCTCCGGCCTTCCCCACGCCAATCTGGCGGCTCAGATTGCCAGACAGGCTAAGGTGCGGGGAACCGATGAGCCCTTCGCCGTTGTGTTTGCAGCTATGGGCATCACCTTTGAGGAAGCCCACTTCTTTGAGGAGAGCTTTAAGGAGACGGGAGCTATCGACAGGACGGTGCTTTTCATTAATCTGGCCAACGATCCGGCGGTGGAGCGTATCGCCACCCCGAAGATGGCCCTGACGGCTGCAGAGTATCTGGCTTTTGAGAAAAATATGCATGTTCTCGTTATCCTGACGGATATCACGAACTATGCGGACGCCCTGAGAGAGATCTCGGCGGCCAGAAAAGAGGTTCCGGGACGCCGCGGTTATCCTGGCTATATGTACACGGATCTGGCCTCTATCTATGAGAGAGCTGGAAGACAGAACGGAAAGACAGGTTCCATTACCATGATTCCGATTCTGACCATGCCGGAGGATGACAAGACCCATCCCATCCCGGATCTGACAGGCTACATTACAGAGGGACAGATTATTTTAAGCCGCGAGCTGTATAGAAAGGGCGTTATGCCGCCGATTGACGTGCTTCCGTCCCTGTCGCGTCTGAAGGATAAGGGAATCGGAGAGGGCAAGACGAGAGCCGATCACTCCAATACCATGAACCAGCTGTTCGCCGCCTACGCCAGAGGCAAGGAAGCCAAGGAGCTGATGGTGATTCTGGGAGAGGCGGCTCTGTCGGATGTGGACCTGATCTACGCGAAATTTGCCGACGCCTTTGAGAAGGAATACGTTTCCCAGGGATATGAAACAGACAGAAGTATTGAGGATACTCTGAAAATCGGCTGGAAGCTGCTGTCGATTCTGCCCAGAAGCGAGTTAAAACGAATTGATGATAAATTCCTGGATCTGTATTACGGGAAAGAGTAGGGGAGGTGTGATGCATGGCTCAGGCTCAGGTAAACCCTACCAGAATGGAGCTTACAAGGCTTAAGAAAAAGCTGGCTACCGCTGTCAGGGGGCATAAGCTTCTGAAAGACAAACGCGATGAGCTGATGCGCCAGTTCCTCGACCTGGTGAAGGAAAATATGGCCCTCAGAAAAGAGGTGGAGGCGGGGATTAAAAGCGCCAACGTAAACTTTGTCATCGCCAAGGCGGGGATGAGCGGCCAGGCTCTGAACGCCGCCCTTATCGCCCCCAAGCAGGAGGTATATCTGGAAGCGGAAAAGAAAAACGTGATGAGCGTGGACATTCCTGTGTTCAGGTATAAGACCAGAACGGCGGATGAGAACGATATTTACCCGTATGGATTCGCCTTCACCTCCAGCGACCTGGACGGAGCTGTGAAGTCCCTTCAGGACGTGCTTCCCCAGATGATGAAGCTGGCGGAGACCGAGAAATCCTGCCAGCTGATGGCTTCGGAGATAGAGAAGACCAGGCGCAGGGTAAACGCCCTGGAACACGTGATTATTCCGGAAACACAGAAGAATATCAAGTATATTACCATGAAGCTGGATGAAAATGAGAGAAGTACGCAGATTCGTCTGATGAAGGTAAAGGATATGATGCTGGAAGAAGCCCACCATTATACAGAAAAAGCATAGACATAGAGAAACGGGAGAAAACTTTCTGCGCTCCAATTTGAAGTCGCTGGAAAGTTTCTCCCGTTTCTTGATGCAGGGGGCAGAACAAAAACCGCTTTATGGCTCGTAGATTCCGTCGATGATCTCGAACTCTTTTGCTTCCAGAGCCTTATCAACCCAGGCTCTGTTGGCTGTGCCGTTTGTAGCTGCTACGAGCTTGCTCTCGTCGGCTGCCTGGAACTTCTTGGCGTCCTCTAAAATCTGCGGAGCGTCCTTTCTCGGGATTACGATTACGCCGTCCGGATCTGCTAAAATGATGTCGCCAGGATTTACGCTTACCTCGCCGCAGGCAATCGGAACGTTAACCTCGCCCGGTCCCTCCTTGTATGGGCCGCCTGGAGTAGTGCCTGTCGCATATACAGGGAAATCCCATTTGCCGATCTCGTCGATATCGCGGATTGGTCCGTCTAAAACGATGCCGGCTACCTTTTTTGTATGGCGCAGATATGCCATCATGATCTCGCCCATCAGAGCGCGTGTGTTGTCGCCCTCGTTGGAAACTACTAATACGTCGCCTTCCTGAGCGATATTGAGAGCTGCGTGAAGAGCCAGATTGTCGCCGCCTCTTGCTTTTACAGTCAGGGCCGGGCCTACCATCATCTGATCCTTAGGGCTGCTCACCAGCTTGATTCTCGGATTCATAGCTGCGTTTCTTCCCATAACGTCGCCTGTGTTAGATGCCGGGATCGTCTTGAACTGCATCATAACCTCCGGATCCGGCATGTGTCTTTTCAGGTAAATTCTCTTTCCTACTGCCATAACAATATACCTTCCTTTCGTAGATTCATATCTTTGGAGATTCATTTTTCATTGTCTTCATTGTAGTCCAGAAAAAGCACAAAAGCAAACAACACTTTTTTATCATATTAACAAAATATTGTTGTCAGCTTATTTACACAGAGCCGCGGTTCTCTTATAATAATCATAAGAAACGACAGGAACCAACAAAAAATGCAGAAGAATAGATAGCGTCAGTATACACTGACACGAAGAATCCTGAAAAACGATGCCAACGGAGGAATCCATATGAATTTGCAGAGTCTTTACTATTTTGTAGAATTGGCCAAGGAGCTTCATGTGACTCATACGGCGCAGAAGCTCTACATATCCCAGCAGAATTTAAGCCAGCACATCCAGAAGCTGGAACAGTATTACGGCGTCACCCTGTTTAACAGGAAGCCGAAAATGACTCTCACCTACGCCGGAGAGCAGCTGTTAGCCGTAGCGACGAAAATCCTGGCGGAAGAAAACGAGCTGATTAACCGCCTTTCCAATATTTCCACAAACAGAAAAGGCCATTTGAAGGTGGGAATTCCCGGCTACCGGGGCCAGATCTGCCTTCCGGAGATCCTGCCTCCCTTCTATGAGAAATGGCCCAACGTCTCCATTGACCTGGTAAGCGAATCGTCCGGTATTATGGAGAAAAAATTATTTGACGGAGAGCTGGATCTCTTTATCGGAATTATGTATCAGGACAAGCCGAAGCTTAAAATAGAGTCGATTTTAAACGATCAGATCTATCTGGTCTGCTCTGACAGGCTTCTCCAGCAGTACTTTTTTGATTCCTGGGAGAAGGTAAAAAGGGAATCGCTTTCCGGCGTCGATTTGAAGGAATTTGCCAAGGTTCCGTTCCTCATGCCGAAAGCGCCTATGAAGCTTCGCCGCATTGTGGATCAGTGCTTTCAGGAGGCGGGAGTCGTTCCTGAAATTAAATTTGAAACCCAGGTGATCGAGCTGTACATGTCTCTGTACGCCTATGATTACGGGGCTTTTTTCTGTACCCAGATGCGTATGCCCACGCTTTTAGCCATGCACCCGGACGCCAACGCATTTCCCCTGTTCATGAACGGCGAGCCGGTTCAGCACCGCCTGGTAGCCGCGTACCATGAAGAGCGTTTTCTGCCGGATTATGCCCTGGATTTTATTAGTTTAACAAAGCAGGTATTGGAAAAAATTGCAGAGACCCGACCGCAGAATCAGCATTATCCAGTTCTATAACAAGAAAAAATTGTCGAAATTAAAAAAATAGATTGTTTGCCTTGTGATTAGACATATATTACAATACAGTCATAACAAATCAGGTTAATTTGATCAAAATAACGATTTATTATCAAATGTAAAGGGGAAAGCGTTATGACAGTTGCATCTTTTTGTGATGACATGTTAATCCTGGCAGTGTTTATGCTGGTCGGCTTTTTTGTCCGCGAGATTGCAAAGCCACTCCAGAAGTTATTCCTGTCATCATCCTTAATCGGCGGCCACGGTACGGCGGCAGCGGCAGCAGCCACCTTTGACAAGCTGGGCGTTCTGGGAAATATGTCCGTAGGCATGGTTCTTTCCACTCTGGGCCTTGTGGTAGCCATGGCGGTAGGTATGATCATGGTCAACTACGGAATCAGAAAGGGCTGGGGAACCTATGTGAAGGAGCCTCAGAAGCAGCCGGATTATTTCTACGGCGGCGTACTTCCAAAAGAGAAGAGAGCTGCTTCCGGCCACACGGTAACGACCAGTATCAGCATCAACCATCTGGCTCTCCAGGTGTCCTGGCTGTTATTAGCTCTGTTTATTGGCCGTCAGCTGTTCGGCTTCCTGGGTTCCTTCTCTGAGTTTTTCGCAGGAATGCCAAGCGTGCTTCATGGTATCTTCGGAGGCGCGATTCTGTGGTATATCTTAAAGCTTACAAAGTTAGACAAGTTCGTGGACTTAAAGACGATCAAGATGGCCGGCGGATTCTGCCTGGAGATCACGGTGTTCACCGCAATGGCAACCCTGGATCTGGAGTTTATCTCCACCTACATTGTACCTGTTTTAATTTACACTGCAATTTTAAGTATTTTAACAATTCCGATTATTTTCGGTCTTGCCCGCCGCTTCTGCAGAGACGAGTGGTTTGAGAAGGCCTGCATGGCGTTCGGAGCAGCGACTGGAAATACCTCTACAGGACTTGCCCTTGTAAGAGCCGTGGATCCGGAGTCTCAGTGCAGCGCCGAAGATACACACGGAGTATATTCCGCTCTTATGTCCTGGAAGGACGTGTTCGTAGGACTGGCTCCTATGTGGCTGATGAGCGGTATCGGCTTAACCTTCGGCGTGGGCGTGGCCATTATGGTCGGATTCGCAGCAGCCGGATTTATCTTCTTTGGAAGAAAGAGAGCAAACGCATAATAAACTGAAAAAAAGCAGACAGTACCCTGTTTATTTGGCGCAAAAAGCATTGTGCCCGATTGACAGGGTACTTTTGCAATGAAAAAGAAATGCGGTCAAGAGCCAGACTTCTCAGCAGACAGAGCGGCCCGGCCTACCTTCTGAACCACTCCTTCATCACCTGTATCACCTGAACCAGCTCCTCCTCTGCGATTACATAGGGGACCATGGCGTACAGGTAATTCAGAAACGGGCGGCTGAATACGCCCCGTTCTCTGGCGAACTTCTGATATCCCTCCAGAATGGATGCGTCCTTCACCTCGATGCAGACGCAGCCTCCCATGATTCTGATTTCTCTGATTCTGTCGTCAGAGAAGCCATCCAGCTCTCTCCTCGTGATGGCCTCAATGCGGCGGATTTTGGCCATGTAGTCCTGGGTTTCAAACAGCTCGATGGATTTGAGGGCTGCGCTGCAGGCCAGGGCGTTTCCCATAAAGGTGGGGCCGTGCATGAGAGCGTGTTCCGGCTGGTCGTCAAAAAAGCCGCGGAATACCTTCTCATTGGCGACCGTGGCGGCATGGCCGATATAGCCGCCTGTCAGCGCTTTTCCGAGAACCAGGATATCCGGCAGAACCAGATCGGATACAAAGCGGTTTCCCGTCCGCCCAAATCCGGTGGCAACCTCGTCGAAAATCAGAAGAACGCCGTACTGATCGCACAGCTGTCTGGCGCGTTTTAAAAAGGACAGGCTGTACATGCGCATTCCGCCCGCTCCCTGGAGAAGAGGTTCCACAATCAGACAGTTCAGACGGCTGTGATACTGCCCAAAGGCCTGTTCCAGGGCAGGAATCTCGGTGGGAATGTGGATCACGTGGCGGCTGGGGCCGTAGGCCTTCAGGACAAAGTGGTAATCCTCGTCGTCTCCGGTTTCCATGGTTTTAAAGGTATCGCCGTGGTAGGCGTGTTCGAGAGCCAGAGTCAGAGTCCGCTCCGTTTCGCCCCGGTTCATGTAATACTGCAGAGCCATTTTCAGGGCGACCTCCACAGCCACGCTTCCTGAATCAGAGAAGAAGGAGTAATTCAGATCTCCGGGAAGAAACTCTTCCAGCCTGCCGGCCAGCCGCTGGACCGGTTCATGAGTCAGCCCGCCTAACATCACATGGGAAAATCGGCTGACCTGGTCGATCATGGCCTGGTTCAGCTCCGGGTGATTGTAGCCGTGGATTACGCTCCACCAGGAGGATACGGAGTCAATCATTTTCCCCTTTTCGGTATACAAATAGACTCCTTTGGCTCCGGTAATGGAAATCGGCGGGGCCATGGTTTTCATCTGCTCATAGGGATACCAAATCATTTTATTTCCTCCTCATACAGCGCTTTCAGATCGCCGGCAGAGATGCGCAGGTCCTTGTCTCCATCCTGGACGCAGGCTGCGACCTTTACGCCTGTCACATACTCGCACATCTTTTTATTGTCCTCATGCAGGACGTTTCCCGGCTGGTAATGGTTTAAGATCACTCCCTTCAGAGGGAGCTTCTGCTGTTTCAGAAAGAAGGCGGTCAGCCCGGCCTGATTGATCGTCCCCAGGCCTGCGTCCGCCACCAGAAGACATCCGGAACCGCAGGAGCGGATCACGTCAGTAAGCCACAGCTCCTGTCCGTCAAAACGCAGAGGACAGAGGACGCCGCCGGAACCTTCCAGAGTAAGGTATTCACAGCAATTTCTGAGAGAACGGAAACCGCTCATCACAGTGTCAAGATCCACCGGATGGCCCTCCAGGCGGGCGGCCAGATGCGGGGAAACGGCTGCTTCATAGACAAAGGGACACATTTCCTGCAGCGGCTGGGCAATGCCGGAATGCTCTTTTACCCACAGGGCGTCGCCGGGAATCAGGACGCCGTCCCCGCCGCGTTCGTTTCCGCTCATGGCTGCTTTGTAGTAGGCGGCAGAAGCGCCGCTCTCCCGCAGTTTTTTCAGAATCAGGCCGGAAACGTAGGTTTTTCCCACATCTGTTCCCGTGCCGATGATAAACAGAGATTTATTCATAATCAGACCTCCTCGTATTTAAATCATTCCGCTTTTTACCAACGGAATCAGCCGTTTTCCTAAATAGGCTCCCGCTATGCAAAGGAGAATATCTCCTGGAACCGCTAACAGAAAGCAGTAGAGAAACAAAGGCCAAAGCCCGATGGGCGTTCCCAGATAAAACCGGCTGATCAGCCAGTACCAGGCCATGCCCAGGGAATATACAATCCCCAGCCCGGCAAAGTCAGCGGCCAGAAGCCGCCGGATTCCCGGATATTTTTCCGCTTCAGCCAGGAAACCTGTAACATACGCGCCTGCGGCGAAGCCGGCCAGGTAGCCGAAGCTGGGCTGGACAAGGTAGCCGATCCCTCCGCCCTGGGCGAAAATGGGAAGTCCCATCAGCCCCAGAAGGATGTAGATCAGAACGGCCAGACAGCCTTTTTTCGGCCCCAGCAGGAGTCCTGCCATCATGGTAAATAGATATTGAAGCGTAAATGGAATGACTGGAATGGGAATTTTAATAAAAGCGCCTGCGGCAATTAAAGCTACAAACATGGCGCAGAGAATCATATCTTTCGTCTTTTCTCGTCTCAAAATCGGTCCTCCTGACTTGGTGATTCTGCATGCCGGAATCTGAAACTGCATATAGAAAGCGTCCGCGTATCAGAGACAATATGCTGTGAGCGCAGACGCTGAGCTCATTCAAGATAATACCATATCGGTGTAAAATGTCAACTAAAAAAATGAAATAGTTTACAATTCGAGGAGGAGGAGAAGGAGCGGAGAGAAAGATAGAAATTTCTTACATTTTTCTGCCATATTTACATTTTATATACGTTTTCTTACTCCTTTATGAAGTCTATTGATTATTATTTGAAAATTACCTATAATCTGCTCATAGCAAAGCAAAAACGAAATGTACGGAAATGTATTAAGAAGGAGGGCTTCTATATGAGGAAACGTAATATCACAGGTTTATTGTTTGCAGCAGCGCTTGTAATGGCGGGAAGCCAGATGGGTGTCCTGGAGTCTCAGGCGAGACCTCACCACGGAGACGACTGGGAGGATCGATGGGAAGACCGCTGGGACGATGATCGCTGGGACGACGATGATGACGATGATGACGACGATCACCACTGGGGTGGAGGAAACCATCATCACGGAGGAAACGGCGGAAATGATGACGGCGAGCACCGTCCAGCTGTCGGAGGTTTTGTCAATGTCGTGTACTTCTGCGAGGAAGATAATACCGTGTGGGCCAACGGAGAAATCTGGGCAGCAGGCCTTGCAGACGGAAAAGGCAACGTAAACTCCAGCGAGCTGACCAACGTGCCGGAGGGCTACAAGCTGAAGGAAGTGGGAGACTTCTACTATGACGGAGGCGCGGAGCTGAGAATCCAGGTAGTTCCTAATGTGGTAAAGGGCGGAATGGTCAATGTGGTCTATGAATGTAAGGAAGAAAACCACGTGTGGGCCAACGGAGAAATCTGGGCAGCAGGTCTTGTAAATGGAAAAGGCAACGTAAATTCCAGCGAGCTGACCAACGTGCCGGAAGGTTACAAGCTGAAGGAAGTGGGAGATTTTTACTACGACGGAGGCGCAGAGCTGAGAATCCAGGTAGTTCCGGAGGAGACAAGAGGCGGATATGTCAACATAGTTTATTACTGCGAGGCTGCCAACCATGTGTGGGCCAACAGAGAAATCTGGGCAGCAGGCCTTGTAAACGGAAAAGGCAACGTAAATTCCAGCGAGCTGACCAACGTGCCGGAGGGCTACAAGCTGAAGGAAGTGGGAGACT
>OBVY01000923.1_pt1 | contig 22088 bp, 11 predicted proteins | sample 1538051 | NCBI WGS metagenome assembly OBVY01 (sample SAMEA2580017, study PRJEB22360) | human gut metagenome | biome: human gut; feature: human-associated habitat; material: faeces | place: Denmark | collected 2008/2010 | reverse complement strand
CTGACTTGTGCCTGTGATGTGTTTGTACCGGCGGCTCTGGAAAATCAGATTGATGCGGAAATTGCAGCAGAAATGCAGTGCAAGTTCATTGTAGAGGGTGCGAATGGCCCGACCACTGCGGCAGCAGATAAGATTCTGGAACAGCGTGGTATTGTGTTAGTGCCGGATATTTTTGCAAATAGTGGCGGTGTCATTGTATCCTATTTCGAGTGGGTGCAGAATATTCAGGAACTCACTTGGGAGCGGGAACAGGTCAACGAAATGCTGGAAAAGCTGATGACAAAGGCATTTGCAGCCCTCTATGAAACCGCTCAGGAAAAACACTGCACGCTGCGAATGGGTGCGTATGTGGTGGCATTGCAACGGTTGATTGATGCAGAAGTCATCAAGGGCTTGTTCCCGTAATGTGAAGAGAAACATTCAGAAACTTTATTTTTGAAAGTCTGGTCGGTTCGCTGGAATCGGCTGGACTTTTTTGCGTTTCGGGCGAAAAATAGAAAAAATTGGTGCGGAAAAATCAAAAAATCGGGAAAATGATGCGGGACGGCGGACATCCGTCCACCACAGGGAAACGGTATAGAGTTTTCAGAATGATGGTTTGAAGGGCGAATTCTTAATAAATCATGGTTTCTGATGGGGGGAGTTTGTTTTTTTAGGTGGGTTCTTGCTACAGAATCAAATTTTTTTGTTTTTCTTTTCTTTTTTCTTGAAAAACCGAGAAAAAGAGTGTATAATATAAATTGCGTGAGGCGAACGACACCGTTCCCTCATCGTAAAAACTGACTTTAATTTTATGCAGGAGGTTTTGACCCATGGTGTTCACATTTAAGAATCAGTACTTGCAGGGCGTATATGACAAGACTGCAAAGTGCTACGCAAATGAACCAGAATTTTTACAGGCTGTTGGTGAAGTACTGCAGTCTCTGGAACCGGTTGTTGCAAAGGATCCGTCCTATGAAACAAACGGCGTTATCGACCGGATCGTAGAACCGGAACGGATGATCAGCTTCCGTGTTTCTTGGGTAGATGATAATGGTAAGGTACAGGTAAACCACGGTTACCGTTGCCAGTTCAATTCTGCAATTGGCCCGTACAAGGGCGGTCTGCGTCTGCACCCGTCTGTTTGCCCGTCTGTTATCAAGTTCCTGGGCTTTGAACAGATCTTCAAGAACAGCCTGACCACACTGCCGATGGGCGGCGGCAAGGGCGGTTCTGACTTCGATCCGAAGGGCAAGTCCGACGGGGAAGTAATGCGTTTCTGCCAGAGCTTCATGACAGAACTCTGCAAGCACATTGGTGCTGACACTGACGTTCCGGCTGGTGATATCGGTACTGGTGCAAGAGAAATCGGTTACATGTTCGGTCAGTACAAGAGACTGCGGAACGAATTCACTGGCGTTCTGACTGGTAAGGCTCTGTCCTACGGCGGTTCTCTGGCAAGAACAGAAGCTACCGGTTACGGTCTGCTGTACTTCACAGAAGAAATGATGAACGTAATGAAGAACGACAGCGTGAAGGGTAAGACCATCGTTGTTTCTGGTTCTGGTAATGTTGCAATCTATGCAACTGAAAAGGCTACTCAGCTGGGCGGCAAGGTTGTTGCTCTGTCTGACTCCAACGGCTACATCTACGATCCGAACGGCATCAACCTCGATGTTGTAAAGCAGATCAAGGAAGTAGAAAGAGGAAGAATCAAGGAATATGTAAACCGGGTAGAAGGTGCAACCTACACAGAAGGCTGCAAGGGTATCTGGACAATTAAGTGCGACATCGCTCTGCCGTGTGCAACACAGAACGAAATCGACGAAGAATCCGCTAAGATCCTGGTTGCAAATGGTACAAAGGTTGTTGCAGAAGGTGCAAACATGCCGTCTACACCGGAAGCAATTGCAGTATTCCAGAAGAACGGTCTGCTGTTTGGCCCGGCAAAGGCTGCAAACGCAGGCGGCGTTGCAACTTCTGGTCTGGAAATGTCTCAGAACAGCGAACGTCTGTCTTGGACATTTGAAGAAGTTGATGCAAAGCTGAAGGGCATTATGATCAACATTTTCCATAACGCATATGACAGATCTAAGGAATATGGCGTGGAAGGCGACCTGGTTGTTGGTGCAAACATCGCTGGCTTCCTGAAGGTTGCAGATGCAATGAAGTGGCAGGGTGTTGCATATTAATTTGCAACCCACCAGTTCTTTTCATTGACAACATTGTTTTGACACACATCATGGGCATAAAATAAACAAGTAACCCCGTTTCGGTGCAACTGCATCGGAACGGGGTTTTTGCATCTAAAATCAAATTTGTGTGATTTTTCCTATTATAATAGTATACTTCGATAAAAATCGGGACGGCGGTCTTTCTGCACGGGGAACGCCTGTCGGGTTTCTGCAACCGTTTTTGCGGAGAGGTCACAGACAAAACAACCCGCTGCACTGCGGCAGTCCTGTAAAATTGTGCCATCTGGAGCAATAAAACGGCTGTCACCGCTGTAATGAAGCCCGTCTTGTGTGCCAACACAGTTGATTCCGGCTAAATAGACCTGATTCTCGATTGCTCGGGCAGTCAGCAGGCTGCACCAATGCAGCTTTCGGCGTTCCGGCCAGTTTGCCGGAACAAGAATACAGTCTGTTTTTGGAGCAAGAGCAGAAAAAACTTCCGGAAACCGCAAGTCATAGCAAATCAGGCAGCCGAATCGAATCCCATCAATTTCACAGGTTGGCAGAGCGTTGCCCTTTTCAAAAAATTGGTCTTCCTGTGCGTAGGAAAAGGGGTGCAGTTTCACCATGTCAAAGAAAAGCGAACCGTCCGGAGCAACAATGCTGTAATGGTTTTCTGCTTTTCCGCTTTCAGCAGCCTTGACCCAGCCAAATCCAAGATAGCATTGCCCAGTGGTTGCCAACTTCTGCATCCAAGGGACGGTATCCAGACCAGCGGCAATGCTGTAATCCGTATCCATATTGAAGCCGGTGAAGCTCATCTCCGGAAACAGCAGCAGCCGCACTTCCATTGCCTGTGCGAGGTTGCAGATGGAGAGAGCTGTTTTCTTGTTTTTTTCGTATTGTTTGGAAAAAATTTCTGTTTGTGCGAGTGCAATTCGCATAGAAAGAACCTCCGAATTTTTTTTCATTATACCATACGATTTCACATTCTGCAAGCATCTTGCAAGAATTTTTTCCATGTTTTATAGAGAAAATCAGAAGATTTGTAAAAAGATGTGAACGGTATTTTTAGGGCTGCACGGAAGTTTTTTAAGTATTTTTTGGTAAAAATAGGAATATTTCTTCGGCTAATAACTATTTTCATAAAAACAGGCACGATTTTTAGAAAAAGTATTGTATATTATGCACAAAATCAAAGTCTGTGAATTGAGAAAGCAGACGAAAATCATGATGAAATCGTGACGAATCTTAAAATAGTCTTGACAAAGCACAGGCAGATTGGTATAATATTGTTATGATGTGTTTATAGAATTGAAATAAAGGGAAATGCTCTGAAAATGGTTTCCCATACTTGAGAAAAAGAATTGCAAAAAGAATAGAGGAACAATCATGACACAAAAAGAACTGCGAAAACTGAAAAAAACAGAATTGCTGGAAATGATGATTGCCCTGCGGAACGAATTGGATCGGGTGCAGGCAGAACGGGATGCATTGCAAGAACAGCTGAAAACAGCGGAACAGAACGCATTGCATCAGGTGGAAACAGATGCAGTGCTGGCAGTTCAAAAAATATTAAAAGCAGTTGAGGATGAAACCGCTGCTTATCGGAAACGCATCCAAGCAGAATCCGAAGAAACAAAATCGGCATCACCGGAAGTTCCGGCGGATTCTCAGTAAGGAGGCGGTTCGATGGAGAAGCAAACGATGGATTTTCCAACTGCTGCACAGCTGACGGAGGAACTGAAACGAATCCGATACCGAAAAGGCTTTCGGAAGATGCTGCGGAGCACCATTTCTTCTTTGCTGGTGGTTGCAGCGGTTGCCGTGTTGATTTCGATGCTGTTTTTGCCGGTTCTGCGTGTGACCGGAACGAGCATGACACCCACATTAACGAATGATGAGTTGGTTATCTGCGGAAAGCGGAGCAACTTCAAAAGCGGTGATGTGGTTGCTTTTTATTTTAACAATAAAATCTTATTGAAGCGGGTGATTGGCGTTGCCGGCGATGTCATTGACATCAAAGAGGACGGAACGGTTTACGTCAATGGAACAGCGTTAGAAGAACCATATGTCAATGAACTGGCATTTGGCGAATGTGATTTAGAGTTGCCGTATCAAGTTCCGGAAAGCCGGATCTTTGTAATGGGTGACCATCGTGCTACTTCTGTAGACAGCCGTTCGAGTGTGGTTGGCTGTATTGCAGAGGAATATGTTGTTGGCAGGGTCATTCTTCGGGTTTGGCCATTAAAAGAAATTGGGACAATTCAGTAATGTAAGGGTATTTCATTTTATCCAATGAAGGAGGGCATTTTTTATGAACATCAATCAGAAAATTCAGGAATTTCTGACAGAACATCAATATCAAAAGAAGAGAAGAATTTTTACGGCAGTTTTGTCTTTGATGATTGTGTTTTCTGTTGTCAGCAGTCTGATTATGCCCGCCATTAGTATGACCATGCAGGATTTGGACGATGCAGCAGCGGTGGATACCATTGATGCAGAGCCAGGGGATGAAAATATCATGCTGCTGGGAGAAAGTGCACCAATTGATTTGATAACAAGTTCCAGTACACATGAAATTACAATTACAGATAAGGATGCAAATAACAAAGATATAACGGATAACGATTATAATAAAGACGGAAGTTCTGCAAATCTATCATTTTTTATTAAATATACTCTTTTAAAAATGAAAAATAGATTCGATAAAAATAGTGAGTATGATTTATACATTGATTATGATAATTTGAATGTAACAAGCATTGAAAATGGAAAAATATTTGACTCAGATTATAGTATAAACAAAGAAGCTGCTACATATACATTTGATAGTACTGAAAAACGTATAAAAATCAAATTGACGCAAGATTATATTGATAATTATGTTGATGGTGAAGATAAGACTGGTGATTTAACAGGTAGTTTTTATTTTTCTGGTACAGTAAACCGTAAAAATGATGCCAGCGGTGACCAAACCATTAAAATTGGTGGAGAGGAAATCACGGTCAAGTTTCAAGATAAGAATGTAAGCTTAACAAAAAATGGTTGGGTAGACTCTGCCAATAATGGCGACATTGTATGGACGATTAATGTAAATCCAAACGGACTTTCTTTGAAAGATTATACTTTGGTAGATAATATGTTGCAAAAGGCTTCTGGTGATGTTTCCATTAACCCATCCAATGTAGCAACTTATCATACTGACACCAAACAAATAACCTTTGATGAAAATAATACTGACAATGTAACCATTACCTATCGCACGAAAATTGGAACAGAGGATTTGAAAAACAAGAGTGTGACGAATAAGGCAACTCTTCAAAAGAATGGAGAAAATCCAATTGAAGCTTCCAATACTGTTACTTTAGATAGAAACCCTATCCATGTTAACAAAGACGGAAAAGCAGACTATGAAAATGGCAAGTCCAGAGGTAATAAAATCGACTGGACGATTACCATTACAAGCGAATACGGCACATCTCTGAATGGCTATCAGATTATAGACAATAATTTGCCGGAAAGCGGTGTTACCATTTCACCGGATACTTGTTCTTTGGAAAAGGTGAATGGCGTTTGGACATTGAAAAATGCAGATGATGTGAAAGAAGTTACTCTGAACTATAGCACCACTGCACAAGAAGGCAACAATAAAAACAGCGTTTCTATTCACTATCCAGACGGAAGCCCGACAGACGGAAAAGCAGAAAAAACTGTGTACTATAAGAAAGAATCAGAAATGATTTCTGTCAATAAAAACGGTAATTACAATCAGGATACCCACGAGATTACTTGGACGATTCAGGTAACGCCGGTAAATGGCTATTCCTTGAAAGATTATTATCTGGAAGATAGTCAGTTCCCGTCTTCAATAGACCAATTTACCGCATCTGGCTGCAATACTTCTGATTTTACCATCAGTGGGAATCGCTTAACATTTACAAGTAATATTAAACAGGCTGTTACATTGCAATACAAAACAAAAGTTTCTGTTCCGGATAATGATACCAATGCAGAAGCGACAACCGTTGTCACCAACAAAATCGAAGATAAATTTACGACAACAAAGGTTGTATCTGTTCCTGTAAAGTCCAGAAATACCATTACCAAAACCGTTGTTGGTGATTCATATGTGCCTGAGCCAACAAGCAATGCAATTTCGCAAGAGTTTTCTTGGAAAGTGGACATTACAAGAGATGGCAGCTTTGATGGCTATATTTATCAGGATACCTTGACAGCTTCTACAAATGGGACACATACCATTACAGCTGATCAATTAGCTGCTTTAAAAGTTTTTGCAAAAAAGGAATATAATGGAAACGCAATCGAATTGAAACAAGGTACAGATTATACGGTTGACCGAAAAACAGATGGAAGTGGATTTGAAGTAAAATTCTTGTCTACAACAAAAGATTATAACTATATTTCTTTTAAATACAGCACAACCGCTACGATTCCAGAATCTGCTGCTTATGGACAGTATACCTTTAACAACAAGGGTTCTTCTAACAAGGGCGGCGGTGAACCGAATCCGGGCGTTACCATTGAAAAGAAAAATCCAGTGCAGACGATTGACATGACCGTTAGAAAGGACTGGGCAAATGATAATGCAAATGTAAGACCAAATAGTATTACATTTAAGGTGCAGTATCAGGAAAATAACACTGGCGACTGGAAAGACTTGAAACAATCCGGCAACACTTATTTGTTTGAGGGCGATAATGATTATAGTTCTGCAAGTGTGGTAGAAGTTACAGTAGATAGCAATGGCAACTGGGCAACAACTGTTTCCAATTTGCCTGTTAGCGTTACAAAAAACAACACTGAAAAAACATATCAGTATCGAGTACAGGAAATCAAGTATAATGATACTGCTATAAAAAATGGTGAGATTTCAATCAATAGCGGTATTTATCGGGCAAACAACAACGGTATTAGTATTGCTGTTTCTCAGAATAATAGAACAGCAGTTGTTACCAACACTTATTATCCAAATATCTCCCTGACACCAGTAAAGGATTGGAAAGATTCCAATAACCAAACCATTCCAAACTACAATGGCGATATTACAGAAATCACCGTTCAACTGGTAAGCAAGAATAGTGATGGAAAATTCTATCCGGTCAAGGATAGCAGTGGAAGCCCTCTGACTGCTAAGCTGAACGCAAGCAATGGCTGGGGCAAAGATTTAACCGCATGGAGCGGCTTGTCCAGTGAAAAAGAATATCGCTTAATCGAAACAGAAGTCAAAATAGGGAATGACACAAAACCTGTCTTTACAGTTCCAGATAACGGCGATTACTATTCCAATAAGGAAACCTCGTTCGTTGTAGGAGATACTTATTATAAGGCTGCTCTGGCTGAAAATGTTACAAAGGTAAGTTCTGATACGAATATTTCTGTTACCAATACCGTCTATGAAAAAAAGAATCTCCAGATTGGTGTTACAAAGCAGTGGAGTCCGTCAAAGCCGGATGGTGTTTCCGGCGTTGTCGTAGAATTGCAGCGAAAAGCCAGCAATTCGAATAGCTGGACAGCTTATCCAGAAAACGATACCACAAAATCACAGAAAACCTTGAATGATTCTAACAACTGGCACGCAAGCTGGAGTGAGTTGCCGAACCAAAATGTAGACAATACGGGTCGTATTAGCTACACATATCGAGTGGTAGAAGTTGGCTATGTCAAAGCGGATGGAACAACGGTTGTTTCAATCCAAAATGATAAGTTTGCTCTTGCAAATGCACAGGGCAATGCAGATGGACTCTATGAGGCATCCTATGTGAATCAGGAACTGACAAAGGATGGAACTGTTCAAATTACCAATACCTATAAGCAACTGACATCCATTGAACTGACACCGGAAAAGAAGTGGGAGGGAGATATTGACTCTCAAACACAAAATCCTTTTGTGGAAAGACCGAAGAGTATTACTTTGCAATTACAGCAAAAACTGGGAGAAAATGGAACATGGGTGTCGATGGAAGGAAAAACCCTGACATTGACAAAGAATGATCAATCTCAGTATGATAAGAGTACATGGAAATCCGATTCCAAGAAATTTGAAAATCTTCCAGAAAAAGTGATTCGTGTCAATGCAGATGGTTCTTATACAGAACAGAAGTATTACTATCAGTTAGTGGAAATCGGCTATACACCAAATGGCAGTGATACTGCAATTAGTATTCCGGCTGGAGAAACCTCTTTTGAAGTAACCGCTCAAAACAACGGTCAAACTTACAATGGACGTTATTCATTTAGTTCTGATGTGAATAATGGTTATAGCGGTTCTTTGAAAATTAAAAATACTTATAAAGAAGATATTGGATTAAGTAAAAATATTGTAATTGGAAGAACCAGTTCTAACAGTATTTCTATTTCAAAAGATGAACTGACACAATTTAAAAAGAAAATTGGAACGGAAGACTATTATATATTCAACTATACAGTAGACTTTTCCAGTAGCCAAAAGGATGCAGCAAGTCCATTTTCTGATATTATTCCGGAAGGATTTGAATTTTGTGAAAATTCAAATTGGGATGGAATACAGATGGCATGGCAATCTGGTTCCACAATTGATCAATATTCACCATTGACCGGAGATCCAGGAAATATTGCTAAACATTTCGATGGATATTATGAACATCCAGTTTTCGTATGGCCGACATATGGTATAAATAGTGCAAAAGTTGCTTCTGATTTGAACACAATTTGGAGCCAATTTGGAAAAGGAGAATGGTATTATTATGACAGAGCAAATGACAGAGTATATTTTAATAAGCCTGATTTGTGGGCAAAAATGTATATCTGTTATTCCATTAAAATTAAATGTGCAGATTTAGAGGCAAAGATTGCGAATGGAAATTATGAGATTCTCAATCAAGTAATCAAACATGAAAAAGATGGTGCAGAAACGGCTCAGAAAGATTCAGCTTCTGTTATCATCAAAAACCAGACCCCGACCGACCTCATCACAAAGACCTATCAGTCAGCCGCTCTTCCGGGTTATATCTCTTATACCTTGGATATTAACCCGCAGGGCAAGACCCTTTCCAGCGGCGATACCATCGACATCGAAGACCTCTTCAAAACCGTTAGCTATTATGACAGCGACTGGAACGGCGGCGAAACGACAAATGGCGAAAATCTGGTCGATGTCCTGATGCGAAACATCAATATTTACAAGATTGATGCAAACGGCGACAAACAGCGGCTTTCTGCCAGTGAGTATACCCTGCAGTTCGATTGCAGCGAAAATGGTGTGCAGAGTGATGGCGAAAAGGGTGCAGCTCTTCTGAAACTGACGGTTCCGGATGCAACCCATTTGCAGGTGACTTATTCCTATAAAATCATCGCCAACAAGAATACACCATCTGTCATTCATGGCTGCAAAGTCAGAAAAAATGGCCGCTATGTGCCAATGGAAAGTGGTCTTGTTCCGCCAGCAGGCGATAAGATTACCTTCTCCAACACGGCAAAGCTGAAAGCAGACAGTGCCTCCGGAGAATCTTCTCATAACAATCAGGAATATACCGTATTCCAGTCTGGCGGTACGATTTCTACCAACCCGATTCCAAAGATTTATAAAATCAATACCGGCGACTATACCATTAAGTCTTTGAACGCAAGCTTCTTGCTGGCAAAGTATGAATCCGGAAGCTGGTATTATGCATCGAATGTGAATGCAGATGGAGCGATTACTTGGGGCAATCATTCTTTCAGTGGCAAAACTGTCCCTGCAACAGATGCATATGTCATCAAAGTGGAAGGAACACAGCCGAAAATCAGCTTGGAACAAAATGTGCTCTATAAGCTGGTGGAAATCTCTGTTCCGGCAGGTTATGAAGGCTCGAACTTGAATCTGTCATCTACAGATTTCAGAGCATTGGTGACTGGCTATCTGAACAGTAATCTGACAGATTACAACGGACAGGATTATGCTACATTCCTGAACAACTATAATCCAAATCATTACTTCTCCTTTAACAGCAATGTCAGCGGAAATAATATTCCACATGATGTGAGCCAAAGCGAGATTCAACAGATTAAATCGGGCGACGACCTTAATATTCCGAATAGTGAATTGATTGACATTGGTGTGCAGAAGCAGTGGGTAAATAGTACCAATACAATTCCAGAAAATGCTTCAATTACAGTAGAACTGTACTGGTCATATGAAAAGAGTACCAGCGGCATTCCAGCCAGTGCAACATTGGCAAAAGCTGAAGATTTAGGCATTCTGGACAGCAGCTTTACCGCAACAAAGACTTTGACAAAGCCAGAAAATGCAAAAGTTTGGACAGATTTGCCGAACGGAAAAGCTGGCAAGCCGATTTACTACTATGTAAAGGAAACTGCTTATACTTATGGCAGTAACACGTATACCTTGCAGGAAGGTGGCAGCTATAAATCTGGTTCTGACCTCGGCGGATATTTGCCGATTTATCAGAACAATGCAGCCAATGGAGATGCAACCGTTCAGATTCAGAACACACAGCGTCTGATGCTGAAAAAGATGTGGAAAGACATCAACAATGAGGATATGAATCCGCTGTCGAGTTCTGTCAATGTTACAGTTTACGGTGTTAAAGTAGATTCTGCTGGTAATGAAACCAAAGAAGCATTGTTTACAAATCCAGTTACACTGGGCGATACGAACAGCTGGCAGCTAGATATTACAAGCTTGATTGGCAATAAAGATTTGAGTGTTTACAAGCGGTTTGAGGTAACAGAAACAGGCGTGGATACCAGCAACATGGTTATCAGCTGCGTATTTAACTTAAACCAGAATACTGGTGAAATTATTGTTACCAACAAAAGCACACAGCCAACGGATGCTTCTGTAACAGTTCAGAAAGCTTGGAGCGATGGCGAAACATTGCATGCATCAGAGTCTGTACAGGTTTCTCTGTATCAGTCGACAACAGCTCTTCCATCTGGAATGACATTGGATGCAAATTGGATTACAGCAAATGCAACCAAAATGACAGATACTGAAACAGCAACATACACCGTTCAGCTGAACAAGGATAATGAATGGACGTATACTTGGACGGGTCTGCCGTTGGAGAATGCAACCAAGCAGCCATATTATTACTATGTGCTGGAAGATTTGCAGAATAGTACCGTTGCAAACAAGGATAAGTATACAGCAACTTACACGAAATCCAGCAACAGCACAGCCTACAAGACCAACTACACCATCACCAACAGCAGAAGTGCGATTACAGTACAGAAGCAGTGGTATGATGAAGATGGAAATCTGATTACCAATCTGTATGATGAAGATGGAAATCTGATCGTAAATAATATGGCAAATTTGCAGGAAATCACGCTGAAGGTTTATAAAAAGACTGGAACAGTTCCAACAGATCCAATTGGCATTGTTGCCTTTGGGGACTCCATTACAGATGGATATAATAATTCATGGGAGACTGGTGGCTTAAACTGTTCTAAAAATGAAAAGTGTTATCCAAGTAAACTGACAACCATGCTTACAGCAGCTGGTTTCAAATTAAAAAATGATGCAGTTGCAAATAAGGGCAATAGTGGAGAGCAAATCGGTGAAGCTGGGAATGGATTCCGCAGCCGAGTAACAAGCGATATTCCAGCTGATACTAAGATTGTATGTTTACTAGGCGGTACGAACGATATTCATCAAGGCGGCAGTTCTGTAAAGGGCGACCCTGATGGAGTCTTTAACCGTTTGCAAGGATTGATTAGCGAAATTAAAACGCAAGCACCAGATGCAACGATTTTTGTAGGTAGCATTCCGCATTTTGACTTCTACAAAAATGAAACATTAACAACAGGCGGAAACTGGTGGAATTGGCTCTCAGGTTATGCAGTTAATGACGGTGCAAAGCCAAATGGCCTCATTGATGAGTATAATGCAAAAATCAAAGCATATGCAGAAGAAACAGCAGGTGTTTACTTTGTGGATGTATGCAGCGTTGTAACAGATGATGATATTCGTGCGGATGGTTGTCATCCAAATGAAACCGGTTACACGAAAATTGCAACCGCTTATTCCAACGCAATTCAAGACTACTACACCAACAAAGAACCGGTTCAGGAAAATGGTCAAGATTTGACCATTACGCTGAACAACAGCAACAACTGGCGTGCTGCGATTGATGTTCCGGCTGGCAATGATACCTATTGTGTAGAAGAAGTGAATGTTCCAGATGGCTGGGATGTCACCTATGAAAACAACGCACAGCAGGCAAACAGAACCACACCAATTTTGGTGAAGAACCAGAAGCAGCCGACTGACATCGATCTTACAGTAGAAAAGACTTGGGCGAAAGATGATGCATCTAATCGACCAGACAGCATTTCGCTGACTTTGCTGCGAAGCAATCGCAAGAAACAGGATAATTCTGATGCTGCAAACGAAAGTGAATGGTTCTGGGAAGAACTGAGAATTCCAACACCAACACCGACAAAGAATGGCAACCGGTGGACGTTTGCCTATACAGGACTTCCAGCAAAGGATGTTTATGGGAATGATTACCATTACAAGGTGCAGGAAGCAGCGGTCAACGGCTATACCGTTTCTTATGGTCTTAATGGAGCTGGAGAAGAAAACGGCGTGACTGCAGCAGCTGGCGAAACTGCAACCTTGCATGTAACCAATACCCGTGCGATTACCTTGCAGATTGAAAAGCAGTGGTCGGATGGTGAAACAAATCAGCACTTGCAGGATGCAGTTCGAGTTCGGATTTATCGTTCGACAAATCCAAGCGATGTTCCAACTGCAACTCTGACCTTGCAGGTTACACCGGAAACGGTTTCTGTTGGTGTCAATGGAACGGCAACGGTTACTGCAAACAAAAAGATTACTGTAAAGGAAATCGCAAATGACACAATTGCAAATGCAACTATTTCTGAAGACGGAAAAACCTTGACCATTACTGGGAAAGAAGCAGGAACAACTACGATTACAGTTACCGATGGAACGATGGAAAAGCAGATTTCTGTTACCGTATCGGCAGAACCAACTTTGAATCTGTCGATTGAGCCGACAAGCATTCAAGTTGGAGGAATTGCAACTCTGACACCAAGTATGAGTGATGGAAGCGATTGTAGCGGTGTTACTTATTCGATTACAGCAGGTACTGATTTTGTTTCGATTAGCGGTAATACAGTTACTGGTTCGAAAGCCGGAACAGCAACTATTGTTGCAAAACTGGGCAACAAAACATCAAATGAAGTGACCATTATCGTTACAGAACCACCGCTGAGTTTGGATAAAGACAATGTGACTGTTTCTGTTGGCGATACGGCTACGATTCAGGCAAACCGGACTGTGACAATTTTACAAAATCCAAATGCCAGCATTGCAACCGTTTCTGTAAGTGGAAAAAACATTACTGTAACAGGTGTTGCAGCGGGTTCGACTTCTTTCAAGGTAAAGGATTCGGACGGACATGAAAAGACGGTTTCGGTTACTGTAGAAAAGAGTGTTGAATTTAAGCTTTATAAAGATGGTGTGGATGTTACAAATAAAGGCTTATCTTATGATGATAGGTTTAAAGTGAAAAATGGTACTGTTGTAACATTTAAAACAAGTATTCCATTTACCAATGTTGAAACTACAAATGGTTGGTTTATATCTGTAAATAAAGTTGATGAGAAAACATTTACAGTGGGAGTAGGTGGATATAAAAATCCAAGTGCTTATGATAATGGATTTAACATAACATATAATGATGCTTCTGGAACAAGTATTACAAAGAAATACTTTGTTGAAATCACAGATGCTGACCCTCCAATTACACTGACAGCTTCCTCTAAATTTGTAAAAACAGAAAAGACTTTGCAGATAAAATCAAATGTAACAGGTGTGACCTATTCGTCCTCGAATGCACAGATTGCTACTGTAGATGCGACAACTGGACTTGTAACCGGTGTTAGTGTAGGTGAAGTAACGATTACTGCGAAGAAGAATGGTTATACAGATGGAACAATCAATCTAACTGTTACAGATGTAGATATCACTGGAAAAGTGTTGACAAGTAATGAAGTCTATACATTCAATATTCCAGAGAAATATCAGGATAACATTAAAAAGTTAGAAGTTTCTTTTGCAGACTATTCTGCTACTAATAATGTTGGAATTAATGTTTATTTTAATGCTTCTAATGCAATAGGTACACAACCAAATAGTTGGATTGAATTTGATGGAAGCAATGGAAATATGAAAAATCTATATATTTTTAATGATTATAACAATTATTTTTCTAAAGTGAATTATCAATTTGGTATTGTTAATGGTAATACTGCTATTTGGGAAAAAAATTCAGCATCTAAAAATGAAAAAATTATTTTTCAAGCTAAAGATACTGTAAACTGTACAATTACAAAAATTAGCATCATAAACGAAGCAGGAGAAACACACACCATTACAAACTTTGAAGAAACATATACCCCCCAATCCCTCTCAGCCCCACGCAGAGCCGTTGCAGCAGCGGCTGTCATCGAATCGGAACAGTTGCTCTCTGCCGCCAACGAAACCGCTGGCGTTCAGACACAGGCTCTCGAAAACACCATTGACGCAAGCGAAGTTTCCGATAGCGACTGGGAAAGCGGTCTGCTGCTCGAAATCGACGCAACTGACCACTGGCAGGGCAGCGTGACGAATCTTCCGGTTACCGACAGCAACGGCAACATCTACTACTATTGGGCGGTGGAAGAACCTGTCACGGGCTATACGCCAAGCTATCTGTTCCAGGATGCTGACGGCTCGCAGAGCAACGCCATCAAGGCAGATGCACAGGTGGACGGCACAGACATCATCATCCTGAACACCAAGCAGGATACCTCCTACACCCTCCCCAGCACTGGTGGAACGGGCGTGACCCGCTATTATCTCATCGGCTTGCTGCTGATGGGTGGCAGCGGACTGGTAGTTTGTTATCAATTTTGGCGGAAACGCCATGGAAATTGTACAAAATAAACAAAATTATAGTTCTTTTGTTGACATTTTTGGAAAAAGTTTCAGAACTCCTTGACAAACGCATGGACTTGTGTTACAATAACATCAAGGAGTTCTGAATAAACAGAGAACCATGTACGGAACGGAAAACATACCGTCGTAACAAAAAATTAAAATGTGACCGGAAGCTGACACAGAACCGGCACAGAAAAGAAGGAGCGTTTATTATGAAAAACACAAAAAGAGCAAGAAGAGCCGCAGCGTTCGCCGCAGCCGTAGTGATGGCAGCTTGTGCAGCTATTCCGATGGGTAGTTCGTTCTCTGCAAGTGCAGTAGGAACTGGTAAAATTACAATTACAGATGGAAGTGGAGCAACTTCATCTACAATGGCGGCTTTTCAGATTTTCACTGCTAAGGTAAGCGGTGAAAGTGTTGTTGTAACCGGATGGGGCGATGGTATTGACCTCAATGCACTTTCAACTGCAATTACAACTTCTAATTTGAGTAGTGATTTTACAGGAGTTAATTTTGAAAATACAGAAGCAAGTGCACAGAAAGTAGCTGATATTGTTTCTGGGTATACAGGAAATGATGCGACTAAGGCAGAAACTTTTGCTAAACTTGCTGCTCAGAGCAAACAGGGTGAGGGCACAGCTGCAGTTGGAAATGTAATTGAGGGGTTGAATACCGGTTATTACATTGTTATTGATACAGCGGCAGCGTCTAATGGCAATTATACTTCTTTTACTTTGGGTATGTTAACAGTAGTAACTGGTGAAAATGCAACTGCTACAGTAAAGAGAGATTTCCCTTCCTTCGACAAGCAGATTGGCGACATCAATGATACCACTGATGTTAAGGATACTTATACTTTCAACGAAGCTGCTGACCATGATATGGGCGATGCTGTTCCATTTAAGTTGATTGCTTCTGTTCCGAGCAATATTGCAAAGTATGATACTTATAAGATGATTTTCCACGATGATTTGCAGAAGGATGTGTTCACGTTTAATTCGGGCAGCGTGAAGGTTAAATACTATGCTTCTTCAAGCGATACAACCGGAACAGATGTAACAGAATCCTTTACTGTTAACACAGCAGACTTGGCGGAAAATGATAAGTTTGATAAGAGTCACACAGATGGAACAGAAGATTTCACTGTAACTTGTAACGATATTAAGAAAATTGGTAATATTACGCTTTCAAGCGAGGGACATTTTGAAATTCAGTATACAGCAACTTTAACAACTGATGCAAAGATGGGTGCTGAAGGTAACTGGAATGGTGCTTATTTGGAATATTCCAATAATCCGAATGTAAGCGGTACAGGAGATACTAATAATACGGGCAAATCGCCGACAGATTATTGTGTAGCGTTCACTTATCAGACTGTAATTGATAAGATTGATGGTATCACAAAGGCTCCGTTGGCAGGTGCAGAATTTACACTGGAAAAGAAGCTGGAAGATGGCAGTAAAAAGAAAATAGATGTTGTAACAGCAGTTGAAGGAACCAGATTTATGTTCAATGGTTTGGATGATGGTACTTATGTGTTGACAGAAACTAAAGTACCAAATAAGTACAATGGTATTGAGCCAATTACATTTACAATTTCTGCAACTGAAGATCAGACCGATGGCTCTGAAGCATTGACCTCTTTAACTGCTGATGGCGGTGCAAGAGCAACATTTGCAACAGGTAAGGTTTACTTGACTGATGGTACAACAGATCCTTCTAGTGCTGATAACGGCTCTGTAAAAACAACAATTGAAAACTTGAAGGGTTCTACTCTCCCGTCCACCGGTGGTATCGGTACAACGATGTTCTACGTTGGCGGCGGTGTGCTGGTTGCAGGTGCTGGTGTGCTCCTCATCACCAAGAAGCGGGCAAAGAAAGACGCTGAATAAACCACGATCCGGAACGTCCGGTTTTCAAAAATCCTAATTTCACAGTCTGCCGGCGGGTGTATGCCTGTCGGCAGGCATTAGGGAGTGCCTCATGAGAAAGAAAAAAACAGGTGTGATTTCAACCATTTTTTTGATTTTGATTTTACTGGTGGGGCTCTCCGTAATGCTGTATCCAACCATCAGCGACTGGTGGAATTCCAAAGTACAAACCCGTGCCATTGCAAGCTATAGTCAGGCGGTCGAGGAACTGGACGACGGCGAAGCGGAACTGCTGCTCCAGCAGGCAAAGGACTACAACAAAGACCTTTACAACCTGCCCGCCCCGTTCACCAACTGCGACCAGCTTTCTGCGTATGATTCGCTCTTGAATATCTCCGGAACGGGAATCATGGGCTATATCACCATTCCTGTCATCCATGTGGAGCTGCCGATTTACCACGGCACGAGCGAAGAAGTGCTGAATATTGCAGCCGGACATTTAAAGGGGTCGTCCCTGCCGGTCGGCGGAGCAAATACCCATTCTGTCATTTCCGCCCATCGTGGCTTACCCTCGGCGAAGCTGTTCACCGATATCGACCAGCTGGTCGTGGGGGATACGTTCACGATTACGGTTTTGGATCAGGTTCTGACCTATCAGGTCGAACAAATCCGAATCATCCTGCCGGAGGAGATTGAAAATCTCTATATTGAGCCGGAACAGGACATGGTAACGCTGATGACTTGTACACCTTACGGAGTCAATACTCATCGGTTATTGATTCGTTCCAAGCGAATTGATACAAAATACCAATCTCACGCTACGGTTGCTGCCGATGCGGTACAGTTAGATCCCATGCTGGTTGTGCCATGTTTATCTGCACCGCTGTTGTTGGGATTATTTATTTTCTGGGGCGTGAGCGGAAAGCGAAACAAGCGGCATTTTCCACATGAAGACCCGCTGTCCCTGTTTTCCGAAGAACCGCCGAAAAAGAAGAAAAAGTAGGGAGGAACTGCGAATGATACAGCGAAGATGGTTTGCTCGTTTGCGTTATGGTGCAGCGGCATTGTTATTTTTTCTCTGTTTTTGGCTGACACCCATGCAAACAGAAGCTGCTACAGACGGAATGCTGACGATTATCTGTAAAGACGGCGATACCATTCTTCCCAATCTGACGTGGAAGCTCTATCGAGTCGGCAGCTATAGTTCCAGCGGAGAATTGCTTTTAGAGGGCGATTTTGCAGATTACCCCGTCAACGGGAAGCTGACCACCACCGCCGAAGTGCAGGATGCAGCGGATACACTGGCGAATTTAACGGTAGTAGATGCGATTGCACCGCTTTCGACTGGAAAAACAGACCAGAGCGGAGCAGTGACGTTTGCCCCGCTGGAAACTGGAGCATATCTGATTACTGGAAAGCCGGTTGTCGTTGGCGATAAGCGATATATTCCAGCACCAGCTCTGTTATATCTGACAGAAGAATCCGACAGCGGTACGTTTCAATGGAATATTTACCCGAAATTTACCGTGAAGCCGTTCTCGACTTCTTCCACAGTCAGATATAGCGTGGAAAAAGTTTGGTTGCATGATGAAGGCATGACCATGAATCGTCCGGAAGATTTGGTGATTCAGCTGTATTGCGATGATGTCATGCGGGAAGAAGTCACGCTGAACGAAGCAAATGGGTGGTCGTATTCCTGGGAAGGAAATTCTCTGGAAGAATGGCATGTCAAGGAAGTTGTCGTTCCGGAGAATTATTTGGTGGTCTATAAGCAGAACGATACACAGTTTTTGATTTTCAATTCTCACAATCAGACGGGTTCTCAGGAACTGACAACCGCACCCATTACAACCACCACAACGACTGAAACCACAACCGTCACAACGGAAACCGTACTTTCTAAAATAGAAACGACGATACTAGAAACCACAACACCAGAAACGACGACCTCTGTTGGAAGTTCGATTTCTGGCGGTACAGCAATTGTTTCTACAACAGAAACCGGAACAGCAACCACAACCTCCGGCAGTGGTACAACATCAACCGGAAGTAGTGGCTCTACAACCAGTGGTTCTGGAACGGGAACAACGGTTACGACTACAAAGCCGACTTTGCCGGCAACGGGGCAGCTTTGGTGGCCAGTTCCATGCTTGGCAGCAGGCGGATTGGTGTTGCTGGGTGTTGGCTGGCGAATGGATAAAAAAGAGGACTAATGCATGAAACGATGGAAAGCAGGACATTTTGTAATGCTGGCGGGGGCAGTGCTGCTGATAGCAGCACTGTCCCTTGTTCTTTGGAATTGGCATGAAAGCAATCAGGGCGGAGAATCTGCCAAAAAAATACGGGATACCCTTCATTCTGCCTTAGAAGAAGAGGAGCAAAACGGCAATGGTTTCCCGATTGCCACAACGATTGTTTCTGTTCCAGAAAGACAAACTACAACACAAGTGGCAGGAGGGATTGGTTCTGGTCAGGATTCCGAAACAGGAATGATTTCCGGTGTGGAAACGTCCCGCCCGCAGATTGCGGATGTATGGGATGCCTATCAAACGACAACCGGAACAAATCCTGCCAAAGAACAAGAAATATGGGCGGAAATTGATAGCGATTGGTATATTGGCATTCTGACGATTCCAACCTTACAGGTGGAAGTTCCGATTTTTTCGGAATATGTATTTGACCAATTGCCCTATACGCCGTGTCGTTATGCCGGCAGTTATCTGACCGATAATATGATTGTTGCAGCTCATAACTATGATTCTCACTTTGGACGAATCCGAAAGCTGGACAGCGGCGACCGGATTGACTTCACGGATGTAACCGGAACGGTCTATCATTATCAGGTCATACAGACGGAAATATTACCGGATACCGCTGTGGAAAAGATGGAGCAGGGAAACTGGGACTTGACACTGTTCACCTGTACGCTCAGTGGAACGCAGCGTGTAACGGTTCGTTGCGAGCGAATTCCCTGAATGATTTCCGGTGAATCAAGATGCTTTTTGATGCCATTCTATCTGTGGATAAGAATGGCATTTTTTATTTTCTAAAGTGTTAATTTTTCCGGTTGCATTGTGTTTTCATTGAAAATATGGTATAATATTTTTTTACAAACGAAAAATTGGGGGCATTGTTTTCGGGGAAATTGAAAGGAGCATGATGATGCAATCAACTTGGTTAGACAAATTAGAACGAAAATTCAGAAAGTTTTCCATTCCCAACCTGATGAACTTGATTTTGGTCGGAATGGCAGTGGTATTCCTGTCGGATATTTTTTTGAGTGTTCAGTATGGAACAACCCTTTCCAGCTACCTTTATTTTAGCCGCAGTGCGATTTTTCACGGGGAAGTTTGGAGAATTTTGTCGTTTCTCTTTATTCCCATCAATTCTAGTCCAATTTGGATTCTCTTTTCCATGTATTTCTATTGGCTGATTGGGTCTGGCTTGGAACGGGAATGGGGAAGTTTTCGGTTCAACGTCTTTTATCTTTGCGGAGCAATTGGAACGATTATTTCCGGCTTGATTACGGGCTATGTGGGCAACACCTATTTGAATTTTTCGCTGTTTCTGGCGTTTGCCCTGCTGTATCCAGATTTTCAGGTGATGCTGTTCTTTGTATTGCCGGTGAAAATGAAATGGCTCGCATGGCTGGATGTGGCGTTTTTAGCATTGGAATTTCTGCGGAGCAGCTGGTCGGGAAAGCTGGCAATTCTCTTTGCCTTTGCCAATATTTTGTTGTTCTTCGGAAAAGATTTCTGGCAGTTTTTCCAGAATCAGATTCGGCGGTATCAGTATCGAAAAAAGATGAAGTAAGTTCAGCGAAAAGAGGCGAATCACAGTGAAACAGTGGCAACAAAAAGTATTTGGGATCGTTTTATTTATTGCAGCCATTTTTTTGATTTTAGCGAATTTTGAAGAATCATCCTATGCATTTTCGTTTTTGTTTGAATTGATTCAGCCGGTCATTGTAGCAGGTGTTCTGGCATTCTTTTTACATATTCCGATGAATGGCTTCCGGAATTTCCTGCAAAAACATGCCAAACGTCCCCACAAGGAACGGTTTTGGAATACCATTAGTCTGGTGTTGACATTGCTTTCAGTTTGTATTGTACTGGCAGCGGTTTGTATGCTGATGATTCCGGCATTGATTCAATCCATCATGGATATTTACAATAAAGTGCAGCATAACTTGCCGATTTGGCTGAATCAGCTGGCAGCGTATGGCATTGATACGGCGATGTTGGAAGAATGGCTGAAAAATGCAGAACAAGGGCAGCTGCTGCAAAAGCTGATTGTCGGCGTTGGAAACTGGGTACCAACCATTTTCTCTGCCGCAGCGTCTACCGCAAGCGTTGTGGTGGATGGTGTCGTTGGCTTTATTCTGGCAATTTATCTCTTGATGGAACGGCATACCATCGGCAGACAACTGAACAAGGTACTGGAAGCCAACTTGCAGCATACTACTTGTCAGAAAATTCGGGATACAGGAAATTTGATTTGTCAGATTTTCCGGAGTTTCCTGTGCGGGCAGTGTTTGGAAGCGGTCATTCTGGGAACACTGATGTTCCTTGCCTTTGCAATCTGCGGAATTTCTTATGCGGGGCTGATTGGCGTTTTGACGGCAGTTTGTTCGTTTATTCCCTTTGTGGGGGCATTCTTGGCATGCTGTACCGGAGCACTGCTGAACCTGATGATTGACCCGTGGAAAGCATTGCTTTGTATTTTGGTTTATCTGGTGGTACAGTTTATCGAAGGACATTTTATTTACCCGAAAGTGGTCGGCAATTCCGTCGGCTTGTCCTCGTTCTGGGTTCTGGTTGCCGTTTTGGTGGGGCAGAATTTGTTCGGGGTGTTCGGAATGATTTTGTTTATTCCGTTGACTTCTGTCGTCTATACACTTCTAAAAAATGATACCAATCGAAAGCTAAAGAAAAAGGCAGAATTGGCACAGGAAACAGTCGGAACGGATTCTGAACCGCATCAAACAGAATAGCATTTGAAACCGCTTTTCCCTTATCGGGAGAGGCGGTTTTCTGTTGAGCAGGTGCGAAGCACAAATAAAAAGTTTTTCGGTGCAGCAGTTTTTCAAAAATGCTGCCGAGGTGTGGG
>OBVY01000911.1_pt1 | contig 22498 bp, 22 predicted proteins | sample 1538051 | NCBI WGS metagenome assembly OBVY01 (sample SAMEA2580017, study PRJEB22360) | human gut metagenome | biome: human gut; feature: human-associated habitat; material: faeces | place: Denmark | collected 2008/2010 | reverse complement strand
CTATTTTATCGCTTTTTTAGTGCCGAATCAACGTTAGGGTCTGGTTGGCGGTTACCATCTTCCTCCCGCACGGTTCATGCTTTGCACAATGCCGTATTTTTGAATGACTGCCCGATATGCAGCACTGGTGTACTGGCTGCCACGGTCGGAATGCACAATGGCTCCGCGGATTTTCGGAAACCGCAAATTCGCATGTTTCAGTGTTTCACAGCACAGTTCGGCACGCATATGATCCGCCATTGCCAGACCCACTGGCAATAAGTCATAGCAGTCAAAAATTGCTGAAACATACAGTTTTCCGTCTTTTGCCGGAATTTCTGTAATATCTGTCACGCACTTTTGCAGCGGTGCATCTGCTGTGAAATCACGTTTCAGAAGATCATCAGATTTGTGTGCTTCCCGGTCAGCTTTCGTGATTCCATTGGGTTTCCGCTAAGGTTTTTGGCTAACTCGATCGCCTGCACTTTGTATTCCTCGTCGTATTCTCTCTTCTTTGACATCTTCTTATCCTCCGTTTTTCCTTTTTTCTATTTTATTCCCTTGTGGCTTGCGTGTCAAGTTTTATTATACAGGATCAGTTTACCTTGCTTCTATTATGATTTTGTTGAAATGATACAATTATCTTGATTTTTCAAACAAGGTCTAATCACCGCTTCGCCATTCCGATGATTGTAGAACCTATGAGAAATCAGTATCGACTGATTGGAAATCCGCTTTTTTTTTGCTGCACAACAGTTGGGATTAAAATCAGCTCCTGCTGAAATCGGCACAAAAGAGGAAATTCAGGTAAGAAAACAGCTTCGAACAAAAGGAACTCTCGTATGGAGCAACCAACAGGCAGACGTTGGAGAAGTGATTCAAATTACTTTGACCAGAGTAACGATTCAATATGATAATGGCAATGTACAAACTTATGATCTTTATCAGTGTTTAGAAAAGGGACAAATTCGAATTTTATAAGAAACTGTTTTTATATAAAAATACATAATAGAAAAATCATGCTCCTATGGAATAATGAAATGAAAGTCATAGGAGCGTAATTTAGATGGTGATGCAATTCGTAAAAAGTTTCTGATAAGGATTCTGGTTCACTGCTATCACTCATCGACAGACTTGCTGCTGTTTTCAGAAATGGCGTAAAAGATGAAATTGCAGCTAAAATCGTAGAAAAATATATTTCTAAAAATAAAATTATATGATTATTTATTTTGAATAAAATATGTTAAATCAGAATCGAAAGTTAAATTTAGATTAATTTTTTAAAAATATTTTACAGTGTAATTAAAAAGAAAAATTCGATATTTTGTAGGGAACGATTCTTTTTCTGATTGGATTTTCAATTCAAAAAAAAAACAGAAAAAGGTATTTATTTGTGCAGAATGATGAAATTGGATTCTCTCCTTGACAAGGGAACTGAAAAATGATATACTGAAAAAGGTGATTGAACTTTTTTGAAATCGTGAATTTTTTAGAACAAAAAAGAAAGGAGATATGCAAAATGCGGACAAGTGTGGAAAAGGTAAGACCCGAATCGAACAATTTTGCATGTCTTGGAAAAATAATCAAAGAAAAAGCTATTTCAAAGGAGTTTTGCTGCTCGTTGCGGTAGGGCTGGTTTGAAATAGCTTTTTTGTTGTGGGTTTGTGGAATGGAGGCATTCATTTTGAAGAACTATAAAATTGCGGTCGCTGGAACTGGTTATGTTGGGTTGTCCATTGCGACTCTGTTGAGCCAGTACAACCAAGTGACAGCAGTGGACATTATTCCGGAGAAGGTTGATTTGATTAATCAAAAAAAATCTCCGATTCAAGATGATTATATTGAAAAATATCTTGCTGAAAAAGAACTGAATTTAACAGCAACATTAGATGCAGAAGCTGCCTATACAGATGCAGATTTTGTAGTCATTGCAGCTCCAACAAATGTCTACTCAACAAACCATATTGACGTAGCAACGTCGAAAAGAACCTGTTTTGCACACTATATAGGGTACTGAAATTGGTTATATTTCACAGCCGTATGAACTGAAAACACCAAAAATTTATACAGAACGCTGAACTTTTGGCCCCCTGTGGCACAAAATTAGCACAATTTTTTCAGATGTTATGAGGAAATGGCGAAAAACAGGTGAAAATAACAAAAGTCCATGAGCTTATCATTAACGTCTGAAACTGCTGTTGAGTACACTATTTGACCCGCTAATGACACCAACATCATAACGGTTTGTTGAGTCATGAAACTTACGAAAAAACAGATGATTTCTACTTCATAAAACAGCTGTTGAGTAGAGCATGGATGGAGATGATAAATACATGTTTTGTGCGGTGAGAGTGAATGATTTGTTCATAACGAATAATAAATAGTGAGAATTGGATTGAATGATATGTGCGGCTTTAACAAAACTCATGCACCGACAGGGTTCGATTCAACAATCCAACACTTAGAAAAAACGTCATTGCAGGGTATACGGGGTTCGACCGTACAAATCAACACTTCGGCTATAGAGAAATAGAAACGAGTGTACTCAACGGATGTTTTATGGAGTAGAAAACAAGGGAAATATGATTGCTGGGGTAATTGGATACGACAGCATAAGAAAACACTTAGCCGATTGTGTGGTTATCACACAGCGGAAATTAGAGAGAAATACTATCTGTGAAGAGCAGATGTGTACATAGATATAAAGGGGCAGAGGGGACAATATTGGTTGGAGAACATTATGAAAGATAAATTTGCAGTGTCCATGTTCGGACAAAAACGCCTGTCCCGTGAGGGCGGGATAGAGATTGTTGTAAAAGAATTGTGCACCAGAATGGTACGAGATGGATGTCAGGTTACCTGTTACAACAGATCTGGTCATCATGTGAGTGGTGCAGAGTATGACAATAAAATTGAATATGATGGAATCCGACAGAAATTTGTTCCAACCATTGAAAGAAAAGGTCTTGCAGCGGTGAGTTCCTCTTTCTTTGCGGCTCTGTACAGTGCTTTTGGAAAATATGATGTGGTACATATCCATGCAGAAGGTCCGGCTTTTTTCTCGTGGCTACCTAAGATTCTGGGGAAAAGAGTTGTGGTTACCATTCACGGCATAGACTGGCAACGGGAAAAATGGAAGTCAGGATTTGGCTCTAAATTCATCCGGCAGGGTGAAAAGAATGCTGTAAAGTATGCAGATGAAATCATCGTTCTGAGTAAAGGTGTTCAGGACTACTTTAAAGATACCTATGGTAGGGAGACTCACTTTATTCCCAACGGTGTGAATCGACCAGAGATTAAAGAAGCAAAATTCATAACAGAAAAATTTGGTCTAACAAAGGATTCCTACATATTGTTTCTTGGTCGTTTGGTGCCGGAAAAGGGCATTCGATATCTGGTTAAGGCATTTAAAGACGTCAAAACAGATAAAAAATTGGTTATTGCTGGTGGCTCTAGCGATACGGATTCTTTTATGGTGGAATTGAAAGAGCGGGCAAAGGATGATAATAGAATCATTTTTACCGGATTTGTTCAGGGACAGATGCTTGATGAATTATATAGCAATGCGTATATTTACACATTACCTTCTGACCTGGAGGGAATGCCCTTGAGTCTGCTAGAAGCTATGAGTTATGGCAATTGCTGTCTGGTTTCGGACATTCCAGAGTGTGCAGAGGTTGTGGAAGATAAGACATTGATTTTCCAAAAGTCGAATGTAGAGGACTTGCAAGAAAAATTGCAAAATGCCTGTGATCATCCTGAAATGGTTATGGAAATGAAGAAGAAGGCAGCTGACTTTATCTGCAAAAAATATAACTGGGATGAAGTTGTAAAGGAAACGATGAAACTGTACAGGAGAAAATAAGATATGAGTGTATTGATAATAAATAATCTTCTCTAACCGAACGCAGGTAGTGAGATGTAAATAGTGAAAACGCCGAAAAATAGCGTATTTACGGCACTTTTTGAGAGATGGGTAGAGCTGCAAGAGCAGTTTTTATCTCGCTACCTAGGTTCGGCAACAGCAGATGATTTTATCATAAGGACTTTCAGTATCACTACCTGCGTTTGTATGGAGCACTTTGGTTTATGAACAACACATTGGAAGTGCTGCATCTGAACAGAGGTAGTGAAATAGAACATAGAATAAGGAGAAATATAACGTGAGGACGCTGATTTTGAATAAATTTCTGCACCGAAACGGCGGCAGCGAGACGTATATATTCAAATTGGGTGAGGCACTGGAGCAGCACGGACACGAAGTTCAGTACTTCGGTATGGAGCACGAAGGCCGCTGCGTGGGCAACCGGGTCAATGCTTATACATCTGATATGGATTTCCACGGTGGCAGCAAACTGAGCAAGCTGACCTACCCGATCAAAACTATCTACAGCAAGGAAGCTAGAGAAAAATTAAGACTGGTACTAAACGACTTCCAGCCGGATGTCTGTCACTTGAACAACTTCAACTATCAGCTGACACCTTCCATCATTCTGGAAATCGTGAAGTGGCGCAAGGAGACCGGAAGAGATTGTAAGATCATCTTCACGGCACATGACTACCAGCTGGTCTGCCCGAACCACATGCTGAATAACCCGAACACGCACCAGAACTGTGAGAAGTGCCTCGGCGGCCATTTCGTGAACTGCATGAAAGGCAAGTGCATTCACGGTTCCACGGCGAAATCTGCCATCGGCATGATGGAAGCCGAGTTCTGGAAGTGGAAGGGCACCTATAAGTACATTGACACCATGATCTGCTGCTCTGAGTTCATGAAGAGTAAGATGGACAGCAATCCTCTGTTTGCGACTAAGACCGTTGCAATGCACAACTTCATCGATAAGGTGGAATGGAAAGAAACAGAGAAGAAGGATTACGTCCTCTACTTCGGCCGCTTCTCTGAGGAGAAAGGCATCGGCACACTGATCAAGGTTTGCAAGGAACTGCCGGATGTTCAGTTCATCTTCGCTGGCACCGGTCCTCTGGAAGAGACAGTAAATGGTATTAAGAATATCAAGAATGTTGGCTTCCAGAAAGGCGAGGCACTGGAAAAGCTCATCCGTGAGGCATGGTTCTCCATTTACCCGTCTGAGTGGTATGAGAACTGCCCGTTCTCCGTGATGGAATCCCAGATGTATGGCACACCGGTACTGGGAGCTGAAATAGGTGGTATCCCGGAGCTGATTCAGGTTGGCAAGACCGGCGAGCTGTTTGAGAGTGGTAATGCTGAAGATCTGAAGAAGAAGATCGAGAAGCTCTGGGGTGATAAGAAGCTGTGTGCGGAGTACAGTGCGAACTGTAAGGACATCAGCTTCGATACCATCGATGAGTATTACGAGAAAATTATGAAGGTGTATCAGTAAGACTGTTATGTGAGGAGAGAATTTATGGCTACAAAAGCGGATAGATATGAGGGAATAGATGGATTGAAGGCGTATGCCATTATTGGCATCGCACTGATGCACGTCCTCGCAAACGGAGAATATGGGATAGAAGGATTTGTGTTTGAACGGCTAATACCATCTTTCACAAACCTCGTTTTCCTTTTTATGATGGTCAGTGGTTTTGGAATGTGCTGCGGCTATTACCAGAAAATTATTGATCAGAAGATCAGCGTAGAGGATTTCTACAAGAAACGGTACATCAAAATCTGGCCGTACTTTGCACTTCTTTGTGCGTTGGACTTTGTGATTTCGCCGAGCAAGGAATCCATGTTTGAGGTTTTTGCAAACCTGACGTTATGCCAAGGGCTTCTGCCGAATGCCAAGATTTCGGTCATTGGTGTGAGTTGGACACTGGCGGTTATTTTTGTGTTCTACATGCTGTTCCCGTTCTTCTGCTTCCTGATTGGAAATAAGAAGAGAGCGTGGGGTGTGGCAGTTGCGGCACTGGTATTTAACTGGTTATGCACTAATTACTTCAAAGCAGGGAGAACTAATATCGTCTATGATGCGATTTATTTTATCGCAGGCGGTTTGATCTTCCTCTATCGAAAGGAACTGGCTGAGTTTGCATCGAAGTACAAGATTGTTGCCGCGGCAATTCTGCTGATTGCCACAGTTGCCTATTTTGCAGTAGGCGGAAATACGCTTACGATGCTGTTCTTCTGCGTGGCAGCATTGGTCTATACCCTCGGATGCAAGCGGGGGGGGGTACTGGTCAATCCAGTCGCCAAGTTCCTCGGCGGTATCAGCTTCGAAATTTATCTGTGTCACATGGTAATTTATCGTGTGCTTGAGAAGCTGCACCTTGTTCATCTATTTGGAAATGGTCTGCTGGCATATATCTTCACGGCAATTGCAGTCATCTGTGGTTCGGTTGTGTTCTCAGTATGTGCCAAGTGGTTCTTAAATAAAATCGAAACATTCTTAAAAGAGAGAGTTAGGAGAGTTAATCATGCCTGAAGAAAAGAAGTTGGGTATAGGGAATTACAAAATCGCCGTTGCGGGCACTGGTTATGTGGGCTTGTCAATTGCCACGCTGTTGAGCCAGCACCATCAGGTGACCGCTGTGGACATCATCCCGGAAAAGGTGGGTTTGATTAACAAACGTAAGTCACCGATTCAGGATGACTATATCGAGAAATATCTTGCAGAGAAAGAACTGAACCTGACCGCAACTCTGGATGCAAAGGCTGCATACACTGATGCGGACTTTGTTGTAATAGCGGCACCTACAAACTACGACAGCCGTACCCAGCATTTTGACACATCTGCGGTTGAAGCTGTAATTAAGCTGGTCATGGAATATAATCCGAACGCCATCATGGTCATCAAATCTACTATTCCTGTGGGCTACACAGCATCTGTTCGTGAGAAGTTCGGCAGCAGTAATATCATTTTCAGCCCTGAATTCCTGCGTGAATCCAAGGCTCTCTATGATAACCTGTATCCTTCTCGCATCATTGTTGGCACCGATTTGAACGATGAGCATTTGGTCGAAGCGGCTCACGAGTTCGCAGGTCTGCTGCAGGAAGGTGCTATCAAGGAGAACATTGACACTCTGTTCATGGGATTCACCGAGGCAGAGGCCGTTAAACTATTTGCCAATACCTATCTGGCTCTTCGTGTGGCTTACTTCAACGAGCTGGACACTTACGCAGAGAGCAAGGGACTGAACACTCAGCAGATCATCGATGGAGTTTGTCTTGATCCTCGTATTGGCAGCCACTACAACAATCCATCCTTCGGTTACGGCGGCTACTGCTTGCCGAAAGACACCAAGCAGCTGCTGGCTAACTATGCTGATGTGCCGGAGAACTTGATTGAGGCAATCGTTGAAAGCAATAGAACTCGTAAGGATTTCATCGCTGATCGTGTTCTGAAGTTGGCTGGTTATTATGGCTATGACGAGGATAACGAATACGATGAAAAGCAGGAGAAGTCTGTGACTATCGGTGTGTACCGTCTAACCATGAAATCCAATTCTGACAACTTCCGCCAGAGCTCTATTCAGGGCGTCATGAAGCGCATCAAAGCAAAGGGTGCTACTGCCGTCATCTATGAGCCGACCTTGAAGGACGGCGAGACTTTCTTTGGCAGTGTGGTCGTCAATGACCTGGCTAAGTTTAAGAAAATGAGCCACGCCATCATTGCAAACCGTTACGACAAGTGTTTGGATGATGTGAAGAATAAAGTATACACTAGAGATATTTTCCAGAGAGATTAAAAAGTGAGCGGGTTATGAAGATACTTATTATAAGAAATTTTCCGTCTTATATGGCGGTGAAAAACAATACTTATAACATTCAGGAAGTGGGGCTTGCAAAGGCACTAGTGAGAAAGGGACATTTTTGCGATATTATCTTTTGGACAGATAAAGTGGAAGAAACAGTGGATGTCCCGGTTGATAAACTAGGAACGGTTCATGTTTTTTATCGGTGCGGTAAGACGGTACTAAAGAATACTGTATATCCCAACTGCAATGAATTGTTTGAACAGTACGACATTCTGCAACCATGTGAATACAACCAGATACAGGCGTGGTTATTGGCAAAAAGATATCCTGAAAAAACAATTGTCTATCATGGTCCGTATTATAGCCCTTTTAATAAAAGATATAATTTGATGTGCAAAGCATTTGATGCGATTTTTCTGAGACGATATCTTAGGCTAAACACTCAATTTATGGTAAAAAGTAATCTTGCTAAAAAATTCTTGGTAGATAAGGGCATCAAACAATCCAATGTTCATACGGTTGGTGTTGGAATCGATACTCAAATGTTGGCAAGCAATCAGGAATTATGTGACGATGAAATTTGTCGGAAGATGGTTGCTGATAAAGATATAATAAAAATATTGTACGTTGGACGATTTGAAGAACGTAGAAATATTCGTTTTATAATAGATATATTCCATAAAGTTCAGGAAAATAATGATAATGTTAAACTATATTTGATTGGAACGGGCGACAAGGAGTATGTGCAAAATTGCTTTTCACATATAAATGAACTTAGGCTCGAAGATAAAGTTGTATGGCAAGAAAAAATGGAACAAAAATTCTTATCGAGGATTTATCAAATGGCAGACTTCTTCTTGCTTCCGACTGAATATGAGATATTTGGAATGGTTTTATTGGAAGCAATGTATTATAAAAATATTATTTTGACTACGAATAATGGTGGATCTAGCATATTGATTGAGAATGAAGTAAATGGGTTTGTTTTGGAAAATAAAGATGTGGATAGTTGGGCGAAATGTATAAAAGAAATCTATAGTAATAAACGAAAACTGCAAGAAATTCAAGAGAATGCATTTTTGAGTGTTGCAAATAAGTTTACATGGGATGTACTTGCGGAGAAATTTATTGAACAGTATAAAAATAAATTAAATGGAGAATAAAAATGTCTGATAAAAATGAAAAAAAGTTAAATGGTACGGTTATCGTCACTTACCGCTGCAATGCTCGTTGCTCCATGTGCAACCGTTATAAAGCACCTTCCAAGCCGGAAGAAGAGATCAGCATCGAAACCATCAAGAAACTGCCGAAGATGTACTTCACCAACATCACCGGCGGCGAGCCGTTCATCCGTACCGATCTGAAGGATATCGTGCGTGAATTGTACAAGAAGTCTGATCGTATCGTTATTTCCACGAACGGTTTCTTCACCGACCGTATCGTTGACCTGTGCAAAGAGTTCCCACAGATTGGTATTCGTATCTCTATCGAGGGTCTGGAGCAAACCAATAATGAGATTCGTGGTCTGCAGAATGGCTACCAGCGTGGTTACGGCACGCTGAAGAAGCTGCGTGAAATGGGCATGAAGGACGTTGGCTTTGGTATGACCGTTCAGGACAAGAACGCTCCTGACTTGGTTCCTCTGTACAAGATTTCCGATGAGATGGGCATGGAGTTTGCAACTGCTTCTCTGCACAACAGTTTCTACTTTGTTGAAGCCAAAAACATCATCCATGACCGCCCTATGGTTGCAAAGAATTTCGAGAACCTGGTCAATGAACTGCTCCGCAGCAACAGCCCGAAGAAGTGGTTCCGTGCTTACTTCAACCACGGCCTGATCAACTACATCTACGGCAAGAAGCGTCTGCTGCCTTGCGACATGAGTTTCGATACTTTCTTCATTGATCCGTATGGCGATGTTATGCCTTGCAACGGCACCAAGGATAAAGAGGTCATGGGCAACCTGAACAACCAGACTTGGGACGAGCTGTGGAACAGTCCGGAGGCAGAGAAGGTTCGTGCGAAGGTTCGTTGCTGCGACCGTGACTGCTGGATGATCGGTTCTGTTTCTCCGGCGATGCACAAGTACATTTGGAAGCCTGCTACCTGGGTTCTGGTTCACAAGTTCAAGGCTCTGTTCACCAAACATCCGTACAGCATGTACGAGTTGAAGATCTGCCGTGACTATCGTGATGGCAAAGTCACTAAAGAGGATCTGGACAAGTGCAGTACTTGCGATATGAACTGTGTGATCAACAATGGTCTGAGTGAGGCATCCAAAGAACAGCTGAAGCATAAGACTGGCGAAGAAATCGTGGATGCCGATATCGCACAGCAGATGAAAAAATAATGCTAGTGAAAGGAGTAAGATGAGTCAAAACGTGAAAAATAGGATTGAGTGGATTGATTACAGTAAAGGAATTTTAATTATTCTCGTAATTACTGGGCATGCTATTCCAGAGTTTGATTTACATTTGGATTATCTTGCTCATTTTATATATTCATTCCATATGCCTGCTTTTTTCATACTTAGTGGTTATCTATTTAGGTATAAAAAAGATCTCAATACTTTAGAGTTTGCAAAAAAGAAGGCAAAGCAGCTACTTATCCCATATGTTATATTTTGTGTACTTATTTTTCTGTGCCACTTAGCAAAGCAGCTAGTATTAGGAACTGATGCGAAATTTTTCACTATGTTGAAAACAAAAAAACATATCCTTGGCACTATTTTTATGACTCGAGATTCAGTATTTTCAAATATGTGGTTCTTACCAGCTATTTTTTCGGCTTTTTGTATGCTTTTCGTAATTTTTCAAATATCTAAAGATGAAAAGACGAGAGCAATGATGTGTATGGCAGTTGGTTTGCTGGGTTTGCTTTGGGGAAAAGCTGAATTGACTGCACTTCCTATTTCGATGGAAGCGGGTATGTTGGCTGTATCCTTTATGTATGTGGGATATGTAATTAATGCCTTCAAGATAGATAATTATTTTGGATATCGATGGGTAGAGGGATCTTCAATATGCTTTTTGTTGCTCATTAATTATTTATCACACAATGTTTTGAGGTATCGTCAGGATTCTTTTTATAATGTAACATTTTCTAATATATTTCTTTTTATTGTCACTGCGATGATTGGACTGATTACCGTTATCGGTTTTAGTAAATACCTGCATAACAGTAAATACTTGTCCTATTTAGGAAGGAACAGTCTGTACGTCTACGGTTTGCATTTTTTGAACCAGAATATTATTGGATTTATAGGATGGCCTCGAGATAATACTATAAGTAATTTGCTAATACTAGTTGTCCTGACGACTTTAAATTCGATAATGTGTGTAATAGAGATTGTGATCTACAATAGTATAAAACAGCATTTAAAAACGAGAGTCTAGAGAGGAATACGAGAATATGAAGGTAAAAGTAAATACACGTTCCTTATTGTGGACACAAATCTATTTGTTGTTAATTGTGCGCCTAATTTCTAGTTTGATATCATTCAATCCAATAGTATATTTGTGTGATATTGTCACTATTGCGATATTTGTTATTCAAATTAAACATGGATTACCGCGTCATAGCGTAGTGCTATTATTTGCAATTGAATTTATATATTGGGTTATAAGTTTTACAATGGGCTTATCGGGCAGCATTTCGGCTTTTATTGAACTATCAAGAGTCTTGGTGAGATTTTATATCATATTTACAGCGGCATTTAGAGTGTTTGATGAAAAGGATTACAGAAAAATATTTGATATATTCGATATTATTATTGTAATACATACGGCTCTGGTATTTTATCAGACTTATATCTTGCACTATACTAATGGTGACATGGTCGGTGGTTTATTTGGCGTCACTTTCGGCTACGGAAATACAGCAAGTCATGGATTAATTCTAATAGGAACACTTGTTACAGTATATAAGTATTTTGTGTGTAGTGATAGTGTTCGCAAGAGTGCGATAAAGCTGGTGATGCTTTTTTCAGTTGCGATGATTACTGAAATGAAATCATTTGTTTTTGAAGCGGCACTTATTGTAATATTATTTCTTGTACTTGACGGGAGAATTAAAGCACGTACTGGCTTGATTTTAGCAGTTATTCCTGTTGCGGGTATAGTATTCCTTGATTATATGATTAATTATTTTAATTTTAATATTTTTGATTTGGATTCAATCAACGATTATTTGAATCGTGGCTATGGGTATAACATAGATGGAGTTAGTCGTCATGACGGTTATGGAAAAGTATTTAATAGATGCTTTGGCGGAAATTGGAGATTAGCTATATTTGGATTTGGTTTTGCAACGTCCGTTTCTCCTTTTACCGAGACATATTTTAACAACATGAATTTAGGTAATTTCACATACGCAAAAATGTTTTATGATGTTGGAATAGTGGGCTCCATTTTATATTTTGCACCATTTATTATATGTATTTTTAAAGGGCTTGAATTGCGAAAATATAATAAAATGGTTAGTGCATTTTGCATAATTCTAGGTATTTTATGTATATACCTGAATTTTTATGGTAGTTTACTTGAGTCGGATTTTTGCGGATATTACATGTATATTCTTCTTGCTTTGCCATTTATTTTGGATAAGAGGATTCAAGCAGGAGACTACACGATTGATAATATTTGATACAAGGAGCATTACATATGAAAAAAATTGCATTTGTTGTACCGTATTTTGGAAAACTACCAAAAGGATTTCAATTTTGGCTACATTCTTGTAGTATGAACCCTACTATTGACTGGTTGTTTTTTACTGATGATAAAACGGAATATCTTTATTCTGAAAACGTGAAGGTGACATATTGCAAATTTAAGGATATACAAGATAGAGTACATGCGTTGTATGGAACTGATGCCGTACTCTTAAGGCCTTATAAATTGTGTGATTATAAACCTGCATATGGTGAAATCTTTTCCAAGGAATTGCAGGAATATGATTTCTGGGGGCATTGTGATATCGATTTGGCTTGGGGCAATATTCGTAAGTTTATGACAGATGATTTGCTTAATCAATATGATAAAATTGGTAATCAAGGTCATTGCACGTTATATCGAAATACTCCAGAAGTAAACTCACGTGTTCGTGCTTGTTTTGAGGGGTTAGTATCTTATAAAGATGCTTTTTACCAAGATAAAGGATTTGCCTTTGATGAGCCTCCAATGGAGGAAATTTATAAGGCCTTAAATATCCCGTACTATATGGAAACAAATTATATCCATTTGGTGAAGTATGATTACGGATTTTTTCTGGGGCATAAGCCAGAAGAAGAAGCCTATAAGAATAAACATCAAATCTTTGTTTTAAAAGATGGAACGTTATTACGTTACTATTTGGATGACCTGGAGATAAAGACAGAAGAGTATATGTATATTCACTTCTGGTGCCGACCTATATCATATAACGAAAAACAGTACTGCAAAGGGAAACAGTACTTTATGTATCCGGAAGTAGTGACGGATCGTGAGTACAAAATTACTGCAAAACTTATCAAAAAAAAGGGTAGTCATAATCCTGTCCGATTTTATATAAAGAGTATTTGGTTTAATCGAAAAAAAATAACATTAAAGCGAATCCTTTTTAATATCAAGGGGCGTATGAAGTATTCAAAAAAGTAAGGAGATCGGATATATGAATAATAATGCACCGATTCTTAGTGTTGTTATTCCAGTTTATAATGTAAAAGACTATATTGAGAACTGTGTGCATAGTTTTCAATCTGCGAAATTTAAGAATTATGAGATAATACTTGTCGATGATGGTTCAAAAGATGGTAGCGACTTGCTTTGTGATAAGCTGGCATTAATGGACAACAAAGTACGTGTAGTACACATTGAAAATTCTGGGCCGAGCATTGCACGTAATGTTGGTATAAAAAATGCACTTGGTGAGTATGTTTTCTTCTGTGATAGCGATGATTTTGTGGATCCAGAGGCATTTTCATCTGTAATGGATAAAATCGAGAAGCAGAAAGCTGATTTATATGTTTTGTCAGCATGTCATGAGTCTTCAGAGCCAGATGTTTATTTTACTGATGATGTAGGTCTAAGTACTGGATTTACATCTGATTTATCAGAGGTTCAATTATACACTTTGCGAGTAAGATTATCTGCTCCGTGGAAGAAATTTTTTAAACGAAGCTTGATTGTTGCAAATGGAATCGAATTTCCGTCTGGTCGAACTTTACATGAGGATTTAAGCTTTTTCTTGACATATTTAAAATATGTAGAGAATGTCTGTGTTTTGAATGACGTAATGTATTTTCATAGATATGCTCCAAATTCACTGTCAAGAAAAATCAGTTTTAATCAGTTTTCGGATCTGGTTCATATTTTTGAAGAAATGAGAAATTTAGTTGAGGAAAAAGGATTGGATAAGAAAATACTCAATGATTCCCAAACAAGGCTCATCGCAATTCTAATGGGTATGATTGTTAGAATGAAAAAAGCTGGAATTAGTGATGACAATATTGCGATTAACTTAAAGGATAAAGATGTTGATATCCTAGTACATGGTTTTGTGCCACAAGATGCTAAATCTTGGATAAGGATGATTGCATATAAAACACGGTTGTTTAAGCTTTATTCGTTATTATATAGATGAGGTATTGATATCATGATAAAAACAAAAGAGCAATTAAGAGAGGTTCTCAGGTGTGAAAAAGCTCAATACTATAAAAAAAAATCTTTTATTAGATTGCTTAGCGATGCATTTATAAATGAATCTTGTATGGAAATATGGAAATACCAGAGAGTTTTGAGACTTGCAGAATATCATTTTAATAATAAGCGTAATCCGATGCATGTTTTGTTGTATTTGTTTTATGCTCGTAGGATGAATAAATTAGGAATTCGTCTGGGAATTTATATTCCCATTAATGTTTTTGATATTGGCTTAAAGATAGATCATTATGGAAGTATTGTTGTCAATGGAATGTGCAGAATAGGAAAAAATTGTCGACTTCACGGTAATAATTGTATTGGCAATAAAGGCCAGGGCAGGATTGATGAGTTTCCTATGATAGGAGATAATTTCGATCTTGGAACAGGTGCAGTGGTTATTGGTGGAATCACACTTTCTAACAATATTAAAGTAGGAGCAAATGCCGTTGTAACACGTTCTTGTTTGGAAGAAGGTGCAGTATTAGTCGGGATACCCGCCCAAGATTTGAGGAAGGGGAATACAAAATGAAAGTAGGCATCATAACATTTACATATGGCCAAAATTATGGTAATAAACTACAAAATTATGCATTATTGAAAATTCTATGTGATGAGTTGAAATTAGAGGCATATACTTTGCAAAATTTTGATTTAACTACAAAAGGTGGATGGGTAAATCAAGGAAAGCAGTTAGTAAAGTACTTGTTAGATATAAAAGGTGAGCGGGTTCGTAGAAGTAAGCAAAAAAAATTTGATGAATTTAGTCGAACATACTTGAACTACTATAAAGTTCCTTTAAAACCGGATCAGGTAGAATTATTGCAAGACTTTGATGCTTTTGTTTGTGGAAGCGATCAGATTTGGAATCCGTACTATAATAAGGATATGGACTTATTTACAGCAGGTTTCTCAAAATCTGGCTTGAGGGTCTCTTATGCTGCAAGTATAGGACTGAATGTCTTACCAGAAGACAAACGAGAATCTTATAAAAAATGGCTTCAAGGAATGGATTATATTGGAATTCGAGAGGAACAAGGCGCAAAAATTGTTCAAGATTTGACTGGACGCAAAGCAACAGTACAGATTGACCCAACAATGCTGCTTGGAGCTGATGCGTGGTGCAATTTTGCACAAAAACCCAAAAAAAGCATTCCTCCTAAATATATCCTCACCTATTTTATCCGAGGCCTAAATCCTACTGCACAGCGGGAAGAAAAACGATTGGCTGAAGAGAAAGAATTGCCTGTTATTAATCTAAATGATTTGAATGTTGAAGAGTGGTATGATCTAACCCCGAATGAGTTTGTCTGGATGATTAAGAATGCGACTTATGTACTGGCGGATTCTTTTCATGCGACTGTATTTTCTATTATTTTTCATAGACCAATTCATTGTTTTGAACGTGTAAAAACAGAATTAGAAAACGAGCAGTCATCAAGATTATCCACTTTGTTAAGTTACTTTGGAATGGAGGAATGCATTTCCAATTCTAATATATTATGGGATGATATTTCTTATACTGATACAGATGAAATAATGACTAGGTTGAGAGAGGAATCGCTTCATAGCTTGCGTGTTTCTTTAGACAAAATTGTTTAGAAAGAAGGATAGATGCTTGAATAACAAGAACGAACAAAAAAATAAAGCCCTAGTTGCAGGAACAATTATTTATGCAATAGGGAATTTTGGAACGAAGTTTTTGAGTTTTCTTATAGTCCCATTATATACATACTATATCGCTCCTGCTGATATGGGGGACTATGATCTGTTGTGTACTACCATCAATTTATTAACACCACTAATTACTATGCAGATATCTGATGCTGCATATAGATGGATGATTTCAAACGACGAAAATATTGTACCATGTATTTCGGCCACATATAAACTAATAATAGTGAATTGTAGTATTACAGCTGCTGTAATTCTAGGTATCAATTTGTTTATCCCTATTCAATACTGTTACCACTTCCTGGGAATTCTGATTTTGGGCAGAATATTAGGTAGCATGCAAAAACTCTTGCGAGGACTAAAAAATCAAAAGCTGTTTGCGTTTTCTGGTATCGTCTATACTGCTGTCTTTTTATTTTTCAATGTATTGTTGATTTGTGGCCTTAAACAAGGAGTTGAGGCACTTCTGTGGAGTATGATTTTTGCAAATATTGCGGGAATTGTTTTGATTCTTCTGTGTGATAAACGAATGACTCAAGTAGATTTTAAAACCAATCACAGTGCTTTGAGAAAGGAAATGCTGCATTATTCAATGCCATTAGTCCCATCAACCCTGAATTGGTGGGTAATGGGAGCCTCAAATCGTTATATTATCCGTTTTTTCATTGATAATGCTGCAAATGGAATTTTTGCAGTCGCAAATAAATTTCCATCAATTTTATCGACTATTTTTTTGATGTTTAATAACTCTTGGACAGATATGTCTTTGGCAGACAATGACTCTAAGGAAGATATCATAGAGTATTATTCAAAAGTTTTTAAACAATTATATATTATGTCCTTCACAGCCACTTTGGTCATGGTTCCTGCAACAAAGATTGTAACAACTATAATTCTAAGTGAATCATATAAAGAAGCATCCATTTATATTGCATTTTTGTATTTAGGTGCAGTATTTCAGGCGTTTTCATCCTTTTATGGGGTAGGTTATCTGCGAGAAAAGAGTACAATTGGAGCTGCATCTACCAGCATATATGGCGCAGTTGCGAATGTGGTAGTTAACGTTGTATTTATAAAGTTTATAGGTCTGCATGCAGCTTCTGTTGCTACTTTCCTAGGTTTTTATGTTATGTGGGTAATTCGTAGAAAACATATGAAAGACTCTTTACCAATTAGAATTGATTGGAGGATTTTTAATAGTTTATTATTATCATGTGTGTTGATTTGTATTGTTAGCATTTGGAGTTCTATGCAAGTTGACTTATTGCTTACAGCTATTACGGGAATTGTTTGTCTGACAGCTAATAAATCAATGTTCTTGAAGATTGCTAATAAGTTGATTAAGAAATTTAGATAAAAAGAGGGGGGAGTCCAAGTGAAGCACATTTATGGCATTATGTCTGTTCTATGTATATTTTTGATTTTCTTTTTCTCTTTACAAAATGCTACAGAATCATATAGAGTTAGTAGCAGTACAGCAGAAGGTTTTAATGCAGCAGTAAATATGGTAGTAGAATTAAACAAATGGGATACCATACGATCCGTCATTTGGAAGAACCATAGAAAGATAGCTCATTTTTTACTATATAGTGGTATGGGATGGTGCGTAGTTAACTATTTGAAATATTTTGCCACAAAAACTCAGAAATACATCTGTGTTATTACACTTGTATTAGGGGGATCAATCGCTTGTATAGATGAAACACTCCAGAGTCATATTCCAGGAAGGACAGGTTCATTGCGAGATGTTGGAATAGATATGGGTGGCATATTACTTAGTTTGCTACTATTTAGTTTTTTCTGCAAGATTAGCAATTGGATAAGGAATCGAGGAATGTGGAATGATTACAGTGTACGAAAGTAAAGATAGTTGTTGTGGCTGTGGAGCGTGTAGTAATGCTTGTCCAAAAGAGTGCATCATTATGAAAGCTGATACAGAGGGTTTTTTATATCCGCAAATCGACAAGTCCAAATGTGTCAATTGTGGAAAATGTAGAAAAGTATGCCCGTTTTTAGGAAAAAAAAATGAACCTGCAGTTCAAATCTCCTATGCGGCAATCTCCAACAATGATGCAGACCGTCAAAAAAGCTCGTCTGGAGGAGTGTTTGCACTTTTTGCCAAGACTATAATAAAAGATTCCGGAGTAGTTGTAGGAACAAGAATGTCTCAAGATTTCAAGACTGCTGAAGTTATAGCTATTGAAGATGTAAATGAATTAGAGGAGCTGATGGGGTCTAAATATGTTCAAAGTAATACCGAAAAGATATATCAGGTCGTAAAGAAATATCTTGAGGCCAATCGAAAAGTTTTGTTTACAGGAACTCCGTGTCAGGTTACTGGATTAAAAAATTATCTTGGAAAGGATTATAATGAACTTTTTTGTGTAGAAATAATATGTCATGGTGTGCCCTCTCCTAAATTGTGGAAAAAATATGTAGAGCATATGGAAGCACGATATAATGCACACATGACACGGGTGAATTTTAGGTGTAAAGATAAAAGCTGGAGAGAGTTTGGCATTAATGAAACATATGGAGACAAAGTTTATTTTGCATTTAAAGAAACCGATCCGTATATGCAGATGTTTTTAAAGAATTATTCATTAAGAGAATCCTGTTATAGTTGCAAAATAAAAGGCCATAGTGATGCAGACATTACGGTTGGTGACTTTTGGGGTATTGAAGATTATCTGCCTAACATGAATGATGATAAGGGAACGTCCCTAATAATTGTGAAATCGAAAAAAGGTAATATCTTATTGGAACAAGTAAAAGGTCTTTGCAATCTTGAAAAATGCGATTATTTTAAGGCGATAAGAAAAAATTCTGCAGAAGTGCATTCTGTTCCAAAACCACAATGTAGAGATGAGTTTTTTGCTGATATGAATCAAATGTCGTTTCACCGACTCGCCAAAAAATACATTGAGCCTAGGCTGGTACAGAGAATCAAACAAGTTGCAAAGAAAATTTTACGGGGGGGCTGACTGAAAAGTACAACAATAGCCATTACGGAATTCTTCTATATTTTAAAAGTAATTGAGTATTGTGTAATGCAAAAATAGAACTACCGAATATAAAAAAAGGAGGCATTTACGATGAAAAAAGCTTTAAATAACCGGGGGGGGTACTCGCTAAATACAAGAAATTCAAGTATAGAACTTCTGCGGTTAATATGTCTTGTTGGAATTGTTACGATGCACATTAATGGGGAAAATCTTAAAACGTGTGTTGGTATCAATATGGTTTGGAGTCAGCTTGAAAATGCGTTGTTTCAGACGGGCGTTTCCATATTTGTTATTATTTCGGGATATTTTCAAATTAAGACTACTTTTCGCAAGTTAGCAAAGATAGAAATAACCGTGATCTGTTACTCTGTAATAAGTTCCATAATTTGGTATTTTGTGAAGGGCGGATCATTTTTGAGTGTTGTCAAAGCCTTTATTCCTATTTCTACTGAAAAATATTGGTTTATGACAGCCTATGTGATTTTAATGATTGTTGCACCATTTTTTAATAAAAGCATCGAGGTAATGGAAAAACACACATTTGAAAAGCTGCTATTAGTTTTAATTTGTATTTTTTATGTATTTCCAACGGTAATATATTATCATGTACTGGGTGATGCTGGAAAAGGTGTGGGTAACTTTGTGACCTTATATTTTTTAGGGGCATATATAAAAAAATATATTGTCCAGATAAGAAATAATAGAGTTTTGATTTTTGCGTTAACTACTAGCTACAGTGTCAATGTCCTTTTAAATATCGCGATATCGTTAATAAGTGGAGGTGGAGCACGAAGTCCATTTGCACGGGACTGTTCAGTATTGATTTTGATTGAATCGTTTTGTATTTTCCTTTTGTTTTTAAATGTTAAAATGACTTCCAATTTTATAAATGCGATTTCTAAGGGTGCAGTTTCAATATACTTGTTTGAGAGAACTATTAGATTGTTAATTTCAGAATATATTATTGATTTGCAGATATTCTCTGAAAAGTGGTATTGGTGTTTTATTAATCTTTCTCTTGCGATATTTACTTCTATCATATGTCTGATTATAGAGTCTGCCAGAAGAAATATATTTGCTAATCTTGAAAATGGAGTAATTTTTAAATTAGAAAATAGAGTAGTCGCTATATTTAATTTAATCAGAAAGAGGTTAGAGATAAAGAAATCTACATGATTCAAAAATGGTAAATCGACTTAATATTGATAAATTGATTGTCTGTGAGCGTTTAACATAATTATCTAGAAGTGATTTGGATTGCTTTTGAAAGCAGGTTTGTTTTGCTAGAAGAAAGTACAGGAAGCAAATTTAATAACAGATTTTTGAATAATTGCAATTATCAATGATATATAGATAGAGATACGTAGGAGGAAAAACAATGAAAACAACATTACTTATCATGGCTGCTGGTATTGGTAGCCGCTTTGGAACAGGAATCAAGCAACTGGAGCCGGTGGATGCCTCTAATCACATTATCATGGATTACTCTATTCATGATGCGATTGAAGCTGGTTTCAATCATGTGGTATTTATCATCCGCAGGGATATCGAGAAAGAGTTCAAAGAGGTTATTGGTGATCGCATTGCCTCCATTTGCTCTTCTCATAACGTAACTGTGGATTATGCTTTTCAGGATATTAACGATATTCCGGGAACTCTGTCGGCAGGCCGCACAAAGCCGTGGGGAACCGGTCAGGCTGTGCTTGCTGCTAAAAATGTGATTGATACCCCGTTCATTGTGATCAACGCAGATGATTACTATGGCAAAGAAGGTTTTAAGGCAGTCTATGAGTATCTGGTGAATGGTGGCAAGTCCTGTATGGCGGGATTTGTGCTGAAGAACACATTGTCCGATAATGGCGGTGTGACTCGCGGTATCTGCAAGATGGATGAGCAGAACAACCTGACCGAGGTTGTGGAAACCAAGAATATTGTGAAGACCGCAATCGGAGCAGAGGCAGACGGAGTGGCAGTCGATGTGAATTCTCTGGTTTCCATGAATATGTGGGGATTGACTCCTGATTTCCTTACGACACTGGAAGAGGGCTTCAAAGAGTTTTTTGAGAAAGAAGTCCCGGGCAATCCTCTGAAAGCAGAGTATCTGATCCCTATCTTTATCGGTGAACTGCTGGAACAGGATAAAATGTCTGTGAAGGTTCTGAAAACCAACGACATCTGGTATGGCATGACCTATCACGAGGATGTCGCAGCAGTAAAGGACAGCTTTAAGAAGATGCTGGAGAACGGTGTGTACAAGGCTGACCTGTTCAGTGATCTGTAAACAGCGATGAAAGAAACGATTGATCTACTCGGAAAGATTATCACAAACATCCTGACTGCTCTCTATGAGCCGTTTGGATTCTCACTCCTTCTTTCTTAGCTATGTTTTTCTATCTTTATGTTTATGAATCTATTGGAGCAGGAAAAGGCTGGAAGAGTGCCATGATGACATGATATCAGAAATTTAAAGAGAGTGTATTCTTCCGGAAGTTGTTTTTCTTAGCTTTTGTGACCTCACTTATTCTGTTCCGAACCCTGTTAAACCGTCAGCTGTGGATGAATCCTTTATCCGATGTCATAGGCGGCTGTGGCATCTGGGAGATCGTGAACGGCGAGCAGAAGCTGACTACCGAGTGCATCGAGAACGTAATCATGATGATACCGTTTTCAGCAGTAGTGCTGTGGACATTCGGAGAGAAGATTGGAAACGGCTGGAAGAAGATTCTGTGGCAAAGCGGAAAGATAGCATTTATCTTTTCGATAAGCATAGAGATGCTACAATTATTGCTTCGCTTGGGTACGTTTCAGCTATCAGACATCTTCTATAACACAGTCGGCGGAGTGCTAGGCGGATTGATGTATTGTGCGGTGGATGAAGGCAAGAAAACGTCTGTAAAAAGATATGGAACTGTGATATAATGAGAGCGGTAACTCCCTGCACTGCTCGTAATAATCACACACCTCTTCGTGGTGAGCAGCAGGCAACGATTTTATGATCGGCTGAGATGTGAATGAATAACAATGAGAGCTTGTGTTCATAGGCGTTTTAAGAGTGTAGCAGCATGAGAAATCATAATCATTGTTTCAGCAGAGCAACAAGAAGTTTCATAATCCTTTGACAACCTGCGTGAACCATTCAGCCATGCAAAAGTACGTTCAACAACCCAACGTTTTGGTAAAACCTGAAATCCTTTCTGTTCTTTTATTTGCATAGAAATATCAATTCTGATATTGTGAAATTCATCAAAAGTATTCCGGAATGTTCCTCTATAACCGCCATCTGCACATCCCGCCTGAATGGTCGGATACCGATAAAGTGCTTTTTCAAACGTGTATACGCCGCCCTTTGTATCGTGAATATTTGCCGCATGAACGTGAATACACAGGAGATTTCCCATCGTATCTGTTACAATGTGCCGTTTTCTTCCCTTCGTTTTTTTCCCCCGTCATATCCATGATTTTCTCCATAACACGTTGTTTTTACGCTCT